>Ga0209172_10004047_pt1 | contig 20726 bp, 17 predicted proteins | sample LarsenN4metaG_FD_184113 | JGI IMG/M metagenome (GOLD analysis project Ga0209172, IMG submission 184113) | Hot spring sediment bacterial and archeal communities from British Columbia, Canada, to study Microbial Dark Matter (Phase II) - Larsen... ... | reverse complement strand
CCACAGCGCCGCGCGCTCGAGCTCCTGCAAGCGATCACCTTGTAGTCACTCAAGCGACAGCGCGAAATCGCCTAACTCAATGAGCTACGGGGAAATTGTCGTCACGGCGACGGGGAACTTCGGCCTAGCGCTCGGCCTCGATCGGTGGCACGAGGCCTTTCGAGTACCAAACCTTGCCCGTCGCGTCGACGATGATCGTTTCGTACTCGGGATAGGCTTCGATGAGCTCGAGCCCCTTCTCGGCGCCGAGCACGAAGATCGCCGTGTCGAGGCCGTCCGTCATCGTGCCGTCGGGCCCGATGACGGTGACCGTGAGGATGCCCTCCGTGGGGCGGCCCGTCGCGGGATTCAAGATGTGGTGGTAGCGGCGCCCGTTCTCCTCGAAGTATCGCTCGTAGTCGCCCCCCGTCGAGATGGCCTCGTCGACGAGCGGCAGCCGCGTCACGACCTCGTCGTCGACGCGCGGATGGCGAATGCCCACGATCCAAGGCTGCCCGCGCCGGTCGCCGACGACGCGCGTGTCGCCGCCGGCGTTGAGCAACGCGTGCTCGACGCCGCGCTCGCGCAGCATCGCGGCGGCGCGCTCCACGACGTAGCCCTTCGCGATGCCGCCCAGATTGATGCGCACGCCCTTCGTCTTGAAGAAGATCGTTCGCCGCTCGCGGTCGAGCACGACGTGCCGATAGTCGATCGCGTCGAGCCGCTCCGCGATCTCGGCGTCGGTGGGCCGCCGGCGCGCGCGGAAGTCGTAGAGATAGCCGACGCTGTCGTAGGTGATGTCGAACGCGCCGCCGCTCGCTTTCGACAGCTCGAGCGACCGCTCGACGAGCCTGAAAAGCTCGTCGCTGATCTCGATCGGCGCTTCGGCGGCGCCCGCATTGACGCGCGAGATCTCGCTGTCGGGCTTGTAGGTGCTCATCGCCTCGTCGATGCGCCGATACTCGCCCATGACGAGCGCGACGAGCTCGCGGCCGCGCGCCTCGTCGTCGGCCCAGAGCTCCACGGACACACGAGTGCCCATCATGTCGGCGGCGTCGCCGACCCAGCCGGCGCGCGCGGGAATCGCGACGAGCGTCACGAACGCCGCAAGCGCGAGGCCTGCACCATGGCGCGCGAGGCGCGCGCGGCGTATTCTCGCCGCGTCCGCTTCGGGAAGGAGCTTGTTCGTGGGAACGATCATCACGCTTGTGATCCTCGCGGGCCTCGTCTGGTACGCGATCTCGATTTACAACAACCTCGTGAGCTCGCGCAACCGCGTGGGTAACGCATTCTCGCAGATCGACGTGCAGCTCACGCGCCGCTACGACCTCATTCCGAATCTCGTCGAGGCCGTCAAAGGCTACATGGGTCACGAGCGCGGCACGCTCGAAGCCGTCATCGACGCGCGCAACGCTGCGTCGGCCGGGCTCAAGAAGGCAGCGGCGAACCCGTCGGACCCCGACGCGATCAAGGAGCTGGCCGCCGCCGAGGCCACGCTCGGCGGCACGCTCGGGCGCCTGTTCGCGCTCGCCGAGGCGTATCCGGACTTGAAGGCGAACCAGAACATGCAGCACCTTCAAGAGGAGCTCACGTCGACCGAGAACAAGGTCGCGTTCGCGCGCCAGGCTTTCAACGACGCCGTCTTGAGCTACAACAATGCCTGCCAGAACTTCCCCGGCAACCTGATCGCGAGCAACTTCGGCTTCAAGACGGCCGAGTACCTCGAGATCGAGAGCGCCGAAAAGCGCGCCGTACCGAAGGTCTCGTTCAGCTGATCCAAGCGCGGCTCCTTAAGCCGTGGACTTCTTCGCGCGCCAAGAGCAGTCGCGCCGCACGAGCCGCGCCCTCGTCGGCGCGTTCGCGCTCGCGTTCGTCCTCGTCGCGCTCGCGACGACGGTCGTCGTTGCGGCGGCGATGCGCTTGTATACCGAGAACAACGCGCTGTTCCTCGGCACCGAGAGCTGGCAACAGTGGCTCGACGGGCACGGGGGTCTCGTGCTCGGCATCGCCGCGGGCACGTTTGGGCTCATGGTGCTGGCGAGCCTGTACCGTGCAGCGACGCTCGCACGCGGCGGCGGTCATGTCGCGCGCCAGCTCGGCGGCACGCGCGTCACGGGCGAGAGCACCGATCCCCTCGAGCGCCGGCTCGTCAACGTCGTCGAGGAGATGGCGCTCGCGTCGGGCCTGCCCGTGCCCGAGATCTACGTCCTCGAGCAAGAGTCGGGCATCAACGCGTTCGCAGCCGGACTCACGAGCAACGACGCCGCGATCGCCGTCACGCGCGGCGCGCTCGAGCAACTCGAGCGCGCCGAGCTGCAGGGCGTCGTCGCGCACGAGTTCAGCCACATCTTGAACGGCGACATGCGGCTCAATCAGCAGCTGATCGGGCTCGCGTTCGGCATCCTCGTGCTGTCGCTCGTCGGCCGCTGGCTCCTGCGCAGCGTGCGCTACTCGCGCCCGCGCCGCGGGCGCAACAGCGGCGGCATCGCCGCGGCCGTGGCGATCGGGCTCGCGCTCACGATCATCGGCGGCATCGGCGTGCTGCTCAGCAGGCTCATCAAGGCCGGCGTGTCGCGACAGCGGGAGCGGCTCGCCGACGCCTCGGCCGTGCAGTTCACGCGCGAGCCCGAAGGGCTCGCCGGCGCGCTGAAGAAGATCGGCGGCCACTCGTCGCGCATCGTATCGGTCGACACCGAGGAAGTGGCGCACATGCTGTTCGAGCACGGCTCGCGTTTCAGCGGCTGGTTCGCGACGCACCCGCCGCTGCTCGAGCGCATTCGCGCGCTCGATCCGACCTTCGATCCGCGCGACCTCCCGCCGCCGCGGCCGATGCCGGCCGCGCGCGGCGGCGACATGGCGGAGCCGGGAGCGACGGCCGCACTCGCCTCCGCCGGCGCGCCCGCGGCCACGAGCGCGTCGCCGCTCGAGCGCGCCGGCGAAATCGCGGCGCCGGCGGGGCAAGCGCTGCATTCGGCGATACCCGACGAGCTGCTGCAAGCGTCGCGCTCGCGCGAATCGAGCTTGCTGGTCGTGGTCGCGCTCGCGCTGTCGGGAGACGCGCCGACGCGCGCGAAGCAGCTCGCGCTCGTCGAGCGGCAGCTCGGCAGCACGCGCGCCGAGCTCGCGCGGCGCCTGCACGGCGAGCTCGAACGCGCGCCCGGCGAGTTGCGCCTGCCCGTGCTCGAGCTGGCGCTGCCGACGCTGCGGCAGCGGCCGCGCGAGCAGATCGCTTATCTTTCCGACCTCCTGTCGCGCGTCCAAACGCTCGAGCCGACGCCGCGCCTGTTCGATTTCGTGCTATTGCGCGTGCTCGATGCGTACCTCCGCGACGCGCCGGGCGCCGCAGCCGCCCCGCCGCGCGCCGGCCGGCCGCTCGATCCGCGCTCGGCCGTTCGCGCGCTGCTCGCGAGCGTCGCCGCGTTCGGCCACGAGCAGGCGGCCGCCGCGCGCGCCGCGTACGAAGCCGGCCTGAAATGCGTGGGCTGGACCGTCGCAGCGGACGACCCGACGTTCGAGCCGCCGGCCGCGCAGCGCGATCTCGCTCGGCTCGACGCCGCGCTCGCGACGCTCGTTTCGCTACGGCCACGCGACAAGCAGCGCGTGCTGCGCGGAGTGCTCGCCGCGATTCGCGCCGACGCCGTGACGGCCGTCGAGGAGCGCGAGCTCTTCCGCGTCATCGCAATCGCATTGGGCACGCCGATACCGCCCGGCGCGGCGATTTGAATCGCCCTTCCGACTCTCAGCCGCCACACTCGCGTTTTCGCGCCACGCCGTTCAAGGCGGTGGCTGGCGCTCGGGCGGTATTTCGTTAAGATGCGGTCACTCCGGTCGCGAGAACGCCATGCGCACGATTTCATCCGCTCGCTCCGTGCTGCTATCCACGCTCGCTGCAGCGGCCGCAGCGCTCTTCGGCCCCGCGGAGGCGCAGCGCAACGACCACCAGCGGTTCGTCGAAGCGGCCAAGGTGCTCGAGCTCTTCACGACGGACGAAGAGCACGGGATTCCGGCCGACATCTTGCAGCGCGCCCGCGGCATCGCCGTGATCCCGAACTTGATCCGCGGGGGGTTCGTCTTCGGCGGCCGGCGCGGCCGCGGCGTGCTCGCGATCCGCTCGCCGAACGGCGAGTGGAGCAACCCGGCATTCGTGACGCTGACGGGCGGCAGCTTCGGCGCGCAGCTCGGCGCCGAGAGCGCCGACGTCGTGCTCGTGTTCGCCAACGATCGTTCGGTGCGCAACATCGCGAGCGGCAAGTTCACGCTCGGCGGCGACGCCACGGCGATCGCGGGGCCCGTCGGCCGCCGCTCGCAGACGGCCGTCACGGGCCGCGCCGAGGTCTACGTATACATGCACTCGCGCGGCTTGTTCGCAGGCGCGGCGTTCGAAGGGACGCGGCTCGACGTGGATCAGGAAGCGAGCGCGGCCTTCTACCGCAACGCGAGCGCCGTCCCGCTCGGGGGTCAAACGTTCGATACACCCGCCGCCGCGCTACCGTTCCTCGACGCTCTGCGCACTGCGGCCGTGTTGCCCGGCACGCCGTCGGCCGTGGCGCCGGGCGCAAGCCCGCGCACGCCGAGCGGCGCCGTCGACACCCAAGGCGAAGAAGCGGTGACGTTTCCGCTGGAGTGAACGGCCGCGAGTCGCGGCGTCGGCTACTCGGCGGCGGCGCGGAACGGCCGCGGCACGGCCGTGAGATCCGTCAACTCGATCTGCGGCGACGCAAGCACGAGATCGTTCGGCGGCGGCGCCGCCTCGATCTCGAGCGCCGGCCGCGCGAGCGCATCGGAGCCGTCGGCATAGACGTCGAACGTCGACCCGCGCATCGACGGCAAAACGGGCCCGACAGGCGCGCCGAACGAGGCAACGGCCTCCGGCGCCGTAGCGGCCTGCGGGCGAGAGCCCCGCGAGTCGGGCCACTGAGCGTCATACGCGGCTTCGGCGGCGGCGCGTTCGACGGAGGCCCGCTGCTGCTCGGCCGCGGCGGCACGGTCGTCGCGCTCGCGCAGCGCGAGCAGCGTCGCCTCGGACTCCTGCTCGAGCTTCCCGGCGCGATCGCGCTCGGCCTCGAGCGCGATCGCGGCCGCGGCTCGGCGCGCGTTCGCACACTCGACGTCGTTCAGCGTCGCCTCGCGGTCCCGGTTGCAACGAGTGAGAACGCCATCCCTGGCGAGACCGTCGTCCATGAAATCGAGAACCGAGCGCGGCTCAGGTTGCGGCGCGCACGCAGCCAGCACCGCCGCGAGCAGCGGCGTTGCGCCTGCGAGAAGTCGAAACCTCGACTCCCGTCGTCCTTGACTTGCGACCGGTGTAACCACGTTGGAAAGCTCGTCGCGGCAGCGCTTACGTAAAGCACGCGCACGATAACGCGCGGGCCGAAGAATGGCCCACCGGTCAGTTCACAAATTCGACGAAAATCGTCGCTCGCTTTATTCGACGTAACGCGCTAGAGCGCCGTCTTCACGGATCGAACGGCACGGGCTCGCCATTATCGTTAAGCCGCAGCGCAAAGGCGGCGGCCCAGTCGCGTGCAACGAGCTGCGCCGCGTCGCGCGGCGGGTCGCTCGGCGCCGCGGCGAGGTCGATGACGCCCGCTTCGAGCGCTCCTCCGATGTCCACGCCCGCGAATCCCACCGACGTCGCCGACACGGCAGCCAGCACGGTGTGGGCGGCCGGCCGTACGACGAGCTTGCTCTGCACGGGAGCGAACGCAGCGCCGCTCGACAGCGCGTGCAGCCACGAATCCGTTGCCGCGAGCAGCGTGTCGCCGCCGTCGCTCCATTCGAGCCAGCGTATCGGCTGCGGCCAATGACGCACGGAGCCGACGATCTCGCCGCTAGCCGTGGCAATGAACGTCAGCGCGCCCGAGGTGTCGCCTGCGGCGAGCCGCGCACCGTCGGGCGCGAACGCCAACGCCGTCGCGCCGGCGCCGAGCTCGAGGGCGCGCTCGCTCGCCTCGCCGTCGACCGGCGCGAGGACGACTGCGCCCGCCGCATCGGCGACGGCCAGCATCGCCGCGTCCGGCGCGAACGCAAGCGCCGTCACGGTGTCGTCGGCTCGAACCTCGGCAACGACGCTCGCGTCGGCGACGCTCGCGATGCGCGCCGTGCGGGCCGCGGCGCTCGCCACGTACCGCCCGTCGGCGCTCAACGAGACGATCGCGATCGGTATCTCTGCCGGCGGCGCGACGGCCGCCGTCGGCGCGCCCGAATCGAGGTCCCACACGCGCACGAAGCCGTCTTCTCCGCCCGTCGCGGCGAGCCCGCGCTCGGCGTTCAGCGCCGCGGCCGTGACGGCGCCGCGGTGGCCGAAGAACGTGAGCGCCGGGCGTCGCACCACGTCGGCCGGCGGCGCGAGCTCGAGCTGACCGCTCGCAAGCCCGACGGCGATCAGCTCGCTCGAGCGGTCGATCGCGAGCGCCGTGGGCAGCGTCTCGACTGTCTGTCCGCGCGGCGTGACGGGCTTGGCCGGCAAGCGCCAGAGCCTGAGCTCCCGGGCGCTTTGCGTGGCGAGCTGCGCTCCGTCGGCGGACAGCTGCGTGCTCGTCACGGGGACGGAGCGCGGGATGCGCAGGCGGTAGAGCTCGACGCCGGCCACGGCGTCGACGACGGCGACGGCGCCGTCGTCGCGCGTGAACGCAAGTCGCCGGCCGTCGGCGGAAGCGCTGACGCTCGCGACGGCCGCGGTACGCCCGACGGGCCGGCCGAGCTCGTCGCTCGCGACGGCGAGCGTCCACGACGCGATCGACCCGGCGCGGTCGACGGTCACGAGCGTCGCGCCGTCGTCGGAATGCAGCAGCCGTTCGACGGCGTGCGGGTGCGGCAGGCGCCGCAGCTCGGCGCCGCGTTGCGTCTCGAGCACGCGCACGACGGTCTCTGGCCCCTGCAGCGCGACGTAGCGGCCGCCCGGCCCGAGCTCCCAACCCTGCGCGTCGCGCACGCCGTCGATCGCGCCGACGAGCGCACCGTCTCCGCTGCGCAGCACGCTGTACAGCGGATCCGCGCCGTCGACTCGCTCCGCAATCGCAACGAAGCCGCCGTCTGCGGAGAACACGGGCGGCAGAACGTATTCCGTTTCCGTGGCGACGCGGGCTACGAGCTCGCCGTCGGCGGCGTTCCAGAGCCAAAGCACGCGCTCCGTCGCGGCGAGCACGCGCTGCCCTTCGGGATCGAGCGCGACGCGGAGCGGCGGCGAAGTGAAAGTGAGATCGCGCTCGAGCTGCCCCGCGGCGAGGTTCCAGACCGCGAGCGAGCCGACGGCGCCCGGCGACGCCGGCCACGCGACTGCACGGTCGCCGACGGCGAGCACGTCGACGTCTTCGCTGCGCACGGGGTCCGGAATCGACAAAGGCTCGGCCGGATCGTCGCGCGCGATGATCTCGCCGAACCGAAGCCCCCATCCGCCGAGCAGACCCGTGTTCCCGGCGACGCGGTCGACGACCGTCAGCCGCCATGCCCCGCGCACGCCTTCGTCGGCCAGCGCGCCAAGCGGCGAGCCGCGCGCGCCTTGGAGGAGGAACGTCTCGACGGAGGCACCGTCGCTGCGCGGCACCGTGACCGCCGCGACCGCGCCGCTCGGCGCCGTCAACGTGACGAGCAGCTCGCCGGCCGCGGCGTGCAGCACGGCAAGCGAGAGCTCGAGCTCGCCGGCGGTGCCTTCGCCGTCGAGCACGAGCTCGCGCGTGAGCGCCGTGTGCTCGAGCGCCGTGAGCTTCCGCTCCGCCGCGCCGAGCGTGCCGAGACCCGCGGCGGGTCCGAACGGCGTCCGCTGCGCCTGCTGCGCCGCGTCGATCGACGTGAGCTCGCCGCGCGCGAAGTCCATGTGCCAGTACTCGGGCGATTCGGCGAGGCGCAGCGTGCGCTCGAGAAGCGAATAATCGTCGCCGGCAAGCTCGGCGAGATAAGCCGCGGCGGCGGGCTCCGCGGCCGGCAGCGCGGCCGCGCGCTGCGCGAGCAGGATCGCCGCCTCGCGCTGCTCCGAGTGAGCGCGCTCGCGCGCGCGGCGCAGCCAGAAACTGCTGAGCAGGCGGTCGGCCGCGGCGTCTTGCCCCGGCAGCTCGCGGAGCCGGCGGTCGGCGGCGAGCGCGTGCTGCAGCGTCGTCGCGGCGCGGCTCGAGCGCTCCAGCGCGGCAAGCCATAGCTCGCGCGCGCGCTCCTCGAAGCCCGGCAAGCCGCTCAACCGGCCGTAGGCCTGCTCGGCCGCATCGAGCGTGGCGGCGGGGCTCGCGAGCGTCTCGAGATCGGCGCTCGGCAGCGTCTGCGTGTACCAGTAACCGCCTGCTGCGACGGCGATCGACAGCACGGCCGCCGCGCCCAACCAGATCGGCGCCCTGCTCGGCGCCTTGAGCCAACCCGCCGCGACGAGCTCCTTGACGATGCGATTGCGGATCTTGAGCCGGTCGTTCTCCTCGACGCGCACGGCGCCCGAAAGCCACAACCGCTCGCGCACGGCCACGTCGGCCGGCTGCTCGACGCTGCGGCCGGCGGCGAGCTTTTGCACGATTCGAGTCGCGCGGCGTGCCGGCTGCGACGCGTCGCCGAGCCACGCGCGGATATGCGAAAGCAGCGGGTCCTTCTCCGCGGCCTCGACCGACAGCATCTGCTCGCGGACGACGCGCTCGACGTCCTCGAGCCGCCCTCCGGTGCGGGCGACGCCGCGCGCCAGGCGCTGCGTCAAATACGGATGTCCACCCGTCCACGCGCAGATGCGGTCCATCAACGCTTGCGCGAGCTCGCGAGTGCCGCCGAATGCAACGGCGAGGCCATAAGCCTCCGCCGCCGTGAAATCTTCGAGCTCGACGACCTCCGCTTCGTCGATGACGGAGCCCAAGCTTTGCGCGTCGAGCGCACGCCGCGTCGTGCAACCGGCCAGCGCGAAATTGAGCCGCGCGAAATCGGGCTCGCGGCGGCGGCGGGATCGACAGCCGCCGATGGCGCCCAGAATGCCGCCGCCGAGCGGCGACTCGAGAGCGGCCTCGAAGTCGTCGAGCAGCACGACGACGGGCGCCGTCGTGTTCGTGAGGACGATCTCCCAGAAGAACGCCACGAGGCGCGCGTCTTCGGCGCTCTCGTGCCCGTCCCACCACGCTGCCACGTCGACGCCGAGCGCAAGGTCCGTGGCGACGCGCTCGGCGAATGGGCGAAGCCCGCCGTCGGGCAGCAACCTTCCCTGCTCCGCAATGCGGTTCAGATCGATCGCCGCAACGAGCGCCCCGGCGGCTCGCTGCGCGCGCGCTGCACGGTGCAGGAGACTCGACTTGCCGATTCCGCGCGGCCCGAGCACGCAGCAGAGGCGCTTCGCGCGCAGCGCCGCCTCGAGCCGCCGATCCGCCTCGCGTTCCACGTAACAGGGCCGCTCGGGCGGAACCGGGCCGCCCACGACGAAGAATTCGGCGGGCTTTATCATGCGAGCGAGGATTGTAGCAGCGCGGCCGTCGAGGCCTTTCCGCATGACCACCGATGAGCTGAAGCGCGACGGGCTCGGCACCACGCGGCTCGTGCGCGGCGCCGGCGGCCCGTTCGTCGAGCGCGACACACGCACGGCGCGCGTCCCGATCCGCTGGCTTGCGCGCCGGCTTGCGGCGCGCGAAGCCGCGGCGCTGGCCGCCCTTGCCGGCGAAGCGCGTGTGCCGCGCCTCTTGGCGTTCGACGGCCAAGTCGTCCGGCGCAGCTACGTTGCCGGTTCGCCGCTATACGAATCGCCGCCGCGCTCGCGCGCCTATTTCGTCGACGCTTTACGCGCGTTGCGCCGCGTCCATCGCGCCGGGGTCGCGCACAACGATCTCGCGAAGGAAGCCAATTGGCTCGTCGTCGGCAGCGGCGACGCGTGCGGGATCGTCGACTTTCAGCTCGCGACGCTGTCGCGCCGGCGCTCGGCCCGATTTCGCCGCCGCGCCTACGACGACTTGCGGCATCTCCTGAAGCACAAGCGCACTTATCAGCCGGAGCGGCTGACGGCGCGACAACGCCGTATGCTCGCGCAACCGACCTTGATGGCACTGTTCTGGCGGACGCTCGTCAAGCCGCCCTACCACTTCGTCACACGCGTCGTGCTCGCCTGGCCCGAGCGCGTCGGCCCCGCTGAACGACGAAGCTGATGTTCACTCGGGCGCGGCGTCGGCTAGAATGCCGGCCTTCCGCGGAAGCCGCCGCATGGACATCGTTCATCCGCACAATCTGAACGCCCCGCTCGACGTCGCGAAGCCGTACGGCATCCGCGTGCGCATGCGCGCCACGGACACGTTCGCGCGCCTGCTCGGCACCGATTGGCAGCGAGAGCATTGGTACGCCACGCGCGAGGAGCGGGACGCCGCCCTGGCCGACATGGCGAGCGAGCATCCGTACTCGCGCCGCGGCGACAAGCCGACGCTCGTGTTCGAGCCGATCGAACGAACGGCGTAGCGAAAGCTCCAGGCATCTTCGCGCTTCTGAATTCTTCTTCATGCGCCGGCTGTAACGACGGGGCACGTCGCTCGTTATTAGTCCGTGTAGACACCCCAATCGGAGTTACGGCCATGAAGACACCGTTCATCGCTCTCGCTGCCGCCGCCTTGCTGGCGTCCTCCGCGGCGTTCGCCGTCGGACCTTCGACGGCGCCGAAGGCCGTGAAACCCGAGGCCGTCGCGCTCGAACGCACTCTGGTCGAAGAGCTGGCGCGCGGGGCGCGCGAGATACTCGCCGCCGCGGTGCCCGAGATCTCGCTGCCGAAGCTCGAGATCACGCTGCCGCCCGAGGACCGCGGCCGTCGTTAACCGGCGGCGCCGTGCCGCGCGGCGAGCTCGCGATACGAGGCGAGCTCGTGCGCGGCGCGGGCAGCGTCCCAGAGCTCGAGTTGCGTCAGCGCGGCGGCCGCGGCAGGAGCCACGGTCAAGCCGAAGTCGGCGTCGAGCCCGGCCATGCAGCGGCGCTGCAGCAGATCCTCGAGCGTGACGGCCCACTCCGCCGTGATGCCGTGGACGAGCTCGGCCGTCAGCACGTCGCTGTCGCCGAGCGGCGCGCCGAGCTCGGGCCGTGCCGCGAGCGCGGCGACGTCGGCTGCGCGGCGGCCGTATACGGCGAGCCAGCGTTGCGCTCGGCGCTCGCCGAACCGGGCCGCCAGCTCGGCGAGCAACGCGCTGCGATCGGCGGCCGAGAGCGCACCCGGCAGAGGCCGCTCGCGCGTGAGATTGCGGCTCGCCGGGCGCGGCAGCTCGCCGCGCAGCTTGCGCAGCACGTCCTCGGCGAGCGCCCGATGCGTCGTGAGCTTGCCGCCGACGATCGAGTACAGGCCGCGCGCCGCGCGGTGCCGGCGCACGAGATGGCGGCGAGTGATCGCGCCTTCCGAGCCGCGCGGCTCGTACGGCAACGGACGCACACCGGTGTGCGTATAGAGAACGCGGCCGCCCAAGCCGGCCGCGCCCGGAAAGACGCGCTCGGTTTCGGCAACGAGATACGCGCGCTCGCGCGCGTCGATCGTCGCTAGGCCGGCGTCGCCTTCGTAACGCTCGTCCGTCGTGCCGATCAGCAGCAATCCGTTCCACGGCAGAATGAAGAACGGCCGTTGATCCGCGCCCGCCTCGACGTAGACGCCGCTGCGCGGCGAGCCTTCGAATCGTGGGACGACGATATGACTGCCCTTCGTGCCGCCGATCAGGCGCGTGTGCCGGATCGAGCCGAGCACGTCGTCGACCCACGGGCCCGCGGCATTGACGATCAACGGCGCCGCCGCGCCGCCCGCGCCCCGCGCGGACTGCCAATCGACGCCGACGGCGCGCCCGCCGTCCACGCGAATGCGCGTGACGCGCGTGTAAGTCTTGAGCGTTGCGCCGTTCGCGACGGCGTCGCACACGTTCTCGACGACGAGCCGCTCGGGATAGCGCACCTGCGCGTCGTAATAGCTCGCGCCGCCCACGAGCCCATCGGCGTTCAAGCCCGGCATGTGGCGGAGCAGCTCGTCCCGCGTGAACGATCGCCGGCGCGGCAGCGACTTTCCCGCCGACAGCAAGTCGTAGAGCGCCAATCCGACGCCGATCTGCCAGCGGCCGCGCCGCGCGCCGCGATAAACCGGAATGCAGAGCTCGAGCGGCTCGACGAGGTGCGGCGCGAGCCGAAGCAGGCGCTCGCGCTCGAGGAGCGACTCGCGCACGAGATCGAGCTCCGCATGCTCGAGGTACCGCAGGCCGCCATGAATCAACCGCGACGACGCGCTGCTCGTTCCACAGCTTATGTCGCCGCGCTCCACGATCAGCGTCTTCAACCCGGCGAGCGCCGCCTCACGCGCGATCGCCGCGCCGTTGATCCCGGCGCCAATCACGATCAGGTCGTACCGTTCCTCAGCGCGCATCGCACGCCCGCGATCCGGGTCGCGAGGGCGCCTTCAAGGGCGGGTTTGGCCGGAGCCGCGGACGACGTACTTGTAGCTCGTGAGCTCGGCGGCGCCGACCGGGCCGCGCGCGTGGATCTTGCCGGTCGCGATGCCGATCTCGGCGCCCATGCCGAACTCGCCGCCGTCGGCGAACTGCGTCGACGCGTTGTGCATGACGATCGCGCTGTCGAGCTCGCGGAGGAAGCGCTCGGCGGCCGCGGCGTCCTCCGTCACGATCGAGTCCGTATGCGCCGAGCCATAGCGCCGAATGTGCGCGAGCGCCTCGTCGAGCCCGTCGACGACGCGGATCGCGACGATCGCGTCGAGAAACTCCTTGCCGAAGTCCGAGTCGGCGGCCGCGCGCACTCGCGCGTCGCTCGCCTGCGTGCGCGCGTCGCCGCGCACCTCGCAGCCGCCGGCGATCAAGTCCGCGACGATCGGCTGCAAGTGCGTCGCCGCGCACGCGCGGTCGACGAGCACCGTCTCCGTCGCGCCGCAGATGCCCGTGCGGCGCAGCTTGGCGTTCTTGACGATGCGCCGTGCCATCTCGAGATCGGCGGCTGCGTGCACGTACGTGTGGCAGATGCCCTCGAGATGGCTCATCACGGGCACGCGCGCATCCTGCTGCACGCGCGCGACGAGACCCTTGCCGCCGCGCGGCACGATCACGTCGATGTAGCCGGCCATGTCGCGCAGCATGATGCCGACGGCTTCGCGATCCTGCGTCGGCACGAGCTGCACGGCCGCCTCGGGCAAGTCGTGCATGCGGAACGCGCGCACGAGACAGGCATGGATCGCCGCGCTCGAGCGCGCGCTCTCGGAGCCGCCGCGCAGTATCGCGGCGTTGCCGCTCTTCACGCAGAGCGCCGCGGCGTCCGCGGTGACGTTCGGCCGGCTCTCGTAAATGATGCCGATCACGCCGAGCGGCACGCGCACCCGCGCGATCTTGAGCCCGTTCGGGCGCTCCCACTCGGCGATGACCTGACCCACGGGATCGTCGAGCGCGGCCACCGTCTCGAGCCCGGCCGCCGTGGCCTCGATGCGTTTGTCGTCGAGCGCGAGGCGATCGAGCATCGCGCTCGACGTGCCTTTCGCTTTGGCCTCGGCGACGTCGTCGGCATTGGCGGCGAGCACCTCCGCGCGCGCCTTCCTGAGCTCGCGCGCCGCGGCCTCGAGCGCTTGGCGCTTCACGGCGGGCGGCGCCTGCGCCAACGCGGCGGCGGCTGCGCGCGCCGCGCGGCCGAGCTCGAACATGCGCTCGCGCAACCCGTCGGAGATGCTGTGCTTCACGGTGCTCATGACTGCTTCGGGCTCAAGAGAACCAAGTCGTCGCGATGGATGATCTCATCGCCGCCGCTGTAACCCAAAATCTCCTGTATCTCGCCGGAGCGGCGCCCCGCGATCTGCGCGGCCTCGTCGGCCGGATACGCCGTCAAGCCGCGGGCGATCTCGCGGCCGTCGGGCGCTACGATGCTGACGGCGTCGCCGCGGCCGAACGGACCCTCGACGGCCGTGACGCCGGCCGGCAGCAGGCTGCGGTTCGAAGCGAGAGCGCGCTCGGCGCCCAAGTCGACACGCAGCGTGCCGCGGGGTTTGAGCGTGCCCGCGATCCACTGCTTGCGCGCGGCGCCCGGAGTCGCGTTCGGCAAGAACCAGGTGGCCTTGCCGCCGCCGAGCAGCGCGCTCAAGGGGCGCGCGACGCGGCCCGTCGCGATGCACGTGCGGCAGCCGGCACCCATCGCGATGCGCGCCGCTTCGAGCTTGGTGCGCATGCCGCCCGAGCCATGGCTCGAGCCGGGCCCGCCGGCCATCTCGAAGATCTCGCGCGTGAGCTCGGTGACCTCGTCGACGTACCGCGCGTCCTTGTCGTGCCGCGGATCGGCCGTATACAGACCGTCGACGTCGGAAAGCAGAACGAGACACTCGGCGCTCACCATCTGCGCCACGCGCGCCGCGAGCCGATCGTTGTCGCCGTAACGCAGCTCTTGCGTGGCGACGGTGTCGTTCTCGTTGATGACGGGCACGGCGCCTACTCTAAGCAGCGTGCGCAAGGTCTTGCTCGCGTTGAGATACCGTTCGCGCCGCTCGCTGTCGTCGAGCGTCAGCAGCACTTGCGCAGCCGTGATGCCGAACGCGCGCAGGGTTTCCTGATAGGCATGCGCGAGCAGGATCTGGCCCGCCGCCGCGGCAGCCTGGCTCTCCTCGAGCCGCGACCGGCGCGGCAGATTGAGCTCGCGCCGGCCGAGCGCGACGGCGCCCGACGAGACGACGACGACGTCTTTGCCCGCGCGCTTGAGCTCGGCGACGTCGGCGCAAACGCCTTCGAGCCATGCGCGATTCATGGAGCCCGTCTGCTGATCGACGAACAGCGCGGAGCCGATCTTGACGACGACGCGGCGCGCATTGGCGAGGCGTTCGGCGTGCGTCACGTGCGCTGCGGTGCTCATGGTCGGGCTCCGCTCGTTCGATCCGAGCGGCGAATCGCTAACTCTTGTCGAACGCGGCGCCGCGCAGGACGGCCACGGCGCCGCTGCGGACCAGCGTCACGACGTCCGCGATCTGCGCAGAGCGCTTCAAGAACCGATCGATGTCCTGACTGCCGCCGACGAGCTCGACGGTGTAGTGCTCGCCTGCGTCGCTCAAGACACGCGCGCCGGACTGCTCGATGACGGGCTTCAGGTTCACGGCTGCGCCGTTCGAGACGCGCAGCTTGAACAACGCGAGCTCGCGCTCGATGTGATCGGACTTCGTCATGTCGACGATGTCGACGACGTCGACGAGCTTGCCGAGCTGCTTCTCGATCTGGTCGAGCACGGTCTCGGAGCCCGACGTGACGAGCGTCAAGCGCGATACCGTCTCGTCGGCCGTGGGAGCGACGTTCAGGCTCTCGATGTTGTAGCCGCGCGAGGAAAACAGATTCGCGACGCGCGCCAAGGCGCCTGCCTCGTTCTGCAAGAGTATCGAAATGATATGTCGCATGGTTCGAAGGTGCGGGCGTGGCGCGCGCAGGGCCTGCCATGTTGGCGCACCGGCCGAGCTATTGCAATGAACTTTCTTTTCGTCAAAACTCCAACCGCTCAGCGGCTTTGAGCCCATATCCGGCCTGCGGCGACCCACGATGGACACCTTGATTCAGCCCAAGATCGCGCGCTCGCACCCACTCGCGGGTGCCACGATGAGCGGCGCCGACATCCTCGTTCAAGTGTTGGCCGACGAGGGTGTGAGCACGATCTTCGGCTATAGCGGCGGCGCCATTCTGCCCACCTACGACGCCGTGTTCCGCTACAACCAGACGCATGCCAAAGGCGGCGTCGAGCCGATGCCGTTGATCGTCCCGGCCAACGAGCAGGGCGCCGGCTTCATGTCGGCCGGCTATGCGCGCTCGAGCGGTCGCGTCGGCGTCGTCATGGTCACGTCGGGCCCCGGCGCCACGAACTGCGTGACGCCCGTGCGCGACTGCATGGCGGACTCGATTCCGATCGTCGTGATCTGCGGCCAAGTGGCCACCGGCGCGATCGGCAGCGACGCGTTCCAGGAGGCGCCCGTCACGGCCATCATGGGCTCCGTCGCGAAGCACGTGTTCCTCGTCACCGATCCAACGCGTCTCGAGGCCACGATGCGCACGGCGTTCGAGATCGCGCGCACGGGGCGCCCCGGCCCCGTCGTCGTCGACGTGCCGAAGGACGTGCAGAACTGGCAAGGCACGTTCGTCGGCGAGAATCACTTGCCGATTCCGGGCTATCGACAGCGCCTGCAGGCCGTCGAGAGCCATACGCTCACGGAGGCGAGCTGCCGTGAGTTCTTCTCGATGCTCGGCGAAAGCAAGCGGCCGTTGATCTACGCCGGCGGCGGCGTCATCAACGCGAACGCGAGCGGCGCGCTGCGCGCGTTCGCCGGCGCGTTCAAGATCCCGGTCGCGAGCACGCTGATGGGGCTCGGCGGGTTCGACACGAAACACCCGCTGTCGCTGCACATGCTCGGCATGCACGGCATGGCTTGCGCGAACTATGCCGTCGACGATTGCGACCTCTTGATTGCGATCGGCGCGCGGTTCGACGATCGCGTGGCGGGAATTCCGGCCAAGTTTGCGCCGAAGGCCAAACGCATCGTTCACTTCGACATCGATCCGTCCGAGATCCACAAGGTCAAGAAGGCCGACTGGTACCACGTCGGACTGCTCGGGCCGGCGCTCGAGGCGCTCGTTGCCCATGCCCGCCGCACGGGCTTCACGGCCGACTTCACCGAATGGCTCGGCGAGATCGCGGAGCTCAAGCGCACTTACGGTTTCAATTACGACCGCGACAGCCAGCTGATCCAGCCGCAGTACGTGCTCGAGACGATGAATCGCATCACGCGGGGCGAGGCCATCGTCACGAGCGGCGTGGGTCAGCACCAGATGTGGGCGGCGCAGTACTGCGACTTTCGCGAGCCGCGCCTGTGGCTCACGTCGGGCAGCATGGGCACGATGGGCTTCGGCCTGCCCGCGGCCATCGGCGCGCAGATCGCGAACCCGGGCAAGCTCGTCGTCGACGTCGACGGCGACGCGAGCATTCGCATGAACTTGGGCGAGCTCGAGACCGTCACGACGTACGACCTGCCGATCAAGGTCATGGTGCTGAACAACTACGGCGACGGCATGGTCATGCAGTGGCAGCGGCTGTTTCACGACGGCCGCCTGTCGGCGAGCGACAAGTCGCTGCGCAAGAAGGACTTCGTCAAGACGGCGCAAGCGGACGGATTCGGCTTCGTCGAGCGCCTCGAGAACAAGGCCGACGTGCCGCGCGTCATCGAAAGTTTCTTGAGCTTCCGCGGTCCGGCGTTCCTCGAGGTCATCATCGACCCGACCGCGGGCGTCTACCCGATGGTGGGTCCCGGCCGCTCGTATCAGGACATGATCACGGGCGACTTCATCCCGAACCGTTACGCCAACCTCGGTAAACCGCCGCCGCCCGACAAATCGGAGATGTTCTAATGATGCGCGCCGCCGCTCTTTGCTTTGCGTTGGGAACGTTCGCGCTGCCTGCCGCCGCCCACCATTCCTTCGCGATCTACGACATGCAGCAGAACGTCGAATTCCGCGGCGTCGTCGACACCGTGAAGTTCCGCAACCCGCACATGGCGATGACGCTCACGGTCACCGAGAACGGCGAGAAGAAGACGATCAACTTCGTCGAGGGCGCGCCGGCCAACATGCTCGCGCGGTTGGGGCTCACGCCGGACCTGATCCCGCCCGGCACCGAGATCACGGCGATCGGCGCCCCGCGCCACGACGATCCGGACGCGTGGTTCTTGAAGGCGGTCATCCTGCCCGACGGCACGCGGTTCAACGCGCTGCAGAGCCCGAACCAGACGCGCTGAGCTCCGATCGTCATGACGTGCCCGATCTCGAGCGCGCGGCCGAACGCGACTGGGCGTCTCGTTCGCGCTCGCACGCCAAACTGGGCCGCACCGCGAGAATAACTGCGTCGCCGCTCGCCGCGCCTTTTACCGCCGGCGCGATCTCCGCAGCTGGTCCCCTGCCGCGAAGTCGAGCCGCTCCACCGGCGGGCCGACGACACAGTAGCGTTGCTTCGCGGTGTGCCGCCGATATCGGCCATCTTCGGTGTAGCGCTGTTCGTTCGAGCCATGGCCGATGCGCGTGTAGCGTGTCCCGCGTATTCTAGTGTTCCCGGCGCGTTCGGCGCGCTGCGGACGATGAGCTCGAGGACCTTCGGAGGGGCAACGACATGAACGTTGGGGCTGTTGGGTCGATCGTTGCATTGGTGCTCGGAACAGCGGGCGCCGCGTACTCGGGCCGCGCGGAGGCGCAAGAGAGCACGGGCGCATGGACGCAGCGCACTTCCTGGGGCGACCTCGACCTTCAAGGCGAGTGGACGACCGAAGGCGAGTACGGCGTCCCGTTGGAGCGGCCGCGAGAATTCGGCACCCGCCAGTTCCTCACCGATGAAGAGTATGCGAAGCGGCTCGCCGGCGTGCAGGAACGCAACGAACGCGATTTGCGTGCCGTGAAGGTGCTCGAGGGTCAAGTCGAGGGGCCGAACGCGCCGATTCCGCATTGGCGCGAGTACGACACGGACTCGCGGCGCACGTCGCTCGTGATCGATCCGCCGGATGGGCGGCTGCCGCCGCGAACCGCCGACGCGGCGCCGCCGCCGGTGCAGCGCTGCGGCAGTCTGCAGCGCGGAGAGCCTTGCGACTCGTACGAAGACTATGGGCTCGGCGTGCGCTGCATCGTGCACGGCGGGGGATTTCCCGACGCGATGTTTCCCGCCGTCTACAACGCAAACTTCCGCATCGTCCAGGCGCCGGGTGTCGTCGCGATCACTTACGAGCTGATCCACGACACGCGGATCATCCCGATAGACTCGTCGCCGCGAGCCGAGCGCTTGTCGCCCGCGATCAGGATGTATATGGGCGACGCGCGCGGTCGCTGGGAAGGCGAGACGCTCGTCGTGGAGACCACGAACCTGAAGACGGGCACGCGCGGCGCGACGCCCGACTTGCGCCTCGTCGAGCGCTTCACGCGGGTGTCGAAGGATTTGATCGAATATCAGGTGACCTTCGTCGACCCACACACGTGGACGGCGCCGTGGACCGCGGCTCTCGACATGAAGGCGAGGCCGAGCGATGCCGGTGTATTCGAGTACGCGTGCCACGAGGGCAACTTCGGCATGCGCAACATGCTGTCCACCGCGCGCTACCTCGAGCGGCAGGCCGAGTCACCGAGTCCCTAGCTCGCCACGACCTCCAGCGTGATGCCGTAGTTGTCGCGGAAGCGGATCAGCGACGGCTTCACCGTGAGAATCTCGGCGCCGGCCGCTCGTAGAGCCGGTGCCACCGCCGCACCGTCGAACGCCGCCACCTTGATGCCGAAGCGTAGGAACTGCGGCACTGCCGCTCGCGCGGCCGGCTCGATGCCGATGCGCGTGTCGCGAGCGAGGTTGAACCAGACGCGCTCGGGTACCTCGGCATCGCGCGTCTCGATGCCTTCGCCATACAGGAAGCGGTAATAGCGCAGCGCACGCTGTAAATCGCCGACGGCGATCAGCACGTGGTCGAGGCCGAGCGGCGTCAGCGGTGCGTCGTTTGCAACCTCGAGCGTCGACGGCTTGGCCGCCGTCACGAGCCCGGCCGGCAGCGTGAAGAGCTGCAGCTCGAGGCCGTCGGGATCGGGAATCAAGCCGAAGCCGCCGCCCGGCTCCGGATAACCCGCCGCCGCGAGCTCTTTGCCGATGGCCGCGAGGTCCGCCGACCTGGCGAGCGCGCAGTAGTGACCCACGCCGATCGGACGGCCGTTCGCCGCACCGATCGCGATGTAGCCCACCTGCTGGTCGGGCGGCAGATCTCCAAGCAGCACGAAGTAACGCTTGGCGCCGCGGAACTCCTGCTCGTGCAGCGGCGAGGAAAACACGCGCTTGTAGAAGCGTGCGGACGCGGCCGTGTCGGGCACCACGATATCGAGATGCTCGAGCCCGAGATTCTCGAGCGGCAGGGCCGCGCGCGTCTGGCCGTGAGCTCGCCGACGCAGCAGCGTCGCGCCGACGCCGGCACACAATGCACCAAGTAGCGACCGTCGCCGAATGCGGGACACTGCGTGCATCGCGTCACCGAACCGAAGCCTTCGCGCGAGTATAACCCTCGGCGGGCGAGGATGTACCTCTGCCTGCGATCGATTGCGAACGTCGACTGTGCCACCATCATCGTTCAGTACCGCAGCACGTCGGAGTCAATGCAATGCTCGAGTCCAATCGCCGCCGCTTCATGGCGTTGCTCGTCGCCGTTTCAGTCTTCGTAACAAGCCCGCTCGCCGCGCAACCTCCCGCCGGGAAACTCGAGCGCATTCGCGTGCCGGGGCCGTCCCTCGAAGGCAATCTCGAGGGTGACGACGCAACGCGCGACGTCTTCGTCTACCTACCGCCCAGCTATTCGCGGGACACGCGCCGCCGTTATCCCGTCGTCATCTTCTTACACGGCTACACCGCAACGGCCGAGGCGTACGTGCGCACGCTCGACTTGCCGCAAGCAGCCGACAACGCCATCGCGGCCGGGGCACGAGAAATGATCATCGTGCTTCCCGACGCGTTCACGGCCTACAGCGGCAGCATGTACTCGAGCTCCGTGACGACGGGCGATTGGGAGAGTTACGTCGCCGGCGACTTGGTCGACTACATCGACGGCCACTACCGCACGATCGCGCGGCGCGAGAGCCGAGGCCTGAGCGGCCATTCGATGGGCGGCTACGGCACGGTGCACATCGGAATGAAGCGTCCCGATGCGTTCGGCGCGCTCTATGCAATGAGCTCGTGCTGCTTGCTGATCGATCCCGCGCGCGGCGGCGACGTGGTGATGCGCGCTGCGCGCGAGCGGGCCGCGGCGGCGCCCGCGCCCGAAGCGGCGCCGCGCGGGCGGC
>Ga0209172_10004046_pt1 | contig 20728 bp, 15 predicted proteins | sample LarsenN4metaG_FD_184113 | JGI IMG/M metagenome (GOLD analysis project Ga0209172, IMG submission 184113) | Hot spring sediment bacterial and archeal communities from British Columbia, Canada, to study Microbial Dark Matter (Phase II) - Larsen... ... | reverse complement strand
AAGGCGTCGCCGAGGCGGAGGCCGCGGCGCGGAGCGCATTTGTGGCAGAAGGTGAGACGCCTGCGCCAGAGGTCGAGGCGGCGACGGAAGGCGGGGTCGAACTTGCGGCGGCGGAGCTGGAGTCGGGGGCGGCGCCGGAAGAGCCGTCCTACGAACACGCCGGTCCCAGCGTGATCGAGCAGGCCGAATCGCGCGAGAACAGCGCGGCGGAGGCCCGCGCGTACACGGTGGAGTCGCCGCCGGCGGAGACGGAGGCAGGCGAGGTGGCGGCCGAACTGGGCGGCATCGAAGAGCAGGCGGAGCCGGACACCGACATCGGCTCGGCCCAGTGACGCGTACGATGATGCCTGGGATCGCGGTTGCGCAGCTCCCGCGGCGCTGAGTGGCTCGCCTTTTCCCGGTGACAGGCTGTGTCAGCAGCGATAGCGCTGGTTGACCGCGGCACGCTGGAGGTGATCGACGTCGCGCTCCAGACCATCGGCGGATTGGGCTGCGTCGCCTTCGTCGTTCATCTATTTCGCAGTGGCCGGTATCGCAATCCACTGGCGGGGCTGGGGCCGCCGACCGGCGGACCCGGCGTGCTCGAGCTGCTGCTGGTCCTGCTGATTGGGTTCTCGCTCACCAATCTGCTCGTCAGGGCGGCCGGCCTCCAGCCGGCGGCAGCGTGGCCTACCGGCTCGCACGCGTGGCACGTCGCCGCCACACTGGCGTCCGCCGTCCAGCTTCTGCTGGCGGGTCTGATGGTCGCGTTCCTTCGCAGGCGGCCGTCGTTTCCGCCGATGCAGTCGTCGGCGTCGTTGCGGCTGAAGCAGGCTGGCGCAGGCGTGCTGGTGACGCTGCTGGCGCTGCCGATCGCGGCCTTGCAGGTGAAGCTGTGCGCATTCATCTGGCGGGCCGTGTGGCCGGACGCCGCGCCGCCGGTGCATGACGTTCTCCAGGCGATCGAAGGCAGCGGCTGGGGTGTCTGGGGCCGCGTGCAGCTCACGCTGTCGGCCGTGGTGGCGGCGGCCCTGTACGAGGAACTCCTGTTCCGCGGCCTGCTGCTGCAACTGTTGTGGCGGCATCTGCGCAACCCCTGGCTGGCGATCCTCCTGTCGGCAGTGGTCTTCGGCCTGATCCACCGGCAGCCGCAGAACGTGCTGCCGCTGGCGACGCTGGGGATCTTCCTGGGCTACGCGCGCCTGCGGTACCGCTCGCTCTGGGTGTGCATCATGGCGCACGCGGTGTTCAACGCCCGAACGATGGCGCTGGCGCTGCTGAATCCGGAGCTGATCCGGGCGATGTGAGCCCAGACCACCGCCTGCCGCGCTGCCAGTGCGCACGGGCGGATAAAGCCGCCCGCGGCACCCGAACGGACCACTACGTGCGCTCGGCGGGACCTTGACCGGTCGGCGGCCGTTCGTATCATGGCTCCATGGCTGATCCTGTCGGTCACGGCAAGGTCATCGGCGACGCGTTCACCTTCGACGACGTTCTGCTTGTGCCGGCCCGCGCGTCCGTGCATCCGCGCGACGTCGACGTCAGCACGCAACTGACCCGCACCATCCGCGTCAACATCCCGCTGCTCTCCGCCCCCATGGACACCGTCACCGAGGGCAGCCTGGCCATCGCGCTGGCGCAGGAGGGCGGCGTGGGCGTCATCCATCGCAACCTGACCATCGAGGAACAGACGCGCGAGGTGCGCAAGGTCAAGCGCAGCGAGAGCGGCGTCATCCTCGACCCGGTCACGCTGCGGCCGGACGACGCCCTCGAGCGGGCCGAGGAGATCATGCGCCTGCACAACGTCAGCGGCATCCCGGTCACGCGGCCCGACGGACGGCTGGTGGGGATACTCACCCGCCGCGACCTGAAGTTCCGCGACCCGTCGGAGAAGAAGATCGCGGACGTGATGACCAAGGAGAAGCTGGTCACCGCCCGGCCGGAGACGACGCTGGCGGAGGCCGAGGCCATCCTGCGGCGGGCGAAGGTCGAGAAGCTGCTGCTGGTTGGCCCGGACGGCCGGCTGGCGGGGCTGATCACGATGCGCGACATCGAGCGTTCGCGCGAGTTCCCGCAGCGCTGCAAGGATGAGCGCGGCCGGCTGCGGGTGGGGGCGGCGGTCGGCGTGTTCGATTTCGAGCGGGCCGAGCAGCTCATCGCCGCGGACGTGGACTTCCTGGTGGTCGATTCCGCGCACGGCCACAGCGACGCGGTCATCGAGACCGTGCGGCAGCTCCGCGGCCGGCACGACATCCAGATCGTCGCCGGCAACGTGGCCACCGCCGACGGCGCCCGCGACCTGGTGGAGGCGGGCGCGGACGCAGTCAAGGTGGGGATGGGGCCGGGCGCGATCTGCACCACGCGCGTGGTCACCGGCGTGGGCATCCCGCAGGTCAGCGCCGTGCTGGACGTGGCCGCAGCCTGCGACGTGCCGATCATTGCCGACGGCGGCATCCGCTTCAGCGGCGACATCGCCAAGGCGATCGCGGCGGGCGCGCACAGCGTGATGATCGGCTCGCTGTTCGCGGGCACGGACGAATCGCCCGGGCAGCTCGTGATCTGGCGGGGCCGGCGCTACAAGGAATACCGCGGTATGGGCTCGCTGGGGGCGATGGAGGCTGGCAGCGCCAGCCGGTACTTCCAGTCGGCCGACGTTCCGAAGAAGATGGTGCCGGAGGGCGTCGAGGGGCGCGTGCCTTACCGCGGACCGCTGGGCGAGTACGTGTATCAGCTCGTGGGCGGGCTGCGGCAGGGTCTGGGGTACTGCGGCGCGCGGAGTATCGAGGAACTCCGCCGCAACGCTCGTTTTGTGCGCGTGACGCACGCGGGCGTGGTCGAGTCGCACCCGCACGACGTGGTGGTCACGAAGGAGCCGACCAACTATGCCATCGAGTACGCAGGCGACGAGTAACCACATGAGCAACGAAGTAACAAGGTTACAAGGTGACAAGGCGCAGGCGCATGTGTGGGCCCGGAGGCAGTACCATTGGCACTCTGTTACTTTGTTACCTTGTTACTTTGTCGCCTCGTTGCTTGTCGCCTGCGCCCACGTGCCCAACCAGTGGGTCGAGGACGGCCCGGCCGCGGTCGAGGACTGGCACACGCCGACGGAGAGCGCGATCCTCGCCGCGCGGCAGCCGGCCCCGCCGCGACACCGCGACTGGGGCTCGATGCAGGTCGCGGCCGAGAATGGGGCCGTGCTGCACTGGCCGACGTACTTCGAGGACCCATTCGTCGACCGGGGCCACGGGCGCCAGGGGTTGAACAGGTACCACGTCGGCTGGGAAGACTATGTGGCAATGCCGTACGGCTACGCCCGGCACACCGTCAACTGGCTCTTCTTTCCCGTCAGCGCGGTCGTCACGCCCTTCTGGATCACGATGGAGAGCGACGGCGTCGTGAGCCGCCAGGCGCTGGGCTACGACCACGACGCCATCCCCGCCGGCCGCGAGCCGCCGCCACAGCGAACGGAATAGCCGCCCGGCCGTGCGGATCATCACCGTCATCGGCAGCGTGAACATCGATCTTGTCGCCGTGGCCCCGCGCCTGCCGCGCCTGGGCGAGACGGTCCTGGGGCACGAATACCGCGTAGTCTGCGGCGGGAAGGGAGCGAACCAGGCGGTGGCCGCGGCGCGGCTCGGCGCCAACGTGCGGTTCGTCGGCTGCGTCGGCCACGACGAGTATGGCCGGATGGCGCGCGAGAACCTGCGGCGGCACCGCGTGGACGTGCGCGGGCTGCGGCGCGTCCGCGGCCATACCGGCGTGGCCCTGATCGTCGTGGACAGCCGCGGGCGGAACCTGATCGCCGTCGCGCCGAACGCGAATGCGCGGGTGGTCATACCGCGGCGGCGGCTGGACATCGCCGTACTGCAACTCGAAACGCCCTGGCGGCTGCCGCGGGCGAAGACCGTGATCCTCAACCCCGCGCCGGCGAATCTCGCGGCACTGCGGGCGGCCGCTCGCGATCGGCGGCGGCCGCTCGACGGCGTCGCGTTGATTGTTCCGAATGAGATCGAGGCGGAGCAACTGACCGGTCAGCGCGAGCCGGTCCGCGCGGCGCGCGAGCTGGTCAAGATGGGCGCGGGCCGGGCCATCATCACGCTTGGCGAGCGCGGCGTGTACGTCGGCGGCGAGCGCGGCGCGGCCGGCCGTCATGAGCGGCCGTTTCGCGTCAAAGTCGTTGATACGGTCGGGGCTGGCGATGCCTTCGTCGGCGCGCTGGCGGCGGCGATCGCGGAGAACCGGCCCGACGCCGTCCGCTTCGCTCAGGCCGCTGCGGCCCTCAAGTGCACGCGACCCGGCGCGCAGAACTTGCCGACACGTTGCGAAGTCGAGCGTCTGCTCGTGGTCGGCGAACGAGGCCCGGAGGTCCGCAGGTAGCGTCCGTCCGCGGTGGCCGACATACCAGTAGCGTCGGCCCCCGGGATGCCCCCGTGGCTGCACGCGTGGCCGACAGAGATCCTCAGAAAGCCTACGGCCGCCACAGGGGGCGGCCGCTACCCCTCCGGCGCGAAACTCTCCTGGCAAACGGCACCGGCTACGGACACGGGAGGCCGAACGCGCTGAGCAGAACCGCCAAGTCGCCGAGGGCCACACAGCCGTCGCCGTCGAGATCGGCGGCCGCATCGAAACCCGGGTCGCCGGTGCATTGCCCGAACGCACTGAGCAGGATCGCCAGGTCACTCAGCGCGACTTGCCCGTCGCCGTCGATGTCGCCCGTACAGGGCGGCGGCGCAGACGCGCCGGGCCAGAACCCGCCCTGGAGTTCGAACGGGCCGCCGCTCATGGTGCCCGCGTCCGGCTGGCCGACCGTGCCGGACAGCTCGAATGTCCCGCCGACGCTGAACATGACTCCACCGCCGTCGATCGTGAACCAGTCGATGTCGAACTGGGCCAGAGCGGCGGGAGCGGTCCCGGCCAACAGCCCCAGGACCCCGGCAGTCAGAATCTGACGCGTGCGCGCCATAGTCCTCACCTCCAGGAAGCCAAGTCCGATCCTACACGTGCATCCGTCATTCAGCAAGCGAATTCCGTGCCGATCGCCACGTTTCGTATCGTTTTCCTCACTGGCCGATCCGCACGGTTCCGTCAGGCCCCGCCAGATCAGCCGCCGATCCGCACCGTGCCGCCGCAGGCCTCGATGCGCATCGGTTTGCTGATCGTCGGCGTTTCCAGGCTGGTTCCCGCCTTAATGATCAGCCGCGGTTGCGTGAGCGGCGTGTCGGCGCCGCCGTAGACCCCACTGATGCCCAACGCCAGGGTGGGCCACGGATTCTGATAGGTGCCGTCCCAGGGAAAGGGCTGGCCGAAGTCAACCCACACCTCGAAGCGCGGGTTCCGCCAATCCTCCCGGCCGGGCGTCGTTCCGAAGATCGTGCCGGCGTTGTTCGTGCTCGTGTCGCAGTCGCCGCTGGCGCCGGTGGGCACGCCATCGAAGTTCACCAGCGGGTTCGAGAACCAGCCGATGCGCATGAACGTCCCGGCGTCGTCGTTGTACGACATCACCGTCCGCCAGAAGCCGGTATTGCCGGTGAAGCGGTGACCGTACGAGTCGCAGTAGTAATTGCAACCCGTGCCGGCATCCTCGCGGTTGTGGGCGCAGCCCTGGAGGTGGCCGATCTCGTGCGGGAACGAGAAGTTGCTGCTCGCGCAACCGCGCTGCACCACGCAGAAGCCCCACGAGGAATCCGGCGGCAGGCAATACGCGATGCCGCAATTGTCCGGGTCGGAGCCGTCCACGAACAGACACACGAAATCAGCGCCGTACGTGTTTCGCTCGCCGTGCACGTTGTCCATGATCCCGTCGCCGGGGTCGCGCAGGCGGTCGCGATCGGTCCCCACGTCGTTCGTCTCGCTGTAGCTGATCTCGCCGCGAAACACGAGCGCCATCCGCCCCGGAATCCCGCTGTTCATGTAGGTCTGGTTGGTCGTGTCCACGGCGAGCTGGCACTCGGCGAGGATCGCGCTGGTCCCGCCGGCTTCCACGCGCGCCGCCGGCGTGTAATAGATCATCGCGTCGAAGTGCCGCGGCGGGGCGGGGCAGCCGCCGCGCAAGTCGTCATCGCGCTCTCCCGCACCGTTGTCGGTCGGGGGCGCAGGCTCCTCATCCGGCGGCGGAGCGTGCGGGTCGAGCAGCGGCGCCGGTCCACCGGGTACGACCGCGGCGGGCTGGCCGGGCGCGGGAACCTCCTCGGTGGCGCACTCGCCGAACGAGGTCGGGTCGATCGGCGCGATCGAATGCACGCCATCCGCGACGTAGCCCAGGCGGAACGCCTCCAGCCGGCTCGGCAGTTGGAACATGCCGACCGCGACGTCCTCCTCGACCACGATAATGAAGAAGCCCTCCGGATCGTCTTCGAATCGCCCGAAAACGCTATATCGCGCAGCCGAGCGCTTCTCAATGCGGCTCACGACGCCTTCGACGATCGTGTCCGCCGAGAGCGCCAGTCGAATCGGATCCGCCGCCGCGAGCTGATCCAGCAGCGCCCGATTTACCACGACGGGCAGGGCCGCGGCCTCGGCCGGGACTCGCCCGGCGGGCCAGGCCGCCGGCCTGAACAGCTCGATCGTCTCGTTCGTTTGCTGCGCGGATGCGGCCGCGAGGAGGGCGGCGGAGACGAGCGCGACCGGGAAGCTTGGAAGTAGTCGATTCATCGCTGGCGTCTCCTCTTACTGAAGGTTCACAAGGACCAGGACCAGGCCGGTCTCGCCCTGCGCGAGCGAGGTCATCGCCTTGCCGATCACGGCACCCATGGCGCGGGGGTGGTCGCGGACGGCCATCGCGTGGCCCGGAGTGTGCGAGGTCGTCAACAGGTCGCCCGGCTGGATCGCTTGCTCAGTCGCGTCGCAGTAGACCCAGACGCGGCCGGACAGCGCGACCGGCGGGGAATCCTCGTGGCCGGGCAGATTCCCAAGGATCGTGCCGGCCGGCAGGTCGTTGGCGCCACTGATCACGCCCGCCACGCAGCGGTTGTATGCGCCTCGCGCCAGGCACAGCTTGCCGGGGTTGGTCGGGTCAATCGCGACGACCATGCCCGGCCTGACTTCCTCGCTGAGCGGGAACTTCTCCGCCACGTCGGCGCCGGTGATCTCGAGGATGTCCACGCGGGCCGTGCCCACGACACTGAGGGCCGGAGCGCTGTTCGAGAAGCCGTTGACGCTCAGGGCGGGATAGCTGGCGCTGAACGAGGCGATCACCACGCCGGGCTGGTCGCCGAACTGGCTGAACTGAGCCACCTGGTCGCTGGCGGTTGCGATGTGCAGCCGCGCGGAGGGAAAGGTGGTGCCCATCCCGACGTTGCCCGTCGCCACGTCCATGACAAACGCCCAGCCCGCGCCGTTCGCACCGTAGAAACCCACTTGATCGTCGTTGCGCATCCCGACGAAGGCGCGGTCGTCGGCCGGCGTCTGCTGGTAAAGCCAGATGCCGGCGGTGTTGCTTCCCGTGGCGGGCGTGTTCTGGCGAACGCGCGTCCGACCCGCGACGTCCAGAAGCTGTCCGGGCGACGTCGTACCGATGCCGACTTGGCCGGTGTCGCCCACCGTGATGCGTTGTCCGCCGTTGTACAGGTGCCAGGCTCCCGTGGCCCCGTCCAGGTACGTCCAGGCTACATCGCCGGTGTTGCCGGCCTTGTAGCCGTAGAACGGCCTGGCCTGGTCGCTGTCCGTGCGGATGTACATCCCGCCGTAGCTCGTGCCGGCCGCGGGCGCTTGAATCCCGAAGTACTCGGCGCTGGTCACGGTGTTCGCGCGATTGATGCCGACGAAGAAGCCGGTGTTGGTGTTGACAATGGCGCTGCCCTGCGCCGCCCATAGACCACTTCCGGGGCTGTTCAGCGCAAACGTGGCCATCGGGGCCGGCGTGACCGGCTGGCGCGGCGCCAGCGGCGTGTACGGACCGGCCGCGCAGTTTCCAGGCGTGCTGTCGGCCCGGACGCCGATGTCCAGGAAGCGCTCCTCGCCGATGAACGCCAGGGGACCGAACTCGCCGTTCTCGTTGAGCTGCACCGTAAACAGCCCGTCAACGACATCGACGTCGTCCACGCAGTCGGTGCTTCCGAACTGCGAGCCCCCCGAAACGGCGTCGAAGAGCTTGAACTGAAGGTCGTATGTCCCGTTGGCCGGCTCGCCGCCCTCGTTCAGCTTGCCCTGATACGTGAAGGCCGTGACCTGGGCCTGCACGGCGGCCGACAGAGCGACCAACCCGATCGAAACAGCCATCGCACGTGGTGTCATTCCTGTTCTCCTTGCATCCTGGTGAACGCATTCAGACTCGCCCGGATGTTCATGGGCGGCCGTGTCGCAGATAGGAGTCGCGCGGGCCGGCCGTGCGCAACGAAGAAGTCTCGCAGTTTGTGGAAAACGGCCGCTGCCGCGTTGCGCCGCGCCCGCCGGGGCGACTAGCCATGTACGGAACCGCGCCCGCCCGCGCGCGCCGGGTTATAATCGGCGCGTGCCCGGGGCTTCCGATATCACCGACGACGTCGTGTGTGCCGCGGCGGCCAACGAGCCGTGCGCTCGCGATGGGTTGTTGGCGGCGCTGGCCCCGCAGGTGCGTCTCATGGTCGCCGCCCGGCTGAGCAGTTCGCCGCAATGCCTCCACGCGATGGAAGACATCGCCCAGAGTGTGCTCGTGGGCGTCAACGACCGCCTGCCCGAGCTGAAGAACCGCACCGTCAGCGGCTTGAAAGCGTTTACCTCAACGATCGTCTCGCGTCGCGTGGCGGACTACCTCCGCGGGCGCCCCGCGGACGGGGCGGCTCGACGGCCCGTCGCATCGCTGGATTCGACGGTCGCCGGTCTGTCGGGGGCCGGCCCGATGTGGCAGTTCCTGTCGGCGGACGGCACCTCCCCGCTCACCGCCGCCGACCGGGCCGAGCAGCTCAACCGCGTGCTGGCGGAGTTGGGACGGCTCAAGCCCGAGCACCGTGACGTGATCACCTATGCGTTCTTCGATCAGCTCACGACGGCCGAGATCGCCGAGCGGATGGGTATCTCGCGCCCGGCCACGTCGATGCTGCTGATCCGGGCCGTCAACACGCTTCGCCGCCGCCTCGCGACGGCCGGCGGTGCAACGCCGCACGAGAACACCGTCCGCGAGTGAGGGGCCGTCATGGACCTGCCCGACCAGGTGGACGAAGCTCTGGCGGAGCTCTGGCGCGGCAAGACCGGCGCGCTGGAGCGGCTGCTGGACGAGTCGGGCGACAGCGGCCCGCCCCTGGGCGAGATCTACCGTCAGATGGTCGCCGCCCCGGTTCCTCAGGACGCCGGCCTCCTGCCCGGCGCCGAGTTCAACGGCTTCCTCATCCAGCGCGAGCTTGGCCGTGGCGGCATGGGCGTGGTCTACGCCGCCGAGCAGAGGCAGCCGCGCCGTCGCGTGGCGCTGAAGCTGATCCGCGGTGCGTTCGCGTCCGAGCGGACGGCCCGGCGTTTCGAGCACGAGGTCGAGCTGCTCGGCCGTCTGCAGCACCCTGGCATCGCACAGATCTTCGAGGCGGGCGCCGCCCAGACTGCCGCCGGTCCACAGCCGTACTACGCCATGGAGCTGGTGGACGGCCAACGCCTGACCGATTGGGCCGCCGCCCGTGGGCTGGCGCCGCACGCCCGCCTGGAGCTGTTCAGGAAGGTCTGTGACGCCGTGCAGCATGCGCATAACAAGGGCGTGATCCACCGTGACCTCAAGCCGGCCAACATCCTCGTCGATGCCGCGGGGCAGCCCAAGATCCTGGACTTTGGCGTGGCCTGCGCCGCCGAGAGCGATTCGCCCGTGACCAGCATGCATACGCTGGCCGGTCAGCTCGTGGGCACGCTTCCATACATGAGCCCCGAGCAGGTCGGCGGCGACCCGCACGAGACCGACACGCGCTCCGACGTGTACGCCTTGGGCGTCATCCTGTTCGAACTGCTGGCCGGCCGGCTGCCCTACGACCTGTCGCGCTGCTCTCTTCCGGAAGCGGCTCGCCGCATCCGCGAGGAGCCGCCGCTGCGGCTCGGGGCGGCGCACCGCGCGCTGCGCGGCGAGCTGGAGCTGATCGTCGGCCGGGCGCTGGAGAAGGACCGCGCGCGCCGCTATCAGTCGGCGGCCGAGCTGGGCGACGACCTCCGCCGCTATCTGGCCGGGGAGCCGATCGAGGCCCGCCGCGACTCGGCCATTTATGTGCTGCGCAAGATGGTGTCCCGGCACCGCTGGCCGGTCGCGGGGGCGTGCGTCTTTCTGATGTCGCTGGTCGGGTTCGCCGTCTACGCTGCCGTTCAGGCCGAGCGCCAGCGGGACCTGGCCGAGCGCGCGCTTCGGGCGAGCGATATCGCCGGAGCGGAAGCGGCGCGGAAGGAAGCCGTCAAGACGTTCCTGAAGCACATGCTGGTCGCCGCCGATCCGCAGCAATCCAAGGGACGCGACGTCCGCGTGCGCGAAGTGCTTGACGCCGCCGCCGCGCGGCTGGCCGCAGGCATCATGGCGGAAAGCCCGGTGGCCGAGGCCGAGCTGCGGGAGACGATCGCGCACACCTACTTCAATCTGGGGTACTACCGGTCGGCGGCGCGGCATTACGAGTGGTTGCGCGGCTACCATGAGCGCGAATCCGGAGCGGCGCACCGCGAAACGTTGCGCGTGATGGAGCGGCTCGGCCGGGCCTACCTCGAGACCGGCCGCCTGGAAGAAGCCAAGCTCCTCTTCGATCAGTACCTCGACCGCGCCCTGCAGGAGCACCCTGATGATGCCGAGCTGACCCTGGCGGCGATGGACGGGCTCGGCAACGTGCTCACGCAGCTGGGGCGCGCGGACGAAGCCGAATCCCTGCAGCTCGAAGCGATGGCGGGCGTGCAGCGGGCCCTGGGCGAGGACCATGATTTGTTCGTCCGCACGACCTTCAGCCTCGGAAACGTCTATCGTGGTCAGGGCAAGATCGAAGAAGCCGAACGCCTCTACCGCCGGGCCCTGGAGATCTCGCAGCGGCTGCACGGGGGCGATTCCTATGAGGCGATTCGCATCCGTTGGCATCTGGCGCGCGACATTCTGACGCGAACCAAACGCGTAGAGGAGGCCGAAGCGCTGCTGCGCGAAACGCTCGACCTGGCGCGCGGCAGCCTGGGGTACGAGCACACCGAGACCAACAGCGTCGTCATACAGCTCAGCCGCGTCCTTATGGCGCAGAAGAAGACGGACGAAGCCGAACAGCTCCTGCGCGACGCCATCGGCGGGTTTGGCGGGATCCGGGCGATCGAAGCCAACGACACGATGAGCGTCGTCGGTGAGCTGGCGCGGCTGTGCAGGGAGCAGGAAAGGTGGCCGGAGTCGATCCGTCTCCTCGAGCAAGGCATCGAGCGAGCGATTCAAGCTCACGGCGATGAACATCTCCAGGTCGCCAAGTGGATGGCCCATCTGGCCAACGTGATGGCGGACACCGGAGACTTCACCGCTGCCGTCGACGCGGCTCGCCGCGGCCTCGAGCTCCGCGAACGGATCTACGGCCCCGAGCACGAGCTGGTGGCCCACAGCCTGCAGCAGTCCGGCTGGTTCTACGACTGCCGCGGCGACGCCCGGGAAGCCATCCCGCTGTACGAGCGCGCCATCCGAATGCGCGAGAAGCTCCTGGGCGAAACACACCGTGAGACCACGCGCTCGACCATCACGCTCGCCTTCGCGCTGCGCTTCGTCGGCCGGAGCGACTCCGGCGTCCAGCTCCTGGGCGACCGTTTCGAGAAGGTGCGCGCCGAGTTCGGCGAAACGCATCCGGTGACGCATTGGGCCGGCTCGTATCTGGCCAGGCTGCTCAGCCAGGTCGAGCGGCACGAAGAGGCTCTCGCCTTGAGCCGCAGACTGCTCGGCGTGGCCGCGGAGCACTCGGGTCCCGAGGCCGTCGACACCGGCGTGTGGTGGGGGCGATATGCACTCCACTTGTCAAACGCGGGACGCGTCGAGGAAGCCATCGCGGCCTACCGCCAGGCTCAGCGGATCTACGCGGCGAACGGCCGCAGGGACAGCGCGACGGCTCTGTTCGAGGGCTGCCAGCTCGCCGACTTGCTGCTCGACAGCGGGCAGGTGGAAGAGGCGCGCGCCCTGGCCCAGGGCGCCGCCGACCGGCTGCCCGCGAGCGACGGCGATCGGCTGTATCGTACTTTGCAGACGCTGCTGGCCAGGTGCACGCTGGCGAGAGCCATGCTGCATAGCGGCCAGCCGGAGCAGGGCGAAGTGCTCTTGCGTGGCTGCATTGAGGGAATCGAGGAAGCGCCGCTCCGGCACGACGACCGCCTATGGGTCCAGGCGCGGGCGCAAGGCGTGCTCGGCGAGCGCCTGGCGGCGCTGGGCCGGTTTGGCGAGGCCGAACCGTTGCTCCTGTCTGCGTACGACAATCTCCGCGCTGCGCGCTGCGAGCCCGCGCGCAGGGCCCGCCAGCAGATCGTCGCGTTCTATCAGGCCTGGGGCAAACCTGAGAAGGCCGCCGCGTTTCAGCAGGCGCCCGAGCCAGCCGAGAACTCAAAGTGAAGGGCGCTGCGGGCGGACCCGCTCGAATCACGGGAGCAGCAGAACCGCGCACTGTTGCGTGAGGCGGAATCGACCATCACGCTGCCGTAGGCCCGCGGTCGGCATATGCGTGCGCCAGGCACGGCCGCGAGAGAGCCCGCCCGCTACGCCGTTGTGCTCAAGCCCGCCCGTTCGTACAACGGCCGCAGTGACACGGCCTCGCCTGTCTGCGCCGACTGCCGCACCGCCGCCATGACAACCACCGTTTCGATCCCCTCGACGAGGTCCGGCGACGCCGGTCGGTTCTCCACGATCGCCCGCGCGAAGTAGTCCGCGTAGTTGGCGAACTCGCCGTAGTGCATGCCCTTCAGCTCGTGGCGGAAGTAATAGCCGGTCAGCTCGTGCTGGTAATCCTCGCGGACTTCGGCCCCGTCGGCCGAACGGTAGCGGTACTCCAGCTCCGGGTATTTCGCCAGGCTCGTGCCGCGCGCGCCCATCAGGAAGCACTCGATCATCGACCGCGCGGTCGGCAGCTCGGTGATGCCATAGTTGCCCAGCACGCGCGCGATGCGCCCGTCTTCGCTGCGCAGGTTCACGACGTACGCGTCGAAGCCCTGCACGCCGTACCGCTGGCCGAGTTGCGTCCGCGTGCCAAACGCGTGTACCTGCTCGATGCGACCGAGGTACCAGCGCGTCAGGTCCAGCGGATGGCTCAGCCCCAGGAAGGCCCAGTCGGTCTCGGCCAGCGCCCAGGGGCTCTTGTCGTAGAACCAGTCCATGCGGTGGTGGTAGTGCGCGTCGATCAGCTCGATCTCACCCAGCTCGCCGCGCTCGTACGCCGCCCGCTGCCGGCGAAACGACTCGAAGAAGCGCGTGCTCTGGCCGACCAGCAACCGCAGACCGCTGCGGCGCTGCGCGGCCAGCAGGTCGGGCGCCGCGTCCAGTGAGTTGATCAGCGGCTTGGTGCAGATCACGTGCTTGCCGGCCGCGAACGCCGCCGCGATCTGCCCGGCGTGCAGCGCGTCGGGGGTGTAGATAGCGACGATGTGCACGTCGTCGCGCCGCAGCAACTCCGCGTAGTCGCGCGTCAGGAACAGACCGGGGTTGACGCGCCGCGCTTCTTCCAGCTTCTCGTCGCTCAGGTCGCAGCCCGCTACAGCCCGGCAGAATCCGGTCTGCGTCAGGGCCACGAGCATCGTCCGCCCCTCGTGCAGCCCGACCACGCCCACGCCCAGCCGCCTGTCCGGCGGCAGGGATTCGTCCGAGGGCCTGCGACCCACGACCGGTCGTCCCGTGGGAAGTCGCTCCATGACCGTCTCCTGCATCGGAGGGAAGTGACCCGCAGTACCGCGTCGGCCACGGGGCCGACGCTACAGGCAACGCCCGCCGGCGGGCGCGGCCAGCGCCGGTTACGCCTCGACCACGCCCCACGGCGGGCTCGTCTGCCAGCGGCCGCGGGTGAAATCCGGCACGTCCATCGCCCGGCTGCGGCTTGCCACGGACCGCTCCGTCAGCTCGCTGATGCAGCTCCACGCCGCCGCGTCGTAGACGTTCAGGTCGGTGGGCAGGCCGTTGCGCAGGCAGTGGATGAGCCGGTAGTCCTCCAGGAAATCCATGCCCCCGTGGCCGCCGCTGGCCTGCTTGATCGCCTCGGATTTCCATAGCGGGTGTTCGAACTCCTCGGCGAACTTCTCGAGCGGCTCCCAGGCGTGTTCCGGGCTGCGGCCCTCCAGATAGAACCGCTCGGGGTAGCCGACGTAGATCGCCCGCGTCCCCTGAAACAGGTTGAAACGCGCGTACGGGCGCGGCAGGTTCGTGTCGTGCACGAGATAGATCGTGCGGCCGCGGACCGTGCGGATCAGCGTCAGGTTCACGTCGCTCAGCACGTACTTCTCGCTGCGGCGTGGATCGTCCCGCGCCAGCCGCTCCTGCTGCCAGAGCTGCAAACCGCGCGAGTTGCCGGCCATCGAGACCAGGTAGTCGAAGCGGTCGCCGCGGTTGACGTCCATCGCCATCGCCGCCGGCCCCAGTCCGTGCGTCGGATACAGGTTGCCGTTGCGCTTCGTCGCGTGCGCCCGTCGCCAGAGCCCCTCGCCCTCCGTGCTGAACTTCACGCCGCGCAGGTCGTGCTGGTAGCCGACCTCGGCGTGCATCGGCTCGCCGAATGCGCCCCGCCGCACCATGTGCAGCACCATCAGTTCCGGGCGGTCGTAGCAGCAGTTCTCCATCATCACGCAGTGCTTGTCGAACTTCTCAGCCGTCTCGACGAGCTGCCAGCACTCTTCGAGCGTGACCGCCGCGGGCACTTCCGTGGCGGCGTGCTTGCCGTTCCGCATCGCGACCAGACAGACCGGCACGTGCCACTCCCACGGCGTGGCGGTGAAGACGAGGTCGAGCTCTTCGGTCTCGCACAGGCGCTCGAAGTCGCGTTCCCCGCGGGTGTAGAGCGTGGGCGGGGGCTGGCCGGCAGCCTGCACGAGCTTGGCGGCCCGCTGGGCATGCGCTTCGCGGATGTCGCAAATGGCCCTGATCTCGACGCCCTCGATTCTCAGCAGCGTGCTGACGTGATGCGTGCCCATGCCCCCCACGCCGACGAAGCCGATCCGCACACGGTCCAACTTCGGGGCGACAAGCGGCACGCGCCGCACCGGTCCCAGCCGCCGCCCTCCAGACGCGCACCCGCCCAGGCCTGCACCGAAGACCGCGGCGGAGATCCCGCCCAGCGCGCCGAGCTTCAGCAGTTCGCGTCGGTTGGTTTCGGAATCAGGCACTTGGGCACCTCCTCGTGCGTCCCACGCACGGCCGCCCACCGCACTGCTGGGGGTTCACGGTGATACGCTCCAGCAGAGCGTTCATGGTCGCCGATCATACGCCAGAACTCGCTCGATCCGCGCTGTCGTGTACCATAGCGCCTGTGCGTCCCGACATCGTCATTCTCGCCGCCGGCGTCGGCGCCCGCTACGGCGGGCTGAAGCAGATGGAAGGGGTCGGCCCCGGCGGGGCTGCGCTGCTGGAGTACACGCTGTACGACGCCGCCCGCGCCGGTTTCGGACGGGTGGTGTTCGTCATTCGACCGGAGATGCAGGTCGAGTTCCATGACCGCATCGGGCGGCGACTGGAGCGGCGCGTCACCGTCGCGTATGCGCATCAGCGGCTCGACGCGCTTCCGCCCGGCTTCGCCGTCCCGCCCGGCCGCGGCAAGCCCTGGGGCACAGCGCACGCGGTGCTGGCGTGTGCGGACGTCATCGACGGGCCGTTCGCCGTCGCGAATGCCGACGACTACTACGGTCCAGGCGCGCTGCATCGTGTGGCACAGCCGCCCTCGCATGCGGCTGAAGGTGTGGCACAGCCGCCCTCGGCTGTGACTCCAGCGTCTACTTATGCGCTCGTCGCCTACCGCTTGCGCGACACGCTGTCGGAGGCGGGCGCGGTCTCCCGCGGCGTGTGCCGCGTCGGCCCCGATGGCTGGCTGCAGGGCATTGAGGAGACCACCGGCATCGAGAAGCACAACAGCGGCGGCCGCTATCGCGACGCGGCCGGCGTCGTCCGCACGCTGCCCGGCGACACGCCCGTGTCGATGAACCTGTGGGCGTTCCAGCCGGACTTCTTCACGCATCTGCGCGCGGCGTTCGCGGCCTTCCTGCGTACACACGGCGGCTCAACCGCGGCTGAGCTGTACCTGCCGGCGGTCGTGAACGAGCTGATCGCGAGCGGCCGGGCGCGCGTCCGCGTGCTGCCCGCCGAGGACGCCTGGTTCGGCATCACGCACCGCGCGGACCGGCCGCGGGTCGAGGCGATGATCCGCGAACGCATCGCCCGCGGCGACTATCCGCAGGAGCTGTGGGTTGAGCGGTGAGATCGCGCTCGTCGCGGCGCGCTTCGCTGTTCCCGCGCGGTTCGTTTCGAGCCAGCCGTTGGCGGGCGGCCACATCAACGAGTCGTACGTGCTCACATTCGACGACGCCGGTCGTCGCAAGCGCTACCTGCTGCAACGGATCAACGACGCCGTCTTCCGTGATCCGCCGCGGCTGATGGAGAACATCCGGCGCGTCACGGTGCACATCGCCGCCCGGCTGCGGGCGGAAAGGACCGCGGACATCGGGCGCCGCGTCCTGACGCTCGTCCCGGCCCGCGACGGGCTGCCCTTCGTCCGCGATGACGCCGGCGCGTACTGGCGCATGTACTGCTTCATCGAGGAAGCCTGCGCGTACGAGACCGTGCAGTCGCCCCAGCAGGCCGAGCAGGCCGCCCGCGGCTTCGGCCGCTTTCAGCGGCTACTGGCCGACCTGCCGCCGCCGCGATTGCACGAGACCATCCCCAACTTCCACGATACGCCGCGGCGGTTCGAGACGCTGGAGGCGACGATCGCGGCGGCCGAGCGCGGCAAGCCGCCGGACGGCCCGCGCCGTTTGGCGGCGGCGCGGGCGGAGATCGAGCGGGTTCGGGTGCAGCGCGGCCTGGCCTCAGCGCTGCTCAATTTGCAACGCAGCGGCGCCGCGCCGGAGCGCGTCGTACACAACGACGCCAAGATCGGCAACGTGCTGTTCGAAGGAGCGGAGGGAGGGCAGCGTTCCAGCTTTGGCCGAGCACAGCCGAGGGCGGCTGTGGCACACGTCCCGTCACAGCCGAGGGCGGCTGTGCCACACCAGCCGAGGGCGGCTGTGGCACACCAGCCGAGGGCGGCTGTGGCACATCTGCCAGGGGCTGCTGTACCGGGCGAAGCGCTGTGCGTGACCGACCTGGACACGGTCATGCCCGGCCTGTCGCTGTTCGACTTCGGCGACATGATGCGCTCGATGCTCTGCCCGGCCGCGGAGGACGAGCGCGACCTCTCACACGTAGAAGTGCAACTGCCGCTGTTCCAAGCCCTCGCGCGCGGCTACCTGTCAGAGGCGGCGGAGTTCCTTACCCGCGTGGAGCGCGAGCACCTGGTGACCGCCGGGCTGGTCATCACGCTGGAGCAGGCGGTGCGGTTCCTGACGGACTACCTGGGCGGCGACACGTACTACCGCACGAGCCGCCCGAAGCAGAACCTCGACCGCTGCCGCACGCAGCTCAAGCTGCTTGAATCCATGCAAGAGCAAGCGGCCGATATGGCTGCCATCGTCCGACAAGCCGGAGGTCGACCATGAGCGGGCTGCACGGGCCCGTCGCGCCGAAGGGCGCGCGGTCACGCTTCATTCCCGCGGCTGAACGGGCGCCTGCCCCGAGCGCCGCTCAGGGCCTGGCGGTGAACCGGGCCAGGTCGTAGATGCCGAGCGATTTCTCGATCCCGGCGCGCGGGAACAGGTGCTCCTCTTCGAGCTTCTCGCGATAGCCCACGGCTCTTTGGTGTTACGGCCTGAGCGTTCACGGCTTCCGCCGCGACGTGCCTTTGCCTTCCATCAGCTTTCGCAGCCTCCAGCTATCCCAATCCGTGCCGCTCCACTCCATGGTGTTATCATCCACGAAGCGCATCGTGCCTTCGCTGGTCGTCGTCTGGCCCGTCTTCGCAATGTAGCCTTTCGCGCGCCATTGCCACGTGCGGTTCTTGTCGTCATAGGTGGCCTTACCTGACGTGGTGTTCCCCGCGCTGTCGTACCAGGAGACGCGGTAGGCTTTGGCCCTCGGGTCCCAGGTCCAGAGGCCCAGTCCGGATACCTTGTCGCCCTCCATGGTCACGTCAAACCGTTCTACGAGCAGCCACTTGTCCGCCTCCCAGCTCGCTGTGCTCGTGCCCTTGCCGGTGCTCGGCTTTTCCGACCCGGCCATCTTCATCTCGAACGTGTTCTCCCAGCGGCCCACCAGCAGGTTGAGCCGGTCCAGCTCGGGCGGGCGCGGCGGCGGTTTCATCATCTCCGCCAGGTCCACTGGCTTTTGCTGACAGCCGACCAGCCCCGCCAGAACCGCAAGAAACCCCATTGTCGAAATCCGGACCGCGATCATGGTCTGTTCCTCCTCGGAAAGAGAGTCTGCTGCCCACGTGAACCCAACTACATGCGAACGACGGAGCCACCGCGCCATGCCCCCGGCGCCGTCGACGAGACGTTACCGTCATCCTACCTGCCCGCACGCGTTTCGTCAGCGCCCCTGGAACATCGAATCGCCGGGGTTCATTCAACCGCGTTCTTTCACGGGCGCTCGCCCAGCAGCTCCTGCACCTTCGCCTCGATCGCCTCGGCCCAGATCTCGTAGCCGCGCGGGCTGAGGTGCAGGAAGTCGGGCATAATCTCCCTGGGCAACGCGCCGTCCGGCGCCAGGAACCTTCCCCCGATGTCCAGATAGGTGACTTGCTTGTCGTCCGCCAGCCGCTGCGACGCCAGACGGTTCGCCTCCGCGATCTTCTCGCGCTGCGGGTCGGGCTGCTCGCCGCGCGGGAAGATCGCCAGCAGCAGCACTTTTGCCTCCGGCATCTTCTCGTGCAGCGTCTGCACGATCGCCACGATGCCCTGTGCGATCTCGTCGGCGGTGTGGTCATTGCCGGTGGAATTGTTCGTGCCGATCATCACGACCGCCAGCTTCGGGGCGGCGGACGGGTCCTTCGGGAACCCGTCGAGGTTGCCGTTCTCCAGCCGCCAGAGCACGTGCTGCGTGCGGTCGCCGCTGATGCCGAGGTTCACCGCGCCGCGCGGGGCGTAGTATCGCGCCCAGACATCCTTGCCCCCGCCCTCCCAGCCCTGCGTGATCGAGTCGCCCAGGAAGATCAGCTTGACGCCGGCCTGTCGGCTGCGGCGGCACAGCTCCTCGTGCCGCTGCATCCACGGGCCGGGTTCGCGCGGCACGGGGCGCACGGTTTCGGGCATCTTCAGCGCGGCCGGCGGGACACGCGCGACGGCCTGCTCGCGCTGCGCGCGGCTGATGCTGAGCCGCTCGCTCGGCATCCGTTGACGCGGCAGCCCCGGACCCTCGACCGCGACCTCCAGCGTCTGCTCGCCGAACAGCTCGAAGAATTCGATCGTGAGCGCGTGCCTGCCCGTCTTCAGGTAGACCGGGCCGCTCCGCTCGGTCGCTGGGTGGGCGCCATCATTGTCCACGACCACGGTGTCGCCGATCAGCAGCCGGCTGCCGTCGTCGGAGCTCACGTGGAAGGTGTAGATGCCGTCCGCGGGCGCCTCGAACAGCCCGCGGAATCGCAACGCGTAGGCGTCGCCGCGCCGGACCGCCCCGACCCCCGGCCCGATCGCCTCCGTCGCGCCCGCCGCCAGCGGGCGAAACGTGTCGAAGGCCGGCAAGCGCCCCCAGATCCCCTCGAAGTACTCGTACGCCAGCCCCGGCTCGGCATCGTCGACCGACACCGGCTCGTGCGGCGCCAGCCGCGTGAAGCGCTGCTCGGCGATCGGGCTGGCGTTGCCGTTCGGCAGGAACGTGCGCGCCCGCACGATGGTCGAGTCCGCGATTCGCAACGGCTGCTCGAATCTCGCCGACGCGGCCGTCGGCTCCCCGCTGTCCAGCGCATAGCGGATTTCGCCGCCCGCGAACGCCGGCAGGAACGTGACCGTCAGCGCGTCCTCGACGAACGCCGCCGGACCGGTCAGCGGCGTAAGCGTCGAAAGCTCGAATTGCCCCCCGCCCGCCGCGGAAGAGATGCGCGCCATCTGGGGCGGCGGCACGTAGTAGCGCACGCCCAGCCCGTCGAGGCGCTTGTAATGCACGCTCAGCCGGCGCTGGAAGTCGTCCCAGTCGCGGCCCTCCTTCGGCGACCAGGCCACTTCGGCCAGCGCGCACAGCCGCGGGAAAGCCTGGCGATCGACCAGCTCCGGCGGGGCGTGCTCGGTCCACACGTTGCCCTCCAGGCCGAGCACGTGGCGGGCCTGCTCGTCGGAGAGCTGCGGCGGGATCGGCTCGAACTCGTAGCAGCGCTCCAGCGGCAGGAAGCCCATGAAGTGCGGCTCGTCCACGCCGCGGCCCTGGGCGTAGTCCAGATAGCAGTGGCTGGTGGGCGAGCTGATGACGTCGTGGCCGTTGGCGGCGGCGGCGACCGCCCCGTCCATACCGCGCCACGACTGCACCGTCGCGTTCGGTGCCAGGCCGCCCTCCAGGATTTCGTCCCAGCCGATGAGCCGGCGGCCCTTGCTGTTGAGGAACTTCTCGATGCGGCGGATGAACCAGCTTTGCAGCTCGTACACGTCCTTGAGGCCCTCGGCCTTGATGCGGGCCTGGCAATTGGGGCAGGCCTTCCAGCGTGTCTTGGGGACTTCGTCGCCGCCGATATGGATGTACTCGGACGGGAACAGCTCGATCACTTCGCTCAGTACGCCTTCCAGGAACTCGAACACCTTGTCGTTGCCCGCGCAGTACACATCCTCG
>Ga0209172_10004045_pt1 | contig 20743 bp, 13 predicted proteins | sample LarsenN4metaG_FD_184113 | JGI IMG/M metagenome (GOLD analysis project Ga0209172, IMG submission 184113) | Hot spring sediment bacterial and archeal communities from British Columbia, Canada, to study Microbial Dark Matter (Phase II) - Larsen... ... | reverse complement strand
CTGAACCGATATCGGCCCTTGAAGATTCGCTATGAGCGAAGGGCGGACATCCATCTGGCTTTCCTGTACATCGGCTGTGCGTTAATTTGCTGGAAATTCATCCCAGCCTGGTTTTGTTAGACGCTCTAAGCGCCAAAAGAATACTTATGCTCAGATCAAGTCCCTTATTGGACGGGCGCCGCAAGCAAATAGATTCTTCTCATATCAAAACGCTTTGCGTCGAAGACTTGAAGCGTGTTAAGCACAACAAAAAGGGAACGTTTCCCCGAGTGCTTAAGCATCGGGCTGTCTCATTGGCTGTATGCCTATACTATCGAGTTGTTGAGCCGCTCGCTCGGAAGAGCACGGAGTCCGATTGGAGAAGAAAGATCCGTGGAAAACTTCGCCGCTGCTGCCGCGCTTGTGGTAAATGGGACAGACCGTACCGAGTAGGCGATAGGTTCTGTTGTGTGTATTGTGGCTTCTCTGAACAATCGGACCTCAATGCAGCAAAGACTTTAGAGCTACTCGGTGTGGCCGGGGTACCCGCAAAGCGGGTCGTTTATGGTCTCCGTTCACTGCCAAGCTTTAAGCTTGTCAACCTGACCTGTTCAGATTGTTACAGCTTTTAGCAACCATTATCAGAAGATAGGAGAGTTCTGGCTTCCGTTGAAAGACGAGACTATTAGCCAGGTAAGGATCCTGGGAAGAAATATCTTCACAATTGATCACACCAGCTATCAAGTGGTCGCAAGTCAAGAAGCTCGTTAGCGAGCAGCGATTGTGAATCAAATTGCCTCTGCTGTTGATATTCAACCTGTGATAAAGCAGGCAAGAATTCATTGCGCGATTGGAGCGAGCGCAAAAAGGGGGAAGCACAACCCGGCAACCTTTCTTTTAGAGATGGTTCAATATTGGACAGCAATTTATCTCAGGCTGGTAGATCATTAGTATGGAGCTTAAAGTTTTACCGGGCGGCTCTTAGCCGCTCCTGCGCAAAACTGAGAAGCGAGAAAGCAATTACTAAGTACCGCGCGCAGTAATTGCTTCGCTGGTCTGGCGCGGGCGCCGTAGCGCCGGCAAAACGGTGAAGAAGAAGAGTTTTAGGGCGCCCTAGCGCCCGCGGAGTTAGTTTGGCGCGCGATACTAAGGAGTTACCAATGTCTATTCAAAATGCTCTGTGGGAACTCAGAGCAAATTCTGTTAGTCTATTTCGTCGGTCGAGGTTTTTTATTGTGTCTATCGGAGTGGTGGTCGGGCCACTCATGATATTTGCTAATAGCGTGTACAACCCGAACGCTTTAGAGCAGTCTGGCTTGACGTGGTTCTTCCTGGCAATCGCAATGTTGCCTCTTATGGGCATAGGCATCGGCTTGTTGATGTTTAGGCGCGAATCCCATGCAGCAAAAGATATTTCTATCAGCCCTAAGTGGTGCTGAAAGGGGCGGACGTGAATGTGAAAACCAGCCATTAGTGCTGAAGTCCTGTCACTTAATTCTCATCACCCGGCGGGCGTTTTCATAGAAGATCTTCCTGGCAATCTCTCTGTTCGGGCACAGCCGTCGGATAGTGGCAATAGTCTTTGCGCCGATGCACCTTTCTCCTTTCGGCTCCCGATCATTGCAGTCGCTTCCGAAGAGCAGCTTATTTTGGTGGCGCGTCAAGAATTCTCTCGCATGATCTTCATCGCGCAGCAGCGAGTTCAATCCTGAATGGGCCGACAGATCGCCGTACATATTGGGATAGTCAGAAAGCAGTCGATCAGTGATGCCCCCAGGGGTTACTCTGGTTTTAGGGTACATCACCGTCTGGACGTGATTGCGATCAATGTTGCCCCACCACGTCTGGGCATGCCCGATGAATCTCACTCTGGGAAACTTCTCGAGCACTGTGTGAAACCGCTCAATCCCCATGTTGTACGCTTTATGCTCGAAGTGCATCAGAACCGGCACATCATATTCCTGCGCTATCTCTGCAATTCGATGTATGTGTGGCGAGTCGCACTCAACGGGAAATTTCTGCTCGCCGATGCCGATGGCCCCAGCCTTTAAGAATTTCTCCAGCACCTTTCGAGTATCGGGCAGATCGGGGAGTTCATTGGCGAAGAAGACAAACTCTTTAGGGTATCGCCGGGCGAGATAGACTACCGAATCATTGCCGCCGCATTCGGCAGCAAGCCCGTATCTTGATCCGGCCGGCAGCAGGACGGTCTTTTCGATCCCCAGCGCCCGTTGATGCGCAACCAGAGTATCATCATCTCGGCCCAAGTAATGGGTGTGCTGGTGAATGTCGATTATCGGCCCTGTTTCTGACAGAGACGGGGCCACCGTTGACAAAAGGCCGGAGCCGGCCCCCAGAACGAAAGCTCTGCGCGAGATGAATCTATGCATAGTTGTCGGCTAAATGAGTTCGTAACCCAACTCCAGATGGTATAAAAGGCCCCCTTAGCTGTGGTAGGAGCGGGGTGGTAAATCGAGACCGATGGGTCGCCGAGGTAGCGGAGCTGGTGAAGATTTCACTGAGACGGCCTGCTACAGATTTGTTTCTCCTCCACACCTCTGCCCTTCTGATCATCCGCTCTCTTATCACTGGCGCGCCAGCATCGCTGCCCCTTTTTGTATCTTCTTGAAAGCTTCGGCTATCTGCTCCATGTCCTTTTTAGTTCCCAGCAAAGTTGTCTGACCGAACCAGATCGCTTCATCACAAAGCCTGTCATTTTCGGGGCAGTGATTGCGCTCTTCCAGAGCAGCTATCTCCTTCTCCGAATAGATATAGCGAAACGCGCGAGAATGAAGCGTCGCTTTTAAAAACGGCTCTTTGTTGAGCGGGCTGTATCCGCCTGAACAAGGAATGCCTTCAGCTTGCAGCGCCTTGAGGAACTGCTGTTTCGGCAGATCGCTGAAATAGGCCTTATCGTAGCGAAGCATGTAGATATGGTAAGCATTCCTGGTGCATCCATCGTAGATGCGCGCTGGCCGAATGCCGGGAATTTCGCTGAGCATCTTTGTCAGATACTGAGCATTTTGCTCTCTGACGCGCGATTGCTCTTCCAGCCGCGTCAGTTGCGATAGAAGCAGCGCCCCTTGAAACTCGGTCAGGCGGCGATTGTCGCCATTGCGCACATAGGCGAAGCCGACCCCTTTAGGGGGCCTTCCTTGATTGTGAAAGCTTTTGCAAACCTCTAGCAGTTCAGCGTTGTTGGTCGCTATGGCCCCTCCCTCGCCGGAATTGAGGTTCTTTGAAGCCTGAAAACTGAAGCAGCCGAGGTCGCCCAGTGTGCCTACTTTGCGACCGCGCCATTCGGCCAGATGAGCCTGACAAGCATCTTCAACCACATGGAGTCGGCGCTTGCGGGCTATTTCAAGAATGCGGTCGAGGTTCGCTGGCGCTCCGCCCAGGTGCACTGGCAGAATGCAGCGGGTGCGATTTGTAATCGCTGCTTCCATCTTGTTGGCGTCTATCTGAAATGTCTCTCGGTCGGTGTCTACGAATACAGGCAATGCATGGTGCAAGAGGACAGCATTAATCGTAGCCACGAAAGTGTAAGGCGGCACCAGGACTTCATCGCCCGGACCAATATCAAGAGCGGTGAGGGAAGCGACCAAGGCGCTGGTTCCACTAGCCGTCGCCAGACAATGTTGGGCCCCCAGACGTTCTGCCCACGCCTTTTCAAATCGCTCGACGTAGCTTCCTCCTAGGCGGTTCCATCGCTTTGATCGAAGCACTTCCATCCATATCTTTTCGTCCGGTTCCTCGATCACAGGCCAGGAAGGAAACGGCTCGCTGCGAACCGGTTTTCCTCCTAGAATGGCAAGTTTGTCATCAAGCCCTGATGGCGCGCTGAAGGAGAGCGCCCTGGTGGGCCCAGAAGCCATCGCTCCTGCGCATGTGGCGGCGAGAAACTGGCGTCGCGTCGGTCTATTTTTCATGACTGGCCTCCCAATTGAACAAGACTGAGGTCGGGTAGATTTTGTTCTGATGTATTCCGCTGCGCTAGCAGCGCAGATAGTACATCATAATGCGCCCCGGCATTCAAGCTTTTCTCAACCGGGATGAAAGAAACGCCTCAGCGAAATCGTTGACACCTGCCGGGGTTGTCGGTATTCTGATCATCACCTTTTCGTTTGTCTGGATCGAACCAACATAGAATGCGACAGATAAGATTCACCACCGAGGCGCAAAGAGCGTAGAGAAATGCCATTGAGTTTGCTCCCCTCTGTGTTCTCTGTGTATCTATGGTGAAATTCCTTGTTCCATTCTTGTGTGCTCCGATTTAGTAGTTCTTCACACGATTGAGGTCTAATACAATTTATCTCGATTGCTCTCTCGTTAAGGGTTTATCCAGGCAGAGAAAGGTTTGCATAGCTTATGACAAATTTTAACTGGCTGCTGGATGGCAGCATTGTTGGTTTGTACTTGCTGGCGACGATGATCGCCGGGCTGATGGTGCGCAAGTATGTCGGCAAGGTAGAGCATTTCCTCGTGGCGGGCCGCGAGATGGATGTCTATCTGGGGATCGCTTCACTGGCTGCGACCGAGTTTGGCATAGTCACCTGCATGTACACAGCACAGAACGGCTACGAAAAAGGTTTTGCCGGCGCGACGCCCGGCATCCTTCAGGCGCTGGCGATGCTGATAGTCGGCTTGACCGGCTTCTGTATCAAACCGCTGCGCGATTCCGGTGTGATTACGATCCCGGAACTGATTGAGAAGAGATTCGGCTCGCGCATCCGCTGGGCCGCCGGAGTGGTGATCGTGCTGGGGGGCCTGCTCAATATGGGGGTCTTCCTGCGCACGGGCGGGCAGTTTCTGGTGGAGGTATCCGGTTTGGATGAGAAGTATCTGGAGATCATGATGACCGCGCTGCTCATCGGTGTAGCCGTCTATACGATCCTCGGTGGAATGTTATCGGTGCTGGTGACCGATTTCCTGCAATTCGTTGTAATGAGCGTAGGACTGATCTCGGTCACGATCCTGATACTGGCCAATGTGGGTTGGGAGAAGCTGGTCGGCGCGGTCGAGACGCATTACGGCGCGGGCGGATTCAACCCTTTCATTAACGCGACAATGGGCTGGCAGTACGTGTTATTCAATGCCTTCCTGAATACTGCGGCAGTGCTGACCTGGCAGACGACCATCGCCCGCGTGCTGTCGGCGAAAGACACTGCCACCGGGCGCAAAGTCTACACCCGAACCAGTTTCTTTTTCGTATGTCGATTCTTAATCCCGGGCCTGTGGGGCATCGCTGCGCTGGCTACGCTGGGGCCTATGACAAATACATTGGAAGCGATGCCGCGTTATCTGAGCATGGCTGTGCCGGTAGGATTGATGGGGATTTTGATTGCAGCGATGCTGGCTGCCGATATGTCAACCGATTCCTCTTACATGCTGACGTGGGGCAGCGTGATCTACAACGATATTCTGGCCCCGTTTCGCAAAACGCGGTGGTCTGAACGAAAGGGGTTATTGTGGAATCGCGCCATCATTGCGCTGATTGGGGTGTTCTTGTTGTTCTATGGTTTGTGGTACCCGCTAAAGGGCGACCTGTGGACGTATCTGGGCGTAACGGGCACGATCTACCTGGCGAGCATCTCGGTGTTGTTGGTAGCCTGCTGCTACTGGCGGCGAGCTAACAGTTGGGGCGCGGCGGCTGCGATCATCGTGAGCGCAGCTATTCCCATCGCTTATCTAGTGATGGAACAGCTTCCCGCCGCTGTCGGGCTGGCCAAAACGATTGGCCCGTACTATTCAGGAATAGCTGCCTATGTTGGCTCCGGGCTGGCAATGGTGGTAGGGTCGCTGGCGAAGCCGCAACCTAAACACAAGTTAGTATGAGGAGTCATTCAGACAGCTCGTGCGACGCCCTGAAATGGTGAAAATGCGATGTACAACAACCTGTTAGGTTGTTGATAGTGCGCGACCTATCAGCAACCTGACAGGTTGCTGTACATTTTCCGAGGAGTCATTCAGACGGCTCGTGCGACGCCCTGAAATGGTGAAAATGCGATGTACAACAACCTGTTAGGTTGTTGATAGTGCGCGACGTCGGCTATTGAGCGATTGATTGACAGTTTAAGGGTGGTACAACAACCTGTTAGGTTGTTGATAGTGCGCGACCTATCAGCAACCTGACAGGTTGCTGTACATTTTCCGAGGAGTCATTCAGACAGCTCGTGCGACGCCCTGAAATGATGAACGCCTGGGAGCGCCTCTCATCCTTGCCTGCCCATGCTGCGCTATATCGTAAGTATGCAGGCAAGGATGAGAGGCGCTCCCAGGGAATTTTCTGAGGAGTTTTTCATGTTGTCGGCGACCGTCGCGAGAGAAATAATGAGAACAGCACAGTTGGAAGAAAGAGCGCCCGCCTGCCTTCTGTTCTCTGAGGAGGTTGCGAGATGACAGAACATTGGTTCTGGTGGTTAGTGACGATGGCTTGTGTCGTGTGGTACTTGACGGTTACAGTCTATGTTGCTATCAAGGGCGCCGCTGACATTAGGAGCATGCTCGACCGTTTGTCCAGTAATCAAGCGAATCGCGAAGGGGCACAAAAAAAGGATTAAGGATGATTGCATCGCAGTTTCAAGCAATTCTATCCGCAATACTCTCCCGGTTCGACAATGAGCTTCAAGAGATCAGGCTGCTCAATCAGGGGGCCCTACTATTGGACTTTCTCTTTGGCAAAGATTTGGATCCTGTCTGCCTGCCTGGCCGCTCATTACTTTATCTGCTGTGGAAGACTTATGGCGATGAAGGCGACCTGCTCAAAAACAAACTGTCGAAGCTGAGCGCGCTGTGTGACTGCTTTCTCAAACTGTACGGCGATGGCCCCGTCAACGCGCTGCGAGCGCCGGCGCGGATCAACATACTGGGAGAGCATATTGATTATGTATCGTATCTGCCCACTGCCTCGCTTCCGTTCGGCAGCCGCGAGCACGATATGATCATGCTCTTTCGCGCATCAGAAGGCGGGCGAGTGCGCGGCGCTTCTAAACTCGAAGACTGCCCGGCGTTTGACTTTGATCTCGGCGAGGGCCCGTCGGTGAGCGATTGGGAAACTTTCCTTTACAGCAATCCATCGCCTGCTCCGCATTGGGAAAATTACGTGAAAGGCGCGGTCTATTTCGCGCGCGCAAAGTACGGCGAGCAAATCCGCTGCGGCTTCGATTTCGTTGTTGATTCAAGCATTCCGGCATGCGGTGGGGCCTCTTCTTCATCTGCGCTGACAGTGCTCGCCGGCGCAGCTATTCGCCAAGCGAATCAGATTAAATATTCCCCCGATGAGCTTGCCCGCGATTCATCGCAGGCAGAGTGGCACGTGGGGACTCGTGGCGGCGCGATGGATCATATAACGATCTGCTTGAGCAGACGACAACGCGCCGTGCATATCTCATACTCGGATCAACAAATTGATCTTCTGCCCTTGCCAGCGTGTCGCTTCCGCTGGGTGACCTTCTTCTCGCATGCAGCAGATAAAGGGAGAGAAGTCATGCTTGAATACAACGAGCGCGCTGCCGTTTCGCGGATAATTATTCCTGCGATCATCGAAAGCTGGAGCCGCAGCCGCCCTTCATCTTACAACTTGTGGCAATCGGCGCTGGAAGCATTTCAAGTAGGTGCTCACGGCGCGATTGATGAGCTTGAGCGCCTGCTTAATGAACTTCCTTCGGCGATTACCATCGCTGAAGTAGAACGAGAATATCCAGAGGCGTTTCGCCGGTGCAGAGAGGCGTTTCCCGCGCTTGTCAGCCAACGGCGAGAGCGCCCGATGCGTCTGCGCGATCGCGCGCTTCATCACCTGGGCGAAACGCGCCGTGTCGCTGCCGCCAGGCGCGCGCTGGATGAAGTCTTCGACCGCGGCGGGGGCCCTGAGCTTATCGGCCCGGCAATGCGCACAATCGGCGATCTGCTCAATCAATCGCACAACAGCTTGCGAAACCTTTACGAAGTCTGCACGCCGGAGGTGAATCGACTTGTCGAGATTATAACCTCCGATCCGTTAGTCTACGGAGCGCGATTGATGGGCGGAGGGTTCGGCGGCAATGTCCTGGCTCTGACAACGAAAGACCATGTTTGCTCGCTGATCAATCGCGTACAATCTGAGTTCTACAATCCGGCGGGCCGCGAAGGATTGCAGGAAGGATTGGTGATGATCTCAACCCCTGGCGAAGGGCTCTCGGTGCTCGACGTAGAAACCGCGCTGCGCGCCGCCATTGAGCATTTCAACGCCCTCTGGTGGGAATCGGATAAGTATCGAGACAAGATATGCTCAATGCTCGATAGTCTTGAACCGACCGGGCAGTCAACCGAGGTGTGGCCGGTAATTGTCGCCGCTGGCCGAGGAGCGAGAGCGAGATCAAGCGGGCTGGATGTTCCCAAGCCTCTCGCTCTGGTGGCAGGGGTTCCTGCAATCGTTCACGTGCTTCGCGCTGTGAAAGCGTCCGGCTTGACAGCGTATCTGCCAATTGTAATTGTCTCGCCGGAGACAGAGCCGGGAATCAGGCAAGCGCTATCGGGAGAGGAAGTGATATATGTACAGCAACCGGAAGCGCGAGGCACAGGCGATGCAGTCTTGTGCGCTTACCGGCAGATGCAAGGGTTCGGCGGCCGCGCGTTAATCATCTGGGGGACCCAGCCGGTCATTCGAGTGCAAACCGTGAGACGAGTGCTGAAACTCGCCGAAATCTTCGCTGAGACGGAGATGATCTTGCCCACCGTAGTGAAGCATCGGCCTTATGCTCCGTTGCTGCGCGATCATCTTGGCCGTGTGCGAGCTGCTCGGGAGACTCACCTTGAGCGAGCGCAGACAGTGCGCTTCGGTGAAACCAATATCGGGCTATTTGTGCTCAAGAGCGAAGCAATGTTTGAGGCGCTGCTGGAATTAAAGCGCAGATACTGGCGCGAAGCAGAGAATCGCTACGACCGGCCGGGCGGCGAGCTTGGCTTTCCCAACCAGCTCATCAGAAGCCTGACGGAGAGCGAGCGCGGCGTGCTGGCTTCTCCAATAGCTGATCGGCGTGAAGAGCAAGGAATCAAGCACCGGGATGACATCGCCCGATGCGAGCGATTCATTAAGGACCTAAATACTGTTCCCCCCGAATCACTTCAATAATCTCATAAACCTCAATCGCCTCAATCGGGGATCGCCGGAGCACGGTAACGTGGGGGCCTCGTGGGGCCCAGATTTGAGGGTCGGTCTGCCCGAATAGAGCAATTGTGCTGGCGCCGACCGCAGCCGCCAGATGGGTGACGCCGGAGTCATTGCCGATGTAGCAGGAGCATCGGCTCAAGATCGTTGCAAGTTCGGATAGCGGTCTGGCAGAGGCGATCACCGGCCTGGCTTCTTTCAGCCGCGCTCGAACCTCATTTACAACCGCGCCATCCGCGGGGCCCTCGATTAAGATCACACGCGCTCCTGGCCTGCGAGCCAGTTCATCGCAGAGCAAAGCGAATTTTTGAGCGGGCCAGCATTTGTATCGGCCTCCGCTGCCGGGATGCACTGCGTAAACATACCGAGAAGCGTTCAGATCATTTTCAGAGAAGAACCGCTCCGCTTTCAGCCTTTCCGCGCCGGGAACGATCAATGGGAATGAGGCTGCTTCCGCTATTTGCAGGGGCACTAGCGTCTTCATTAAATGATCGGTAGTATGCATCGAGCCGGCGACATCGAAAGCTTTGTCGATGATAACCCGGGGGCAAAGCGTTTTGAGATTATGGCAATAATTCTCATCCGCCTTTCCAAACCAGGAGATGATCAGATCGAACCCGGAGAGATAAGATCGCAGATCGTCAGGCAGAGCGTCTTCGCTCCCAAACAGATAATCGAGCCTCATGCTCTCAATCGAACGCGCAATGTCTGAGCAGTTGGCCATCCTTAAGAGTTCCAGATTAGGCGCATTCGCCAGGATCTCTATATGAGCATTCCGGTAGAAACGGCGCAGGGCAACGAGAGCAGGCAAGGCGAGAATAAAATCTCCCAGTGCGCCGGCATGAATGATCAGAACTCTTCCTGGTCTTCGCTGCATTGATCAACTATACTTTTAATTGCAAGGTAGTTGATACCACATAAAGCGGGCCGATAGCTAATGAAATTGACCGGGACCCCAAATCCTCAGCGCAGCCGGCTTCCTGCGCTTCGACCCTCTCTAATCCTGCCGGTATTAATATTCATCATTGCTGAAGCGCTGACGCCGATCATCTCAGCCGCGCAATCATCTGATGTTCCTCATCGAATATATTCAAGCGCCAAATCCGGCTTCGATGACTTCGATTCAATGGCGAGAGCCCTGGAAAATATGGATGTCGTCTTCGTTGGAGAGACCCACGATGATCCAGAGACCCATCGACTGGAACTGCTCCTGCTGGCGAGCCTTTATGAAAAGCGGCGCAATGTGGCAATCTCGCTGGAGATGTTCGAGCGAGATACACAAACGATCATCGACTCTTATCTAGCAGGAGCGATTGCCGAAGAAGAGTTTCTCAAGCAATCGCGCCCCTGGCCGCGCTACAGGACGGATTATCGCCCGCTGGTTGAATTCGCACGCGCTCACAAACTGCCGGTAATTGCCAGCAATGTTCCCCGGCGACTGGCAACCGGAGTGGCAACAGGCGGCGGCCTGTCGGTGTTGACCCGGTTGCCGCCGGAGGAGATGCAATGGATAGCTGCTGAAATCAGCGCGCCCCGCGACGGCTACTGGAGCCGATTTCGAGGAATAATGGGCAATCACAACGGCTCAACGATGGATGAGGCGAGGCTATTCGCCTTCTATGAAGCGCAATGCCTGAAAGACGACACAATGGCCGAAGCGATAGCGCGGTTCTGGCAAGGGGCCCCTTCACCCAAACCGCTGGTGATTCACTACAATGGATCGTTCCATTCCAATTACGGCGATGGAACGGTGGCGCGCACGCGCAGCCGATTGCCTGTCGCAAAGATAGCAGTGATTACAATCGCGCCGGTGGAAAATCTCGACTCAATCAATGTATCAGCGGAAGCCGGCAAAGCTGATTATCTGATCTTCTGTTTGCGAACGAAGAAGATCGAGCGCAAGTGAAAGCGGCGGGGCTTGTGGCAGATTACGCGCCGCGCTTCACAGTTCGGGCATCGAATTATTCCACGGGCGCGCCTCTTCAAATTGAGCTGCCAGATTGAGGACCAGACCATCTCTGTATCGGGGCCCCACTATCTGCAATCCCACAGGCAGGCCGTCGGAAGTCCGACCGCACGGCGCAGAAGCAGCCGGGTTGCCGGTCAGATTAAACGGATAGGTAAACGGCAGCCATCCCAGCTTGTCAATCTCCACCCCTTCGATCTCCCTGGGGAAATCTCCGATGACAAATGGGGCCACTGCCATTGTCGGCGTGACGAGCAGATCAAATTCACGGAAGAAATCGGCCAGCAATGAAGCGAGATTGTCTCGCTCTTTTGTCGCTTTGATGTAATCTATCGCCGAGATCGAATAGCCAAGCTCGATGAACTTGACCAATCCTTGATCCATAATATCCCTGTGTTCTTTCACCCGCTCAAGATGGCTTGCCGTATTCTCGCTATTGACAATAATTTCAAATACCTGTTTCGCAGTACTCAGATTCAGGCCGGTTCTCTTCACCGAGTGCCCTAACTCCTCAAACGCCGGCAGCGATTGCTCCACCACAGTTGCTACCTCTGATGCAACTGTGGCATAGCCGAGGTCGGGAGAGAATCCGATGCGCAAGCCCTTTATCGGCTCGTTCATCTCTTCCAGGCAGGAGAGCGCAGGAGAAGGGATAGAGGTTCGATCCATCTCATCGGGGCCCGCCATTACATCCAGCATTAAAGCTGCATCCCGGACGGCGCGAGTTATCGGCCCGATATGAGAGAGCGTCCTCCAGCCTCCGAATCCGGGCATCGCCGGGACTTTGCCGTAAGACGGCTTGATGCCGAACACTCCGCAGAAACTAGCAGGGATGCGAATAGAGCCTCCGCCATCGGATGCGACTGAGAGAGGAGAGAGGCCGCTCGCCGTAGCTGCGGCAGCGCCGCCGCTCGACCCGCCCGCAGTCAGCTCGGTATTCCAGGGATTGCGCGTGGCGCCGAAGATCAAATTCTCAGTAGTTGCTTTGTAGCCAAATTCAGGAGTGTTGGTCTTCCCTAGAAGAATGGCCCCCGCCCGCTTCAGACGGGCTACGCAGATAGAATCTATCCCCGGGATGAAATTCTCGTAGATGCGCGATCCGCCGGTAGTGCGCACTCCCGCTGTGAAGACAAGATCCTTAACCGAGAATGGGACCCCCTGGAGCGGACCCGGTTGTTTCCCTGATGCAATCATCTCATCAGCCTGGCGAGCCGCAGCGATTGCTTCTTCCCGGCAAACTGTTATGTATGCATTTATCTTCGGGTTGATGCGCGAGATACGACTCAGGAAGGATTCAACTACTTCAACTGCGCTGACCTGTCGATTTCGTATTCGCGCAGCCAGATCAATTGCAGATAAGAAACAGAGATCGTTGTTGCTCATAGTGGTCAGAATTGGTGAAACGTGATGCACACCGGCGTGATGCGCAATCCGCAATAACTGTGATTATTGCCCCCTATTGCTATGCGCTATTTCAGTGAGGTCCCAAAAGCGATAATGCGCCGGGGCGCAAAGCTTAGTAACCGAGCAGCGATTTTACATCTCAGCCTTCACGCATCAGGCATCATCGCGGCTGCGCCCCGGAAAGCTCAACCTGAATCTGTGCGGTAAATGCGCCGCTATTGTCTTTCAGGTCGCTGGCATTGATGTTAAGGAAAAGGATGCCATCGCGTTTCGCTACAAATTCAGCCTCTTTGCCAATGAAGATGAAATCGTCATTATCATCACCTACTACGGCGACCAGCGCGCCCGTCGGGCGGTCGGGCATAAGCTTGTCGCGATCGTCTGAATTTACGCCATCGGGGCCCGTTCGCTCTCCTTTGGAGAGAGTGATCTGGCCGCTGGCGGAGATGCGTATGCGCTGCCCGCGTCTGATCCTCAATCCTGTGCTCACCCAGTCTTCCCTGGCAGGGACGCTTATGACAACAGAACGGACGTTGGGAACCCGCGCCTCGGTTTTCACCTCCGCCATCTCCCGTTCATCTGCTTTATCAGTTTGTGGGGCCCTCTGCTGCTTGATCTCAGGCTGGCTGCCTTGACCGGATGGGCCGGAGGCGGAATCGATTCGAGGAGAGATAGAAACAGATCTACCATCTCCACTCTGCGCATCATCAAACTGGATCTCATCAATGTCGCTGACGTTGAGAATAGCGCGGCTGCGCCCGCTGCCTGTCTCTATCACCACGGTGAATTCACCTTGCGAGAAGCTTACAACTTTGCCTTTGATGACACTGCCGTTCTTCATGCGGATAGTGTCTCCAAGAGCGGCGCCGCAAATCAGCAGAACCGCAACTACGCAGCAAACGGTCATGGCTTTTTTCATTATCTTTCCTCCCGACTTTTTACCCGGCTTGACAATCGGATGATTGCCGACAATGCGGTGTTGCTCAATCAACCGACGCCAAGCCTCGAGTTGTAGCGCAGATTTCGATCTGTGATCTGGATACAGGGCAAATTACATTCTGTAGCGGCACAGGCCGAAGACTGCGCTACACCTTCCCATCAGTACGGTCAATATAATAATCTTAAGGGCGCAAAAGTCTAGCTTAAATTTACGGAGGGCGCTTGGCCAAACTCATTGAACATCTCCCCAGACTTGCCCTGCTCATCGTCACGCTCACTATCTGCGTAATTGCTCCTGCCAGCCTGTCCGCGCAATCACAGCAGCGCGATCAGCAATTGGCGAAAGCGCAGGAATGCTTCCTGCGCGGCGATTTCGAGCAAGCGCGCCAGCAGTACAAGCTTGCAGCCGAAGCCAATCCGCGATCGGCTCAGGCTCGTATTGGTCTTGCTCAGACGCTGCTCAAACTGGATGACTGGAAATCGGCTCTGGCAGAGGCAGATAAGGCGATTGCTTTTGGCGGCAATCTGGGCGAGGCGCTGGCAACGCTCGGTTCGGCGCAACTTCGCTCCGGGGACCCCAATGCGGCAGGAATCTCGTTCTTGAGGGCGCTGTCTCAAGACATAGAGAACCACAGGGCCCTGGTAGGGCTGGCGCAACTGCGAATCACGCGGAGCCAGTATGATCAGGCGCTGGACCATCTGCGCGATGCTATTCGCGTGGCCCCTGATCGACCTGAAGGCTACTACTGGCTCGGCGAGCTACTGCGCCTTCAACGCCGTTACCCGGAGGCAGCCGACGCTTTTGAAAAATTCCTCTCGCTCAATCCCAAAGGCCATCCTGAGAATTTGCGAGTAGAAGATCTCCAGGGCCACATTCAACTGCTTCGCAGCTTCGGACAGACTACCCCATTTGCCCTGACCGGCAGCGCCCAAACCAGCATTAAGATGGAGTTCCTGATGGGACTGCCCGTCATTAAAGCGACGGTGAATGGATCGCAGCAGGCAACTTTTATTCTGGATACGGGCGCGCGCGATGCCGTTGTAATCGGAGAGGGTCTGGCTGCAAATCTGGCAGCGCAAAAAATTTCCCGGACGGTAATATACGGTATTGGAGGGAAGCAGCAAGCCTGGACTGCTCGCGTTGACAGGCTCAGCCTCGGCGATTTGACCGTTCACAACATCCCGGCTTATGTGATCGATCTGGAGTTGATCTCTCGGGCGCTCGGCCAAACGGTAGATGGCGTAATGGGGCTCTCATGGCTCAGCTACTCCCAGGTGACCTTCGACTTTGTTGCCAGAGAAGTCCTCATCGGCCCAGCTTCACTTGAAGAGTCGCTAAGAGAGCTGATGCAACCGGAAGTAGCAGGCAGGGCCCCCAATTTCTCTATCAGCCTCCCGTTCCGTCTGTTCAATCGCCAAATCATCTTCCCTGCTACAGTAAAAGGCGAGCCGGTATCGCTGCTGCTGGATACCGGGGCGCAGCATAGCCTGCTCTCTGCAAGCTTCGTCTCGGAGCATTACAAGGAGGATGAGATTATTCAGCGACAATTAAACTCGGGCGGGGTAGGAGGGATGTTGCCGCCGCAGGTAGCGGTGGTGAAAGATTTTCAATTTCAGATAGCAGACAAAATATTCCCCATCGCTTCGGTGCCTGCGGTAGGGGCCCTTGATGGCAATATCGGCAAGAGGCTCGATCTTCGCGTCGCCGGGATCATCGGCAATCTCTTCTTGCAAAATCTCAGCAAACTGCGCATTGATTATGCCAATCAGGTTTTGACCTGGGAGTTTGTTGGAAAGTAAGCCGGATTTGAGCAATAACGATCTTCAAAGGGGACTGATTCCAAGCAGCGCCTGTATCAGCCGGATTAAATCCTGAGTGTTTGTTGATCCATCTTGATCGATATCCGCCGCAGCAATAGATTGCCCCTGGCCGAGCAGGATCTGAATAAGAGTGATCAGATCCTGAACGGTAACTGCGCCATCTTTATCGAGGTCCCCACGACGAACCACAGCAAAATCGCCTGTCTCGGTGACGGCGAAATTATCTTCTCCATCGCGGGAGATTATGTTTATCCTGGCTCTGGATGTGAGCGGCGCAGCCGGCGCCCTCCACAAGAAGCTGCGCGAGCTGCCGGGCAGATTCTCTTTGATCGCAATTGGCAGGCTGCCTGCTCCATCGGGCAGAAATTGGACATCAAAGCTCGCTGCGTCTTTACTTGCCGTCCAGGTGATATTGAATTGCTGCCCCGCTGCAATCACTTCACCGGTTCTAGGGGCAGTGATGCTTACAAGGGGGACCGAAGGAGGAGCCAGGACGATCTCCTTAGTGTAAATGAAATCGCCTGTTGGCGCCCCATCTCCGTTGGCGGCATTTCCGGCGACAAAGAATTCTATTGTGCCGATGTTACTCGCTGGCGCTATCCAATCGACCTTCCAGGCGACCCCCTCGGTTGAGCCCGAATGGGTCCCCGCCTGGGTGTGCTCAACGTACTGGCGTCCGCTCCTTGCCTCTATCTGTAGCTGTGTATTAAGCGGATCGGCGATGACGAACTGTCCTGCGGGCCGGCCGTTACGGTCGAGCGCGGTCATTTGAAAGCCCCATCGTGTCCGGTCTTTTTGCCTGATGCTAACGGTGAAATTTATGCGCTGGTTAAACTCATAGATCGAAGAGGAGCTTTCGAGGCTGAGAATGCCTCTGCCGCTGTTAAGCAAGAATTCATCGTGGCACTCTGTGCAGCCCTCTTCTCCAAAGAAATCGCCCGGCGCAGTTGTGGCCCCTGTCGGCGGGCCCGCCGAAAAGGCATAGGCGAGGCTCACAAAGATAAGGAATGCTATCAGGATTGACAGTTTAATCGCTTTGCTCGTCAACTGCTACTTCTCAAAGGAATCTGTGATGCGTAAAACGCAATGAGTAATGCGTAAAACGTAAAGCATGGTTGCAAACTATAGACATCAAGAAAAAGCTTGCTGCTGGTTCCGCGAGGCCCGCGCGCCCTCAAAACAGTTCTATTTTTAACTTGTTTTGAGGGCGCGCGGGCGCCCGAGCTGAAAAGTATTTTCCCCGAAGAGCTATAGATTACCAGGAATTCCGGCGCTGTGCGTCACGCATCATTACGTAAGCATTACGCATCACGCATTACTCACAGAAACTGTATCCGCTCGAAATTGCCGTCGAGGATCTCGTTAGCATCACTGGCGAACCACTTATCCAGGATCGTCGCATAGACTGACCGGAAATCGATGCTGAATTTAACGTCGCCGTCTTGCAAGGCCGATGGAGCAAGGCTGGGATGGTCCCCATAGATGCCCCCCTTGACCGCCTTGCCAACAACGAACATCGGAGCCGCTGCGCCATGATCGGTGCCGCGACTGGCGTTCTCTCTGACTCTGCGGCCAAACTCGGACCAGAACAGGATAATCGTGTTATCTGCTTTGCCAAGCTGCTGTAAGTCTGCGTAGAACGCTTCGATGCCATCGCAGATAGTTGTCCACAAACCGGCATGGGTTCCAGTGGTTACAGTATTGCCTATCTGATTGGCATGGGTGTCGAACCCGCCGATGGATGTGTAATAGATCCTTGTGCCGAAATTGCCTGACATAACTTTGGCTATCGACTGCAAACTGCGAGAGAACGCGCTGTTGGGGTACTGCACCGTAGATGAGTAGTTGGCTATGCCGTTCTTCAGCTCCTCTGAACTTATGTAAGCATCCAGACCGGATTGCTGAGCGAAATCTCTGAAGTACTTCTCTTCCGCCTGTTTCTGGGTATATATCTTGGTGAATGTGTTCAGCTTGAACGATCTATCCTGGGGGTACTTTGAGTCTGTCAATATCTGATAGTTCTCCAATCGAGATACCGATGGGACGGAAGTATCGGCTCTCAGGCTCAATGGCAGCGTATCGGTCAAGCTGAGGGCTATCAGCGGATTCTTCTCGCCGGCTAGAGCTATGTCCAGGAATCTCCCCAACCAGCCTGTGTTGACTACAGATTCAGGGTGAGCCGAATGCCAGATGTCCATCGAGCGGAAGTGAGAGCGATTGGGCTGGGGGTACCCTACTGCCTGGATGATGGCCATCTCGCCGGCGTCATAAATCGCTTTGAGCTTGCTCAACGCGGGATGAAAGCCGAGCTGATTGTTGATAGTCAATAGATCGCCCGGCTGAATTCCCAGAGTCGGCCTGTTGCCGTAATAGTTCCCATCGCCATAAGGGACAATAGTATTGAGGCCGTCATTGCCGCCTGCAAGTTGAACCACTACCAGAACTCTATCGCTTGCTGCGGAATCCTGTAGATTTAGCCGGGCATTGGCAGAAACATCGGCTGCCTGTGCGCTCCGCGTGAGCATTGATAATCCGACAGATCCTGCCCCCAATAGCGCCAGTCCTCCTTTTATGAAATCTCTTCTTGTCTTTGACATAGTCACATCCTCCTTAATTCAACTGAAACTCCGGCGAGATGAGAATCAGATAGATTACTCCTCGAACTTTTTCATCAACGGTCTTGGCATCGAGAGTGAACGGCGATGCTATCTGACCGTTATCTTTCGTCTCAAGATACTTGATCAAAGCATCGCGCGTATCCACCGACACATTTAACTGCACGAGCGTGTTGAGGAAGTAATCGACCACATCGGCTGATGTCTGCAAATTATTCTCTCTGATTATCCGGTCAACATCGAGCGTGGTTGTGCCGGCCCTGACCGAGCCGCCGGACCTGTTGGATATGAGCATATTGGCAAAGTTGAATCGCTCAATCTGAGTATTGGTGTTGATCCATTCAACTCCCGAAACCCAGCCGTCAACATCGGGAGGGAAGAACAGATCCATTCCCATATTTCGTAGCGGCGTTATCAGATCAGCGGCGCTTGAGGTCGCGCTCAGTGTTGCCCCCAGCATCTTGATTGCGCCAACAACATACTCCACCGGGTTCTTGACCATATTCTGCATAGCTCTGCTGGAGTAAAACTCAGGCGAGAGAAAGATGGCCCGCATCAGTTCCTTGACGCTGTAGTTATTGGCGACGAAGACATCTGCCAGGCGCTGCACAACCGGATCGTCAATCTCTACTGGATAAGCAAAGAACGAGAAGAGTTTCATTGCCATAAACCGGCTCGTTACCGATTGCTGCAAGATTATGTCTATAATCTGATCGCCATTGAGGTTCCCTGTCTGTCCCAGGAATGTCTTCTGCCCTTGATCGTGATCTCTCTGAACGAAGATAAAATCGCGAGTTGCTCGATTGATCTCCCAGCCGGTGAATGCGCGAGCGGCCTCTTTGATGTCTTGCTCGGTGTAGTGGCCTATGCCCATTGAGAACAGCTCCAGCAATTCCCTGGCGTAGTTTTCATTGGGGCGAGTTGCTCGGTTAAGATTGTTATCCAGCCAGATGAGCATTGCCGGATCTTTCGAGATGCCGATCAAAATATCGCGGAAGTTGCCCAGCGCATTCTCTCTCAGGAATTTGTTCTGGCGGACCATATATTCCGTGTCACTGACTTTCCTGAAAGAGGTGGCGAAGTGGTCGTGCCAGAAGAGGGTCATCTTCTCTTCCAGCGGGCGCTTGGTATTGATCATACGAAAGAGCCACCAGCGTTTGGCGTCATTGATATTGCTGTCAGAACGGCTCAGATCAAAGTTCTGTCTGGCAAGAGCGGCTTCTAACTCGGAATTATCTATCTTCTCGTAATCGACCAGGTAATTGACGGCAGCCTTCTTGCCTCCGAGCTGAACAAGGAAGTTAACCTCTGCCGGGCTCCCGCCGAATCCGGCGCGCCTCAGCAGATGGGCTGCCTTCTTGGCATTCCAGTTCCTGCCCCTGCTGTCGCCTGTTATGTCCTGGGCAACGGCCGTCGCTACCAGGAGCCAGCAACAGAGCAAGACCGATGAGCTAAATATGAGTAATCTTTTCATGCCTGTCTCCTCTCCATCAAAGAATCGAAAAAGTCTCCCTCAGAGCACAAATCAACCTGTTTCTTTGCGCAAATGGAACCATGATTTGGGAGGCCAATTTACTTCAACTGCTTTAATCTTTTGAAAGCGGTGGAGAGCTTGAAATCTCCATGCTTCCTAATTAGAGTGAGGGGCAATTACTAAAGTTTGAAAACCTCTGCTGTCGAAAGTTCACTTAGAGTCTATCACAACTAGCGGACTGCTCAACAAGCTGGAGCCAGAATTTATCGGATCAATGATAGATTCCTGCGTTAACTGGATACTAATATCGTTTGGAGCACATGAATCGAACTCATTTTGGTCCAAGCCCAAATCAACCGGAGGCGCCCGGGGCCGCTTCCCCGTGGTCCGATTTCAAACCAAAGCGGTATAAGAGAAAGTCTTTCCTTGTAGAGAGAGGCGAAGCTTCTCGGCGAGACAGTAGCCCAGCCACCGTCAGCCCTGGGTAGACGCAGCGTTCGTTCACCCAGGCCCTGAACGGGCGAGCGGAAAATAGCGACTCTAATCGGAGGATCTTTGTAACTGCTCAGCGGGGACAGTGTTTAGCTCCGCCAGGAGCGGCCTGTTTATAGAGGATGAGAAATAGAAGGCTCCCTTAGCTCCGCTAGGAGCGGCCTATAAATCGAGACCCATAGATCGCTCCTACCGCAGACGGGTGAAGATTTTATTCACCCGTCTGCTATAAAGCGGGTCGCTCCTTCGGAGATGGTGAAGATTTCATCAAGCTGCATGCTACAGATCGACTCGTCGCTGCCTACGCACAGCAGCAGTTACGATCTTTTTCTTAAAATCTATAACACTGGCATTGGCCTCCTGGTTAGATCGGTAGTGATACCGCTTGGAGTTGGGTTACGAACTCATTTTGCTCCCAGCCCAGGTCATAATTGAACTTGTTCTGAGGGCGCCCGTGAACTTCGGGCGGTTTTGAGGGCGTTGCACGCCCGAAGTATTTGGCCCTCATAACCGCCCGAATAAGAAAAAGACTTTCCTTATAGAGAGAGGCAAAGCGGGCGGCGCGAAAGTAGCCCCGCCATCGTGGGCTCTGGGTAGATGCGGCATTACATCTGCGCCCTGAATGGGCGACAGAAGACAGGAAGATGTTTTTCTTATCTAGAGTTCACAAGAGAAGGGATGGCAAGCGCAGCAAGGTTCGAGCGTTCTTTTTACAGGGCCCCTGATTCACGGACCAAAAAGTTTTTGCCGGTTGCGCGGTTGTGATGAGTTTTTACCTCTTTAGAAGCAGTCTCATAAATACCATGACTCATGGTAAAATCTCCCGTAGGGGAGGATTAGATATGGTACGACGAGAAGAGTTAACCGATGAGCAATGGGCTATCATCGAACCTCTAATTCCTCCTTCC
>Ga0209172_10004042_pt1 | contig 20744 bp, 23 predicted proteins | sample LarsenN4metaG_FD_184113 | JGI IMG/M metagenome (GOLD analysis project Ga0209172, IMG submission 184113) | Hot spring sediment bacterial and archeal communities from British Columbia, Canada, to study Microbial Dark Matter (Phase II) - Larsen... ... | reverse complement strand
CTGGCTGCCGATGATGAACTCGGTAGAGCCGCCACCGATGTCGACCACCAGCCGGCGCTCCTTGGTGGCCGGCAGGCTGTGCGCGGCGCCAAGGTAGATCAGGCGCGCTTCTTCGCGCCCGGCAATGATCTCGATCGGGAAGCCCAGCAGCCGTTCGGCCTCGCTGATGAAGGCCGGGGCATTCTTCGCCACACGCAGGGTGTTGGTGCCGACGATGCGCACCTGGCGCGGCTCGAAGCCGCGCAGCCGCTCGCCAAAGCGCGCCATGCAGGCCAGCGCGCGATCGATGGTGTCCTGCTCAAGCAGCTTGTCTTCGGTGAGGCCACCGCCGAGACGGACGGTTTCCTTCAATACATCCAGGGGATACAGCTGGTCATCCACCACGCGCGACACTTGCAGCCGGAAGCTGTTCGAACCGAGGTCGACGGTGGCCAATACATCATAGGGGGGCGTAGTACTGTTCAAGAATCACCCCTTCTTGGAAACGGGTTGGGAAATGAAAAAACGGCGGTAACCGATGTTACCGCCGCCTTTGGACTACTGCACGCAAAATCAGACCGGTTCTTGCGGCAGGGTCTCGCGCTTCTTGTCTTCCAGCGAGGTATGACGGATGTCCTTGCCCTTCACCAGATACACCACGTATTCGGAAATGTTCTTGGCGTGGTCGCCGATGCGCTCGATCGCCTTGCAGATGAACAGGGTATCGATCGACAGCGTGATGGTGCGCGGATCTTCCATCATGTAGGTGATCTGCGAGCGCAGCTCGGACGCGTAGTCCTCGTCCAGCATCATGTCTTCTTCGGCCAGCTCCACCGCGGCGGTGGTATCGAGGCGGGCAAACGCGTCCAGCGCGCGGTGCAGCATCGCCAGCGCCGACTTGGCCATCTTGTCGGCCTCGCGGAAGCGCGGCGTCGGATAGCGCGACGACTGGTACAGCGAACGACCGACGCGGGCGACCTTCTGCGCCTCGTCGCCGATGCGCTCCAGATCGGTGATGGTCTTGATCACCGTGATCACCATTCGCAGGTCGCTGGCGGCCGGCTGGCGGCGGGCGATGATGTGCTGGCAATCCTCGTCGATCGCCACCTCGAAGGCATTGACCTTGGCATCGTCGGCGATCACACGGTCGAGACGATCGACATCCCCCTCCTGCAACGCCTCCATCGCGGCGCGGATTTGCTGTTCGACCAGACCCCCCATCTGCAGCACGCGGGTGCGGATATTTTCGAGCTCCATATCAAACTGCTTGGAAATGTGATCAGGCATGAGCGACCTCGTTGGTTTTCGGCTTCAAGCGCGCCATGATAGACGCGCAACATGACAGTTCTGTTGCAGCAAGATGCACGGTAACGCAGTGCTTGCGGCCAACGTTGGCCGCAAGCGTGGCCGGACTTAGCTCAGTTCCTTCACTCCGTCGGCCGTCCCCAGCAGCAGCACGTCGGCCCGGCGCTGCGCGAACAGGCCGTTGGTGACCACGCCGACGATCTGGTTGATCTGCTGCTCCAGCTTCACCGGCTCGGCAATCTGCATGCCGTGCACGTCGAGAATGATGTTGCCGTTGTCGGTGGTGACGCCCATGCGCCACTCCGGATGACCGCCGAGCTTGACGATCTCGCGCGCCACGTGGCTGCGCGCCATCGGGATCACTTCCACCGGCAGCGGGAAGGCACCCAGCACCGACACGTACTTGCTCTCGTCGGCGATGCAGATGAACTGCTGCGCCACCGCGGCGATGATCTTCTCGCGTGTCAGCGCCGCGCCGCCGCCCTTGATCATGTGCAGGTGGTGGTTGACCTCGTCGGCGCCGTCGATATACACCGGCAGCTCGTCCGGGCCGACCGTGTTCAGGTCATACACCGGAATACCGATCGCCTTCAGGCGCTCGGTACTGGCCACCGAGCTGGACACCGCACCCTTGATGCGGCCTTTGATCTTGGCCAGCTCGTCGATGAAGAAATTGACGGTGCTACCGGTGCCGACGCCGACGATGCAGTCATCCGGCACGAATTTGATGGCCTGTTGTGCCACCAGCTGTTTCAGTTGATTCTGGTCCATGAGAGTACTCCGGAATGAGGAATTATTGCGGCACCAGCAGGCACACCGCCTGCGTTTCGATCGCCTCTGCCCGGCCGAGATAGCCGAGCTTTTCATTGGTCTTGCCCTTGACGTTGACGCAGGCCACGTCGATGGCCAGCAGTTCGGCAATGCGGCCACGGATGGCATCGATGTGCGGCGCCAGCTTCGGCGCCTGCGCGATGATGGTGCTGTCCACGTTGACCAGCTGCCAGCCGGCGGCGCGCACGCGACGCATCGCCTCCTGCAGCAGCAGACCGCTGTCGGCACCCTTGAATGCTAGGTCGGTATCGGGAAAATGACGACCGATATCGCCCAGCGCCGCCGCACCCAGTACCGCGTCGGTAATGGCGTGCAACAGCGCGTCGGCATCGGAGTGGCCGAGCAGGCCCTTGTCGTGCGGGATGTGCACCCCGCCGAGCATCAGCGGGCGGCCCTCGACCAGACGGTGCACGTCATAGCCCTGACCGATACGGAATGGCGTCATCTGCTTATCCTTTGCGTGCCGCCAGGATGGCGCTGGCCAGCGCCAGATCCTGCGGCCACGTCACTTTGAAGTTCTGTGCCTCGCCCTCCACCAGCCGCGGCGCGTGGCCGAGCAGCTCGATGGCGGAGGCTTCGTCGGTAATCGCCGGGTTGGCCGCATCCCGCAGCGCGTCGGCCAAAAGGCCGGCGCGGAACATCTGCGGCGTCTGCGCCAGCCACAGGCCGTCGCGCGGCACGGTGGCGGCGACACGGCCCTGCGGACTCGCCTGCTTGACGGTATCGGCCACCGGCTGTGCCAGCAGGCCGCCGACCGCGTCATCCTGCAGGCTGTCGATCAGGCGCTGCAACGCGCTGTCGCTGAGACAGCAACGCGCCGCATCGTGCACCAGCACCCAGTCGTCGGCGTCGGCTGCCAGCGCCGCCAGGCCGCCGGCCACGCTCTCGGCACGGCTGGGGCCGCCGACGCGCAACACTTCCAGCTTCGGCTGCGGCCAGTCGAAGCTGTCGAACCACTCGTCGCCGGGCGAGATCACCACCGCCACGCGGCTGATCGCCGCATTGCGGCACAACACGTCCAGCGTGTGCGCGAGCAACGGCCGGCCGGCCAGCGGCAGGTACTGTTTCGGGGTCGCGGCGCCAAAACGGCTGCCGTGGCCGGCGGCCGGGACCAGCGCGATGCATTCGCTCATGATTGCGCCGGCGCCGGGCTCTCGATGCTGCGCCACAGGCAGCTGCCCTTCACCGTCTTGTCCAGCAGGTCGAGGTATTCCTGGTGCGCGGCCAGCTCCTCGGCCGTCGGTGCCAGCACCGTCAGCGGCTTGCGCTCGAATGCGAGGTTGAGGCCGGTGCCGCCCTCGTTGTCACCGGGGCCGGCGTCCATCATCAGGCTTTCCTGGCCACGGGTCATCCACAGGTAGACCTCGGCCAGCAGCTCGCAGTCGATCAGCGCGCCGTGCAGGGTACGGTTGCTGCGGTCGATCTCGAAGCGGTCGCACAAGGCGTCCAGGCTGTTGCGCTTGCCGGGAAAGGTGTCGCGCGCCATGCGCAGGGTGTCGGTGACCAGCGCGCACAGCTTGTCCACCGGCGCGATGCCGAGACGGCTGAATTCGGCGTTGAGGAAGCCGACGTCAAACGGCGCGTTGTGGATGATCAGCTCGGCGCCGCTGATGAATTCCACCAGTTCGTCGGCGACGGCATGGAACTTCGGCTTGTCGGCGAGAAAATCCAGCGAGATGCCGTGCACGCGCTCGGCGTCGGGGTCGATCTCGCGCTCGGGGTGCATGTACAGGTGCAGGTGGCGACCGGTCAGCTTGCGGTCCACCATTTCCAGGCCGGCAAACTCGATGATGCGGTGGCCCTGGCTCGGCTCCAGGCCGGTGGTCTCGGTATCAAGAATGATTTGGCGCATGATGGTATCGGATGGGGTTCAAGGTTGGCCGCACGCGGACAAGGTGACTAGCGGCGCAGGCTGTCGACGCCGGCATTGGCCAGCTGGTCGGCGCGCTCGTTGAATTCATGGCCGGCGTGGCCCTTGACCCAGCGCCACTCCACCTGGTGGTTGTTGCGCAGCGCATCCAGCTGCTGCCACAGGTCGGCATTCTTCACCGGCTCCTTGCTGGCGGTTTTCCAGCCGCGCGTCTTCCAGCCGTGGATCCACTCGGAGATGCCTTTTTGCACGTACTGCGAGTCGGTGTACACCACGATGCGGCAGCTGCGCTTCAGCGTTTCCAAGCCGCGGATCACCGCCAGCAGCTCCATGCGGTTATTGGTGGTGCCGGCTTCGCCGCCGAACATTTCCTTTTCCTGCCCCTTGTAGCGCAGCAGTACGCCCCAGCCACCGGGGCCGGGATTGCCCTTGCAGGCGCCATCAGGGTAAATCTCGACGATCTCGTCAGTCATGCAATGTCTCGTTATCAGAGCTACGGGTAAGCGGGTTGCGGTCGTTGCCGCCGGCGACCAGCATCGCCCGGGCCGGCTTGGCCGGTGCCCAGCGCGGCGTGATCAGGCGCAGCCCGCGCTGGCGCTTGACGGCGACGACACCATAGACGCCGGCGGCCAGCGGCCAGCAACGTGCGCCGGTGCTTTCCATGAACTGCCAGCGGGCCAGCCAGTCCTTGCGCGCCAAAGGCGGCGAGTATGCCATGAATGAGGTCGCCTCGTGCTCCAGCTCCAGCAATTTCAGCCAGTCGCGGATGCGCGGCAGCGACACGAAGTTGCCGCGCCACGGGTTGTCTTCCCGCCCCTGCAGCAGGCGGCGCACGCCCCACAGCGACGCCGGATTGAAACCGGTGATGATCAGCCGCCCTTCCGGCACCAGCACCCGCGCCGCTTCGCGCAGTACCTGGTGCGGCAGACTGGTAAAATCCAGCCCGTGCGGCAGAATGACCAGATCCAGGCTCTTGCTGTCGAAGGGCAAAAAGGCCGGATCGCAGACCACGCCCGGCTCGCCGCAGGCGGCCGCCAGACCTTTCCACGGGATGCGGTTCATGGCGAGAAAATCGTGCTGGCACAGGCCGATCTGCAGCGCGCGGAAACCGAACACGTCGGCCACCGCGCTGTCGAAGAAAGCCTGTTCCTGCGCCAGCAGGTATTGTCCCAGTTCGGCGCTGGCCAGCCAGTCAGCGAACTCTTCCATCATTGCAGGATCATTCATGGCCGACATTGTACGCATTACCCCACTCAAGGCGTTCTCTGATAATTATATCTGGGTTTTGCACGACGACCGCGCCGCGATCGTGGTCGACCCCGGCGACGCCGCCCCGGTGCAGCAGTTTCTGGCACAGGCGCAACTGGCGCTGCACGCGATCTGGATCACCCACCACCACCACGACCATATCGGCGGCTTGCCGGCGCTGCACGCGCAGTGGCCGGACTGTCCGGTGTACGGCCCGGCCGGTGTCAGCGGCGTCAGTGTGCCGGTGATGGAAGGCAGCCAGCTGCAGGCACTGGGCCTGAGCTGCCAGGTCTACGAAGTCCCCGGCCACACCGCCAACCATCTGGCATTTCATTGCGGCCAGCACCTGTTTTGCGGCGACACCCTGTTTGCCGCCGGTTGTGGCCGCGTATTTGACGGCAGCATAGAAAGCCTGCACGCCTCGCTGCAAAGGTTGGCCGCATTGCCGGCGCAGACGCTGTGTTATCCGGCACACGAGTACACGCTGGCTAATCTACAATTTGCATTGGCACTGGAGCCGGACAACCCGGCGCTGCAGCAACGCTGGCAACGCGACAGCGCACGACGCGAGCAGGAGTTGCCGACGCTGCCCTGCCTGCTGGCGGACGAGCTGCAGCACAACCCGTTCCTGCGTTGCGGCGAGGCCGGCATCCGCCGCGCCGCGCGCCACCATCAGCCGGGGGGCGGCAATGACGCGCTGAGCGTGTTTGCCACCCTGCGGCAATGGAAAAATGACTTCCGCACCAGCTGAATGGCCATTCATCCGCCTGGCAAATAGTTTTGTCGTGAAAGACACAAAAATTAAGAAATTAAATGAACAACATAGCGCTTCATAATTGACGTCGCAGGCGGGCGTGGTAGCATCGCCCGATATGCTCCGATCAGGCCGTTGCCATGAAAAAATTTACCCCGCTCGCCCTCGCCGTTCTTCTTGCCCTGCCCGCCGCCCACGCGACCACTAGCGTGACGATACCGGGCTGGAGCACGCCCGGTGTCGACGACGGCCTGGCCGCCGGTCTGGACATGATGCTGATCAACACCAGCCTGCTGCGCAACGGCGACAACGTGTGGCAACGCGCACGCGAAGGCTTCCAGCTGCCGGAGGTGAATCCCGAGCTGGTACGCCGCCACGAGAAGTACTACACCGCGCGCCCGGAATACCTGCGCCGCACCCTTGATCGCAGCCGCAAATACCTGTTCCACATCATGAACGAGGTGGAAAAGCGCGGCATGCCAACCGAACTGGCTTTCCTTCCGGTGGTGGAAAGCTCCTTCGTACCGAGCGCCAGCTCGCCGGTCGGCGCCGCCGGCCTGTGGCAGTTCATGCCGGCCACCGGCCGCGAGTACGAACTGGAGCAGACCTGGTGGTATGACGGCCGCCGCGACGTGGTGGAATCCACCCGCGCCGCGCTGGATTACCTGCAGGTGCTGTACAACCGTTTCGGCGACTGGAACCTGGCGCTGGCCGCCTACAACTGGGGCCAGGGCAATCTGAGCAAGGCGATCAGCCGCGTGCGCGCCAAGGGCGAAACCGAAACCTACGAAAACATCGTGATGCCGGCCGAGACGCGCAACTACGCGCCGAAACTGCTCGCCATCCGCAACATCATGGCGCAGCCGGAGAGCTTCGGCCTGCGCATCGACGTGCTGCCCAACAAGCCGGCCTTTGTCGCCGTCAGCACCGGCAAGCACATGAACATCGACATCGCGGCGAAGCTGGCGGAAATGCCGGTCTCCGAGTTCAAGGAACTCAACCCCGCGTTCAACCTGCCGGTATACGCCCACAAGAGCGGCCGCCAGATGCTGCTGCCGGCAACCAAGCTGCACCGCTTCGAGACCAACCTGGCCAAATGGGACAAGCCGCTGCTGACCTGGCAGGTGCACGTACCGGAGAGCGACCTCAGCGTCACCGAGCTGGCACAGCAATTCGACATGAACCCGAACGAGCTGCTGGTCGCCAACAGCCTGCAGGGCAACCGCACCGTCAACGCCGGCCGTCCGGTGCTGGTTGCCGCCCGTAACCAGGATACCCCGGCGACACTGGAAGCCAGTGACATCGCCCCGGCCAGCGCGCCGGTGCTGCTGGCCAGCAACCCGGTCAGCAGCAGTGAACAGCCAATGGTACGCGTCGCGAGCCTCAGCGTTGCCGCGACCACTCAAACCACCGTGACACCAGCCATCGCGCCCGCCGTCGCCAGCGTCGTGAGCAGCCCCGCCGCCAGCACGCCGGCAAACAGCCCGATGACCCCCGTTGCCGTACCGGTAGCCGCGCCAGTCGTCGCCCTTGCCGCCAACAGCCCTGCCGCTAGCGTCACTCCCGTTGCCGTCGTGGCAAGCAGCGTCGCCACGCCTTCCGCCACCAGTGGCAACAGCATTACCGTCGCACTGAGCCAGCCGGTCAGCAAACCGCAAGCCGCCCCGGCTCCGCGCGCCAAACCGGCGGCGACCGCGGTGGCCACCACCAGCGACGCCCCCGAACTGCCGCTGCGCCCGGCCACCCGCGTGGAAAACCATGTCGTTGCCAACGGTGACACGCTGTACAACATCTCGCGCCGCTACAATATGAGCGTGGCGGAACTGAAAAGCCTGAACACGCTGAACAGCGACGCGGTCAAGCTGGGACAAAACCTGCGCGTGCTGGGCGCCCCGCTGGGCAACGTCACCGCTAGCGTGACATCGCCACTGCGCACCGTTGCCTATCAGCAGCCGGCACGCAAATCGGCCGAGTACGTGGTGCAGGCCGGCGATACCGTATTCAGCATCGCCCGCAAGTTCGGCATCCATCACAGCGACATCCAGCGCTGGAACACCCAGCTGGTTGCCAACCAGATCCAGCCAGGCCAGGTGCTGCGCGTCGAGGACGGCGGGCTGTAAGCCGCATCCGGCAAACCATGACAAAACGCCTTGCACCGGTCGGTGCAAGGCGTTTTTCATGATGGTCACGCTAGCAAGGCGCCCTGCCGCCAACGGCGGCAGGCACACGACATCAATCCCAGGGCACGTCGACCGTGCCAGGCGCCGCGGCGGTGGCTGGCGGTGCCGATGCGGTCGGCGCCGCAGCCGGAGGCGCAACGTTGGCCGCATCCTGCAAGCCGCCCAGCGCCTGCACCAGATCGTCGATCAGCTCGCCCAACTCCTCACTCATCAGCAGGAAGGTTGCCTCAAACAGGCTGGCGGCGTCGTCACCCGCCTGGCTGGCTTCTTCCTGCAGCACGTCGAGAAACTGCAGCTTTTTCAATTGCAGAGTATCGGTCAGCGTGAAGCGGATGCGCTCGCGCCAGATCAGCCCGAGGCGGGTCACCTGCTTGCCGGTGGCGATATGCTGACGGATCTCGTCGGCGGTCAGATCCATGCGGGTGCAGCGCACGACCGCGCCGTTTTCCGAGCTGTCCTTCAGCTCGCAGTCGGAATCCAGCACGAAGTCGCCGCTGGCCTCGCCCGCCGCCAGCCAGTCGGTCATCAGCGTGTGTGGCGACAGCACCGTGCGCGGCAGCGTGGCCGGCAGCGGCGGCATCGCCTCGCGCAGATTGCTCAGCAAGGCTTCTGCCTTGCTGGCGGAGCCGCTGTCCACCACCAGCCAGCCGCGCGCCAGATCGAAATAGGCGGCCGTGCGGCTGGTACGGGTAAACGCGCGCGGCAGCAGGTCGTCGGTGATCTGCTCTTTCATCGCCAGCTTTTCCTTGCGGCCAACCTTGCGCAGCTCCTGCTGCTCGATGTCGCGCAGCTTGGCATCCAGGAAGTCGCGAATCACGCCGGCCGGCAACACCTTGTCCTCGCGACGCAGCGACAGCAACAGGCGCTCGCGCTGCACATACAGCGGCTCATCAAGATGCGGCGCAGGAGCGACCCAGCCCTCGCTGAACCAGTCGAGGCCGGAACAGCGCTGGAACTGGCGGGCATTCAGGGCATCAGCCAGCTTGCTGGCCACAATCTGCTCCGGGGCAGGCAGCTGGTAAAAACTAAGTTGTCGGAACCACATGATATTGACTTGAATTATCCAGAAGAAGGGAACGGTCGCTGCGCCACATCAGGCCTTCTTGGCCAGCGCGCGACGGATAGCCAGCAGATCCTGCCACGCCTTGGCTTTTTCGCCAGGGCTGCGCAGCAGATACGCCGGATGAAAAGTGACGAATAACGGGATGCCCTGATACTGGTGCGTCTCGCGCCGCAGCGCGCCAATGGCGGCATCGCTCTGCAACAGCGCGTGGGCGGCGAAGCGGCCCAGCGTCACCAGTACGTCCGGTTGGACGTGGGCAATCTGCCAGCGCAGGTAGTCGGCACAGGCGGCGATTTCGTCGACGGCCGGATTACGGTTGCCCGGCGGGCGACACTTCAGCACATTGGCGATAAAGACATCGTCCTGGCTCAGACCGATGGCAGCCAGCATATTATCCAGCAGTTGCCCGGCCTTGCCGACGAACGGCAGTCCTTGCTTGTCCTCTTCCGCACCGGGCGCCTCGCCGACCAACATGATGCGCGCCCGCGGATTGCCCTTGCCGAACACCGCCTGGGTACGGGTCTGGCACAGGCCACAGGCGGTGCAGCTTGCTACCTGCTGCTGCAAGGCGGCCCACTCCGGCAACGCGGTCGTGGCCGGTTCGACAACGGCTGGCGCCGGCTCGGCTGCCACCGCCGGCACAACCACCGGAGCGGCGACCGCTGGCACCACGGGTGCGGCAGCAGACACAAGGTTGGCCGCAACCGGTGCCAAGACCGGTGTCAATACTGGCTCCGGCGCCACGCCATGGCGCAAGCGCCAGCGTGGTGCCAGCCCCAGCTCGCGAAGCAGTAGATGTTGGCGGCTCATGATAGCGGACACTCCATCAGCAGCGCGTCCTCGCGGTCGTGCTCATGCCGGTAGTAGCCCTTGCGCACACCGCAGTCGACAAAACCGAGCGAGCGATACAGGCCGATGGCCGCGGCATTGCCGGCGCGCACCTCCAGCAGGCAGCGGCTGGCACCGGCGGCCTGCGCCTCGGCCAAGGCCGCCTGCAGCACGGCACGGGCATGGCCTCGACGCTGCATGGCCAACGGCACGAAAATATTGTGGATATGCAGTTCGTCCAGAATCTGCTCGGACACCAGCACCGCCAGCCACGCGTCTGCCGGCTGCAGCACCTGCACCCGTTCGCTGGCGGAGGCCAGCGTTTGCGCGTAGACCGCAGTGGCCCACGGATGTGCGCACACCGCCGCCTCCAGCTGGTGCAGCGCTTCGGCCAGCGCCGGATCGGACAGCCGGCGCAGCTCAGCCATGCTTGTGTGCTTGCTGTTCGGCGGCGGTCAGCGCCACCTTGTCGCGGATATACAGCAGCCCCGCCGCCTCCGGCGCCACGGCAGCATAGCCGCCACGGCGTACCAGCCGGATATAGCTGGCCGCATCCGGACGCAGCTCGTACACCGCCTTGCCGGGACAGGCCAGCTCCAGCGCGCAGTCACCCGCCAGCACCGGAATATCGGCGGGAACGGTCAACTCGCCCCGCGCCTGCAGCGTGATCGGCGTCAGCGCCACGCCGTCGCGATAGCTCGCGGTGTAGACCTCGTTCATGCGCGCATCCATCACCACCTGCACCGCCGGCGCACCGGACTGGAAGGCAATCACGTCCAGCGTCGGCACCGGGATCAGCGGCAAGTCATGCGCCAGCGCCAATCCCTGCGCAATGCCGCAACCGATGCGCAAACCGGTGAAGGCACCCGGCCCCTGGCCGTAAATGATGCCGTCCAGTTCGGCCAGGCCGATGCCGCTATCAGCCAACAGGCGCTGGATCAACGGCAGGGTTTCTTCGGAGTGGCCATTCACCACCGGCATGGTTGCCGAGAAGAAACGCTCGTCCACAGCGACCGCAATCGAAACATGCGTGTTCGACGTATCGATAGCCAGATACTTCATGATTGAGTTAACCGAGAGAAACAGAGGGGTGATTATAGACTAAGCTCTTCCACCCAAGAGAGTGCACTGGTGTGCAACAGGTTCAAGGCCTCGGCCTCGATGTTCAGGCGCTGCGCCAGTTGCGGCAGATTGTCGGTGCCGGCTTCCATCGCCAGCACCAGTTCCAGGCACAGGCCATAACGGCCGGCATGCACCATCAGCGCCTCGCAAATCTCTTCCGGCAGGTTGAGATGCTCCAGCGCCAGCGCGATCGGCATATCGAAAATCACGTCCAGCAACGAAAACATGCCAGTGATGAAGAAACTGTCCGCGACATCGGAGGGCAGACCAGACTCCAGTGCGATCAGCTCCATCATTCGCGCACGTGACACCGCGGTTTTCTGCAGCGCGGCCGGCATCAGCCCGTTTTCCGAACTTGTCACCAGCAGCAGCGTCAGCCAGCGGTACAGGCGTTTGTAGCCCAGTACAGTCAAGGCATGCGAGAACGAACTGATAGTGGTATTCAGCCCGGCTGCGGCCGAGTTGACGTAGCGCAGCAACTTGAAGGACAGCGCAACGTCGGTTTTCAGCACCGCCTCCACCTCTTTCAGCGCCGCATCCTGACGCAGCAGGTTCAACAGCTTGAGGGTATTGGCAAAACTGGGGTGTATCACCTTGGCGGACAGGGTTTCCGGCTTGGCAAAGTAGTAGCCCTGATAGCCGTCCAGCCCCAGATCGCGGGCCAGATGGTAGTGTTCATAGGTCTCGACGCGCTCGGCGATACGGATCACCGGATAGCTGCGCAAACGTACCGCCAGCGTCTGGAAAGCCTGTGCATCCATCGACTGCACATCCAGCTTGACGTAGTTGGCCAGGTCGAGAAAGGCCGCCGCCGGCGATTCGAACGAAAAGCCATCCAGCGCCACCCCGAAGCCGAGGGAACGCAGGTGACGGACACGGGACAGCAGCTCGTTGGAAGGCGTCAGCTTGCCGGAGATTTCAAGCACTACCCGCCGCGGCGGCAGCAACTCCAGAAAGTCGCTGCCGATCATCGACTCGCCGACATTGATGAAAGCCAGCTTGTTGCCGATCAGCCAGCTGGTACCCATGTGGTTCAGGGTATTGACCAGCACCTCGGTATCGGCATCCAGCTCGGCATGCCGCCCGATTTCGGTCGAGGTTTCACTTTCACGGAACAGCAGCTCATAGCCGATGAGCTGCTGGTTACGGTTCAGAACAGGCTGTCTTCCCAAAAAAGCCGATACGGACATTGCAAGCAGGCTCAGTAAGAATAGTTGTCAGCGTTGCGAAGCATCATCGCGCCACCACTCGGTGCATCCGCCTGCCCCATCAGCAAGTCTTCCATGTCCAGCACCAGCACCACCGAACCGTCACCGGACAGGGTGGCACCGGCAACGCCTTTCGGACGAATGTTCTGCAGCGGCTTGATCACCACATCGTCACGGCCGACAAAGGAGTCGACGGCGAGGATGAAGGACTTCTCGGCGGACTGCATCAGCACGCCGAATTGCGGCTTCTGTGTCGGCGCCCAGTTCAGCAGGTTGGCCAGTGTCTTCAACGGCAGGATCTCGTCGCGCACCACGATGGTTGGCCGCCCCGAGACTTCCTGGATTGCGGCAACATCGATCGGAATGATTTCACGCACCATCGCCAGCGGCACCGCAAATGGCTGGTTGCAGGCACGCACCACCAGCACCGGCAGGATGGCCAGCGTCAGCGGCAGCGAAATGCTGATCTTGGTGCCGACACCCTGCTCGGAGTTGATGTCGATACGGCCATTCAGCTTCTGGATATTGGTGCGTACCACGTCCATGCCGACACCGCGGCCGGACACGTTCGAAATCTGGTCCTTGGTGGAGAAGCCCGGCAGGAAAATCAGCTGCAGGCACTGCTTCTCGTCGAGACCGTTGGCCGTTTCCGCATCGATCAGGCCTTTTTCGATGGCCTTGCGGCGCAGCGCCTCGGGATTCATCCCCTTGCCGTCATCGGTGATCTCGATGACGATATGATCGCCAACCTGCTCGGCCGACAACTGCACCAGCGACTGCGGCTTCTTGCCGACGCTGATACGTTCTTCGGAGGACTCAACTCCGTGATCGACTGCATTGCGCACCAGGTGCACCAACGGGTCGTTCAGGTCCTCAATCATGGTCTTGTCGAGTTCGGTTTCCTCGCCGGTAATGACCAGCTCGACCTCCTTGCCCAATTGCCGCGCCAGGTCCCGCGCCAGACGCGGGTACTTCTGGAACAGGCGCCCGATCGGCTGCATGCGGGTCTTCATCACCGCATTCTGCAAATCGCTGACCAGCAGATCGAGCTGGCTGATCGCCTCGTCGAGGGAGCGCAGGGTATGCGTCTCCATATTGCCCTGCAGGATTTCGGTACGCAGCGTGGTCAGGCGGTTCTTGGTCAGGCCGATTTCACCGGACAGGTTCAGCACCTGGTCCAGACGAACGGTATCAATACGAATGGTATTTTCCGGCGGCGCACTGGCCATGCCTTGTTGTGGCGCCATCTTTGCCGGTACCGGCTTGGCGGCCACGACTGGCACCGCCGGCGTCTCGACTACGGCCTCGACAACCGGCGCCGCTACCACTGCAACCGCAGCCGGTGTCGCTGCAGCGGAAGCGCCGGTCTTGGTCACTGCCGCGTGCAACACATTCCAGTCCGGTGTATTGGCGGCCGCAGCCGGTGCCGCAGCCGGTGCAGCCACGGGTGCAGCGGGAGGCACCAGGTTGCCTGCCAGCGCACTGTCCAAAGCCGCGAGCAAGCCGGCATCAGGCGCGGCCGGCGACAGCCCTTGCGACAAGGTGGTGAACATGCCGCGCACCACGCCCGTCGCATCCAGGATCACATCCATCAACTCTGACGACAGCGGCAACTCGCCGTTGCGCAGCTTGTCAAAAAGGTTCTCGGTACGATGACAGATGGTCACCATTGCCGACACATTCAGAAAGCCGGCTCCGCCCTTGATGGTATGGAAGCCCCGGAAGATATCATTCAGTAACGCCTTGTCATTAGGCCGTTTCTCAAGCTCGCATAGCTTGTTGTCGACATCGGACAACAGCTCCGTGGACTCGAGCAGAAAATCCTGCATCAGATCTTCCATACCTGCAAAGTCGCTCATTTTGACTTCCTTTTCATTATCGGCCCGCAGTAGACGGCCTAGACGATCGCGCGGCTTAGAAACCCAAGCTTTCCAGCAAATCATCCACTTGCTGTTGATTGGTTACCACATCGGAACGGCCATCAGGATTCACGACCGGACCTTGCAGCAGATCGGTACCCAGCTCCACCTTCTTCTCGGCCGGCAGATACTCGATCAACACGGTCAGCAGCTCGCTTTCCAGCGTTTTGACCATGTCCATGACCTTCTTGATCACCTGTCCGGTCAAGTCCTGGAAATCCTGCGCCATCACGATTTCCAGCAGCTGGGCATTGGTCGCCGCCGTCTGCTGTGGTGCCTGGGCCAGGAAGCGGCGGGTATCTGCGGCCAGCAACTTGAAGTCGTCAACCGACAACTGGTTGGCAAACAGCTGGTCCCAACGGCCCGACAAGCTTGCGGACTGGGACTGCAGCTCATCCTGGATCGGACGGGCGATATCGGTTGCATTCAGCACCCGCTCCGCGGCATTGGCCGTCAGCGTGGCGATGTAACCCAAGCGATCCTTGGCGTCAGGAAGGGCATCCGCCACCTTTTCCAAGGACTTGTCGTAACCAAGCTCACGCAGCGCATCGTGCAGCTTGCGGGTCATTTGGCCGACCTGGGCATAAATTGCCAATGCAGCCTGGGGATTCGCACCATCAACCTCTGCCGAGGGCGCCTCCTGCTGAGAGGCCTGCTGTTTGGCAATGCTTTCAAATAGAGCTTCCAGCTCTGGCGAATCGCCACTTTCAAGAAGATGATCCGGCACGACAATTTCTCCTGGCAACAGTACAGGCTGCTTTTATTTGTTTAGGCTCTGGAAGATCTTGCCCATCTTCTCTTCCAGTGTCGCGGCAGTAAACGGCTTCACAATGTAGCCACTGGCTCCAGCCGTTGCGGCCTCGATGATGTTTTCGCGTTTCGCTTCGGCGGTAATCATCAGGAATGGCAGTGTTTTCAGCTGTGGATCGGCCCGCACCGCACGCAGCAGTTCGATGCCAGTCATGTTTGGCATGTTCCAGTCGGACACGATGAAGTCAAAATGCTGTGTCTTCAGCTTGTGCAATGCAACCTGACCATCCTCGGCCTCGTCGACATTGGTAATGCCCAATTCCTTCAAGAGGTTGCGCACAATCCTTCTCATTGTTGAGAAATCATCAACAACCAGAAATCTCATATTCTTATCTATCATTGGCTTTTTCCTGAGCTGATATCAATTCCCAGCTTATTTTGTTCCTAGCGCTGAAGGAAAGGAATGATTGTATCCGCAAGCACCGCAGGATCGAACTTGGCGACATAGGCATCGACACCAACACTGGCACCCATCGCCCGGTTGGCATTGGATGACAGGGACGAGTGCATCACCACCGGAATACCGGAGAAACGGGCATCCGACTTGATTAATTTGGTCAGCACATAACCATCCATTTCTGGCATTTCCGCATCAACCAGAATCAGTTTCAGGTTGTCATGCAGGCTTTCGGAGTCGGACCAGGTTCTGTTCGCCAGCACCTGCAATTTGTCCCACGCCTCTTTGCCGTTGTTTGCCTGATGATACTTGAGGGACATCTTGTCCATCACGTTGGAAATCTCTTTCCGCGCCACTACCGAATCGTCAACGAAGAAGACATACTGGTCATCTTCCAGTGCCGCCTGAGGAATATCCGGCAGGCGGGTCTCGCCGACGACGCTGGACAGAATCTGCTCAACGTCCAGAATGGAGACCAGCTTGCCGTCATCCAGCTCGGTCACCGCCGTGATCAGCGTCTGCTGGGTGGTATTCATCACGTTTTCAGGCGCGCGCACCTTGTCCCAATCGACACGAATGATGCGATCCACCGAATCCACCAGAAAAGCCTGGGTGCTTTTGTTGAACTCGGTGACGATCATGGTGTTGTAGCCACCCTCCGCCAACTCACAGCCGATGAACTTGGCCAGCGAAATCACGGGAATGATGTTGCCACGCAGGGACAATACCCCTTCGACACCAAAGGGCATATTGGGGGTTTTGGTGACGAAAGGTGTCTGCGACACTTCACGCACTTTAAACACGTTGATCCCGAATGTTTCGCGGGTACCCAACGAAAACAGCAGAATTTCCATCTTGTTCGATCCCGCCAGCTTGGTACGGGCATCGATATTGGCTAGCAAAGAGGCATCAGATGCGGACATGGCCACTCCTTAAATAAAGCGCAAATCAGCTCAAATCTTCAGCATCTCGCGGATTTTCATCGAGAGCTTTTGTGGCTCGAACTTGGATACATAGGCATCGACGCCAACCGATTCACCCAGCTTCTGGTTGGATTGCCCCGACAGCGAGGAGTGCATCAGCACCGGAATGCCATGGAAGCGCGGATCGGACTTGATCAGCTTGGTCAGCATATAACCGTCCATCTCCGGCATCTCGACGTCGGTCAGCACCAGGTTCACGACATCGCTCAACTTGCGCCCGGCCAGCTCGGCCTGCGACGCCATGCGCTGCAGGTCATCCCATGCCCGCATTCCATTGATAGCCGAAGCATACTTGATGTTCATGACCTCAAATGTTTGCTGGATCTGTTTGCGAGCAACCGCCGAATCATCGGCAAAGTACACCATGCGCGGCTCTTTAATCGGATCGATGCCAATGAACTGATGCTCGTCACCGTACATGGCGGTTTCCGCCAGCACCTTTTCAACGTCCATCATCATGACCAGCGTACCACCATCCAGCTCAGTGACCGCGGTGACCAGACCGCCCATCCGGTTGGTAATCATCTCCGGCGGCACCCGCATTGCCGCCCAATCCAGACGCAGGATGGTATCGACCGCCTCGACCAGAAAGCCTTGGGTATGACCGTTGTACTCGGTCACGATCATGATTTCCGGGCGTTTCTCGCTGACGATGCCGGCGTAGCGTGCCAGATCGATCACCGGCACCAGGCTGCCACGCAGACTAACCATGCCTTCGACGGAAGACGGCATTTCCGGCGCAGAGGTGATTTCCGGCGTCCGCATCACTTCACGCACTTTGAAAACATTGATACCGAAGGTCTCCTTGCGCCCCGTTCTTTGGTCAACCCCAAGAGAGAACAAGAGAATTTCCAGTTTGTTCGTTCCTGCCAGCTTGGTGCGGGCATCGATTTTTTTAAGAAGCTCAGACACGGAAACCTCCGAGGAAAAATTCATTTCTTACGACAAAGACATTCATGCCAGCCTGCGTCAAGCTTTACATTCCAGAATGGCAACACTCCGAGTAGTATCGCCTGTGCTCCATAAGGAGTCCAGCACCATCACATCCCGCACACAGGGGTAGGATTATCATACGGTTTAACTAGCCTTTACAAATGGCGCCTGCTTAATGTCGAATAATCTATCAACAAATACCACCCCGGAAACGTTGGCCGCAACATTTGCCCACTTTAACGCGGTGACCGATGAGTTGATCAAAGCATACCAACAGCTTGAGATCAAAGTTGAAGAGTTGAACACTCAGTTGACCCAGGCCAATGATGAGTTACTGCAAAAGTCGCAGGCCAACGCCCAGCTGGCGCAGCGGCTGGCCACCCTCGTCAATGAATTACCTGCCGGCGTCATCGAAACCGACGCGCAAAAACAGATCATCTCACTGAACAATGCCGCGAAAACGATGCTGCCCGAACTGCAAAGCGACGCGCGCTGGAGCGAAGCAACACTACTGCGGCAGATGGATGCAGACGGCGTAATCCACCTTGCCGACCCGCATAGCGGCAGGACACGCTACCTGACCCTGCAAACCTGCCCACTGGACGACCGGTCGACGATCTTCCTCCTGCATGACGTGGGGACACTGCGTCACCTGCACGAGCAACTGGCGCAGCAGAACAAGCTCGCCTCCATGGGGCAAATGGCTGCATCGCTAGCCCACCAGCTGCGCACCCCACTGGCCACCGCCCTGCTCTACGCTAAGAACCTGGAGCGACCAACGCTTTCAGCCGAAGAACGGCTGAAGTTCTCACGCAAGATTGTCGACAGACTGCAAGCGCTGGAGGGACTCACCCAGGAAATGCTGGGCTTTGTGCGCCAGAACACCTCCAGCGAACAGCTCACCCGCTACCCGCTGCCCGAACTGGTACACGAACTGGAGCAGTCGTTCGCACCACAGTGCGAGGGCCATGGCGTGCACTTTCAGATTCACGCCGCGGCACTGGAGCAAACGTCGCTGAACTGCCGCCCCAAAGAGCTGGCAGCGGCCATGATCGGCCTGCTCGAAAATGCACTGCAACACGTACCGGCCGACGGAAAGATTACGCTGGAGGTGCTGAACCGCGAAAACTGTCTTACATTCAGAATAAGAGATAACGGCCCAGGCATTGCTCCAGAGCTGGTACCCCGTATCTTTGAACCCTTTTTCACGACCAGGGCGAACGGCACCGGTCTTGGCCTCGCCATCACCAAGCGGGTAATTGACGCACTGGGGGGCGAGCTAAGCTATCATCGCGAAGATGACAGCACCGTGTTCTCGGTTGTCCTTCCACAGGCTGGCGAACCATGAATGGCAATGACTCCATGATGAAACCTATCGTTAAACTGCGCGGCCATGTTGGCAGCATCTTTCTTGTTGGCCAATTCGATTTCAATGCCCACAAGGCATTCCGCCAAGCAAGCCAAGAGTTGCTCGACAACAGCGACATCACCGAAATCGAGGTCGATTTCGACCAGGTACCCTATCTGGACAGCTCGGCACTGGGCATGCTGCTGCTGCTGAAAGAACGCACCAGCAGCGCCGGCAAGGGCTTGGCACTGGTCAACTGCCGGGAGACCGTGCGCCAGGTACTGGAAATTGCCTGTTTTACCAAGCTATTCAATATTTCTTGATACTTGCCGGTAGCCTCACTGCCGGCATGGGCGGTAAAATCCGCAGCTAATTCAAGCGCCTTGGAAAACAACAAGATGAGCATCAAATCCGACAAGTGGATCCGTCGTATGGCTGAAGAACAGGCCATGATCGAGCCATTCGTGTACGAGCAGGTCAAGCAGGTTAACGGCGAGAAAGTCATTTCGTATGGCACATCGAGCTACGGCTACGATATTCGCTGCGCCGATGAATTCAAGGTCTTCACCAACATCAACAGCACCATCGTCGATCCGAAGAACTTCGATCCGCAATCGTTTGTCGAGGTGTCCGGCAAGGGCTACTGCATCATCCCGCCCAACTCCTTCGCCTTGGCCCGCACCGTCGAATACTTCAAGATTCCACGCTCGGTTCTGACCGTGTGTCTGGGAAAGTCGACCTATGCCCGTTGCGGCATCATCGTCAATGTCACCCCGTTTGAGCCGGAATGGGAAGGCTACGTCACTCTGGAGTTCTCCAACACCACGCCGCTACCGGCAAAAATCTACGCCAACGAGGGTGTGGCTCAAGTACTGTTCTTCGAGTCCGACGAGGTCTGCGATGTTTCCTACAAGGATCGCGCAGGCAAGTACATGGGACAAGTCGGCGTGACCCTGCCGCGCACCTGAGCCACCAGACAAGCCAGCGCAATTCCTTCTCGCAATTCAGACCATCTGGTCTAGGATGAAGAACACGGCGGGCAATACTGTTGCTGACGTGTTTCTTCCTGAGCGTTGTGGTTCCCCCTTGCCGCAACGCTCTTTTTTTGCTTTATTTTTTTTCCAAGCAAGACGAATATAATTTTTTCCGACTTCAGCTTCAATCGGTAGTAGCTTGATCTACCGACACCGCAACAGCATCTGTAGGCTCAACAGCACCGATACGGCAACCCTCCACCCTTTGGCACCCGTTGGAAAGCGCAGAGCTAGCCGTGCAAACCCACCAGGTTGTTGAATACCGGGGACCAGCTAACTGGTACCTCAGGCGCACATGGGATGGCGCCTGTGTACTGTGCAACCATCGCGACAAATGTGTCGCTCTCTGCAGCCTTCCCCACTTCCCGTAGATACTAACTTAAGGTGGATAATCGCCACCAGGGAGCAGCGCTCATGACAAAGACCAGACATACTCCTCCGGAATTCCTCAAGCGCGAAGCGGTTGAGCACATGCTTACCGGCACCCCATTACGGCATGTTGCCAAAGTCCTTGATATTACCGAGTCACTGCAGGGCAAGTGGAAACGCCAATTTTCAAGAGGCAGGCGCGAATGCCTTCGATCGAGGCAAACAAACGGGTGAGCCGCCGAGCTGAAACGACTGCACGATGAACTGCCCCACGTCGTGTGGACCACAAGGTGGCCGCAGCGGCGTTGGCAGGTAGCGGCCCCGCTGGATCAGCGGCGGGGCGGGATGGGGAATTGAATTGGCGGCAGCAAGACCTGCTAGGTTTCCGCGCGCGCAAAGCACAAAGCCCAGCTCGATTGAGCTGGGCTTTGTTTAAGGGGCGTCTGGCGGTGTCCTACTTTCACACAGGTATCTGCACTATCATCGGCGCTAAGGCGTTTCACGGTCCTGTTCGGAATGGGAAGGCGTGGGACCACCTCGCTATGGCCACCAGACATAAACTG
>Ga0209172_10004036_pt1 | contig 20763 bp, 13 predicted proteins | sample LarsenN4metaG_FD_184113 | JGI IMG/M metagenome (GOLD analysis project Ga0209172, IMG submission 184113) | Hot spring sediment bacterial and archeal communities from British Columbia, Canada, to study Microbial Dark Matter (Phase II) - Larsen... ... | reverse complement strand
GAAGGCGCGCAGCCGCAGCTGGGGCTCGCGCGCCTGCAGCGACCCGAAGAGGCGGCCCAGCGCCCGGCCGGTACAGGCGTAGTGGATCAAGTGATTCCCGAATTCGGAGAACTGGTTGAAGATGATGTTCTGCGGGTCGCGCCCCAGTTCGTTGCACTTGTCATAGATCTCTTTGACGTTGCTCTCGGTCCCGGGAGTGCGGATGATGTCCTCCGGGTCGGCCACCCAGCGTTCCAGCCAGGCGAAGCGCTCCCGGCTCATCCCCTCGGGCAGCACGGCGATCCCGCGACAGCCCATGATCCGGGAGATGGCCACGCCGCCGCGGGCGTAGTTGCCCGTGGAGGGCCAGACCGCGCGGTGCGTGGTGGGGTCGAACTGCCCGGTGATGATCCGTGGGGCCAGGCACCCGTAGGCCGCCAGGACCTTGTGGGCGCGGATCATGGGGAAGCGATCGCCCAGGGCGATCACGATCCGGGCGTCGACGCCGGTCAGGTTCTTGGGCAGCACCAGGTGGTCGGGCAGCGCCGCGGGTCTGGCGCGATCGGATCCACTGTTGTACCAGTGCACCCGGAACAGGTTGAGGGCGTGCGGGGCGTCGGGGTCCACCCCGGCGAGCGCAGCCCGCACCGACTGCGGAATCCGGGTCGGATCCGCAAGTTCGCCGAACGTCGGCAGGAGGATCCGCGCGTCACGGAACCGCTGGACCGCCCGGTCATAGATCCGGCGATCCACGATCTCGCGCTCCAGCCCTAACCGTCTCATTGAGCTCCCTCGAGGCGCACCCGCGGACCCGTCTAGCCCGTCCCGGCCCTGACCAGTCTCGGGTCGAGCACGTCCCGCAGACCGTCACCGAGCAGGTTGAGCCCGATCACCAGCATCATAATGGCCAGCCCCGGGAAAATGGTAATCCATGGGGCCTGGCCCATGTAGACTCTTCCGCCGCTCAGGATGGTCCCCAGGCTCGGGACGTGCGGAGGAACGCCCGCGCCGAGAAAACTCAACAGGGCCTCACCGAGCACGGCGTAGGCGAAGATGAAGGTCCCCTGAACGACGGCCGGCGAGAGGCAATTGGGGAGAACGTGACGCAGCATGATCAGACCTTCGGACTGGCCCAGCGCCTGCGCCGCGGTGACATATTCGAACTCCCGGACCACCAGGACGCTCCCCCGAACCACCCGGGCCATCCGGGGAGAGTAGACGATGCCCAGCGCCACGGCCACGTTCACGGCGCTCGGCCCCAGGGCTGCCATCAGCGCAATGGCCAGGATCACGGCAGGAAAAGCCATCAGGGCGTCCATGACGCGCATCAGCGCATTGTCCAGGCGGCGGAGATACCCCGCCATGAGTCCGGCCGGGAGGCCGATCGCTGTGCTCAGCAGCAACACGGCGGCACCGATGGTCAGGGAGAGGCGGATCCCGTACAGGACCCGGCTGAAGACGTCCCGCCCAAAGTCGTCCGTCCCCAACAGGTACCGCAGTGAAGGTGCGCGCAGGCGCTCGGCGATGTTCATCTTCTGAGGGTGCGCGGGCGCCAGGAGCGGCGCCAGCAGTCCCGCCGCCACCAGCAGGAGAATCAGGGCCACCCCCACCAACACGACGGGGCGCCGCACGAGGACCCGCCAGCGTTGTCGCCACGGCGAGGGCGCTGCCGGCCTCGTTGGTGCCGCGAGTGTGGGGCGCGCGGTCAATAGCGGATCCTCGGATCAACGAACGCATACACGACGTCCACCAGCAGGTTGATGACAACGTAGGCGGTCGCAACGAGCAGCACGATGCCCTGGATGACGGGATAGTCCCGGCGCAGCACGGAACTCATCAAGAGTTGTCCGATGCCCGGGATGGTGAAGATGGTCTCGGCGACCACATTGCCACCCATCATCACCGAGAAGACGATCCCGACCACCGTCACCACGGCGATGAGGGCGTTGGGGAAGGTGTGGCGCAGCGTGACCTGCCAGAAGGACAGGCCCTTCGCGTGTGCGGTGCGGATGTAGTCCTGCGCCACGACCTCCAGCATGGCGGCGCGGGTCATCCGGGCGATCAGCGCCGACTGGACGAACCCCATGGTGAAGGCCGGCAGGGCCAGGTAGGTCAGGGTGCGCCCCACACCTTGGGCGGGCGGGGCGTACCCGGCCACCGGCAGGAGACCGAGCTGCACCGCAAACAGGAGCACCAGGTTGAGGGCAAGCCAGAACTCCGGAATGGAGACCCCCAGGAAGGCCGTGAGCGTCACGGTCTGGTCCAGCCAGGATCCGCGGCGAACCGCCGACAGAATTCCTGCGGGAACCCCGATCCCGGCAGCGATCAGGATGGCCAGGAGGCTGAGGAACACGGTCGGCACCAGGTGCTGGCGCATGACCGTGGTAACCGGCAGGCCGAAGAAGATGGATCGCCCCAGATCGCCACGCAGCACCCGCTCAAACCATCGCCCCCACTGGACATAGAGGGGCAGATCGAGTCCGAGATCGTGGCGGAGTTGCGTCACCGCGTCGGCCGGAGCATCCGGCCCGAGCATGATCACGGCCGGGTCCCCGGGTGTCAGGTGGAGCAGCAGGAACACGATGGTCCCGACCAGGACCACGATCGGGACCATCGTCACCAGTCGCCGGGCGATGTACGCTTGCATGCCCTGCCGGCGGGATCAGCCTACGGTATGACCCACACGTTCCAGAAGAACAGATCGGGTCTCGTCGCCAGCCCCTGCACCCCGGGGCGCGCGATGGCCAGATTGAAGAAATCCCCGAACTTGATCCCGGGCACATCTTCCCAGTACAACCGCTGGACCTGCTCCCACAGCTGCTTGCGCGCCTGCACATCGGGCTCACGGATCAGCCGCGCAATCAGTCGATCTTTCTCCTCTGTCGTCCACCACCCCGGCCAGGTCGGACTTATGATGACCGGCTGGATGGGCGGGTCGATGCCCGGGCTGAAGATGAACGAGGTGCTGAAGACCTCGTACAGATCGGCATTGGCGCGCCGAGAGAGCACTGTGGCCCAGTCCAGCACCTGCAGGTCAACCGTGAAACCCGCCTCCTCGAGTTGCTGGCTGACGATGAGGGCGGGCTTGTAGGCCCAGTCGAACGCGGCGCTGGTGATCCAGCGGACGGGCTGGCCGCGATACCCGGCCTCGGTCATCAACTGCCGCGCCCGCGCCAGGTCGCGCCGGTTGTAGGGCTGCAGCCCCTCCCGCGAATACCAGGGAGACTCCCGGAACATCAGACTGCCGTCGACCCGGAACATCAGCGGGTTACCGAAGGTCCCGGCCATGATCTTGCTCATGTCCAGGGCCGCCAGGAACGCCTGCCGCATGCGGCGATCGGCAAAGAGACCCTTCCGCTTGTTGAAGACCGCCATCGGCTGACCGTAGGGTTTCAGGATGAGCGTCCGCACCTTCGGGTTGTTGCGCAGGCTCTCGTAGGCGTCCGACGTGATGCTCTCGGCGTAGTCGTACTGGCCGGTGATCACGCCGTTGATGCGGGTCTGCACGTCGGGCACGATGGCGAATCGCAGCCGGTCGACGTAGGCGACCTTCTGCCCACCGTATCCGTCGGCCCCGCCCGGCCGCGCCGCATAGCCGTCGAACCGCTCGAGTTCGATGGACTGCCCGGGTTGCCAGCGGACGAACTTGAACGGCCCGGTGCCGATCAGGCTGGCCACATCGGTGATCCGCTGCGTGCCGGCCGCGTCGGCCACCGCCTGTGGATAGATTCCGGCCAACTGAATCGGCTGCGCCAAGGCGGCAATGAGGACACCGGACGGCTGCCTGAGGCGCACGACCACTGTCCGCGGCCCCCTGGCCTCGATCGCCTCGACGTCATCGCGGAAGAACGGCACAGCCACCACGGCCAGCTTGAGCCACCGCTGGAGCGACGCCACGACATCACGTGCAGTCAGCTCTTGCCCGTTGTGAAAGCGCACGCCGGCGCGCAGGGCGATCGTGTACTCCCGGCCGCCGGCGCCGACCGTGTAGCCCTCGGCCAGCATGGGGATGATCCGGAAGTTCCGGTCGTAGGTGAAGAGCGATTCAAAGACGTGCCAGCTGACGATCTCGGTGAGATAAGCCGTGGTGGAATGGATGTCCAGGGCAGGTGGATCGGCGCTTAGGGCCACGGTCAGCGTGCCGCCGCGCTGCGGAGCGCCCGGCTGCGCCCACCCGCGGGTGGCCACTGCCACGAGCACGATCACGACGAACAGCACTACACCACGCAGATACCTCATCGCTGGATCCTCGCCTCCCTCCCGGCGTCCTGGGTCGCCAGGTTGTGAACTGTGGGTTTCAGGCCAAGGGTACCGGCGGCTCTCCCACGTGGGTATCGGTCGGGCAGAGTAGGCGCCCTCCGCTCAGATGTGTACGCAGTCGCGCGCCGACTACTCCAGCAGATCGACGGGAGGGGCGAACCGCGCGCGGGGGAGGAACGCGCCCGCTCCGGGCCGGCCCACGAACCGCTCCCCGTCGACCACCTGCCGGCCGCGGACCCACACCCCGGCCGGGGCCCCGCGGACGACGGTCCCCTCGAAGAGATTGTAGTCGACGCGCATGTGGTGGGTGCGGGCGCTCAGCGTCCGCTCCCGGTGCGGGTCCCACAGCACGATGTCGGCGTCGCCGCCGGGGGCGAGCGTCCCCTTGCGCGGAAGCAGGCCGAAGAGGCGCGCGGGCGCGGTCGCGGTCACCTCCACGAAGCGGCTGAGGGAGATCCGCCCGCCGTTCACCCCCGCATGGTAGAGCATCAGCAGCCGGTCCTCGATGGCGGGCACGCCGTTCGGGATCCTGGTGAAGTCGGCACGCCCGATGACCTTTTGGGTCGCGAAGTTGAAGGGCGCGTGGTCGGTCGAGACCACCGAAAGCGTGCCGTCGGCGACGCCGCCCCACAGCGCCTCCTGGTCGTCGCGGGTGCGGAAGGGAGGCGAGCAGACGAACTTCGCGCCCTCGAAGTTCGGGCGGTCCAGATCCGCGGCGGTGAAGAAGAAGTACTGGATGCAGGTCTCCGCCCAGACGCGCGCTCTCCGCTCCCGGGCCGCGCGCACCTGCCGCAGCGCGGCGTCGCAGGTGAGGTGCACGATGTAGAGGGGAGCCCCCGCGACCGCCGCCAGGGCAATGGCCCGGCTCGTGGCCTCTCCTTCCAGCGCCGCCGGACGTGTCAGCGGATGATAGCGCGGCGCGAGATTCCCCGCGGCCACCGCCTCGCGGGTCAGGATGTCGATGACATCGCCGTTCTCGCAGTGGACCATGGTCAGCAGGCCGGCCCGCCCCGCTTCCCGCAGGACCGCGAAGAGCGTGGCGTCGTCCACCTGCAGCCGGCCCTTGTAGGCCATCAGCACCTTGACGGTGGTGACGCCCCACTCCGGCAATTGCGCGATCTCGCGCAGCACCTCGGGGCGCGGGTCGGCGATGGTCATGTGAAACCCGTAGTCGATGACGGCCTTGCCGGCGGCTTTGGCGTGCCAGAGGTCAAGGGCCTCCCGCAGTTTCGCGCCCTTCGGCTGGATGACGAAGTCCAGGTGCGTGGTGGTCCCGCCGCAGGCCGCGGCGACCTGCCCGCTGTAGAAGTCGTCGGCGGTCGCGATCTCCTGCCCCGCCACCTCCAGCGGCATGTCCAGGTGGGTGTGCACGTCGATCCCGCCGGGCAGCAGGTAGAGCCCCGCTGCGTCCACCACGGTCGCGCCGTCACTCGGGAGGTGCGGGCCAACGGCGGCGATGCGCTCACCGTCCACGAGCAGGTCGGCCCGCACGGTCCCGGTAGCCGTGACGAGCGTGCCTCCTCGGAAGAGCGTTTTCATGCGGTTGTCGTCGGCCTCGGTGGCATGGCGAAAGGCGGCCGGAAGTCCTGCGGGCCTTCCTTATAATAGGCAAGCGCTGCAGGGAGGGAAAGCGCAGGTAAGGCGCGGGTTAGCGCGGCACGATCCGGTACACCGCGCCCTGGTGGTCCACGATGTAGAGCTCGCCGGCCTGGTCCTCGCCGAAGGAGCTCACCCGCAGTCCTGTCTCGAGCAACTGTTCCATGACCCACCGGTCGCCCGACTCCCGCAGCGCCCACAGCCGCCCGCTGCAGTAGTCCGAGAACAGGTACCGCCCCACCAGGGCCCGGATGCGCGTCCCCCGGTAGACATAGCCGCCTGTGATGGAGCACCCGCCTTGCCGGTCATACTCCGCGATGGGCAGTTGGAGACCGGCCGTGCTGCACCCGCTGGACGGGGCGAAGCAGTGCGCCCCTTCCATGATCCGCCAGCCGTAGTTGCCGCCCTTCTCGATCAGATCGACTTCCTCCCAGGCGTTCTGCCCCACGTCGGCGAGGAAGAGGCGTCCGGTGGGCCGATCGAAGGAGAAGCGCCAGGGGTTGCGCAGGCCGTAGGCCCAGATCTCGCCCCGCGCGCCGGCGCGTCCGACGAACGGGTTGTCGCGGGGCACCACGTACGGTCCCTCGCCGTTCACATCCAGACGCAGGAGTTTGCCGAGCAGGGCGTCCAGCCGCTGGCCGTTGTTGTGCGGGTCGCCGCCGGATCCGCCGTCCCCCATGCCGACATAAAGCATGCCGTCGGGCCCGAAGAGGTTCAGGCCGCCGTTGTGGTTGCGGTAGGGCTGCGCGATCTCCAGCAGCACCCGCTCGGACCGGCCCGCGACGTTGGGATCGTCGGAGACCCGGTATTCTGCGATGACCGTGCGCAGGTTCCCGCTGTCCGCCGTGTAGTTCACGAAGAACCGGCCATTGCGCTCGTACTCCGGGTGGAAGGCGACGCTCAGCAGGCCCATCTCGCCGCCGGCGATGACGCGGCTCTGGATATCCAGAAACGGCCGCGTCAGCAGGCGGCTGTTCTGGATGATGCGGATGACGCCGGGCTGCTCCACCACGAAGAGGCGCCCCGTCCCGTCGCCGGCGTGGGTCACATACACAGGAGACTCCAGACCTGTGACGACAGCCAGGAGACGCAAGCTGACCGTAGGAGCGCCTTCTGTCCCGGACGCCCCCCGCAGCGTCGCGAGCGCGGTCAGCAAGATCAGCGCGGAAATTCGCATGGTCGATGCCATGGATGCAGACTCATTCTACCCACGGACCGCAGAGGGAGGAAGCACGGGGGCCCGCGTGCGCGACGCGGGCCCCCACGGCGTTGCCTAGCGCGGCCGGTCGAGCCTAGTCGCCGCCTTCAAAGTGCGGGTCGCTGGCGGGCCCGCCGTACGTCCCGCGGAGAATCCACTCAATGGGCTGCGCCGGAAATGGGCTCGGTACGCCCAGGAGGGGAATCCGGAAGTGGCATTCCAGGTCCGGATAGCCGTCGCCGTCATCGTCCTTGCGCCCCTGAGCACAGTGGTCCAGGCTCTGCTCATTGCCGGTGTAGCCGAAGGTCAGCGCGTTCGGTCCGGTGCGTGACCGATCGATCGTGCTGACATCCAGGATGGCGCTGCCGAAGATCACGACCACCACAAGCCCGCCGCTGTCAAGATTGATGATGTTGAGGTCACTGGCGGGATCCACATCAATACGCACCAGTGTGGAACCGTTGCAGTCCACAAACTGGGACGCCGGGCGGCTGCCGTCGAACGGTTCGAAGTTGGTGATCGTCCCGCCCCGGGCCGCCGTCAACAGACCGATGCCGTTCTGACCCGTGGCCCCAAACGCACGGGTCACCAGGGCCGCCGTGTTGCCCTTACCGGCGAAGACCGAAATCGGCCACTTCGTAATACTGCTCGGACTCAGGATTGAGAAGTAGGTGTAGGCGGAATTCTGGAAGCCGCACTTGAACCCCGGTACAAAGTCCACGTCGTTGGCGTCCGGCCATCTCGCCACCTTCTTCACCTGGCCGCTCGGGGAGATGCTGTAGACGAAATCGGCGCCCGAAGCTCCCACGAAGAGGCATCCCGGGCAGACGCCGAACGTCAGCGGGGCGACCCCGCCCCCCTCGATAGGAGACGCGTGCGCATCCGCCACCGTCGAGACACCGCCGGAGGAGGTTACCTTGAAGACCTTGCCGTTGGCGCAGACGACCAGCATTGTCCCGTGAGGGCCGAACCCTGTATTCGGCGGGGGGGCAACCTGGCTGAAGACGATGTCTCCCGTGTAGGGGGCCGGACAGTCGGGCAGGGTGGCGAAGGCGCCCCCGGTGACCGCGCCGGTGTGCGAGACCTCGCGGATCTGGAGCCCGCCGGCGGGTGTGCGCTGCGTGACATACGCGTAGTTGTTATGGAAGCCCGCCGCGTTCAGCGTGGGAAAGTCGTTCGTGCCGGCAGCGAAGTTCGGGGTGATCGGAGCCAGCGCCACGTCCGGATCGACACAGCCTCCCGGAACCGACGCAAACCACGAGGCCGCCGCAGTCCCGCCGCTGTCGGGGACCAGCGAGAGAAGTTCGATGGTCGCTCCATTGTTGTTGCACCGTGCCACCAGCATCCGGCTCGGCGTCACGGCGATCCCGGTCGCCACCGGGTTGCCCGAAATCGTGAAGGTCACCTCATCCTGGTGCGCCAGGGATGCGCGGAGACTCGGACCCAGCACGAGTCCGAATGCCAGCAGTACCGCCGCCGCCGCGACGGTCAGTGCTTTCCACCTCGGCCGTGCCCTTCCGCCCCTCATGCTTGCGCCCCCATTTCTCCAGGCCCAGAGCAAAATCGGCCTCAAAGTTCCGGAAACCACCCGTCGAAGCCTGAGGCGTGATTCAGGTGCCGGTGGCTAGGGAATGCCTGTCATGTTCGCAGTTGCGCGACGGACTCCTGCCTGGACGGCGTCCGCCAGGGTCATGGCCTGCCCGGCCTCCCAGGCCTTCTGGAACGCGTCGGCGCCCAACACGGTGCGCATGGCCGCGACCGTGCCATCGAATTCGGCCTGCTCAGCCGGGCTCAGGGCGGCGCCGACCGCCTGGCGCAGGGCGGCCGCAGCGCCGAGCAGTTCCGCCGCAGCCCGTCCACCCTCGGCCGGAGTGTCGATCCGGGCAAGCCCGACCAGGCATTCGGCCACTCCCAGGCGGTCGTTCTGCTGGCCGAAGAGATCGAGTGCCTCCCGCCACGCGGCCGCCGCAGCCCCGACCTTATCCCGCCGCGCCGCGACCATGCCCAGAGAGCTGAGGGCGGTCGCGGTGTTCAGTTTGTCCCCCACGTCCCGGGATAATCTTAGACTTTCAGCGAGCAGCGCTTCGGCGCGCTCCAGGTCGCCGAGGTGGGCCACGGTCATGCCGAGCTCCCCCAGGGTGGCCGCGGTGTAAGGCCTGGCACCGAGATCCTGAAATTGAGCGAGGCTCTCTTCGAAGAGCGCCCGGGCGCGCTCGTAGTCGCCCTGGTCATACACGACCGTGGCGAGGCTGTTGATGGCTACGGCGACATACCGCCGGTCACCCAGCTCGCGGCGCAGCGCCAGACTCTCATCATGGAGTGCCCGCGCCCGCGCATAGTCGCCTTGATTGCGGGCAATGACCCCCAGATGCCCCAGCGCCGCAGCCAGACCCCATTTATCGCCGAGCTCTCGCCAGAGCGCCAGACTGTGCTCTATCCATACCCGGGCCCGCTCGTTGTCACGCTGCCGGCGCGCGGTGACCCCCAAAGCATTCAAGGTTTCAGCCAGGGCCAAGGTGTGGCCGTGGAGCCGGCCGAGCCTCTCGCTTTCGCCGAGGAACTGCCCGGCCTGCTCGTAATCTCCCCGGTTGCGTGCCAGCACGCCGAGCAGGTTCAGGCACAGGCAGACCAGTTGGGTATCGTCGACAGCCCGAGCCAGAGCGAGCGCTTCCTCCGCCAGCGCTGCGGAGCGGAGGGAGTCGCCCTGCTCGAGGGCCAGCGCGGCGGCCGCCTGCAGCACCTTCGCCCGCAACGCTGTCGGGCCCGCCGCGGCACGCGCCAGGACCGCATCAACACGCTCTCGCCCTTCGCTGAGGTAGCCTCGCCGTGTCCAGAACCGGTGCAGGGCACCCGCCAGTCGCAAACCCGACTCCCCGTCGGGGCTGCCGGCCAGTGCCCAGTCGAGTGCGGCCCGCAGATCGTCCAGACCCTGCTCCAACCGGTCCAGCCAGATGGTCTGGTCCGGTCCCTGCAGCTTCGCCTCGGCATCTTCGGCCAGGCCGACATGCCACCGGAGATGCCGTTCCCGCACCTCGGGTTCCTCCGCCGCGGTCAGCAGTCTCGCCCGCCCGTATTCACGGATGGTCTCGAGCATCCGGTAGCGGACATCACCATCGCGGGCTTCCGTCATGACCAGCGATTTGTCCACCAACCGCGCGAGTAGATCAAGAACGTCCAGCGCGTCGATCCCGCCGCCGGCACAGACCTCCTCCGCCGCCGTCAGCGAGAACCCGCCGGCAAAGACGGAGAGCCGCCGGAACAGGATCCGTTCGGCCTCACCCAGCAGATCGTGGCTCCAGTCGATGGCGGCCTGCAGGGTCTGGTGGTGGGGCAGGCCCGTCCGCGCCCCGGCGGTGAGGAGCCGGAAGCGGTCGTCCAGGCGGGCCGCGATCTGCTCCACCGACAGCACCTTGACCCGCGCGGCGGCTAGTTCGATGGCCAGGGGAATGCCATCCAGGCGGTGCACGACGCGGGAGACGGCGGGCGCGTTCCGATCACTCACGATGAATTGCGGGTTGCTGGCCAGGGCCCGCTCGATGAACAATTGCGCGGCTTCGAATTGTCCAAGCTGGTCCGCCGTGATGGCCTTCGCCGGGTCCGGCCGCGACATCGGTTGAACCCGGTAGGTCATCTCGCCGGGGACCCCGAGCGGCTCCCGGCTGGTCGCCAGGATGCGCAGCTGGGGACAGGCGCGCAGCAGGGTGTTCGCCAGTTGGGCACTGGCCCCGATCAGGTGCTCGCAGTTGTCGAGGATGAGAAGAAGTGCCCGGGGTTTCAGATAGTCGATCAGCGAATCGAGCAGGGGTCGGCCGGGCGCCTCACGGACGTTAAAGACCGCCGCCGTCGTCGCGACGACCACCTCGGGATCGGTGACGGGCGCCAGCTCGACCAGCCACACGCCCTTGGGAAACCGGTCGAGCAGGTCGCTGCCCACCTGGAGCGCCAGCCGGGTCTTCCCCGTCCCGCCGGGACCCAGGAGCGTGAGCAGGCGCGTCGCGGCAAGGTTGGACGTGATCTCCGCCATCTCCCGCCCGCGCCCGACGAAACTCGTCGCCTGCAGCGCCGGCAGGTTAGTGACCAGGATTTCCAGTGACTTCAGCGGGGGGAAATCCGCAGGCAATTCGGGGATGACAAGCTGATAGATGTGCTCCGGCCGGTGGATGTCTTTCAGACGGTGCTCGCCGAGATCACGGACCTCCACCCCGTCCGGCATGCTGGCGGCCATGACATGGCTGCGTTCCGACAGCAGCACCTGGCCACCATACCCCGTGGCGGCGATGCGGGCGGCGCGATGGACGTCCAGCCCCACGTAGTGGTCGCCGGCCAGTGTGGGTTCGCCGGTGTGGATCCCCATCCGCACGCGGACCTGCACGCCCTCCGGCCAGGGATGCGCGGCCAGCGCGCGCTGCGCCGCGACGGCCGCGGCGATGGCATTCCAGGCGCGGGGGAAGGCGACGAAGAAGGCATCGCCCTGCGTGTCCACCTCGGCACCCTCGTGCGCCGTAAACGCCTGGCGCAGCAGGCGCTGGTGGGTGAGCAGGACTTCCCCGTAGGCCTGGTCGCCGAGTTTGTGCAGGAGTTCGGTCGAGCCCTGGATGTCCGTGAACAGGAAGCTGACCGTGCCGGTCGGCAGGCTCCGCGTCTGTACTCCCGACCGCGGCGACGCGTCCATTGTCTTGCGCTCTTTCGCGGGTTGAGCGCCCAGATTCCTGCCCCAGGCTAGGCAGCTAACGTGGCGCGCGGGGCGCGCGGTCCGCCGCGGGGTCCGCTGCGGGAAGTTACCGGTACAGGTTCAGCGGATGCCGCCGCAGCGCCGGGCCGAGTTGCTTCTGCAGTTGGTCCAGCATCTCCACGTCGTGCTGGCCCACGAAGGTGATCGCGGTGCCCGGCCGCCCGGCGCGCGCGGTGCGGCCGACCCGGTGGATGTAGGTGTCCACATCCTCCGGCATGTCGAAGTTGATGACGTGCGAGACCTCCGGCAAGTCCAGCCCGCGCGAGGCAACGTTGGTCGTGATCAGCAGGGGCGTCTGGCGTCTGGTGAACGCGCCGAGGGCCTGCAGGCGCGCCTCCTGCCGCATTCCGCCGTGGAGCACGCCGACCGGTCGGTCCCGCCCCAGCGCCCGCGCCAGCCGGTCCGCGCGGTGCTTCGTGCGCCGGAAGATGAGCGCAGACGGCATCGTCTCCTGCGCCAGCAGCCGTCGCAGGGCCTTAACTTTGTCCTCCTCCATCACCTCGAGGTAGTACTGCTCGACCGTGTCGACCGTGGGAACGGGGGTTTCGATGCCCACCCACACGGGCTGACGCAGAAATCGCTGCGCGAGCATCCGGATTGCCGGCGGCATCGTCGCGGAGAAGAGCGCCGTCTGGCGGGCTGTGGGGATCTGCTGCAGAATCCGCGAGACGTCGGGCAGAAACCCCATGTCCAGCATGCGGTCGGCTTCGTCGAGCACGGCCACCGCTACCGTCTGCAGGGCGATGGTCCGGCGCTGCAGGTGGTCCAGCAACCGGCCCGGCGTGGCCACGACGATGGTCGTGCCGCGGCGCAGAGCAGCCACCTGCCGCTCGATCGGCTGGCCGCCGAAAACGGCGGTGACCGTGATCCCCCGTGGTCGACCCAGGGCCTGCAGGTCCTCCGTGACCTGGAGGGCCAGCTCGCGCGTGGGGACCAGAATCAGGGCAGCAAGAGCGTGGGTCGTCGGATTCAACCGCTCCACGAGCGGAATGCCGTATGCCCCGGTCTTGCCCGAGCCGGTCTGCGCCTGGCCAATGACATCGCGGCCCGCGGCCAGCAGCGGGATGACGCGGGCCTGGATCGGCGTGGGATCACTCCAGCCCAGGCGGTGAATGGCCTGCAGGGTCTCGGGGCGCAGGGTCAGGCCGCCGAACGGCGGCGCAGTACGCGCACTTGCACCAGGTGTAGAAATGGAAATGGCCTCCTTCATCTCCGGTCTTCGACCGGATGCGGCCTGAGGCCGCGTGAATTGGTGCCGGCATCTGCGCGTGTCTCGCCGGACCAATCCACAGAAGAAGACCCGCGACACACCACGAGGGATGCGCCTTAGCGTCCCTCGTTGAAACGCATTATGACGACCCATTAATGATACCAGATCAACAATAGTGCGTCAAAAAGGTGTATGGCCTCAGTAGATCCGAGACACTTTCCTCCTTTCATCGGTGATCGGCCTGACAGCGGGCGACGAATTCATTCGGGGTGAGATACCCGAGCGCCTGGTGCGGACGCAGCCCGTTGTAGACGGCCTCATGCTCCCGCAGGAGCGCATTGTGCAGGACGAGATCCTCGGGCACCTCCACCAGGTCGTAGAACTCCTCCTGGTGGGTGCGCTGCGCCCGCTCCACGTGCCCATTGAGCTGGGGGCGCCGGGGCGGCAGCACGAAGAGCAGGATCCCCAGTTCCTCACACGCCTGCTCGAAGGCCGCCTTCCACTCCGAGCCCCCGTCGATCTGCAGCGCCCGGATCGGGAAGCCCATCCGGGGCAACTCCTCACGCAGGAAGCGCGCCGCCGCCGTGCTCGTCGCCCGAGTGTACGCCGCCAGGACATCCTTGCGGCTGAGGACATCCCGCGCCGTCACATGCGTCCGCTGGCAGCCGGGGTAGAGGGTGATCGGCGTCGTGTCGAGTTGGACCAGGTCGCCCGGGGCCCGCACCACGTAGCCGTCCGGGCGCCGCTGCGCGTAGCGCCGCGCCAGATGGGCGCGCCGCCGCTGCTTGTATAGGGCCGCCCGCACCAGTGGCGGTTCCCGCAGCGCCCCGCGTGCCCGCAACCGGGCCAGCACCCGCCCCACCGTCGCATGGCCGATCCGCCACCCCTCACCCCGCAGCAGCACCGCCAGCTTCCGCTCGCCCCAGCGCGGGTACGTCTCGCGCAGACCCTGGATCCGCGCCACGAGGGCCGATGGGGTCTCCGGCTGCCGCACCCGGCGCGGCCGCCGCGTCCGCCGGTCGTCCTCGAGCGTGCGCAGGTTGCGCGGATCGTAGCGGCGCCACCACCGATAGAAGGTCTCCCGGCTGATATCGAAGTGGCGGCAGGTCGGGGCGACATTCCGGCCGTGCGCCAGGTAGTACTCGATCCAGCGCAGCCGCCGGCGCGCCTCGGGGGACAGGTCGGGAGCGATCCGCAGACGCCATGCCTGCGGGAGCACTTTCTCCTGCACATTCATGGGGCCAGTGTAGCCCCGGCGGACCGGCGAGTTTAGCGGGAAGGGTGGGGGCGACCTGGCGCAGTAGCGGGCGGCCCCCGGGCAGGACGTAGCCGATGGTGCCATGGGCACACTATAGGTCCGTGGCGTGGAACCGGAAGTGCTGCTTGCGGCGGATCACCCGTTCGCCGGGTGTACGGGATCTACCTGGACTTCTTCAAAAAGGCGACGTAGCGCGTGCCGGCGCGCGCCTACCGGCCTCGCCCAAAGGGAGGCGGACGATGCAGCCCGAATATCGGGGGTAATCGAAGAGCCTGGGCGGCGGGAGGTGGGCGGATTGCACAGACCGGGGAAGTGTATCGCAGTCTTGATTGGTGTCCTGGTGGTGACGCTGGCAGTGTGGCCGTCCCCCCAGGTCCTCTCGGGCGCGGCCAAGACACGAATGACCATCCTCGGGGGCCCGCCGGCCGGCGTGTTCGGCATCTTCGCCACGGGAATTGCCACCTACATTAACAGGGCTGTGGCAGAGGTCGATCTCTCGGTGGCCGCGACGGGCGGCTCCACCGAGAACGTGCGGCGGCTGCAGGCGAAGAATGCCGAAATGGGCATCGCGTTCGCGTCCGACGCACACGAAGCGTACAACGGCCTGGAGATCTTTCAGGGGACCCGGCACACCAACCTGCGCGCTCTGGGCCTCGTCTTTATCGGCGTCTCCCACGTGGTGGCGTTCCAGGACAGTGGCATCCGTGCCGCCAGCGACCTGGCCGGGAAGCGCATCGCCGTCGGGACGCCGGGATCCGGGACGTTCGCTACGGCCGAGCGGGTATTCCGTACGATTGGCCTCTGGGACCGGATTTCGCGCATCCCCCTGCTGGGCGCGGCAGCCTCCGAAGCGCTGCAGGACGGCCGGGCGGATGCCTTCTTCTTCACGGGCCCCTTCCCCGACCGCGGCACAATCGAAGCCGCCTCCGCAAAGCCCATCCGGATCATTGACGTCTACACGCCCGCTGTGGCCGCCGGGTTCCTCCGCCAGTATCCGTACTTCTCGCGCTACGACTTCCCGCCCGGCGGGTATCCTGGCCTGACCGAATCGGTGCCGGCCCTGGGGATCCCCGGTCTGTGGCTGGCGCAGGTCGACGTGCCGGCAGGTCTGGTGCAGCAGCTGGTAGCGGCGGCATACAGCCTGCAAGGCCACGAACACATGCTGCGGGTCCACTCCGCGGCGGCCGACATGCGTCCCCGGCGGGCTCTGCAGGGCATCACCATTCCCCTGCACGTGGGGGCGGACGCGTACTGGCGCTCGATCGGGCTAGACATCCCCGAGGCGATCCGGGGCCGTTAGGTTCGGGGCTGCAATGACGGAGGGGCGCGGCCGCACGCCGCAGGCATGACCCGCAGGCTGTCGCGGGCCTGGGACCTGATCGCCCAGCTCGTGCTGGGCGGCGTGTCCCTGTACTTCCTCTGGCTCGCCTGGTACGGGGTCGCCTCCCTCCAGTACTTCCGCGGCATCGCCGTCCTCTTCAGTCTGGTCGCGCCCATGCTGCTGTACCGCGGGTGGGCGCGGGCCCGCGACGATGCGCCGAACGTCATTGACCTGCTGCTGGCGGTCGGTGCCATCGTCGGCGTGGGTTACTGGATCCTCGAGCACGAAGCCATGGCCTACCGGGCGGGCGCCTACACCACCATCGATGTCGCCATGGGCGTGGTGGTTACTGTGGTGGCCGTGGAGGCCGCCCGGCGGGTGCTGGGATGGAGCATGGCGCTCACCGCTCTCATCCCCATTGCTTACGCCCTGTTCGGCCAGTACCTCCCCCCCGTCATCGGCCACCGCGGGTTCACGCTGCGGCGGGTGATCGAGTACGTCTATCTGACCTCGGACGGCATCTTTGGGATCATGGCCGAGGTTCTGGCCAGTTTCATTATCCCCTTCGTGGTCTTCGGCGCGTTCTTGCAGCGTGCCGGCGTCGGCAACTTCTTCATCGATCTCTCGCTGGGGCTGTTCGGGCGGATCGCCGGCGGTCCGGCCCAGGCGGCGGTGCTGTCCAGCGCGCTCTTCGGTACGATCAACGGCAGCCCGGTGGCGAACACGGTGACCACCGGATCCATTACTATCCCCCTGATGAAGCGCACCGGCTTTCCGCCCCACATCGCCGCAGCCGTCGAGGGTGCCGCCTCCACCGGCGGGATGATCCTGCCTCCGGTGATGGGCGCGGGCGCGTTTATCATGGCCGAGATGACGGCCACGCCCTACGCCCAGATCGTGAAGATTGCGGCAATTCCCGGGATCCTATACTTCCTGTCGGTCGGCATCATGGTCTACCTGGAGTCGCGTAAGCTCGGGCTGCGCGGGCTGCGGGCGAGCGAAACGCCGCGACTGGGGCCGACCCTACGGCAGGGGTGGTACCTTTTCCTGCCGGTGGCAGTCCTGGTGGCGCTCCTCGTGCGCGGTCTCTCCCCGGAGCGCTCCGCGGTCTACGCGATCCTGAGCGCCATCGCCATCAGTTGGGTCCGTCGCGAGACGCGGATGGGTCCCCGGGCCATCTGGGAGGCGCTCGTCGACGGAGGCCGCTCCTCGCTGTTTGTCGCCGCGCTGACGGGGGCGGTGGGTGTGCTCATCGGGGTCCTCGCGCTCACGGGGATCGGGATCCGCTTCTCCTACATCGTGGTTTCCCTGGCTGCGGGGCGGCTGTGGCTGACCCTCCTGCTCGTCGCTGTCTCGACGCTGGTCCTGGGTCTGGCGCTGCCGATCACCGCGACCTACCTGATCGTTGCCGTCATCGCCGTCCCGGTGCTGCGCGAGCTGGGCGTTCCCCTGCTGGTGGCCCACATGATCGTCTTCTGGTTGAGTCTCGACTCCAACATCACGCCGCCCGTGGCGCTGGGACCGTTTGCCGCGGCCGCCATCGCCGGCGCCGACCCGATGAAAACCGGGTGGAGCTGTTTCCGCTTCGCCAAGATCATTTACGTGATGCCGGTCCTCTTCGCGTACACCCACCTCCTGCTGACAGGTTCGGCCTGGGAGAACGCGGCAGCCATCACCGCGGCGACATTGGGCACGGTGCTCTTTGCGGCGGTCAGCACGGCCTACCTGACGGTGCACACGACCCCGCTGGAGTGGCTGGCCCTCGCCGCAGCCACCGTACTGGCCTACCTGCCGCGGCCGGACGCGTGGGGTGCGGCCCTGGTCCTGTTCGCCGGAGTCTTCCTCTGGCAGCGCCGCCGCGCCGCGGGTACGCTCGCAGTAGCCCAGCCGCAGGTGGCGGAGTGACCCGGGCGGAGGGTGAGGCGGGGCCCAGGGCGGGCGCACGGGCACGCGGAGGTCTCGTCGTAATCAGGTAAGGTCGACGGAGGGCATGGCCATGGACAAGGCAGAGACGGACGGCCCGGAAGCGGTCCCCCACGCGCGCCTGTTTGCGGCTACGGTCGGTGTGGTCGGTCGGGGCGCCGGGTCCAAGGTGTTCCACCTCGACGACATCACCGAACTCGTCTCCGAGCACGACGGCCGGCGGAAGAAGATCCTTCTGAACGCCACCAATACCGGCGGCGCGCCCCTGCTCGTCGATATTGTCTCCTATGTCCCGGGCGGGACATCCCCCCTCCACTATCACCGGGAAATCGACCACTTCTTCTTCGTCCTCGACGGCCGCGGCCGGATCGAGATCGGCGGGCAGAATCATTCCCTGCACCCGGGAACGGTGGTGTGGATCGCCGCTGGCGATCCACACAAGGTCTTCGCCGACCCCGACAGCCCGCTCACCTTCCTGGAATACTTCTCGCGGGGCGAACACGAGACCGTCTTCCTGGAGCAGGCCTGCGCATGGCGGCCGCAGCCGGCGCGATGAGGGACCAGCGTCCGGTGGCGCCCGCTACCGCGGCGTAGCCCATACTTCTTAGGGCAGGCGCACGCGCCGCAGGCGCTCCCAGAGCGCCGGCGGTGTGAAGGGCAGGTCGAGGTGGACGATGCCCAGCGGTGCCAGCGCGTCCAGGACGGCGTTGGCAACGGCGGCCGGAGTGCCGATCGCGCCGGCTTCGCCGATGCCCTTCGCCCCCAGGGGGTTGAAGGGCGACGGCGTTTCGACAAACTCGCTGGAAATCCGAGGAACATCCTCGGCGCGCGGCAGGGCATAGTCCAGGAGGGTAGCCGTGAGCAGCTGCCCAGCACTGTCGTAGAAGGCCTCCTCCAGGAGTGCCTGCCCTAACCCCTGGACGATCGCGCCGGCGACCTGTCCCTCGGCAAGCAAGGGGTTGATGAGCCGGCCGGCATCGTCCACGGCAACCACGTGCTGCACCTGAATCTCCCCCGTTGCCGGCAGGATCTCCAGGACGACCGCGCAGGCCCCGGACGGAAAGACGGGGCCCGGGAGGGCAAAGACCGCCTCGGCTTCCAGTCCCGGTGCCACACCCGGGGGGAGCCGCTCCGGAGCGTACGCGGCGGTGGCAACCTCCCGGAAGGTCATGCCGCGGGCGGGTGTCCCGCGCACGAAAAGGCGTCCGGCCGCCCATTCGATATCATGGGGATCAGCTTCCAGCAGGTGCGCGGCCAGGGCTGTCATCTGCTCGCGAATCTGCCGGAGCGCCAGGAGGGCAGCGGAGCCGCCGACGGTCACGGAGCGGCTGCTGAAGGTGCCCGTGCCCTGCGGCAACCCGGCGGTGTCGCCCTGCAGCACCACCACCATCTGGGGGTGGACTGCCAGGGCATCCGCGGCGATCTGCGAGAATGTGGTCGCATGCCCCTGCCCCTGTGCCGTTGAGCCCGTCCGGACCACCAGGCGACCGGCGGGTTCAACCACGACGCGGGCGTGCTCGGTCAGACGCTCTCCCGCGCGCTCGACGTAGACCGAAACGCCGACACCGATGAGCCGCCCGGATCGCCGGAGTGCGCGCTGCTCCTCTCGGACCCGCTCATACCCGAGCAGTTCGCATGCCCGGTCCAGGGCACGCCCGTAGTCTCCCGAGTCGTAAACGTACCCGAGGAGGTTGTCGTACGGGAAGCGATCGGACGGGATCAGGTTCCGGCGCCGCAGCTCCACCGGGTCCAGGCTCAGTTCGTGGGCCGTCAGATCGACAATGCGCTCGACGATATAGGTGGCTTCCGGCCGGCCGGCTCCCCGGTACGGCCCCGTCGGCACTCTGCTCGTAGCGACACCGAGCAGCTCGATCTCGGCGGCCTGAAAGGCGTAGACGCCGGTGAGCAGCATGGCGGCAGTGATCGGAGGGATGGGCGTCAGGGGATGAAGGTACGCGCCCAGATCGGCGACCAGCCGCACACGGATCGCCAGCATGCGCCCCTCCGCGGCGACGGCCATCTCCGCCGACGCATCGATGCCGCGCCCCTGATAGGCTGCGGCGAAGTTTTCGCGGCGGTCTTCAATCCATTTGATCGGCCGGCCCTCCTGAAGGGCCAGCAGGGCCGCGAGGGCCGCTTCGGCGGGTAGGGTCCCTTTGCTGCCGAACGCCCCGCCCACGTCGGGCACGATGAACCTGATCTTCTCTGTCGGTCGCCCCAGGACGTGACTCAGGTGGTCGCGCGGCCGGTAGGGATCCTGTGATGAGCACCACACCGTCAGGAGATCGGACGCGGGATCGTACGCGGCCACCGCCCCGCGGGGTTCGATCGCGGATGCCACCAGCCGCGGGATGTGAAAGGTGCCGCGTACCACCCGCGCAGCGGACCCGAAGGCCGCCGCGACGTCGCCCGCCGCGCGGGTCCAGCGTAGAAGGATATTGTCCCCCAGTTCTGGATGCAGCAGCAGGCCGCCCGCCAGCGCCTCGTCCAGACCCAAGAGCGGCGGGAGGGCCTCGTACTCCACGGAGACGCGGGCGGCGGCGTCTTCCGCCGCGGCCCGCGTCTCCGCCAGCACCGCCGCCACAGGTTCGCCAACGTACCTCGTCCGCCCGCGCGCCAGGATGGGGTGCGGCGCTGACGCGACCCGGGCGCCAGCGGGCACGAGGAACGGCAGAGGACGCGCCCGGCCGGCAAGATCCTCACCTGTGACGACGCGCACAACACCGGGGGACCCCGCCGCCGCCTGCGTACGCACGGCCCGGAGAAGCGCGTGGGGCAGGGTACTCCGGATCACAACCAAATGCAGTGACCCCGGGAGCGTGACGTCGTCCACGAAGCGCGCCTCGCCGCGCAGCAGGCGCGCGTCCTCGCCCCGACGCAGCGGCCGGCCGACCCAGCGGCCCTCATCGCGGGGACCGTCGTTGCTCACCGCACGTCCAGGGAGACGGGGGCGCCGCGCGTGTGCGACTCTACGGCGGCAAGGACCACGCGCAGCGCAGCCAGCCCCTCCACCGCGCCGGTCTCCGGCCGGGCGCTGCCGCGGACGCAGCGGGCGAACTCCTCAAGTTCTTCGACGAGTGGGTCCACCCTCGTGAAGGCCACCGCATCCGTTCCCGCTCGCGTGTGCAGCAGCAGGGTCGTCGCCGCGTCCATGTACTCGGTCTGCGGCCACACCGTCATGTCGGTCCGGTAATCGAGGACTCCCGTTGTTCCGTAGAGGCGGAGGAAATATGTCTTCGGGGAGACGTAGCTGCTGGTCAGCACGGCCCGCGCACCCGACCCGAAT
>Ga0209172_10004034_pt1 | contig 20782 bp, 18 predicted proteins | sample LarsenN4metaG_FD_184113 | JGI IMG/M metagenome (GOLD analysis project Ga0209172, IMG submission 184113) | Hot spring sediment bacterial and archeal communities from British Columbia, Canada, to study Microbial Dark Matter (Phase II) - Larsen... ... | reverse complement strand
TCTGGCCCGCCGGCTCTTCCTGGCGGTCCCCACGGTCTTCGGCGTCCTGCTGGCGGTGTTTCTGCTCATCCGCCTCGTCCCGGGGGATGTTGTCACCCAGCTCATCGGGCTGGAGGCGACGATCTCTCCGCGGCGGGTGGACGAGCTGCGGCGCCTCTTCGGCCTGGACCGGCCGCTGCCCGTGCAGTTCGTGGAGTACGCGGGCGGTGTGCTGCGGGGCGACCTGGGGACGTCGCTGCGCACGGGCCTGCCCGTGGGGCGCGAGCTCCTGCGGCGGTTTCCGGTGACGATCGAGCTTGCCGCGCTCGGGCTCGTCGTGGCCCTGGCCATCGGGCTGCCCGCCGGCGTGCTGGCCGCGGTGAAGCGAGGCCGGGCGGCGGACTACGTGGCCACGGGCTTCGTCATGCTCGGGCTGTCCATCCCCTCGTTCTGGCTGGCGGTGCTGCTCATTCTGCTCTTCGCCTTGCGCCTGGGATGGCTGCCCCCGACGGCGTACATCTCGCCCGCGGAGAGCCTGGCCGGCAACCTCGTCCACATGATCCTGCCGGCGCTGTCCGTGGGGCTCGTGCTGGCGGCGGCCATCACCCGGATCGTGCGCAGCTCGCTGCTGGAGGTGCTCAGCCGCCACTTCGTGCGCACCGCGCGGGCCAAGGGCGTCCCGGAGCGGTCGGTCGTCCTGCGCCATGCGCTGCGGAACGCCCTCATTCCAGTCGTCACCGTGATCGGCCTGCAGTTCGGCACGCTGCTGGGCGGCACCGTCATCATCGAGCAGATCTTCGGCCTGCCCGGGGTGGGCCGGTACGCGTTGGAGGGCATCAACCTGCGCGACTACCCTGTCATCCAGGGCGCGGTCCTCACCATCGCCCTCGCCTTCGTGTTCGTCAATCTTGCCATCGACGCGGCCTATGGATTCATTGACCCTCGAATCCGCTACGAGTAGCCCGATTCCCCTCCCGGCCCGGCGGCGGCTGCGCAGCCGCTTCCTCCGCCATCCCGGGGCGCGGATCGGCGGGCTGCTCATCCTCCTGGCCGCCGGCGGCGCTCTGCTTGCCCCGCTGCTCACGACTTACGATCCCGTCGCCATTGCCCCGGCGGAGCGGCTGCAGACGCCCAGCCGGGCCCATCTGCTGGGGACCGACATCTACGGGCGCGACACGCTGGCCCGCGTCCTCTACGGGGGACGGATCTCGCTCGCCGTGGGCGGGCTGTCGGTCGGGCTGGCATTGGCGGTGGGGGGAACGGTTGGCGCGCTGTCCGGCTTCTGGGGCGGGTGGGTGGATGCCGTGGTGATGCGGGTGGCAGACGTCCTCCTCGCCTTCCCCGCCATCCTCCTGGCCATCGGGCTGCTCGCGTTCCTCGGCGGGGGATTCTGGAACGTCGTGCTGGCCATCGCCATCGTCTACACGGCTCCCCTCTCGCGGGTCGCCCGGGCGGCCGTGCTCTCCGTCCGCCACGAGGAGTACGTGGATGCGGCGCGGGCCATCGGCCTGGGCGACGGGCGCATCCTGTCGCGGCACGTGATGCCGAACGCGGTCGCGCCGCTCATCGTGGAGGGGACCTTGCGGCTGGCGCTGGCCATCCTGGCCGAGGCGGCCCTCTCGTTCCTCGGGCTCGGGACGCAGCCGCCCGCGCCGACGTGGGGGCAGATGATCGCGGAAGGGCGCGCGGTGATGACGTTCACCGCCTGGCCGGCCATCGGACCGGGGCTGGCAATCATCGTGACCGTACTGGGTTTCAACCTGTTCGGCGACGCCGTACGCGACGCGATGGATCCGCACGCGGCGGGGGTGTAGCCGCCCGCGCGGGACCGGCGGAGCCGCCGCACACGCCCAGGGCGACCTGGCCGGAGGGATGACACGCCGGGGGCATCCCGGCACGGCAGGAGACAGGGCAGGGGAGACGAGGGAGGGGAGTCATGATGCGAGGAGTGGCATTCGTTGTGCTCGTGGGCGTGCTCGCGGCCGGGGGGCTCCAGCCGTCCGCCGCGCAGACCGGCCCGCGCTATGGGGGCACGCTGCGGGCGGGGATGCAGACCGATCCGGTCGGGTTGGATCCGCACCTCACCACGGCGACCGCGACGCGGAACATGATGGAGAACGTCTACGACACCCTGGTCATGGTGAACTCGGAGGGCCGCTACATCCCAGGCCTGGCTGAGTCCTGGACCACGTCCGCCGACGGGATCACGTGGACGTTTCAGATCCGCCGCGGGGTGAAGTTCCACAACGGGCGGACGATGACCGCGGACGACGCGGCGTATTCCATCAACCGGATCAGGGATCCCAACACGAAGTCGCCGCGCGCCGGGGACTTCGCGGAGGTGGACTCCGTGGCGGCGACCGGGCCGAACACGCTCGTCATCAAGCTGAAGCGGCCCTTCAGCCCGCTATTGGCGAAGCTGTCGTTCTCCACCAACGTCATCGTCCCGCGGGAAGTGGTGCAGCGAGACGGCGACATGAACGCCAACCCCACGGGCACCGGCCCGTTCCGGTTCGTCGGCTACGCGGCGCAGCAGCGCCTCACCCTGGTGCGCAGCGGGGACTACTGGGAGCGCGACGCCGGCGGCCGGCGGCTGCCCTACCTGGACCGCATCGAGTTCGTCTTCCTGCCGGACGCGGTGGCCCGGGCCACGGCGCTCCGCGCGGGGTCCGTGGACTGGATCGAGTACGTGCCGTCTTCCGAGGTACGGGCCCTGCGGGCGGACCCGAACATCGAGGTGGTGGGGGGTCTCTCCGCCAACTTCCGCAGCCTCTACATGAACAACGCCGTGGCGCCCTTCACCAACGTGAAGGTCCGCCAGGCCGTCGCGTACGCCATCGACAAGAAGGAGATCGTGGACACCGCGCTGTTCGGCGTCGGGGGGATCGTGGCCACCGGCACGGTGATCCCGCCCGGCAACTTCTTTGCCTACACGCGCAGCCCGTACAATAAGGTGGATTTGGAGCGGGCGAAGCGGCTGCTGGCCGAGGCGGGGCAACCCCAGGGGTTCGAGGCCGATCTCTACGTCACCAGCACGTACGACTTCCTGCGCACGCCGGCCGAGCTCGTTCAGGCGCAACTGGCCAAGATCGGGATCCGCCTGAAGATCACCGCTGCCGACTGGAGCGTGTACCTGCCCACGGTATTCCAGAAGCGCTACGCGCTGACCATCCTGGGCACCTCAGGGCAGAGCGATCCCGACGACTTCCTCTACGGGAACCTGCACAGCAAGGGCGGGCTGAACCTCGTCAACCACAACGATGCGCAATTCGACCGGTTGCTCGAGCAGGCCCGGGCCACGAGCAACGAGGCTCAGCGGAAGCGGCTGTACGAGCAGGCGCAAGCGCGCCTGATGGAGACCATGCCGATGGTTTTCATCTATCACTCCACGCAGTACGAGGCGGTGCGCAGGACCGTGCGGGGTTTCGAGCACTGGCCGAATACGTCCTACCTGGGCCTCCGCCGGACCTGGATCGCCGGGCCGTAGGGCCCTGCACGACCGCGGCCGGCCCAAGGGTGCGGCTGCGGCGGCCGCCGGACCACGGGAGGGGGGACGCGCCGTCCTCCCTCTCGCGCGTGCGCGCCTAGCGCTGGGCGCCGCCCAGGAGCCGCTGCAGGTCCCGCGGGTTCATCAAGAGGACCAGGATCGTCGCCACCACGGCGGCCACGCCGATGAGGAAGACGGAGAGAGCGGCGATTACCGGGTCCTGCTGGCGCTGGAGATAGTAGAACATCGCCACGGGGAGCGTCATGTTCCCGGTCTTGACCAGGAACAACGACGTCTCCACCTGGTCCCAGGAGATGATGAAGGCGAAGAAGGCGGATACCGCGATCCCCGTGCGGATCTGAGGCAGCGTCACCCGGAAGAACGTGCGCACGGGCGTGGCGCCCAGGTCCATCGCCGCCTCCTCCAGGGTGCGGTCCGCGCCCACCAGGCTGGCCGCGAGGATGGAGACGGCGAACGGCAGGGTGAGCATGAGGTGCGCCAGGATGAGGCTGTCCAGCCCGCCGAAGCGCCGCAGCAGGATGGCGTAGATCAACATCCCCACGCCGAAGGCGATCCGCGGGACGATGAGCGGCGCGAGGAAGACCGCCCGGAGCAGCTCGCGGCCGGCGAACCGGTACCGCACCAGGGCCAGCGCGGCCAGCGTGCCCAGGGTGATGCTGATGACCGTGGCCGCCACCGCGATGAGGAACGAGTTGAACGCCGCCCGCAGCAGCGGCTCCTGCTGGAAGAGCTTCACGAACCAGCGCGTGGAGAACCCGGGGGGAGGGAAGACCGCGAACGAGACGCTGCTGAAGGCGTACACGAACACGAACGCGATGGGGGCGACGACGAAGACGAGGATCAGGCCGAGGTAGACGGCGAGCCCGATCCCCAGCGGATCGCGCGCGCCGGGCCTCACGTGCGCAGGACCTCCGCGCGCACGTAGGCGTGGCGGGTCAGCCGGTTGCTGAGCAGCAGGATGGCCACGGCCAGGGCCAGCATCACGAAGGCCACCACCGAGGCGAAGGCCAGGTTGACGGCTTCCATGTCGCGGTAGATGACGGAGCTCAGCACCTGGACCTTCCCGCCCCCCATGAGGAACGGCGTGACGAACGCGCTGAGCGTCAGCGTGAAGACGATCTGACTGCCGCTGACCACCCCCGGCAGCGTGAGCGGCAGCGTGACCCGGCGGAAGGTCCGCCACCGGTCGGCCCCCAGGTCCATCGCCGCCTCCTTCAGATCGGGGCTGAGCTGGGTCAGCACGCTGAGGATGGGGAAGACCATGAACGGCAGGAGGATGTGCACCATGGCGATGACGATGCCGGTCATGTTGAAGATGAGCGGCACGGGCTGCTGCACCACGCCGGCGCGCAGCAGCACGAAGTTCACCGCGCCGTCCTTGGCCAGCAGCAGCAGCCAGCCGTAAGTGCGGACGACGACGCTGACCAGGATGGGGGAGAACAGGACGACCGTGACGGCGAGGGTCAGTCCGGGCCGGCGGATCTTCGTCATCGCGTACGCGGCCGGGTAGCCGGCGAGCAGCGACAGGGCGGTGACCAGGACGGCAAGCTGCACGGTCGTGCTCACCACGCCCCAGTAGTACCGGTCGGTGAAGATCTTCGCCCAGGCGTCGAGCGTGACCCGGGGCGTCCCGCTGGCCAGGAACGGATAGACGCTCATGAGCAGCAGGACGGCCATGGCGACCCAGAACACGGCCAGCGAGGCGATGACCGACGGAGCCAGCAGGGGGACGTGGCCGAACCTTCGGGTGAGGCGGCGGACGGCTCGCACGGGCCCCGGGTCCACCGCCGCGGCCGCCTGCATCACGGGGCCCAGAGGAGCACGGCAAACTCGGGCGCCCAGCCGAAGGCGACGGCGTGGCCCGGGCGGAGCTCCCCGGCCGCGTCGTTGTGCACCTCCGCCGTGATTACCGGTCCGCCCTCGACGGCCAGGCGGCACCGTACGATGGACCCCATGAAGGCCACCTCGGCCACCCGCGCGGTCCACCGGTTGGGCAGCGGGCCGGCCGCGCGACCCACCTTCACGTGCTCAGGCCGGACGGACACCGTCACGGGGGTCCCCGGCGGCGGCGACGTGCCGTCGAGCGCGGCGGCGAAGCGCAGCGGGCCCGCGGCCAGACGCAGGGTCCCAGGCTCCACCGCGGCCACGGTGGCATCCAGGAGGTTCGCTTCGCCGATGAACGTCGCGACGAAGCGGGTGCGCGGCTTCGCGTAGATCTCCCGGCTGGTGGCCACCTGCTCGACTCTGCCGGCGTTCATCACGGCGATCCGGTCGGACATCGTCAGGGCCTCGCCCTGGTCGTGCGTCACGTAGACGAACGTCGTGCCCACGCGGTGCTGGAGGGCCTTCAGCTCGGACTGCATGGCCAGACGCAGCTTCAGGTCCAGCGCGCCCAGCGGCTCGTCCAGGAGGAGCACGGCGGGTTCGTTGATCAGCGCCCGGGCGATGGCCACGCGCTGCTTCTGCCCGCCCGAGATCTGGTGGATCTGCCGGGTCTCGTAGCCGGGGAGATCCACCAGCTCCAGGGCGGCCCGCACGCGGCGGCGTACCTCCGCCCCCGACACCCTCCGCAGGCGCAGGCCGAAGGCGACGTTCTCGAAGACGGTGAGATGCGGGAACAGGGCCAGCTGCTGGAAGACCATGTTCGTGGCCCGGCGGTAGGGGGGGACCTCGTTGACCAGCTGCCCGCGCAGGAGGATCTTCCCGGCGGTGGGGTATTCGAACCCGCCGATCAGGCGGAGCGTGGTCGTCTTCCCGCAGCCCGACGGCCCCAGCAGCGAGAAGAACTCGCCGCGGCGGATCTGAAGGGACACGGCGTCCACGGCGAGGACGTCCCCGAACCGTTTGGTGAGATCGCGCAGCTCGACGTCAGTATCCATCGTGGTTCATGCGGCTCGTGCGCAGGTGGTGCCCCGGAAGCGCCTGGCGGGCCGGAGGCGTCCCCGCCCCGGCCCGCTGCGCCTCGTGCGCTACCGTCCGATCCGGGCCACCACTTCCTTGTCCCAGCGCTCCCGCCAGGCCTGCTCGTTCTGCGAGATCGTCGCCCAGTCGAACTGGATGGCGCGGGCGATCTCCTCCGCATTGTACATCTTCATGCCGCGCAGGCTCGGCGGAGCAACGTTCTTCGTGGCCGTCGGCACGAAGAAGGTCAGCGCGGCCCAGCGGGCCAGCCACCGCTCCGAGAGGATGAGGTTGATGACCCCTTCGGCGATCCGCTTCTGGGTCGGGTTGACGCCCTTCACGATCACCAGGAACAGCGGGAAGGAGATCATCCCCTCCCGCGGGATCACAAACTCGAGCGGGGCGCCGTCCTGCTTCCACTGCTCGACGTTGCCGCCGAACATCGCGGCGATGTGCGCGTCGCCCCGGATGACCAGGTCCCGCGTCTCCACGTTGCTGTTGGCAAACGCCACGAACTGGTTGGCATTCTGCGCCCAGAGCCGGAACCCGGGATCGATGTTCTTCTCGCTCCCGCCGTTGAGCCGCGCGGCGATGACCAGCCCGTTCGCGTACCAGGCGTACTTGATGGACGTGACCTTCCCCCGGAAGCGGGGATGCCACATGTCGGTCCACGAAGTCGGGGCCTCGCGGACCAGCCGCGTATTGTACATCAGCCCGACCGGGGCGATGGAGAAGCCGACGCCCCGGTTCCCCGGTCGGAGGTAGGCGGGCGCGATGTTCTTCAGGTTGGGGACGTTCGCGGGGTCGATCGCCTCCCACAGGTCGTCCGCGTCGCCCTGGTAGGTGAACTGCGTGTTGCTGTATCCGAAGTGCACCAGCGGCTGGTTGGGCGTCAGCTTCCGCGCGCTGACCATCTTCGGATAGACCTCGAAGTTCTGCCCTTCCAGGACCTCGATGGTCGTCCCGGCGTGTGTCTGCATGTAGGACCGGGCGACCTCATGCGCCACGACGGGCAGGTTCAGCCCCGACCAGACGAACAGCGTCAGCCGTTCCCGCGCGCCGGCCTCCACCTGGCGCAGGGCGAAGCGCAGACCGCCGATCTGCCCGGCCGCGAGCGCCCCCGCCGTCCCCGCGGCGGTCCGCAGGAACTCCCGCCGCGTCAAGCCACCGCGTCGAGCTCTCATAGTCTCCCCTCCCTTGAGATCACCAGCCTCCCAGCGAGTCCACAGGTTACGCGCGGCGCGGGCCGTTGGAGACGCGGCGCATCCCGCCGGCGTCCGCCAGCATGAACGCGTAGTCTCCCGGATTCACCCGCGTCAGCGCCGGGCGCAGGAGCACGATCAGGCTGCGCTCGAACGGTGCCCGCAGTTCTTCCAGCGTCTCGAACGTGAAGGGGCTGATCACCCGGCCGAGCACGGTGCCCGCCGGCACTTCGGTGCCCAGGGCCTCCAGCGGCAGGGCCGGAACCAGCAGCCCGCCGTGGCCCGGACGCACGCCGATCACGGTCTCCACGACCAGCTGCTCGCCGGGCAGCTCCGGCTCCCCGTCGATCATCTCCAGGCGCATCATCACGTTGCGGACGCCCCGCACGCCCATCTCGATGTAGCGCTCGTCCGCGACATAGCCCCCGCCCAGCTCGGCCACGAAGGCGGGCTTGCCCTGCTCGCCGGCCAGGGCCCCCATCGTGCCCGCGTACGTGCGGGTCTCGCGGACGATCCGCATGCCGAACGCCAGCCCGAACTCGAGGTCTCGGAGCGAGATGCCGTAGTCCACGAGGGGGTGCGTGCCGCCGCCGTGGAGATCGAGCAGGTGCGTGAGCGGGCCGACGAACTCGCGGGTGAGCACCGCGGCCAGCCGGCCCACCAGGTCGCCGGCGGCATCCCCGGGGAAGACGCGGTTCAGATTTCCGACCTCGACGGCCAGGGGCGTGCCCCGGGTGAGCGCCTCGAAGGCGAGCGGGTTCGCCACGGGCAGGAGCAGCAGGCGCCCGCGCAGGGCGGCGGGATCCGTGGCGGCCATGACGCGGCGGATGACCTCGACGCCGACGATCTCGTCGCCGTGGATCAGCGCGCTGATGCCCAGCGTGGGGCCGTCGCCGCGCGCACCGGCGATCTCGTGAAACGCCAGGCGGAGCGGCGCGCCGCTGGCCAGCGTTGCCACGTCCACCCACCGGGTCGTGCGTCCCATGCGCGCTCCTCTCACACCTGCACCCGTATCAAGCCGGCCGGGAACCGGTTTGCCTCGGGATCCATCGTGTCAGCAGGTGAGCCGCCGCGTGAAGGCGTATTCGGTTTCGCTATCGGGCCTCCGGCTCCCTTGTGCCTCGCGCCAGCTGCGCGCGCAGCCACGCCGCCGCGTCCGCCAGGCTCTCCTCGGAGACCTGATGGCCCATGGCGTACTCGCGGTACGTGAGGTCGAGCGGGAGGGCCGCCAGGCGATCGCGGGCGCTCCGGCCGTGGTGGATGGGCAAGACTTGATCCGCGGTCCCGTGCTGGAGCAGGATCGCCAGGCCCCGCAGGGCGTCGGGGGGCGGCAGCAGCGGCAACACCTCGGGGAGCAGGCGCCCGCTCATGGCCACCACTCCCGCCACGGCGGCGGGCTCGGTGAGCGCCACGCTCAGACTCATGATCGCCCCCTGGCTGAAGCCCATGAGGAACACGCGCCCGCGATCGGCGCCGTACGCCTCGACCGCCTCCCCCAGGAACCGGATAATGGCCCGCCGGCTCGACTCCGCCTGCTCCGGGTTGATGACGGGATGCATGGGGTCCAAGACGACCTGGAACCACGCGTACATGCCCGGGGCTATGGTGATGGGTCCGCGGGCACTGACGATGAGGAACCGTGGGTCGAGGTAGGGGGCCAGGCCCAGGAGATCCTCCTCGTGGCTGCCCACGCCGTGCAGCAGGAGCAGCAGCGGGGGCCGGGCTCCGCCGTCCTGCGGCTGGCGGACCCGGTGGACCAGAGACAGCGGCGTCATCAAGGATTCCCTTCCCTTCCGTTGAACGATTGGCGCGACGATGAGCCTTCGGTCCAAGGTCGCTCTCATCCTCGTTGCGGCCATCTTCGTCGTCCTGGCCGTCGCCACGCTGCTCCGCGCGATGGAGCGGCAGCGCTCGTACACCATCGAGCGGACCAGGGACGCGATCACCCTCACGCAGACACTGGCCGGGCTCGTGATGAACCAGCCCGGCGGGCTGGCCGGTCCTCAGGTGCAGAGCCTGCTGGAGGAGTACGGGGCGTCGGCGGGGGTCCTGGGCGTGCGCGTTGTCGACCCGGCCCTCACCGTGGTGGCGTCCTCCGACCCCAGCGAGGCCGGCCGCAGCTACCGGCACCCCAGCCTGGTGGAGGCGGTCAAGCACGGCGAGCTGAGCACGGAGGTCCAGCAGGCGGGCCGGGGCATGCTGGGGGTGGCGCTTCCCCTCCGCGGACCGGATGGCGCGCTCGCCGGCGCCCTCGAGCTGCGCATGGATCTCAGCGGGAGGAGGTCCGACGTTCGGGCGTACGTCCGGCAGGGGGCGCTGGCCGCCGCGCTCATCGCCGCCCTGACCAGCCTGCTGCTGGTGTGGATCTTGACGTTTGTCGTTGTCCGTCCCGTCACCGAGTACGCGCGCCTGACCCAACAGCTCGCGCGCGGCGAGTTCGGCGTCGACATTCCGGCGCACGGGACGGACGAGATCGGCCAGCTGGGACGGGCGCTGGCGCGGACACGGGATTCGCTGCGCGAGCTCAGCGCGTTGTGGAAGGATCAGAGTCCGCTGACCGGCCTGCCGGGCAACCGAGCGATCGATCGAGAGCTGCGCCGGAGGCTGGAGGCGGGGGAGGCGTTTGTCGTCCTCTACGCCGATCTCGACGCGTTCAAGGCGTTCAACGACCGCTACGGCTTCGACCGCGGGGACCAGGTGCTCCGCTTCACCGCCGCGTGCCTGCAGGACGCGGCGGCGAACGCCCCCGGCACCTTCGTCGGCCACGTCGGCGGCGACGACTTCGTTCTTGCCGCGGCGCCGGGCGTCGCCGAGGAGCTGGCGCGGGACGCCATCCGGCGCTTTGACGCCGGTGTCGCGAACTTCTACGATCCTCAAGACCGCGAGCGGGGATATGTGCCGGCCCACGACCGGCAGGGCCGCGAGACCCGGACGCCGATCACAGGCCTGACCGTGGTCGGCGTGCCGGTGGCGGCGCGGCTCGCCTCGCCGCTGCGGATCGGCGAAGTGGCCGCCGAGCTCAAGGGCGCGGCGAAGCGCATCCCCGGCAGCACGTTCCTGATGGACCGGAGGCGGGGGGAGTGACGGGGGACCGGTTCCGCTGGATCGGCCGCCCCGTCCGCCGCAGCGAGGATTCCCGGTACCTGCGCGGCGAGGCGTCGTACATCGCCGATTTTGTCCTGCCGCAGATGCTGCACGCGGCGGTGGTCCGCAGCCCTCACGCCCACGCCCGGGTCGTCGCCGTCCGCGGCGATCCCGCGCGCCGGGTGCCGGGAGTCGTGGATGTCATCACCGCCGCCGACCTCCGCGGGCGTGTACAGCCCATCCCGCCCAACGCCATCGAAGGCGCGGTGGTGATCCCTGTGCCGCATCCTCCGCTGGCAGGGGACCGCGTGCGCTACGAGGGAGAGCCGGTCGCGGTCGTGGTGGCCCAGTCGCTTCCCGCCGCGCTCGATGGCGCGCTGGCGGTGGAGGTGGATTACGATCCGCTCCCGGCGGTCACCGATGCCCGCGCCGCGCGGGACGCGGGGATCGTGCTCCACGAGCCGGCGGCGGACAACGTGCTCCTGCGATGGTCGCGCCGCGGGGGCGATCCGGAGCGGGCCTTCCGGTCAGCCGCGCACGTCGTGCGCCAGCGGTTCCACATCCCGCGCCTGGCCGGCGCGCCGCTGGAGACGCGCGGCGCGACGGCGGCCTACGAGGCCGGCAGCGATCTCCTCACGGTCCGGTGCTCGATGCAGGATCCTCACCGCCCGCTGGCGCAGCTCGGCCGCGCGCTGGGACGGCCCGAGGACCGCATCCGGATCGTCGTCCCGGACGTCGGCGGTGCGTTCGGCGTGAAAGGCGCGCTGCCCGTGGAGATCGCGGTCATCGCCGACGCCGCCATCCGCCTGCGGCGCCCCGTCCGCTGGATCGAGGACCGGCGGGAGAACCTGCTGGGAACGTATCAGGGCCGCGGGATCGACGCCGACGTGGAGATGGCGGTGGACCGCTCCGGCCGCATCCTGGCCATCCGGGCCCGCCTCATCGCCGACCTCGGCGCCTACCTCCTGCCGCCCACCGCGGTGCCCCCGGTCACGACGGGCATGCTGCTCACCGGCGTCTACGAGATTCCGCACGCCGCGGTGGAACTCACGGGCGTGGCCACCAACAAGGTCCCCACCGGCCCGTACCGGGGCGCCGGGCGGCCGGAGGCCGCCTACCTGATCGAGCGGATGGTGGACCTGGCCGCCCGGGAGGTGGGGATGGATCCGGTCGAGCTGCGCCGGCGCAACCTGATCCCGCCCGAATGCTTCCCGTACCGCACGCCGCTCGGCTTCACGTACGACTCGGGGGACTACCGGACCGTCCTTGATCGAGCCTGCGAGCTCATTGGGTACGCATCCCCGCAGCCCGAAGAAGGCGGGTCGCGTCGTGCGCGCCCGCAGCCTGCCGGGCGCCTCCACGGGCGCGGCGTAGCGCTGTACGTCGAGCGGGCCGGCAGCGGTCTGTGGGAGAGCGCCGCGGTGCATGTCACCCCCGCGGGGCGGACCGTGGTCCGCACGGGCTCGAATCCGCACGGCCAGGGGCACGAGACTACCTTCGCGCAGATCGCCGCCGAGTGGCTGCAGGTCGACCTGACGGACGTCACCGTGGAGCACGGCGACTCCGCGGTCGTCCCGCGCGGCGTGGGCACGTTCGGGAGCCGGTCCACCACCATCGGGGGCTCCGCGCTGGTCGTGACGCTGGAGAAGATCCGGGCCCGCGTGGTGCGTCTGGCCGCTCATCTGCTGGAAGCCTCCGTCGACGACATCGCCTGGGAGGACGGCCGGCTCCACGTGCGGGGCGCGCCCGACCGGTTCCTCACGCTGCGCGACGTGGCCTCGGCTGCCTACCAGCCGGGCCGCGTTCCGCCCGGTGAGGAGTTGGGGCTGTCCGCCGCGAGCACGTTCACGCTGCCCGGGCCGGTCTTCCCCTTCGGCGCGTACGCGGCGGCCGTGGCGGTGGACGAGGACACGGGCGAGGTCACCGTCGAGCAGCTGGTGGCCGTGGACGACGCCGGGCGGATCGTGAACCCGCTGCTGGCCGAGGGCCAGGTCCTCGGGGCGGTGGCGCAGGGATTGGGAGAAGCCCTCTGGGAAGCCGTGGTCTACACGGAGGACGGGCAGGCGGTCAGCAGCTCTTTCGCGGAGTACGCGCTCCCCCGCGCCGCATGGCTGCCGCCCATGCACAGCGTGCTGGGCGAGACGCCCTCGCCGCTCAATCCCCTGGGGGCGAAGGGAATCGGCGAGGCGGGGACCATCGGGACGCCCGCCGCCGTGGCCAACGCGGTCATGGCTGCGCTCGCCAGCCGCGGCGTGCGGCACCTCGACTTTCCCTTCACCCCTCAGAAGGTCTGGCAGGCGCTGCGCGCGGAGCCCCGAACGCGGCCCGCGCGGCCCTGACGCGCGAGACGATCCACGAGGCGCTGAACTGCTCCCGGATCATCGGATCGGCCATCCGGTCGCCGATCTCGTCCGCCCACCGCTCAGCGGCCCGCAGGTGGGCCTCGGCCTCGTCTGTGCGGCCTGCCGCCTGGGCGAGGTGATGGCGGCCCAGGGCGGCTTCCAACCGCATGTGGGGACTGTGCGCGTCCCCGAGGCTCTCCTCGGCCCGGTCGAACGCCCCGGCGGCGTCGTCGAGCCGGCCCTGCAGCAGGGCCGCGCGGCCCAGGGCGACATTCAACAGGCACACGGCGTCGACGAAGCGTTCCGCGCCCAGGAGGTCCAGCGCCTGCGTGGCCGTTGCCTCCGCCCGCCCGGGATCGCCCAGCTCGATCCAGCCCATGGCGACCCAGCCGCCCATGAGGACGTTGTCCGTTCTGGGCAATGAGGTCGCGGACAGCCGGGCCTGCGTGAGCGCCTCCGCCGCTTCGTCGCGCGATCCTTGCAGGATCTTGAGGAACGCGCTGACGCCCAGCACGGACGGCGCTTCCGGATCCATCGGCACAAGGGCCCCGATGGCGCGCTCCGCCAACTCCCGGGCCCGCGGGAGGTTGCCGGCGAGCAGGTGCGCCATCGCCGCGATGCCGAGGTTTCCCGGGTTCACGTACCCGATGCGGTCGCCGAGGGCGACGCCCGCCTCCGACGCCTTGACCATGAGATCGAAGCGGGCGTCGACCAGGTACTCGAGAGCCCGGAAGAGCTGGATCCACATCAGCCGGCGCTGGTCACCGATCTCCTCCGCCAGGGCCTCCGCCTCGTCGAGGATCCGCGCGGCGTCCTCGTGGCGCCCGGCCGACCCGGTGATTGTTCCCAGGTAGCTGAGCGCCGTGGCCTCGCGGGCACGATCGCCCGCCAGACGCGCTTCGCGGAGCGCCTGCTCGGCCCACTGCATCCCGCCGCGCGTGTCGCGCGACATGTAGTGGGTCATCGCCAGCAGGTTCATGACCCCCGCCGTGGCCCCATGGTCGCCCATGGCCCGAAGAAGCTCCAGCGCCTGCAGCCCGATGCGCGCCGCGTCACCCAGCCTGTTCTCGTCCCAATGGCCGGTCGCGATCTCGGTGAGCGCGAGTCCTTCCGTGCGGCGGTCACCCACCTCACGGGCCAGCCGACGCACGTCTTCGTAGCCGGCGATGATCTCGGCGAAGGGGCGGGAGCGGCGGCGGTGGGCGAGCCGCGTGAGCTCGTAGAGCACGCGCGCCTCCATCGCGCGGTCTCCCAGCGAACGCGCCGCATCCAGCGCGGTCTCGAAGTCGCTCTGGGCGGCGTCGTACCGGCCGAGGATCTGGAGGGCCTCCCCGCGGCGCCGGCGCACGTCTGCCTGCTCCTCCGGAGCGAGCCGATCTCCGGCCAGGCTCAGCGCCTGCGAGTACGCGTCCACCGCCCGCCGGTTGGCGAAGACCTGCCTGGCCCGGTCCGCCGCGCGCAGGAGGTAGCCGACCGCCCGCCCGGCGTCCCCCGCCTGCCCCCAGTGGTGGGCGAGGAGGTCGACGACCTCGTCTGCGCGTCCGGCGGACACCTGCTCGATCCACTCCGCCACGCGCCCGTGCGTGGGCCCGCGGATCGCGCGCGGCACGGTGGCGTACGCCACGTCGCGGGTGAGCGCGTGCTTGAAGATGTACTCCCGGTCGCCGGCGAGCGTGGAGGCCGGCCGCTCGCGGACGAGCTCCCGCCCCTCCAGACGCTCCAGCGTCCGCTCGAGCCCGTCTGCTCCGAGCAGCGCGCGCAGCGTGCCCAGCCAGAAGACGCGCCCCACGACCGCCGCGTGCTGCAGCAGGCGCTTCTCATCCTCGGGCAGCCGGTCGAGCCGGGCGGCGATGACGCCCTGCACCGTGTCGGGGAGGGGGACCGAGGTGATCTCCGCCACGGCGCGCCACCGCCCGCTCTCCTGGACGATCGCGCCCTGCTCCATGAGCATGCGTACGATCTCCTCGACGAAGAAGGGGTTCCCTTCCGCGCGCGCGATGACATCCGCGCGGACGGCCTCCGGCAGGTCGTCGACGTCGAGGAGCGCGGCCATCAAGGCGCGCGACTCCGCCTCCGAGAGCGGCTCGAGGTTGATGGTCGCGCCGTTGCGGAGGCCCGCGCTCCACTGCGGCCGCCGGTCCAGGAGCTCGGGGCGGGCGAGACACAGCACGAGCGCCGGAATCTCGTGCACGCGGCCCATGGTGTAGTCGAGCAGATCGAGGAGGCCGTCGTCGGCCCAGTGAAGGTCTTCGATGACGAGGACCAGCGGCTGGGACGCGGCGCGGGCGGCAAGGTAGCGGCGCCACGCGGCGAACGCCTCCTCGCGCGCGCTCTTGGGATCGAAGCTGAGGATCTCGGATCCCGGGAAGACCAGCCCGATGAGGAATCCGAGCGCCTCGGCGGCGCGGGCGGCGTCGGCGCCCAGCGCGCGCGTGATGGCCGCGCGCAGCTTCTCCCGCGCTACCTCGGCCGCGTCTCCTTCCATGATCTGGGCGTCCTGCTTGAGGATCTCCGCCAGCGGCGCGAAGCTCAGCCCGTCCCCGAAGGGCAGGCACCGGCCTTTCCGGATCTCCGGGCCGCCGGGCATGGCGGAGAGGAGGACCAGGAACTCCTGCTGCAGGCGGGACTTCCCCACGCCGGGGGCGCCGAGCACGGTGACCAGATGCGGCCGCCGCTCGCGGGCCACGCGGTCATAGAGGCGCAGGAGCAGGTCCATCTCCTCCGTGCGGCCGATAAGCGGGGCCTGGCGGCCCGGCACGCCGCGCTGGGTGCGCTGGGGCAGGATGCCCACGACCTCCCAGGCCTCGAGCGGCTGGGCTTTCCCCTTCAAATCGAGCAGCCCCACCGGCCGGGTCTCCACCACGCCGCGGACCAGCCGCTCCGTCCGGGGGCCGATGAGCACCGACCCCGGCTGCCCGTGTTGCTGCAGCCGGGCGGCGACGTTGATCGCATCGGCGGCGAGATGGAACTCGCCCAGCGCACCGCCCCGCGGGTCGGCGACCACTTCGCCGGTGTTGATCCCGATGCGCATCGCCAGGATCCGGCGGCCTTCCCGCGCCAGCGCGGCGTTCAGCTCCTCGAGCGCATCGCGCATGGCCAGCGCGGCCCGGACGGCGCGTTCCGCATCGTCCTCGTGCACCTCGGGGAGGCCGAAGATGACCAGCGCCGCGTCGCCCGCGTACTTCTCGGGCGTCCCGCCGAACCGCTGCGCCTCGACGGCGATCAAGGCGTAGAAGCGCGCCACGAGGGTGCGCAGGTCTTCAGGATCCAGCGCCTCGGCGAGGCCGGTGAATCCCGCCAGGTCGGCGAACAGCGCCGTGACGAGGCGGCGTTCCTCCGTGCCCCCGGCGCCTGTGGGCAGCGCAGTGCCGCAGTTCGAGCAGAAGCGCGCGTCGGGCGGGTTGTCGCGGGTGCAGGTGGGACAGCGCATCAGGAGTGTGGTCTAGGCGTGTTTGACGCGTCCGGGACTGAATCCTCCGCGATGCTATACTCGAGGCGATGACCGCCTACGAGCTGTTGCGGTTCATCCACGTGCTGTTCGCGGTCACAGCCGTGGGAGCGTCGGTTACCTACAACGTGTGGCTGGCGCACGCCGCGCAGGAACCGGAGCACCTGGATTACGCGCTGCGGGGAATCGCGATGCTCGACGGGCGGGTCGCGACCCCGTCATTCCTCATGCTGCTCGTGACCGGCGTGGCGCTCGTGCTCCAGGGTCCCGTGCCCTGGCGGGCCTCGTGGCTGGTGGCCGCGACAGGGCTCTACGCGGGGGCGGCGCTGGCCGGCGCGTTCTGGTACGCGCCGCTGCTCCGGACCCAGGTCGTCGCCCTCCGGCGCACCGGGCTGGCCAGCGATTGGTACCGCAGCGTGGAGCAGCGCACGCGGGCCGTCGGCTCGGCGGTGCTCATCGCCGTGCTCGCCGTTCTCTACCTGATGGTCACGAAGCCCCGGTTGTGGTGAGCTACGGCTCCCGCTCGATCTCCAGCGTGTAGTCGCTCGCCACGGCGGCCAGCGCACCGATCGCGGCCAGCAGCGGCGCCACCAGCACACCCACGGCCGCGACCGTGAGGGGGACTTCCATGATCGTCCGCTCGCCCTGCCGGATGATCAGCCGCCGGACGTTGCCTTCGTGGATGAGCTGCTTCACCGTCTCGAAGAGCTTGTCCGCGGTGACACGGATCTTCTCGCGCGTTCCCTCGGCCATGGAGGAGTCTCCTTTGCCGGCAGTTGTTCACTCGTCTCTATCGAATCAGATTCCCGGTAGAACCTCAACCCTGAGGTGAGCGGATGGCCCCTCGCCGGTCGGTGGCAGGCATCATCCTCATCGCGCTGGGCGCCTTGTTTCTCCTGGGCCAGTACCTGCGCGTCGGCGGCGAGGCCGTCGTCGCGCTGATCGGGGCGGCGTTCCTCGTCGCCTACGCGCTGACGCGGCAGTACGGCTTCCTTGTGCCCGGAGGCATCATGACCGGGCTGGGGATCGGCATCATCTATGAAGATCGGGTGAGCGCGGGCGGAGCCCCCGTCCTCCTCGGGCTCGCCGCGGGATTCATCTTGATCTACGCCGTCTCCGCCCTGCGGGGCCGGATGCCCGGCGACTGGTGGCCGCTCATCCCCGGGGGCATCCTTGCCGCCATCGGGCTCATGCTCGCCTCCGACGCCACGGGGGCGCTGGCGGTGGTGGAGCGGTGGTGGCCGCTCGTGCTCGTTCTCATCGGCCTCTACATCGTCCTGCGCCGGCCGGCGCGGCCGGCATCCTGAGGGAGGGAGGACACGATGGAGACCCGCAAAGACGCCAGCCAGCTGCTGTGGGGGATCGTGCTCGTCGCGCTGGGACTGCTGTTCCTGGCCGGCAACTTCGGCTACCGGACGTGGTTCGCGTGGGACCGGTGGTGGCCGCTTCTCCTGATCGCCATCGGGGTGATCCTGCTCTACCGCCACCGCGCGGAAGAGGCCGCCCCCATACCCCCCGGTCCACCGCTCGTGCCCCCCGGGACGCCGCCCGTATCTCCCGGCACCGCGCCGCCCGAGGCGCCTCCCGGACCGGACCGGCCGGCCGTCGAGGGGAAGCGCTCTCCCACCGGGGCGATCATCCTGATCGGCGTGGGCGCCGCGTTCCTCCTCGACGAATGGGTGGGCGGCAACGCCTTCCCCGCGTTCCTCCTCATCGCCATCGGCGTGGCGCTGCTGCTCCGGCAGAGGGCCGCGTCATGACACGCGCGCAGCTGTACGCGCTCATCGTGACCGCCGGAATCCTCGTGCTGTTCGCCGGCGGCGGGGGCCGCCGCTTCGTGGGCGGACCGGGCGGCACGGTGACCGACCGGCACGACGGCGCGCTGGGCGGCGCGGGGATGCTGCGCGCCTCGATTGAGCAGACCGCGGGGACGCTGCGCATCCAGACCGCGGATTCTGACGCCGCGTACGCGGCCGTGCTCACGCATGACCGCCGCACGCGCATCGACGTGACCTATCGGGACGGAGCGCTGCGCATCGTCGATGACCGGCGGCGGCTCCAGACCGGGCGCCGCACAAACGACTGGGAGATCACGCTCTCCCGCCGCGTGCCCGTCGCGCTGGAGGTCTCCACCGGCGCGGGGCGAGCGGCGCTGGACCTCACGGGACTGCGCGGGGACGTCCGGGTGCGGGCCGGCGCGGGGGCGGTGGCGGTGCGGTTCGGCGACGGTGAGGCGGCCATCGAAGAGCTGGACCTCCACGCGGGCGCGGGGCGCTTCGAGGCGACGGGACTCGGGTTCGCCCGGGCCCGCGCGATCGAGGTCCGGGCGGGCGTGGGCGAGGCCCACCTCGACTTCACGGGTCCGGGCCGCGATCTCACGGAGGTCGAGATCAACGGCGGCGTCGGGCAGATCGTTGTCACCGTGCCTCCCGATGTCGGGGTGCGCGTCCGGGGCCGCGGCGGGGTCACCGGCAGGCTCGCGCTGCCCGGCTTCACCCAGCGGGGTGAGGACGAGCACGTCAATGCGCTGTGGGAGACGGCGCCGGTGCGCCTGGACATTCGCGTACGCGTGGGCGTGGGCGGGTTCGAGATCCGGGGGAGGTGAGGGCGATGAGGCAACGGGACGTGGTCTGGGGCGTCGTCCTCGCGGTGGTGGGCGTTCTCCTGCTGCTGGGGAACTTCGGCTACGGCGGCATCACGTGGGACCTGCTGTGGCGGCTGTGGCCCGGCATCCTCATCTACGCCGGGTTCGTCCGCATCTTCGAGTCTCTCGGCGTCTAGGGGCTCCGGCGCGTGGACGTCTCGATCATGATCGAAGGGCAGAACGGGCTGACCTGGCCCCGCTGGCAGCGCATCGCCCGGGCCGTCGAAGACCTGGGCTTCGCGGGCCTGTTCCGCTCGGATCACTTCACCAATGCCGCTCCGCCCGACCGCGAGTCGCTGGAGCTGTGGACGTCGCTCACCTGGCTGGCCACGCACACCTCGCGGGTCCGGTTCGGCCCCCTGGTCACGCCCTGCTCGTTCCGGCACCCCACGCTGACGGCGCGGATGGCCACCGCCGTAGACGAGCTCTCGGGGAGACGGCTCACGCTGGGACTGGGCGCAGGATGGCAGGAGCGGGAGCACACGAATTACGGGTTCGAGCTCCTGTCCCTGCGGGCGCGCTGCGATCGTTTCCGGGAGTCGGTGGAGATCATCACGCACCTGTTCCACACGGCCGATCCGCTGACGTATGACGGCCGCTACTACCGGCTGCGCGATGCCGTGCTGCTGCCCCGGCCGCGTCCCGGCGGACCGCCCGTCCTCATCGGCGGGAACGGCGCGCAGCGCACGCTGCGTCTGGCCGCGCGGCATGCCGTGGAGTGGAACGCCATGTTCCAGCCACCCGAGCGGTGGGGCGAGCTCAACCGCCGCCTGGACGGCTTTCTGCGCGCGGCGGGCCGCCCGCCGTCGGCCGTAAGGCGCTCCATGATGACGGGGCTCGTCTTCGGCCGCCGCCCCAGCGACGTGGACGAGGCGCTGCGTGCCCGGGGGCGCAGCCGGGACGAGCTGCGCGCGCGTGGCGTCATCGTGGGGACGCCGGAGGAAGTCACAGAACAACTGGCGGCGCTGGATGCCGCGGGGCTCGACGAGGTCATGCTGCAGTGGCTTGAGCTCGATGACCTGGACGGCCTCGCGCTGCTGGGGTGCACCGTCGTCGGCCGGTTCTGATGCCCGGCGTGCTCGCCGTCTGCGGCGCACCCCGCGCTTCTGCGAATCCTCGCTCAGGCGCGCAACGGGGCCAGGCGCAGCCAGGAGACCAGGGCGGCCGCGAGGAGGGCCAGCAGGGCGGCGGCGGCCGCGAACGCCGAGACCTCCGTGGGGCGCCGCTCGAACCCTACGCGCCGGGCCAGCGTCCGGTAGACGCCGAGCAGGGAGTGCGCGGACGACGCGTGATAGTACTGCCCGCCGGTCATTGAAGCGATGGTTTGCAGCGTCTCCTCGTCCATCGGCCCGCCGATCTGCCACCCGCTGTCCGGGCTGAACCGCTGGCCGAGCCCGACGGTGTAGACCCGGACTTTCTGGTCCCGGGCGATCTGCGCGGCCTGGAGCGGATCGATGCCCGCGTTGTTGCGCCCGTCGGACAGCAGCACGACGAAGCCCGGGGCCGGATCGGCGACGATGGGGGGCATCGTGCCGTCCCAGCGGGGCCTGACGCGATCGGGCAGGGTGGCCACAGCTTCGAGCAGGCCCTCGCCGATAGCGGTCCGCCGCGCCATCCCCAGGCCGTCGATGAGCATGATGAGTCGGGCGTGATCGGTGGTGGGCTCGGAGAGGA
>Ga0209172_10004031_pt1 | contig 20803 bp, 19 predicted proteins | sample LarsenN4metaG_FD_184113 | JGI IMG/M metagenome (GOLD analysis project Ga0209172, IMG submission 184113) | Hot spring sediment bacterial and archeal communities from British Columbia, Canada, to study Microbial Dark Matter (Phase II) - Larsen... ... | reverse complement strand
TTGAGAGCCTAGTTCACACATAGCATCACATCGTTCCGGGTTCTTAGGGCCGGGACGTAGCAGGACATCGTTCCGGGATCAGGGCGCCAAAGGAAACTCCGTCTCGATGCGGCTGCCCTCGCAGTCGATGACGAGTCGCTGCGTTCGCACGTGGAGGGTGGCGGTGACGTAACGATGGACGAACTCCTCTGGGACGGTGATCTTGGCCCCGAGGACCTTGAGCGTGCGATCGGAGCGGATGAGGCGGATGAACTCGACTAGACCGCGGCGGGGAAGGCTGGTGGGGAGCTGGAAGCCTGGATCGAGTAGCCGGGGGACGAAGGACAGACGGCGCTCCCACTCCTCCGGGGTGGCGCCCTTCAGGGCCGAGTAGCGGTGGTGGGTGTTGTGGAAGGCCTCGAACTCCGCCGCTCGCGCCGCCAGGTGGCGGAGGTCCCGGAACCGCTCCGTGCGGAAGAACCGCTTGTCGAACACGTCGTTGAAGTGCTCCACGACGGCGTTGCGCCAGGGCTCCCCGAACGGGATGAGCCGGACCCGGATGCCAAGGTGCAAGCACAGCCGGACGGGCAGGGCCAGGTGCCTACCCCGCCCGGCGATAGTCTGCCCGTTGTCGAACTGGGCCACCTTGGGCAGACCCGTGCGGCTCCACAGCCGGAGGAGCCCGATGGCCACCTCCGCCTCCTCCTTGCTGGGAAGGACCTCGATGCCGCACCGGTGGCGCCCCACATCCACGCCGTTCAGGACGTGGAAGGGCACCCCGCCCTCCAGGTGCCTCGGCCCCACCAGGTCGAGCTGGTGCACCGCGTTCGGACGAACGAGGACCGGACCGGCGGGGTACGGCGTCCCCTTGGGGACGTAGGCCCTGGCAGCCCGGCGCTTCCTGACCCCGGCCCGCTTGAGGATCCGGTTGATCGTCCAGATCTCCGGAGGAGGGATGCCGAGCTTGTGGAGCTCCCAGGCGATGGCCACCGGTCCGACCTGAGCCCAAGGATCATCCATCAGCCGTTCTCGGATCTTCAGGATCAGCCGCTCCGTGCCGGAGGGGGTCTGGGTAGGGGTGGTGTGTGGGGCCCGGGAGCGCTCGAGAGCCCAATCCTCGTCCGCCGGATCGTACCGGGCCACCCACTTGCGGACCCACCGGTCGCTCCGTCCAAGATCCGCTGCCACCTTGGCCGCCGGCTCCCCCGAAAGCACCATGGCCACTGCCTCCCGCCGCGCCTCGATCTCGTCCCTGGGCATCGTCCCTCCCGCCTCGCACCGCGGTTACGAGGCGCAAGAGTGCCCGGGGCTTCACCACGGGAGCGGAACGATGTCCTGCCACGAACCGGGGCTCTCCCCGGAACGATGTCCTGCTATTTGGTTCGGAACGATGTCCTGCTACTTCTCAGCTAAGATGACGTTCAGAAGCAAGGCGACCAGGACACCGTTCCTGAGGTACCGCCTCCTGCTGGTCGGGCCTTGCACCCTCTGTCACCCCTCGCAGGAATCGGACGACTCATCGTGTGCCCCTCGTCAGGGGCTGTCAAGACCGCGAGTTGATGCCGGGTAGCGTCCGCCCGGAGCCAGTCCTCCTCGAAATCCACTGTGAGAATCACAGGGTTGTAAGAAAGGCTTGGCGGACGGGGGTCTGCCGCGGGGATGGTGCAGGCGGTTGACTTACCACATCTAGGCGTTTGGCGGTCCTTCCGCCACCCTCTCTGCCCATCGGCACGCACGGCGGCCCCTCCTGCTCGTTTGAGGAGATGCAGGGCAACGACTGGCACCTTGAGATTCCCTCGACTGAGCGGGAACTCCCCGCGCACCAAGGCCTCCACCGAGGCTCCGGCGTTCACTCCGCCGACACTCCTACGAGGACCGAAGGGTGTCGGCGAGACCCCCAGAAACCGCCGACGGGCCGCTTCCGCGCCGAATAGCGCACAGGCAAGTTCAAGAAGACGGCGAGCGGTACGAAGCGCCCGGAGACCAAGAGCAAGACATTCAATCGAAGCAAGGATGCGAAGGCATGGCTCACGGCGCAGGCAGAGGCGCATAACCGCGACCAGTACCTGGACCCCACACGCGGACGAATCCCATTCGAGGACTGGGCCGCCATTTGGCTGGCCTCAGTCCGCGATCGACCTGATACCCTCCTCGAAGGGCCGCGTGGAAATCTGCCTTCGGAACGACCTCAACCCGGTTCTCGGCGGTTACCCCCGTGTCTTCGATCGACCCCGAGTGGGTGCAGAAGCTGGTGAACCGCTGGGAGGCAAGAGGTTGGGAACCGGCGACAGTCCGCAAGGCGCATCTCACGCTCTCAGCGATCATGCGGGATGCAGTCGCCAAGAAGCGGATCGCGAAGTCACCGTGCGCGGGGATTCCGCTGCCCAAACCTAAGCGTCACAGCATGCGCTTCCTCACGGCCGAAGAGCTGCACCGCCTCGCCGATGAGGTAGGCGATCGCTACCGCGCCCTCATCCCGACCGCGGGCTATCTCGGCCTGCGATGGTCGGAGCTTGTAGGGCTTAAGGTCGATGCTCTCGGGCTTCGCAAGCTCACGGTGAGCGAGGCGGTCGTCGAGGTCGGGGGTATCATGCACCACGGCTCCCCGAAGTCGGAGGGGAGTGAGCGAACCATCACACTTCCCGCGTTCCTCGCCGATGCACTGGGCGGAGCACGTCGAGCTGTACACCGACGCCGAGGGCTACGTGTTCCCCGCGCCCGAAGGCGGAGCCCTCCGCCGACACTTCGTGCGGAGGGTGTTCAACCCGGCGTGCGTTCGCGCGGGGCTCGCGGTTCCCAAGCTCGACGACAACGGCAAGCGCCCCGGGTAGGAGGTGCGTCCGCCACGCTTCCACGACTTGCGACACACCGCCGCCGCGCTCGCGATTGCGCAGGGGGCGCATCCGAAGGTGATCCAGTCGAGACTCGGCCACGCGAGCATCACGACGACCCTCGATCGCTACGGGCACCTGTTCCCCAACCTCGACGAGGCGCTCGCGCTACCTCGATCGGGTGGCTCGCGACGCGAGTGCCGCGCCAAGCGCACCCTTGAGGCCCTTCCGGTCGGGTCGGAGGAGACAGCTTAGAGCTTCTACCGGGGCATTTGCTCCGTGGACCCAAGGGGATGCTATTCGAACTCACTTCGGAGTCTGGTCGCCCAGCTCCATCACCTTGCCAATGATATGGGTCCCGACAGCTGACTGCGGGGCCTCAGTTGGACGACCGCAAACGGGTAGGCCAATACGGCGACTCCCACTTCCAAGGTCCTGTTCTGCGGTGTGGGACTCGCCGACTAGCAATAGTCGGACCTCGGGTTCGCGATGTATTCGATGCCGTTGGGTACCTCCGTCGTGTCGCCGTCATCGCACTGAGCCCAGCTATCGAACCCGGCGTTCCCGTACGGTGCGTCGTGTCCGTACCCATCGTAGATGGTGTCGTTGTCCTCGTTGCCGCGGATCGTGTCGTCTCCTCCATCCCCGAAGAGATAGTCGTTCCCGAGGTTTCCCTCGATGACGTCCCCGCCTGAGCCGCCGGAGACGATTGCATCACCGTTGCTCCCGCCGAACAGAGTTCCGTCGTTGCCGGCAAATCCCCAAATGTAGTCGACGCCCGCGCCGCCGTTCACGACGTCGGGTCCGTCGTCGCCGCTGATGTCGTCGCTGCCTTCATTGCCGCAGAGCCAGTCCCCAAGCCCGAGGCCGTAGATGGTGTCGTCGCCTCCCCATCCGGCGATGGAGTCGCGAACGTTGTCGTACCCACGAAGGGTGTCGTTTCCCTGGGTTCCGCGCTGTGTGAGCGCATGGCCCTGACACTCCGTGGGCTGAGAGGCGGCGGGCGTGGCGAACGCGACAAGCAGGAGGATAATCAGCCCGGCAGTTGCCGATCCCCTTCGGCTCGTCGGGGTCATGACTGGCCTCCAATGTCAACGACGACCGGAGGGACTTCGGCCGCTGGATCCAGAGCCTTGAAGCGGACGACCGCAACACTCATTCCCGGCTCGGGGACCGAAGGGGGCGACCACACTCGGCAGGACTGTGGGTCGTAGTCGGGGAAGCTGGAAGAGACATCCGTGACCCCTGCGGCGACGGCTTCGCCCTTCATCTCGGCGAGCTTCGCCTCTGCCTTGACGCAGATCGACTCGTCGTACGTGGGCGGCAAGGGCAGCGTGAAGTCCGCCGGAACCGGGCCACACGTCGTGCCCAGTACATTCGAGCCGAGGTCCTGTGGCAACGGACAGAGCTGGCCGTCGTCCGGCACAACCGAGGGGAAGACAACGAAGACGCTGCCTTCGAGTTCCGCGGGAAGGGGCGGCGCTTGAGGCAGCTGATAGCCGTCCGGCACATCACCGCAGACCAGGATGACCCCATTCGGATCTCCCTGCGTGCATGAGGACAGATCCACCTGCGATAGGGCTGCCGCGTTTCCACTTGCCCGGACGTCCGAGCTGGCGAAGAGGTACGCGCCCGACGCCAGTAGCGCTCCTGACGCCAGCGCCAACGCAAATCGGAATCTCGTAACTCGAACTCCCATTCCTCTTCCTCCGTCCTGTTGCTCAGGAGCTTCGGGTAGGCTGGGTCTGCGTCGTCTCGGGTCAGCTCCCTCGCCGCGCCAGCCCAGCTCCCGTCCAGCCCAACCCCCGTGAAGTTGATCTAACCGTCAACCTGCGGCGGCCGACCCCCGCTGGTCAAGCTCAGACGCGCGCTCATTCGAGCTATTTGGGGGGATGCTCACATCCGCTTGAAGCATCGACCCGCTCAGGGCACGGACCACGGCTTCGGTCCGGTTGCGCGCCCCGAGCCGAATAAGGGAACTGCGGATCGCATGCTTGACCCCATGGATGGAAATCGTGAGAAGGCGAGCGATCTCCCGGTCGGTGTTCCCGGCGGCAGCGAGCGCGAGGACTCTCGCCTCAATGGCCGAGAGTCCTAGTGTGTGCGTCGCTCCTGCTGCGGCAGTCGCAGGTTCCTCACTGGACGAACCTTCAGGCGCTTCGGTCTCAGTGGCGAGGCTTACCTCGATGCTGATCCGGCGGCCGCATTCACAGGCGAACGGGAGCGACCAGCGCTCCCCGCCTGGACCGCCCACCCCCACGGTGGGCGCGTGTTGTCCCCCGGGCTCGCACATCGATCGTCATTCGCTAGGGAGAGTCTTCCAGCGAAGCCAGCCACTGTCTCAGTACCTCGCGTTGGCCGACGGCGCGGGCGAGCTGGGCTTCCACTTCGCTCAGCCTCGTCTTGATTGCCGCAACCTCGCTCAGGTGAGCTTCCAGGGCTGTTCGCGTCTGCTGTATCCGATCGAGAATCTCCTGTCTTTCGTCAGCCGGCGGACGCTGTCGGAGCTGCTCCCTGAGAGTCCCGAGGAGTCCTTGCAGCTCCTCGGTTAGGGCCTGCTCGGCTGAGGCCTGTGTCTGCAGCCTGCTCTCCAGCGCCTGTCGCTCACGGATCTGTCTCTCCAGCGCGTCGAGACGGGCCTGGACGTGACTTCGTTCCTGCCCCACGCCGCTCGGCTGAGCCAAGCCGCCGAATCCGACCCAAAGCCAGCTCATCGTCGCGAAGGACAAAGCCAGGGCGGTCCCCGCTGCAAACAGCCGCTGCCGGCGCTGTCGGCGCCGGAACTTCTGCAGGGTCAGATCGAGGGCGTCATCGGTCGGATGGAAGTCGTCGACGGACTGCTCGAGTGCCCTCCTGATGTCAGTCACGGTCGGCCCCTGGCCTCTGCTGTAGCGCTCGCCTGGCTCGGTGGAGGCGACCCCTCACCGACGCGGGCTTGATACCGAGAACCGTGCCAGCCTGCTCGGGGCTTAGACCAAGCCACTCGACGAGCACGAGAGCCACCCGCTGATCTGGTGAGAGGGACCGGAGCGCGCGCCGCACCGCGTCCCGCGACCCCGCCAACTCGCCTGGGTCCGGAAGAGTTCGCTCCTCGATCGGGCCAACGGGTTCGCGGGCGCGACGTCGCAGGCGGCGCCGGTAGAGGTTGACGGCCACCCGGTACACGTAGCCTGCCGGGGAATCCATCGCACGGACCCGGTCCCACCTCTCCAGGGTCCGGACCATGGCCTCTTGGACCAGGTCCTCGGCCTCGCGCGCGTCGCCGCTCACCAGTAAGAGGGCCTTCGCCAAGCGTGGGTATTCCGTTCGAAAGAACTCGTCGAAGGTGTCCGGGACCGCTCGGAGGGAACGGCGTTCCTCCGCCGGTGACTCCCCGGGGCTTGCACGATGACTCAAGGGTTGTAGACCTCACCATCTCTATAAGCCCCCACGGCGTAACCCTGTTCGGGGCGATCGCGAGAATCCCGCGTGTCGAGGACGAGAAGCACGGCGAAGCAGCCATTGTGCGCGTCGCAGGCGACCTGGTCGCTGTCGATCACCACGAAGTAGGGACCGCCCATTGCCACAAACTAGGGACCACTCTCCCGTCCCCATGGAGCGGTCAGCTGGAGCAATCGTAGGGGCTCGTCAAGCGGCAAGCACCTCCTTTCGGCCCCCATCCCCCGATAGATGGGGCTCGAGGAAGGCCGTAGAGCCCCCGTTCGGACATCGGGTTGGGCTAGATGGTCACCGGATCGGTCGCTCAGGACGCCTTCCTCCCCGTGTCTGCCGCCGCCGGGAGGACTCGCCCTCGACCATGAGCTCGGCCCACAGCGTTTTCAGCACGCCTTCTCGGTTCCGACGACCGGCGAGCCGATCGCTGTCCCCACTTGGTCCCCGCCCTCTACGTGGACTCCACGTCGTTTCTACGCCCGGCGGGGGTGTCCCCCGCCAGGCTCCAGGCACGAGCTAGGGACTCGACGGGGACAAGACGGGGACTCGGCCATCGGGAGCGCCGTGGCGGCGAGGGGTTCTCAACTTCGGTCGCACATGCAGAGGCGTCGGGCCCGCGAGTAGGGTCCGCGGACTCCGGAGCAGTTTCCCACCGAGTTCCAGTCGGAGTCCGCGTCGTCTCTGCCCCGGCTCTCGTCCGGCCTGCGCGCGGGCCCGCCGCTCCCTCGTGAGGGGCAGGACGGAGCCGTCCTGGAACCGATCGGGGGCTCCGTCCCCACAGAATCCCCGAAGAATTCCGCGTTCTCGCTGTCAAGGTTCGGGCCTTCGCCTGTCTTCGTGGAGGTGAAGATGTCCGACCGCCGAACCAGGCCCATCCGTTCCCTCAAGGTGACGACCATCCACGCGCCCGAGACTCCGGGCTCGATCGCGTGCGCAGCGGGTGCTCCTCAGGACAGGACCCGGTCCGGGCCGAGACTCGCTTCCTATCCCCTTCACCGGCGATAACGCTCCCCGTCTCCTCCACGTCTTCTCCACGTCGCCTCGACGCCGACGATCTGGGCGTGGTGCCTGTCCCCGCCCGGTCCCCCGTCCTTGGGGCAAGACTCCGCGTCTTCTCCACGCCTCGGAGGGACTGTCCCCCTCGGGCTCCAGGCATGAGGCGTGGAGCGAGCGTGGAGCCAGGGGGGACTTGATGGGGACCCTGACCCTTCAGCATCGAGCAGACAACAGAAGACGTGACGGCGATCCTCCGCTTGTCCGCCAGCAGGCCTCCGAGGGCGACGGCTTTCTCGCCACCGGCGACCGGCTCGGGCAACCGAGCGGAGATCCGCGGGAAGGCCGGCGCGCCACGGTCAAGGCCGAGCCGAACGAGCGACCGAGACGGCCCCGAACCCGGGCACCTCACGAGGAGGCGCGCTCGGAGAGCGGCGGTCGGACGAACGCTCAGACGGCGAGCGAGCAAGGCCAGAGCGCCAACGACGGCAGCGGAGGTCCGCGAGGGGCTACCGGCGCTGGGTGGCCTGAGGCGAGCGCGGGCCGGCAGCCCGAGGACGCCCTGCGAGCCGTGACGAGGGAGGTGAGCACCGCGGTCGGAGGACGATCCGCGAGTGAGCGGACGAGCGCAGGCCGCATCGACGAGGAAGGGGTGTCCGGCAAGCGCCGGGAGGAGAGCGAGGTGTTTGAGAACGGGCGCGAACGGGACGAAGGTCGGCGATCCCCACGCCCATCGGGTGGACGACTCGCTCGCCCAGTCGCTGGCCGGATCATCATCTGGCGGGGCCTCCCCCGCCGTTCCGCCTGCTCGGGGCCATGCGGGGTGGCCGGATGAGTCCCCGGGATCACGTTCCACTTCGTTCACGTTCTTCTTCTCGATCTGGCTCTCGGATCACCAGCTACGCGCACCGGGTAACCAGACGCGACTTCGACATCCTGGTCGAGCTCTACGAGCACAGGGTCCTCACCACGCCCCAGATCTACGAGCTTCACTTCGATACCCACACACGAGCCTCCAAGCGGATGCTCGAGCTGTACCGCCTGGGGCTTGTGGAGCGGTTCCGTCCCCACACCCCAACCGGCTCTGCTCCGTGGCACTACGTGCTGGACGAGCCCGGAGCGCGTCTGGTCGCCGCGCGCCAGGAGATCGACTTCAAGGACTTCACGTTCAAGAAGGCCCGAGTCTTCGACGTCGTGGGGAGCCCGAGGCTCCGCCACCGCGTGGAGTGCAACGGATTCTTCGCCCGGCTGACGCTCGCCTGCCGAAGACGGGGGTGGCGACTGGAGTGGACCGGGGAGCGGCGGGCGACGGCTTCGTGGGACTCGATCATCACCCCCGACGGGATCGGCCGCATCGTGGCAGACGATCGGGAGATCTCGTTCTTCCTGGAATACGACCGGGGGACCGAGAACCACGACCAACTCGAGAACAAGACGGCCCGGTACCGGCTGGTCGGCCGGATCGCCCGCTCCGAGGACGCGCTCCTGTTCGTGTTCCCGAACGCCGCCCGGGAGCGGTACGCGCGAAGCGCGCTCGTCGGCTCCTCCGTCCCGATCGCAACCGCGGTCCGGAACGAGGTGCTTCGGCACCCGTTCGCGCCGGTGTGGCTGACCCTTCTTGACGACCGTCGCCGAATGATCCTGGACCTCCCTCGGGCGCCCCGTGACAAGCCCGGGTGAGCGCGGGCGAGAGCAACCGCCGCGGGGAAGGCACGGCTCAGGGCGCGACAGCGGCCCGGGATAGGCTCGTCCGTCCGGGGCCGGGCCGTCCGGGAGCTCCGGAGCCCGGTGCGCTGCGGCTGTTGGCCCGGGCTCTGGTCGACCTGGCGCTGGCGCTCGAGCACGAGGACGAGGAGGAGGGGCGATGGACGCGGTGATCTACCTCCGGGTCTCCACCAAGGAGCAGGCCGCCAAGGACGAGTCAGCCGAGGGCTACTCGATCCCGGCGCAGCGCGAGGCGTGCCTTCGCCACATCGCCGAGCGGGGATGGGACCTGGTCGGCGAGTTCACCGACGCCGGTGAGTCGGCCCGCACCGCCGACCGGCCGATGCTGAAGGCGCTCCTTCGCCGGGTGGCGGACGGTGGGATCGGCGCCGTCGTCGTTCACAAGATCGATCGGCTGGCCCGCTCGATGGAGGACCACGTGGCCATCAGGGCGGCTCTCCGGCACGCTGCGGTTCAGCTGGTCTCGGTGACCGAGAACATCGAGGAGACGGCCTCTGGACGCCTCGTGGAGGGCATCCACGCGCTGATGGCCGAGTTCTACTCGGCGAACCTCGCCGGTGAGATCCGAAAGGGCATGACCCAGAAGGCCAAGATGGGCGGCTGGCCGACGAAGGCGCCGATCGGCTACCTGAACGTCCGCGAGAAGATCGCCGGCAAGGAGATCGCCAAGGTCGTGCTGGACCCCGAACGGGCGCTGCTCGTGCGAGAGGTGTTCCGGCTCTACGCGAGCGGGGAGTACTCGCTTCCCGAGCTGCAGACGATGATGCACGCGAAGGGGCTCACCTCCCCGTACGCGAGACGGCCCGGAGCCCCCGTTTCAATCTCCAAGCTCGCCGAGCTCCTGGCGAACCCGTTCTACGTCGGCGTCGTGCAATGGGGCGGCGTCCGCTACCCGGGACAGCACAAGCCGCTCGTCCCCCAGAGCCTGTTCGACCGGGTCCAGGAGACGCTACGGTCCCGCGACGTCGCCGGGGTCCGCCAGCGCCGGCACGAGCACTACCTGAAAGGGCTGCTGCACTGCGGGGAGTGCGGACGGCGCCTGTCGCTCACGCTCGCCAAGGGAACGTACCTGTACTTCTACTGCCTGGGTCAGCGCGGGACGGCGCGGACCGGTTGCCGCCAGCCGTATGTCCTCGCCTGCGACGCGGAGGCGCTCGTGGAGGATCTGTATCGGCGGATCCAGCTGCCGCCTTCGTGGGTCGAGCGGCTCACCGAGGAACTGGAGGCCGAGATCGTCGAACGGCAGGCCGAAGCCTCGGAACGGCGAGTGGTCCTCACGAGGACGCTCGCCAGGCTCGCCGAGGAGCGCGGCAAGCTCCTGCAGGCCTTCTACGCGAACGCGATCCCGCTCGACCTGCTGAAGACCGAGCAGGATCGCATCGGCCCTGCCGAGCTGGCGGCCAAGGCCGAGCTTGAGTCCGCGGAGGGCGACCTGGAGGGCTGGCAGGACGTGCTCCGGACTGCGATCAGGCTCGCCGGGAACTGCCACGCGGCGTATCTGAAGGCACGACCATCGGTGCGCCGTCGCTTCAACGACGCCGTGTTCGAGGCCGTCTACATCAAGGACCGAAGGATCGGCCAGGCGAAGTTCTCCGAGGTCTTCGCGCCGCTCTTCTCTCGCCCGAGTTCGAATAAGGCCCTGAAAGTGGAGGTGGGGGGAATCGAACCCCCGTCCCTCGGCGACCGACCAGGGCTTCTCCGGGCGCAGCCGGCGGGTGGTTCTCGCCTCGAGGCTCCCACCGGCGGAGGACCTCTCGGCCAGCCCGGGTGATGTGTCCGGCGGCGGCCCCCGGACGGAACCGTCTCCGTGAGCCTGCTCACGACGCCCGGCCCGCGGTCGCAGGCGTCCCGCGGCGGACGGCTACCTAGCTACCTAGGCAGCGAGCGCGTACTCAGTATCGGCGCTTGTGTTTGTCCCGGCTTTTCACGAGGCATCCGGGGACCTCGGCCCGCTTCCCCTGGACGGTACCCGCCCAGGTCGAAGCCAGTACACCCCCATATGCGGTTGTGCAGCAAGTATACGCTGCACATCCTCGCACCCCGAGACGACATCGTCGTCGTCGACCTGCGCCGTGTCCCAGCCGGTGCCACCGCTCACCGTCTCGATCCAACCGTCCCTCGCCATGAGCGTGTCGTCGCCGGGCCCGCCCCGGAGCGTGTCCGGGTGACCGCCACCGTCGAGCGTGTCGTTCCCCTCACCCCCCTCGAGCTGGTCCGCGCCGAACCCGCCCCGGAGCAGGTCGTCCCCGGCACCGCCGTCGAGGCGATCGTCGTCCTGCTCCCCTCTCAGCCGGTCGCGGCCACCGCCGCCCTCGAGCACGTCCGATCCCGGCGCGCCCGCCAGCCGGTTCGACGCCGCGTTCCCGACCAGCCGGTCGTCCCCCAGACCGCCCATCAGGTTCTCGACGTCTCGCCGGATGGAGTCCTCGCCGGCAACGCCGTCGTTCGGGGTCCCATCGAGCGTGGCGGTGATCGCGGTGTCGTGCGCGAGGTACGTGACCAGATCGCTCCCGGGGCCACCCCGGAACACGTCCCCCCCGAGACCGCCGTGCATGCGGTCGTTGCCGGGACCGCCCACGATCGCGACCGGACCCGACACCAGGCCACCCGTCTGCTCCGTGCCACCGGCCGCGGACAGCACGTCGTTCCCGGCCAGCCCGCGGAGCACGAACGCCTCCACGCCGGCGTGGGACCCGCCCGACCCGCCGAACGAGAGCCCGGCGCTGCCGACCGTGAGCGGGTCGCGCTCATCCGTCCCACGCACCGCAAGGATGTCCGTCCCGTCCCCGAGATCGACGGCCCACGCGATGGCGCCGAACCCACCGCCGCTCAGATCGATCCTGAGGAGGTCGTCACCGACGCTCCCCATCACGACGATCGCATCGGTGTCCGACGTCATGGCCATCGCCCCGTCCGGGGACAGGCATGGGGTCCCATCGACCTCGATGACGGAGCCCGACACCGAAACGGTCCCCACGGAGACGACCGTCGCGGAGAGGATCCCGTCGCCGGGCTCGAAGGAGCACGTGGCCTCGGCGGACGCGCTCGGGGCCGACCCAGCTGCGGGGACCGCCCACGCGACGATCGAGAGCGTGACGAGGAGCCGGCGACGCACCCCGATCCCCCGGCAGGTCGCCATGAGGCTCAGCGGCGCCGCCCCAGCTCGCGCTCGATCTCGCGCTGGTGCTCACGCTCGGCGATCGCCTGCCGCTTCTCGAACCGCCGCTTGCCCCGTCCGAGCCCCAGCTCGACCTTGGCCAGCCCGTGGGTGAAGTAGACGCGCAGCGGCACGAGGGCCAGGCCCTTCTCGGCGGTCGTGCCGATCAGCCGCTCGATCTCACCGCGGTGCAGCAGCAGCTTGCGCACCCGCACCGGATCGGTCCTGGTCTTGTCCATCGCCTGCTCGTAGGGCGGGATGTGGAAGCCCTCGAGCCACAGCTCGCCTTCGCGGACCCGGGCGAACGCCTCGCGCAACGAGCCATGGCCGCCACGGAGGGACTTCACCTCGGCGCCGGTGAGCACGATGCCGGCCTCGAACCGCTCGAGGATCTCGTAGTCGTGCAGCGCCCGTCGGTTGGAGACGACCGTCTTCTGCCCCGCGCGATCGCCCTTCGGGCTCACGTCGACGCCCTCCCGGTCAGACGTCGAGGAAGCGGCGCATCCCCACCATGCTGGCGAACACCGCGACGACCGCTCCGGCGACGAGCAGCCACGGGATGATCGCGATCACGTCGGTGTTCGTCACCCATGGCACGAACTCGATCGTGTCGTACAGCGGGTTGATGAAGGCGACCTTCAGCCCGAACAGGAAGAACACGGCCGCCAGCGCGCCGATCAGGCTCTCCACGAGCCCCTCGATCAGGAACGGGAGGCGGATCCGCCAGTTGGTCGCGCCCACGAGCTTCATGATGCCGATCTCCTTGCGGCGCGCGAACAGGCCCATCCGCACCGTGTTGGCGATCAGGACCGCCGCGGACACCAGCATGACGACCGACACGAGCAGGACGCCGACCCGGAACACCCGCGTGACCGCGAACAGGCGGTCCAGGAACCCGCTCTGGTCCACGATCCGATCGATCCCCGGCTGCCCCTCGAGCACCGCGGCGACCTGGTCGTACCGCTCCGGATCGTCGAGCTTGACGCGCAGCGACGCGGGCAGCGCGTCGCAGTCCACGTTGTTCACGAGCGCCTGCTGGTTGGCGAACAGCCGCTTGAACCGCTCGCAGGCCTCCTCCTTGGTCTCGTAGTCCACGCTCGCGACGACCTCGAGCTCGGTGAGCTTGCCGGTGAGCGACTCCACCGTGTCCGGGTTCACGGGATCGGTGAGGTACACCGCGACCTCGACGTTGCCGGTGGTGGCCTCGATCATGAGGTTGACCTGACGGCTGATCAGCAGCGCGAGCCCGAACAGCAGCAGCGCGATGAAGGTGGTCGAGATCGCCGCGAACGCCACCAGCCCGTTGCGGCGCAGCCCCGACGTGGTCTCCCGGAACAACGTCTCGAAGCGCGCCACTACGTGTACACCCCGCGCGCCTGGTCGCGGACGACCTTGCCCCTGTCGAGCTCGATCACGCGGCGGCGCATCGCGTCCACGATCGCCTGATCGTGCGTGGCCATCACCACGGTCGTGCCGATGCGGTTGACCTTGTCGAGGAGACGCATGATGTCCACCGACGTGCTCGGATCCAGGTTGCCGGTGGGCTCGTCGGCCAGGAGCACGAGCGGCCGGTTGACGCACGCCCGCGCGATCGAGACGCGCTGCTGCTCCCCGCCGGACAGCTCGTCCGGGTAGTTGTTCAACTTGTCCGACAGCCCGACGTAGTCGAGGATCTCGGGCACGCGCTGATCGATCACGGTCCTCGGCTTGCCGATCACCTCGAGCGCGAACGCCACGTTCTCGAAGACGTTCTTGTCCTGCAGGAGCTTGAAGTCCTGGAAGACCGTGCCGATGTTCCGGCGAAGGTGCGGGATCTTCCACGACGTGAGCTTGGCGAGGTCCTTGCCGGCCACGTAGATCTCGCCCTTGGTGGCCTCCTCCTCCTTGAGCAGGAGCCGGATGAACGTCGACTTGCCCGAGCCGGACGCGCCGACGATGAACACGAACTCGCCCTTCTCGATCTCGACGCTGACGTCCTCGAGGGCGGTCGTGCCGTTCTTGAAGGTCTTCGTGACGTGCTGAAGAGTGATCATCGACAGATCCGGGGAAGCTAGGGGGGCCAAGCCGGCCGGAGTCTAGCAGACCCCTCGGGCCGGGGGAACGAACCCATCCACTACCCTGGGCCGGATGAGGACGGCGGAGCGCCAGGGGACGCCGGCGCCGGGCACCGGAGCCGAGGCCGAGCCCTCCCTCGCGCGCCGGGTGGTCCCGGCGATCGCCGGCCCTGCCCTGATCGTCGTCTGGGTGCTCGTGGCGCTGCGCGGGTTCGCCTTCGGGGACCTGCTCACCAACCAGCACCCGGACATCCTGTCGTTCTGGCTCCCGCGCTCCTGCCTGCTCGGTCGGAGCCTCGCCTCCGGGCAGGTCCCGCTCTGGAACCCCTTCGAGATGATCGGCACGCCCTTCGCCGCCGACCCCCAGAGCGGGTGGCTGTACCTGCCCACGATGCTGCTCTCGTGGCTGCTCGGCTGCGGCGGGGGCCTTCGGGCGTTCATCGTGCTGAACCCGATCCTCGCCGGCCTCGGAACGTACTGGTTCCTGCGCACGGAGCAGGTCGGCCGACCGGCCGCGACCGCGGGCGGCCTGTCCCTCGCGATGGCGATGTCGGCCTCGATCATGGCGATCTCGCTGCCGTTCGCCGGGACCCTGGCCTGGACGCCGTTCGTGTTGGTCGGAGCCTCGGGGTTCTTCTCGGCGGCGCGGTGGACACGCAGGCTCGGGTGGCTCGCCCTGGCTGCCCTCGCGTGGGGACAGGTGGCCGCCGCACACCTGTCGCACGGGCTGGTGATGTGCACGGCTGTGGCGTTCGCCTACCTGGTGGGCAGGGCGATCCGAGAGGTCCGGCGAGGCCACCTGCGGTGGCCGGTGGCGCTCGGCATGGCCGCCGGGTTCCTCGCCGTCCTGCCGCTCGCGAACCTCGCGATCATGGTCCCCCGGTTCTCGCTCATCTCGCGCTCGAGCCTGCGCGCCGGGTACGGCGCGCTCGAGGGCACGCTGGCGCGCGCCGCCGGGATCCAGGACCGACCCATCCCGTTCACGGGCGTCTGGAGCGGCTGGCCGCTCGCGCTCGCCAGCGCGCCCGGCGCGTACGTCGGCGCCACGATCCTGCTGCTCGTCCCGATGACGTTCCGCGACCCCCGGCGCCGGTGGCTCACGATCTCGTTCGCGGCGATCGGCATCGCCGGCTACCTGCTCACCCTGACCGCGTTCGTCGGGGCGGGGTGGTTCCGCAGCCTGGTCCTCCAGCTCCCGTTCGGCGACGTGTACCTGCACAACCCCGGGCGGCTCCGGTACCTGGCGTTCATGGTGGTCCCGGTGCTCGGGGCGATCGGCATCCAGGGACTGCTCGACCGGCTGCCGTCGTTCCGGGAGGCGATGTGGTGGATCGGCGGGACGGCAGCCGTCGCGTTCGCGCTGCCGCTCGCGCTCGGGGCCAACCCCGAGCGCTTCGTGCTGTTCGCGCTCGGCGGCCCGACGCTCGTGCTCGCGATCTCGTTCCTGCTGCGGGGCAAGCGCTGGGGCGCGATCGCGCTCGTGGGCGTCCTCGCGGCCGAGCTGCTCGCCGGGGCCCTGTGGTCCTCGATGTACCAGGGCGGCACGGTGTACCTCGGGCTCGAGGGCAGCGAGCACCCGGCGCTGCTGCACGGCCCGCTCCGGTGGCCGACCGCGTCGATGGACGAGTACCTGGAGCCCGGTCCCATCGCCCGGGAGCTCCAGACCGTCGGCCCGAACGACGGCCGCTACCTGGCCTGGATCCCTCCCGCTGCCTACTTCCTCAAGGGGTACCTGTTCACGCAGGACCCGGAGGACTGGCCTGCGCTGCTGCTCGGCCGCGCGATCGTGTTCCGGCTCCGGGACGTCTTGGGCTACTCGCCGATCCAGCTCCCCCGGTACTGGTCGTTCATCCGCGCGACCAACCGGCTCCCCGTCTTCTACAACGCCTCGGTGCTGTCGCTGCCGACGACCGAGGACGCGCACCTGTTGGGCGTCCGGTACCTCATCGCCCCCGAGGGCGTCCCTCCGCCGGTCCCGGGCGAGCCCCTCGCCGAGGAGCGCGGATACGTCCTGTACGAGGTGGACGGCTGGCAGCCGCGCGTCTCCGTCGTCCCGGCGTGGCGGTCGGTCTCGAGCGGGGTGCCCGCGCTCGAGGCCGTGCTGGAGCGCGGGTTCGATCCGGCGGCCGAGGCGATCGTCGAGGGCGACTCCGGCCTTCCCCCCGCGACCCTGGGCGCCGCGTCCGGCTCCGCGACGTACGAGGAGGTGCGGCCCGAGGACGTGCGGATCTCGGTCGAGGCCACCGCTCCCTCGATCGTCGTCGTTCGCAACGCGTGGGACCGGGGCTGGTCGGCGACCGTGGACGGCGACCCCGCGCCGGTGCTCCGTGCCGACTACTTCCTGCAGGGCGTGCCGGTCCAGGCCGGTCGGCACGAGATCCGGCTCACCTACCGAGAGCCGTCGATCGGCCGAGGGCTGCTGCTGTCGGCGCTCGTGTGGCTCGGCCTCGGCGTGGCGATGGCGCTCCTGTGGGCACGGGAGCGTCGCGCTACCCGGTCGAGCTCTCCGCCCGCCGCCTGAGCTCGGCCTCGATCAGCTCGTCGAGGTCGCCATCCAGGACGCGATCGACGTCGCCGATCTCGACGTTGCTGCGGTGGTCCTTCACCAGCCGGTACGGCGCGAGGACGTACGAGCGGATCTGCGAGCCGAAGTCGATCCCCATGCGCTCGCCGCGCAGGTTCTCCAGACGCTCCTGCTGCTCCCGCCGCATGCGCTCGGCGAGGCGCGCCTTGAGGATCCGCATCGCCACGGCGCGGTTCTGCATCTGCGAGCGCTCGTTCTGGCAAGCCACGACGACGCCGGTCGGCAGGTGCGTGATGCGCACGGCCGAGTCGGTCGTGTTCACCGACTGCCCGCCCGGTCCCGACGAGCGGTACACGTCGATCCGCAGGTCGTCCTCGGGGATCGTGAGGTCCTCCTCCTGCGCCTCCTCGAGGAGCGGGATCACGTCCAGGGAGGCGAACGAGGTGTGGCGGCGCTTGGCCGCGTCGAACGGCGAGATCCGGACGAGCCGGTGCACCCCGCGCTCGGCCGAGAGCAGCCCGTACGCGTTGGTGCCGTGCACGATGAACGTGGCGCTCTTGATGCCGGCCTCGTCCCCGTACAAGACGTCGTCGACCTCCACGTCCAGCTTCTGGCGCTCGGCCCACCGCAGGTACATGCGCAGGAGCATCTCCGCCCAGTCCTGCGACTCGGTGCCGCCGGCGCCCGCGTGCAGGGTGGCGACCGCGTCGTTGCGGTCGAACTCGCCGCCGAGCAGGGTCGCGAGCTCCAGGGAGCCGAGGTCCTCCTCGAGCTCGGCCACGGCCCGCGCGAGCTCCGCCTCCATCTCCGGGTCCGACTCGGTGCGGAGCAGCTCGTCCATCGCGCGCGCGTCGTCGAGCCGGCGCTGGAAAGCGTCGAACCGCTCGAGCTCCGCCTGCAGCCTGGACAGCTGCGTCGTCAGCGAGCGCGCGCGGTCTGGGTCGTCCCAGAGCGACGGGTCGGCCGCCTGCTGCTCGAGCTCGGCCGCCCTCGAGCGCTTCGCGTCGACGTCAAAGGAACCCCTTCGCGTGCGCGATGCGCTCGGCGATGTGCGCGAGTCGCTCCGTGTGCTCGGTCATGGCGCAGGCATGGTACCGGACGGCATGTGACGCACGTCACCTCCGAGCAGTGACGACGGCGACCGAACCCATCCCCATCTCGAGACAGGGTGGCCGGAACGTCGAAGGAGGGACAGATGAGCATGAGCGGTGAGGCGGGCAACGGACGGCAGGCCCAACGGCATCCGTTCCATGAGGCCCGACGGAGGGCCCGGACCGGGTTCCCACGATGGCTGGCGATCTTGGCGGCGTGGAGCCTGGTCTCCCTCGCCGGCTGCTCGGACGAGCCACTTGCGCAGGGAAGCAGGCCGTCCGACGCAAGCGCGTCGCCCGAGGTGGGAGCCCCGCTCGACCCCGGCCCCACGATCCTCACCGAAGGGTCCGAGGCACTCGCAGCGGGGACCTACGTCCTCGATCTCTACGCCGGCCATCCGAACGATGAGCGCTTCCCGAACATCGAGATCACGGTCCCCGACGGTTGGTCGAACCTCGACGGGTGGGGGGTCACCACGGGGTCGGAGAGTGGCTCCCGCTGGATGGGGATCACCTTCTGGGACGTGGACGAGGTCTACCGACACCCCTGTGATGGGAGCGAGACGATCCAGCCCGGTCGCACCGTCACCGATCTCGCGAGTGCCCTCGCCGAGCAGCCGCTCCGCGAAGCGAGCCAGCCCGTCGACCTCACGATCGATGGTCACGCGGGCGTGCAGATGGGATGGTCGGTCCCCGCCGACTTCGACTTCTCCACCTGCGACGACGGCTACTTCGACAGCTGGACGGACGTCGGGGGCGGAGGCAGATACCAGCAGGGCCCGGGACAGGTCGACCGGTTGTGGATCCTCGATGTCGACGGCGAGCGACTCGTGGTCGACGCGATGTACATGCCCTCCGCCGATGCCAAGGACCGCAAGGAGCTCTGGCGGGTCATGGAGACGATCCGCTTCCAGAGCTAGCTCGGCTGCCTACTCCGGCGCGAGCTGGATCCGGTCGAGGGCGGGCTGGGTGGCGAACTGGTCGAAGGAGTAGCCGACCACGCGCTCCGAGACGATCTGCGCGTGCGCGATCTCGATGTACGGGACCCAGGGGACGATGTCGGTCATGAGGTACTGGTCGAGCGCGGCCCAGCACTCGATCTGTTCCGTGCCCAGCAGGCCCATGCACCGGTCGATCCGCTCGTCCACGCTGGGGACCGAGGTGACCGAGTACCCCCACCCCTCGAGCTGCTCGGGCGTCGCTCCCAGCAGCGAGAGGTTGGAGCCGAACTCAGGGTCGATCTGCTCGCTCGCGAACAGGAACGGGAACCAGGTCGACGCGCTGGGGTAATCCCTGAGCCACCCCGCTCCCACGCCGAGCGCGACGTGTTCCGTCGGATCGCGCAGTCGGGCGAAGAACCGGTCCTCCGGCTCGACGTCGAGGTCCAGGTCGATCCCGATCGCCGACAGGTCGCGCTGGATCGACCTCCCCTGCCTTCCGGCTGCCTCGTTCGCCAGCGCGAGGACAGCCCGGCATGCCGCCGCGTCGCACCGACCGTCGCCGTCGCGGTCGTACGCCGAGAGGCGCATCTCGGCCCGGGCGTCATCGAGATCGTGCGGGTAGGGGTCGAACCCGAACAGCAGGTTGCCCTCCAGCGAGTCCGGGGCGACGTGGGTCGCCGCGAAGCCGACGCTGAAACCGCGCATCGCGAACGCCGGCTCGGAGAGCAGCCGGACGAGGGCGGCCTTGTCGATCGCCGAGCTGACGGCACGTCGGACGTGCACGTCGTCGAACGGCGGCTCGGCGAGGTTCATCGGCATGTAGAAGAGGATGTCGCTCCGGTGCTCGAACACCCGATCGGCGAGGGCTGGGTCACGCCGGTACCGCTCCACCTGCTCGGCCGTCGCCCAGCCGCCGAAGACCATGTCGAACCGACCCTCCTCGACGGCGGCGGCCAGCTCGCCTGCGTCGCCCCCGAGCGCGATCTCGATCCGGTCCGGGAGCGCCGCCCGCAGGTCATCGGTGGCCGGATCCCACGACGGGTTCCGGACCAGGGTGAGCGAGCCGGGCGTCGCCAGCTCGTCTCCGTCCATGGTCGGAGGGACGAACCCCGCGACGGGCTGCTGCTGTTCTGGGGGTACGGTCGGGTCGAGCTCCTCGGAGCCCTCGATCATGTACGGGCCGGAGGCCACGAGGAACCGACCGTACCCGTCGTCGTGGCCCTCGGCGGCGCCGGGAGGGATCGGGGCGGTCGCCGCCAACGTGAACCGGTGCGCGAGGTCGGTCACCGGTTCGTGGAGCCGCACGACCAGCGTGCGCTGGTCGGGCGTCTCGAGGCCGCTGATGGAGCCGGCCTCCCCGGCCGCGTACTCGTCGAACCCGCGGATCACCGAGTAGAAGTAGGGGTAGCCGTTCTCGGCGACCGGTGTCGCCTCTCGCTCCAGGGCGCGGACGATATCCCCCGCCACGATCTCCGTGTCCTCGAGCGGAGGGCCGTACCGCAGGCCTCGGCGGAGGCGGAACGTCCACGTCAGGCCGTCGGGCGAGACCTCGGGCATCGCCTCGGCGAGGTCTGGGCGGACGTCGGCCCCGCCCTCGTCGGTCGGCTTGCCGTTGTAGGAGACCAGGGTCCGGAGCAGACAGCACCGGAACAGCTCCCAGTCGGTGCTCTCGTAGCTTGCCTGGGGGTCGAGAGCCTCCACCGCCCAGAGCACGCCGTCGGGAGCCGCGAGCCTCAACGTCCCCCCACCGGCCTGCCCGCTCGACGGTGTCGGACCCGGGTCGGCGTCGCTCGTCCTGGTGCACGAGGACGCGAGGAGCCCGAGCGCCACCGAGAGCGCGCCCACGGCGCGCCAACCCTTCCTCAGCATCGGAGGGTTGTATCACTCCGGACCCTTGAGGTCGAGGGATGGGCCGCTCCGGGGAAGCGTCTCGACGAAGGTTCCACGGAGCCTGAGGAAGGAGGGCACTAGGCTCACCTCGCCAAGTGGCTGCAAGGACACGAAGGAGGCAAGCCCAGTGCGAGTATCAGTCTGCGTCACCGTCGACGTGCCAACAACCATGTTCTCCGCGATCGA
>Ga0209172_10004030_pt1 | contig 20805 bp, 23 predicted proteins | sample LarsenN4metaG_FD_184113 | JGI IMG/M metagenome (GOLD analysis project Ga0209172, IMG submission 184113) | Hot spring sediment bacterial and archeal communities from British Columbia, Canada, to study Microbial Dark Matter (Phase II) - Larsen... ... | reverse complement strand
AGACACTTCAGATCTCGCCTGTAAGCAAGCGCAATCAGTAGTTTTCCCGTTTCTGACCTGATTTCCCTCGAAAACGGCCGGTTTTTCAGCATCCTGCTAGAAATAGAGCAAACGCGGAGGCGCGCTGAGACGCAAACTCTGTTATGCGACGTCCCCGGAAGCGCAAAACCAGCCGAAGGCCCCGCCGATACTTGCTCCACCCCGTTTGTTTCGCTCACGCTTTCACCAAGGTTTCAAACCCGCCCCACACCATGCGCTTCATATCGAAGGGCATCTCTTTCATGCTCATCGATTCGCTGAGGCGCGGGTCCTTCATGACCGCGGCGTTTACCTTGTCACGATGCTTGCGCGATTTGAAGATGATCCAGGAAAACACCACAGTTTCATTCGGCTTCACCTTCAGCGCTCGCGGAAACGTCATCCCCCACTTTACTTTGAGGTCTTCGCCGATACATTCGCGATAGTCCAGCGCGCCGTGGTCGCGCCAGACCTTGCCTCCGGTTTGCGCCATCTTGCGATAAGCGGGAATGTTCTTCTTGGGAACCACTAAAACATATCCATCTACGTAACTCATCTGCACCTCCTTCGAATTGTCCTGCGATTCCGGCCACGCTCGCAGACCGGCCTAAAGGCGTCGGCCACAACTTGTTGTTTTCCTTGAAGGGCCGAGATTCGTTCCGCTCCGGCAAATTGCCGGGACGGAATTCGTCCCGGCGCTGCATTACTTTTTGCTTTCCAGTTGCTCGCGCATCCTGAGTTCACGCGCGGCTTCTTCGGGAGGCAACGCGTCGGACGGGAAATCCTCCAGTTCATAGATGGGACGGATTTCGAGCGTGCCGCCATCGGGCGTGGTGGGGCAGCGCTTCATCCAATCCACCACTTCTTGCATGGATTTGGCCTGAATTAGCCAGAAGCCCGCGATCAGCTCTTTCGTTTCCGCGAAGGGGCCGTCCGTGACGGTAACTTTTCCGGTTCCGGAGAAGTGCAAGCGCTTGCCTTTGGAGCTGGGGTGCAGGCCCTCGCCGGCGAGCATCATTCCGGCCTTAATGAGTTGCTCATTGAAGTCGTTCATCGCTGCGAAGAGTTCCGGTGGCGGCATTTCACCCCGTTCGGACTTTTCATTGGCTTTTACGATCACCATGAATCGCATGACGGTTTCTCCTTTTTGAATTGCCTTCAACCTCTTTTTGACTGCCTTCAACCTATAGTCGCTCAGGCCGCTGGATTTTCGACATTGCCCGATGAAAACCAAAACCCGGACAGGCCTGGAGGTCTGTCCTAGTGGGTTTCGGCGACACGGCGTTCGAGGAAGCGGCGCTCGGGTGCTTGACGAGTGAGAGCGAGGGCGCGCCGGTAGGATTGGCGAGCTTCGGCGGTCCGGCCGAGCCGGCGGCAAAGGTCGGCGCGGGCAGAATGCGCGAGATGGCGAGTTCGCCCCGGGCGAGCAGCGCATCAATCAGCGCGACACCGGCCTCCGGGCCATCGCGCATGGCGATGGCGACGGCGCGGTTCAGTTCAATCACCGGCGAAGGTTCCACCTGAACGAGCGTGCGCCTTCCGGTTCGCTGCAATCAATGCGGACAGCACATGGTTCAAGAACGCACCGTCCGCGAACTGGTGGAGATGTTTTTCGACGGCCTGACACACGCACGCATGGTGAAGAGCGACGAGTTTCGTCTTCGGATCGTCTTGCCGAAGGACATGCCCGCCCCACGTTGACGATCCTTGTTTCCCTAGAGATCAGCGTTACAAATACATATAGTGACCATCACCATCATGCTGCGTAGTAAACCAAAGCCTTTCATGAAATGCGCACATTGGCGGTCGCTCCTGCCGGCGCTTGTTTTGCTGTCCGTTGCGTTACTGTTCGTGCCGGCGCCAACAACCGGAACGCAGCCGCAACCGAATCAACGCGAAATTGCGGATCAACTTCTTGGTTCAGACCTGCGGCAGAGGAACGAAGCTTTGAAGGCAGTCTTGTCAATTGGACCTGCGAAGGTAGGCCCAGAACTTCGCTCAGCGCTGATCACTTTGCTGGAGCGACAAAACAGAATCGTGTTAGAGGCTCAACGTCGGCAGGTCACCCTAGACACGCTTGAAGATCCAGAGTTCATCTCTGGCTTGTCTAGGGTTGTTGCCGAATTGAAGGATCCGAAAGCGATTCCTGCGCTGGCGGGAGCCCTCGGGATGTTCACAGCCATTCGTCCCTTAGCAGACTTTGGTGAACAGGCTGCTCCAGCCGTACTTGAAGTAGTAACGTCCGCGCATAGCCACTACAGCGCGGTCAATGATGGATTGATAACGCTTAGATTCATGGTTGAAAGAATGAAGTCGCATCGATTATCGGCCGGCATCCTCGATCAGATCCGTCGTGCTGCCGAACAGCGCCTTTCAGGAAAGCAATACTTTACGACACTGTGGTATGCGATTGACCTTGCTGTGGTTCTCAATGATGCGAAGCTTCGAGGTATCGTCAAGTCGCTGGCGTCAAACCGGAACGAGGTCATGGCTAGAGGCATAGAAGACGCCAAATTGATTGATCTGACGCAAAAGCGAGCTGCTGATCGGATTGCGGGAGTTCCTGCTAACCCGAGACCGTGACGATCGCCCTTGCGGTCTTTCAAGAACCGCGCCTGTTTCCAAAAAGGGCGAAAGTGTATTTAGACGACAACGAGGAGGAGCGCGCCGCAACGTCCAACTCTTGAAGCATATCTTGAGCAAAGTCGACATTCACTCGTTGTATTGGCGTCATCATCCGACCCCTGTTGGTAAAGTATCGTGAAACGTCCTCTCCGCGCTCCGCTCGTTTCGCAATGGACTCAGCAGATACTGGCTTCGCGCGCTTAGGAGTTTTCTTCATAGCTTCTGTTCCTCTTATATAACACTTATGCCACATGCCGTTTTTACAAGGATAACTCACCAAAAGCGGCCCACCTGCAGACGCCGCTTCAGGGCCGTGTAACCGCCATTTCGGAAAGCGGCAGCGCATGCCCGGGCAGTTTTGCTCGTGCGTCGTTGATTTCGATTTGGGATAATCCCAGTCGCGGAGGAAACAGACTCATGCAAAAGACCATCATTGCTGCAGTTGCGGCGCTGCTCACAAGCGCCGGCGTGTGCTTCGCGCAGCCGCCTGGCATCACGCGCGACATGATCGAGCGGGCATTGCCTCTCGAAGGCGCGCCGCTTGCCGAGCCGGGACCGTACAAGGTTACGTCCGAAGCCGCGTTCGGTTCGCCCGGCCACCTCGTCTTTCGACCGACAGCGCTCGATGCGTTTCCGAAGAAGGACACGTTGCCCGTGATGGTGTGGGGCAATGGCGGTTGTGCGATCGACAGCACGCGCTACTCGGGCTTTCTGACGACGATCGCTTCGCACGGCTTCCTGGTGTTGGGCACGGCCGCCCAGGAGGGCGCCCCGCGCCGACAGGCAAACGCAGACGACTTGCGCGCAGCGATCGATTGGGCGGAGAAAGAAAATGCGCGAACCGGCTCTCCGCTGCAGGGGAAGATCGCGACGGACAAAGTCGCGGTCATGGGCCAGTCATGCGGAGGATTTCTCTCGGTCGCGCTCGGCGCGGATCCGCGCGTCAAGACTATCGGCGTGTTCAATTCAGGCGTGCAGAAAGCGAATCCCGGCGCTCCGCCGTCGCCATTCCCCACTTCGGACGCGCTGCCCAAATTGCACGGACCCGTGCTGCTGATCAACGGCCATGAACCCGATTTCATGATGGCGCAGTCGGCGGCGACGTTCGACATGATCGACCACGTGCCGGCCTTCTATGGCGCCCGCCGCAACGCCGGCCACACCGCAACCGTCTTTCATCCCGGCGGCGGCGAGTTCGCCAACGTCGCATCGAACTGGCTCATGTGGACGTTCAAAGGCGACAAGAAGGCCGGCGCCATGTTCGTCGGCAAGAACTGCAGCCTCTGCACGAATTCGAACTGGGACGTGCGATCAAAAGGGATCAAGGAATGAAGTCGTAAGTTGCTCTGGGATAATCGTCGCTTGCTACTCCACTCCGATATCGCCGATTTCGGTCGCGAGAAGCATGGCGAAGGCGCCGCCGCGGGGATCGCGGTCGAGGATCGCCGCGCGGCGGAGGTAGTCGCTGAAGGTCAGGCCGCGAGTCCCGGTGCTTTCCGCAACATCGAACAGGACGCCGTCAGAGGAAGTTCTGGCGAGGATGGCCTGCCACGCCCGATCGACAATGGGTTGATAGACGGCGGCGTCGAGCCATCCTTTACGTATGCCGCGCGTCATGGCTGTCGCGATCATCGCCGTGCCCGAGTATTCCGGATAGGCCCCGGGATAGTCGATGACCTCCCTGAACATTCCGTTTTCATCCTGGAATTGGGACAGCGCCTTCATGTGCGTCTGAAACCCTGCAAGCAACGCGGGATAATCGGGATGGTCTTGCGGAAAATCGGTCAGCGTCAGCGCCATGCCCAGAGCGGGAAAGCCGTTGCCGCGCCCCCACGCTGCATCTGTCGACGACTGGTGCCGGTAGAGACCGTCGGGGCGGCGCACGATCTTCTGCATAAAGAAAAAGTGGCGGCCGGCCATATCAAAGTATTTGCGGTCGCCCGTCAAGGCGCCCGCCTTGGCGAGGATGGGGATATCCATGAAGATGGAGTCGCTCCAGCCGCCATGCAGCGGCATGAAGTCCCTGGGCGAACCATCGTCCGCAAATCCGCTGTTTGCGGCGCGGACCACCAGCTTTACTGCGCGCTCGTCTCCGGCGCGTCTGGCAATCTCATAAAACAGCATGTGCGCTGCGAACGAACTCTGCGACGGCCTTGCGAAACTGTCGCGCGAACCATTCAGATAAGGCTCCGCGAGCCGCAGGACGTCGGCTGTGGCGCCGAGCCTCAACTGTGCAATCAGCGCCATCGCCAGGATGTACGTGGGTTGCGCGAAATCGCGCCCGTAGACCTTCCCGAGTTCCTCGGCAAGCTGCCGCGGCGATCGGCTGCGCCGCCGATCGATTTCGAGGCGCGCTTCGGACGGGGAGATCGGCGACGGCAAGGACTCGAGGATTCCGGACTTCGCCGGCGCTGCAAGCGCGGGTATCTTGCCGATAGAGCCAACTGCCGTCTGCGACAGAGCCGCGGCCAGGCCGGCGTCCCGCTCGCCCGCGATCACGACCAGGTCGGGCGCCTGGATGCCAATCCATCGCCACAACACATGCGATTCAGTATTGTCGCGGTACGCGACGCCCGAGGGCGGGAACTCAAGCGGGCGATTATCGGGATTGGCGAGCGGCACGGCTAAAAGCTTGAATGGGCGGCGCTCCTGCGGCAGAGCCTCAAATGCGGTTATCTCCGCTTTCACGGTTTCGACCGTGGCGTCCGGACCCTGCAGACCGCCGATCAGGAGCACGGTCGGCGCAGACGGCCGCGGACCGGCGACGACGAATGCTTCGATGCGCCCGTCGCCGGCGGTCAGCCCGAAGCTCCAGCGCTCCGCGGCGGTGAGCGTTCCGACGAACGCGATACAGACCAGGCTCGGGAGCAGGAAACCCTGACCAGTCCGACTCATAACGCCCCCTGAATTCGAATCACGCAAACACGGAGTCTATCGCCGGCAGATCTTGCGGGGTTCATAAATTTCCGTGAGATTTTAGCCGGAGATTACGCAGATCCTAGTAGGAACTGCGTAATCTACAGCGCGCGATTCAGCGCAGGGGCAGCCAGATCTCGGTCTTCAGCTCCGTCGGCGGAACCGAGCGCACGTCGTTGAGGTATTCCTCCACGATCGGGGCGTCGGCGGGTTCCTCGCCGCTTTGGACTAGCCAGGTTCCGTACAGCCACTTGTACGCACGCTCGAGCTCCGCATAGGGTCCGACGTGCAGAGTTACGGCATACCGCCCGCCGCGAATTTCGCGCAGCTCGAGTGGGCCGGTTGGCGACCAGCCATCAGGTACGGTGAGACACGCTTCGGATCGAAGCGCCTCCTTGGGCGTCGCCGACGGGTCGTCATAGTAAATCCCGAACGAGCGCGTCGACGGCCCAAAGAGATTCATGCTCGCGGCGATTGCGCCCAGTTGTTCGAATGTCGCGCCGATCTGCATGTAATCGCCTCGATGCGCAAGCGCGGCGACTCGGATTGCAGGCATTTCTCGAATAGCGGCGTGATAGGTTATCGTTGCTTCCATCGCGTCCTCCTCGTTGTGCGTTGTGGGTACGGGAACGAACGACGCCCGATAACGCGCCGGCGGAACCGCGTAGGCCGCCTTGAAGGCGCGGGTGAACGCCTCCTGGCTCGTGTAACCGGCGCGCCGGGCGATCCGGCTTACCGGCAGTTCGCCGGCGATCAGTTCCACGGCTGCGCGGTGCAGGCGAAGCCGCCGCACCGTCTCCGTCACCGTCTCTCCGCGCATGGCGTGGTAGACCCGGTGAAAGTGATAGCGTGACAGGCATGCCACGCCTGCCAGGCGGGTCAAGTCGACGTTCTCGTCGAGATGATCGCGCAGCCACTTGAACACCCGTTCGAGACGGGCCCCGTAGTCCTGCATCGTTGCGTCTTCGCTCATGAGCGCAATCCTATTGAAGCCGGTTTGATTTAGATTGCGGAATTTCTACTCCGCACGCAGCGAGATGGCCGGATCAATCCGCGCGGCGTGGCGCGCAGGAATGATGCACGCAGCCGCCGCAGCGGCCACCACGAAGAGCGTGACGCCGGCGACAGTGACGGGATCCGTTGGCGTCACGCCAAACAGCATGGAGGACATCATGCGCGCGGCGCCGACCGTTGCAGCAGTTCCGACCCCAACTCCAACCGCGACGGGTCGCAGTCCTGTTCCGAGCACAAGGCGCATGATGTCTCGCGGACCGGCGCCCACGGCAAGACGGACGCCAATCTCGTGGGTCCGTTGGCGCACCGCAAATGACAACGACGCGTACGCTCCCCCAACGGCGACGATCAACGCCAGAATGCCAAATGCGCCGAATAAGGCCGCCGTGGCGCGCCAGCCATGAATCTGTTGATCGCGGTACGCGAACAGGCGGTGCAACGTGACATAAGGCATGTTCGGGGCTGCATTCTGGATGAGGCGCCGGATGGTTCCCATCAATGGGCCGGGATCGCTTTGAGTCCGAATCAGAAGGTGGTTCGCAGCGCCGCCTCCTACCTTTGGAAATACGACATAGATGCCTGGTTCTTCCGTAGCGTCGCCCCAGCGCGGAACGATATTTTTTCGGACGCCGCTGACAATTGCGACGATCGTCCAACAGTTATCGATGCCCCACAACTTCACGCAGTGACCTAGTGGATTCGCTCCCCGGAAGTAATCACGTGCAAACCACTCGTTCACGACGACCACCGGCGAATCGGCCGCGCCTTGTGTTTCTGTCGGGCGGCGGCCTTGGATTATCTTCATGCCCAGCGTTTCAAAGTACTCCGGCGAAACATATTCCGTGAACGCGGACGCGCCGCGACGATCTGCCCGTGATGGCCAAGGGAAACCTGGAATCTCGAAGGCGTGATAACTCTGGGCGATGTGCTGGGGAATTGTTCCAGCTGAGCTCACATGCGTTACTTGCGGGAGGCTGCGTACGCTGCGGGACGCCTCCTCCAACATGCGGGTCACGTCAGCGGCTTGATAGCCCGCACGGATGCCGGGAATCGTGGCGACAAGCACGCGGGCGTCGTCGATTCCAAGATTCGTAGTGGCGGCGTTCGTGAAACTGCGCACGAAGAGACCGGCGGAGATGAGCAGCAGTATGGTGAGCGAAACTTGAAGAACGACCAGCGACGTGCGAAGACGGGAATGCAGTGGATCGACGCCTCCGTGAGCTTTCAGCCACCGGCTCAAGTCGGCTTTACCCAGGTAGAGCGCAGGACTGACGACGCAGACGACGGCGCACAACAACGTGAAGCATGCTGTCGCTGCGAGAACATGCGGATTCAGGATCGCGTTTCCATAACGCTCCGTTTCGAGCGTGAACAGGAGGCGAGGAAATATCCAGCTTCCCATTTCGCCCGGAATCGGCGCGGCCAGCACGCGCAAAACCGCGTCGGTTATCCAATGAACGGCTGCAAGCGCAACGAGGCAACATACGCCCGCCATTACCAGAATTTCCGTGAACAATTGCCGAACGAGCCGGCCGCGGCCGGCGCCTAGCTGCATGCGAATGGCCAGCTCCTGCCGCCTCTTGAAGGCGTGACTCATTATCATGCTCGACACGTTCGTGCATGCGATCAGAAGAAGCACGAGGCCCGCGCCCAACATGCATATCAGCAACAGGTGAAGCTTGGACGCTCGGGTTACGAAGTCTTCGTGAACGGGGGCGAGCTGTAATTCCGGTCCCATCACAGGCGCTTCACGCAAGGGTGGATAAGCCGACTGCAACTCGGCTCTGGCCTGTGCGATCGCGACTCCGCTCGCTAGCCGGCCGAGAAGGCTGTACCCGGCAGGAATCTCGCGCCGGCTTCCGGCCGGAAGCCACACGTCCACGGGTTCCGCGTCGACGCCGGAAAAACCTTCCGGAGCGACGCCGATGACGGTATACAGTCGGCTCGAGAGTCGCACTGTCCGGCCGGTAACGTCGGGCGCCCCGGCAAATCGACGCTGCCAGAGCGCGTGTCCCAAAATCACAACCGAAGCGCCGGGATCGGCGTCTTCCGCTGCAGAGAAGTTTCGTCCCAGAATAAGTTGGGTTCCGAGCACCGGAAGGTAGTTGTGACTGACGAATCGGGCCTGCACCACCTGCGCGTTCGCTCCAGATTCGAGGGGTAAAGAAATAACCGTCCGGCTCTGAGCCGCTAACGACAAGAGCCGGACGTCGCCCTGGAGGGGCGCGAAACTGTCATATCGGACAAGCCACGAATTCGACGCGCGCACGAGACGAGCCGGATCTGCGACGTGGGCCGGCGCGCTGAAAATCAGCGCATCGATGAAGCCAAAGAGAGCCGCATTGGCGGCGATCGCCAGGGTCAGCAGCAAGACCGCCGTCAATGTAAATCCCGGGCGGTTCAAGAGCGTCCGCACGCTGTGGCGGACGTCTTGGCGAAGATCGTCGATCACGCGGGTTCTCATGGGGCGATGGAGCTCGATCGATAGACCTGGTCGATGACGAGAGCCGCGCCGAGACTTTCGACAGTCACGCTTCCGCCCGAAATTGCAACTCTTGTCGTCCAATCTCCTTCGCCGTTTCGGCTATGCACCGTAATGCAGCGTTCGCGATGCGACACGATGACGTAATCGCGCAACGTCGGGATCGTCTTGTAGTATTCGAGCTTCTCGACCGCGTCGTACTCCTCAGATGAGTCGTTGGTTGCTTCCAGCAGGACCATCGGATTCAAAGCGGTAGCTTCGGGACTTGGAGGGTGCTGCTGGAACGGGCCGCAGATCACTGCGCCGTCAGGAAAAGTCGCGAGACCGACGGCCTCGACATAAATCCTCAAGTCAGAAGTGTGAACACGGCATGGCCGGTCTTCCACTGCGTTTCCAAGAATGCGAAGCACTTCGGCGGCGAGGGCTGAATGCTCCTTGGAACCGCCGGCCATGGCATAGATTTCGCCGTCCAGAAATTCGTGTTTCGTCGGGCTCTCGAGTTCCAACGCAACGTAGTCGCTATAGGTGTAGCGATGAAGGCGCCTCGCGGGAGACATTTGTCGACCTCGTTCCATAGATTCTACACGCGCTGCATGGCGGCGCGGTTCGACAATGAATGACCCCCTGCGCTCGCTGGCGCTCGCGCTCTCCCCCTCGAAGGGGGAGGAAAAACGTCTGGACCGAAGGCGGGGGTGTTTTGATTGCTGCAAGGGGATTCGCTCCGTACAATGCGGTCATCAGTTCACGCTCCAGCGAGGTCGGTTATGAGAATGTTGGCCGTTATAGCGTCGATGCTTTTGGTCCAGGCGCCGGCTGCTCCGTTGCAGCAGCAACAGACCGTTACGAAGGCCGCCATCGAAGGGGTTGTGCTCCGCGCCGGAACGGGCGAGCCGTTGTCGCGGGCGCAAGTCATGCTGACGCGCGCCGCACTGCGTGCTGGAGAGACAGAGGTCCCACCGGAACTGGCGAGGTTGCAGGTTTCGGGCGCGGCGGCGATTCCGCCCTCCACGACGGATCGCAACGGGCGGTTTTTGTTTAAAGACCTGGAGCCGGGCGCGTACCGAATCACCGTCGTCCGTAACGGCTATGCCCGACAAGAATATGGGCAGCGCGTTTTTGGCGGACGCGGAACGATCGTCAACGTCGCGCCGGGCCAGACGCTGAAAGACGTCGCAGTCTACATGACGCCCGCAGGCAACGTGAGCGGAACGGTCCGCGACAGTTTCGGCGAACCGGTCGCGGGACTTCAGGTACAGCTTCTGCGACCGGCGTATAACGTAATGGGACGGATTTCCTTTCAGCAGGCAGGCGCCGGCCGGACAAATGACCGTGGAGAGTATCGGGTATATTGGGTGACTCCGGGACGGTATTACGTCAGCGTTGCGGCCCGCGCGTTAGACCTGCTCGAACTGGCGGCGAATAGTAACGAATACCTCGACCGAGAAGTCCCAACGACGTACTACCCCGGCGTCATTGACGTTTCCCGAGCGGCCGTCATTGAGGTAGCCGCCGGCGCGGAGCTTAACGGTGTTGACATAACCCTCGCCGAGCAGCAGCTATTTAGAATCCGCGGCCGGCTCATGGACGCTGCGACAGGACAGTTTCCGCGGAGCGCAACGGTCAGTCTCGTTCCTCGTGGGCTTGCGAGCCCGATCGCCCCATCTTATGCGGCTGGTCGGACAGCTTACAATTCTGCGACAGGAACGTTCGAGTTGCGCGACGTCGCTCCCGGCGCCTATTGGGTTCGTGCAACGGCCGTAGCTAATACGGCAACGGCGGTTGTGAGTCAGGCTGGCGTCGGTCGTTCCGTCAACGACGTTTTAATGGAAGCGCTGGCCTCAACACATTCGACTCAAGTTGCCGTGGACCTGACGGGGTCCGATATCGAGGGACTCGTACTGACGCTGAACGCAGCCGTCTCTATACCGGGTCGGTTGAGCGTTGACGGGGCGTCCTTGCCGAGCGTACCTAATTATGAGCGCTTGCGAGTGACGTTGCGCCCTGCCACCCAGGGCGGCATCACGAATCCCACTCGGAATCAACCGCTGCCGCCCGAGGGAACCTTCATATTAGAAAACGTCGTTCCGGGAGACTACTACGTGGCCGTCGCGCCGCTGCCACCAGACTTCTATATAAAGGAAGCCCGCCTCGGTCAGACGGATGTGCTGAGCCAGCCCCTGTCGATTACTGGTCCCGTAACTGAAACGCTTAGCGTCGTATTGAGTCCTCGCGCCGGACACGTCAGCGGCGTCGTGCGCGACGACCGGCTGCAGCCTGCACCGGGAATTCAAGTCGTACTGGTCCCGGACACGCATCGCGGCCGGCCCGACCTCTACAAGACGACGTCAACAGACCAGACAGGCAGCTTCAGTCTGCGCGATATACCTCCCGGCGATTACAAGGTATTCGCGTGGGAGGCCATTGAGTCGTTCGCCTACTTTGATCCCGATCTGATCCGGCGATTCGAGTCCAAAGGCAAAGCGATTCACATCAGCGAATCCTCGCGGCAATCTGTCGAAGTGGAGGTAATTCCGGCAGGGCAGTGAAAACTGGTCTTGACCCGTAAAGAACTTGGAATCGACGCGGCCCTTCGACGCCTACACAATGGGTTTCTCCACGCGAACGTGGGAGGAGACCCTCGCGATACTCCGGGCTTTCTCCATCGAAAGACTCGTCGACATCCGGACTTTGCCCGGCTCACGGCGGACGCCGCAATTCAATCTGGAACACCTCAGAGTCGCTCTTCCTGATGCCGGAGTGGAGTACATCCACATGAAGGCATTGGGAGGACTGCGCAAGCCAAACAGAAACCTGAAGGCGAATGCAGGATGGCGCAACGAAGCGTTCAGGGGGTTCGCCGACTACATGCAAACGGCGGAATTCGAGGCCGCCCTTCAAAACCTGCAGGAGTTGATACGCGCGAAGCGTTGCGTGTATGTGTGCACGGAAGCGGTGTTCTGGCGGTGTCATCGACAGCTCGTTTCGGACGCATTGTTGATTCGCGGATTCCGCATCGGACACATCTTCAGTCCAACGAAAGTCGAGTCGCACAGTTTGACCGGGTTTGCGGTCGTGGAGCATGGAAGGATCACTTATCCGGCGTCCGTTTCACACAAAGGAAGTTAGCGGCTGCGGGGCGCGACGCGCACTTCGAACCGGGCGCTGCCTTCGCCATGCCCCGTTGCTATCCTTTTGTTCTTATCTTAATCTCAGCCTATATGCTTTACAGGCTTTTGGCGGTTGCAGTGTTCGCGTCGAGCGTGATGGCTCAGCAACGCCCGGCGCTGAACACCAGTCAGGTGCTCGATCAGGTCGACCGGAAGTTTTCCCGGATGCAGGATCTTTCTGCGGATTTCACGCAAATTTCACGCGAGCCGTTGAACCAAACTGCCCGCGCATCGGGTCATTTATACCTGATGAAGGGCGGCAAGATGCGGTTCGAGTACGAGGAGCCGTTCAAGCGGGTCAGCGTTTCCGACAGCAAGAGATTTACGGATCTCAACTATGCGAACCGGGAAGCGACGACCGACAAGGTCAAGGACACGATTGACGAACGTCTTCCGATCATGTTCCTGCTCGGGCGGTCCAACCTCAAGAACGAGTTTGGCAAGTGGAAAGGGACGCTCGACGACCAAACCGGCTTCGTCGCGATCCAGTTGTTTCCGAAAAAAAAGGGCGACGTCCAGTGGGTCGAGATCTCCGTGGATCCGCGCACGTATCTGATTCACCGGCTCGCGCTCAAATACAGCGATGAATCGGAATCGGAGTTTTTCTTTGACAAGATACAGACGAACATCGGTCTCCGCTCTTCTCTATTCGATCCTACGGTTCCGCCGGGCTTCCACGTCGTCGCAATCGATGACAGCGGCGGGCGTTAGCAACGATCATGGAATTCGTCTGTAAGTACGCCAAGCCGACGGGCGAAATCGTCAAGACGGTGCAGGTCGGGCACAGTCTGGAGGAGGTGCGGCATCACCTGCAGGAGCAGGGGCTCCTGCCGATTTCGGTCCGCCCGCGCGGCTGGACCGCCGTCGTCGGCCCCCGCAAGCGGCGAGCGGTCATCAAGACCGAAGATTTTCTGATTTTCAATCAGCAGTTCGCCTCGTTGATCAAGGCCGGCCTGCCGATTCTACGTTCTCTCGACCTGTTGCGCGCCCAGATCAAGAATCCCGTCCTTCAACGCCACATCAATGACGTCCGCGACCGCGTCCATTCGGGCGCACTGCTTTCGGAAGCGCTCCGCGCGCAAGGCGTCTTTCCGCCGGTGTACACTGCGACAATACTGGCCGGCGAGCGGACGGGCGATCTCGTCGAGGTGATCACGCGATACGTTCAGTACCAGAAAACGATGCTCGCGGTCCGCAAACGTTTTTTGAATTCGTTAATCTATCCTAGTTTTTTGGTTGTCCTTTCTTTAGTAATGGTGGCGGTGATCATGGCCTACGTGATCCCGCGGTTCTCTGAGCTGTATGCCGGGCTCAGCGTTCCGTTGCCCTTCGCGACGCGCACCCTGATTTCGATTTCGAGCGCCGTGCAGAGCAACCTCGTTCCGATCGCGGCCGCTTTGGGCGGAGGCCTGATCATCGCGAAGATCTGGACCGGCACGTCGACAGGACGGAGCTGGTTCGATGCGTTGAAACTGAACGTCCCCATTCTGGGTCATCTGCTGACAATGTTCTGGATGGCGCAGCTCTCGCGAACGCTGTCGACGCTGCTGCAAGGCGGCACGCCGCTGCTTTCCGCGCTGGAAACCGCCGAAAACGCGGCCGGCAACGTCGTGATTGCGGATTCGATCAGGGGCGCCATCACGCAGGTGCGGGAAGGGAAGGCGCTTTCCGACAGCCTGGAGCGCGGCGGTCATTTTCCGGACCTGGCGTTGGAGATGATCCGAGTCGGCGAGCAGACGGGGTCGCTCCCCGAGATGCTGAATCACGTAGCTGACTTTTACGACGAGGACGTGAACGTACGGTCGGCTGCGCTGCTTGGCTGGGTGGAGCCGGTCATTCTGATCTTTGTGGCGGTGTTTGTGGCGGCTGTATTGATTTCTCTGTATCTCCCGATCTTCAGCATTCGGTCATCCATGCAATGATGAAAGCCGTAGCCCCAACCGACGATCGATTCGCGGCGCGTCAACTCGCGGACCGCTATCGCTGCGAGTTCGTTGAGCTCGACGCGACGGACCTGGATCTGGATCTCTTTCGTTCGATTCAGGCCGACCTGATGCTGCGCTACAACTTCGTTCCGCTCCGCGTGGAAGACAACGCCTTGGTCGTGGCGATGGCCGATCCGAGCGATCTGGTCGTCATCGACGAACTTTCGGCGCTGCTGTCTCGCCCGCTCATCATCAAGGTTGCGCCGCTTGCGGAAATCCAGGACCTGCTCAAGAAGTCCGAGTCCTCTCAGAGGATGCTCGAGGAAGCGACCGAGGGCTTCAAGCTGCAGCTTATCCGCGAAGACGAGAGCGGCGACGAAACGATCACGATCGAGAAGATCACCCAGGAAGAGTCCAGCCCGATCATCCGCCTGGTCGATACGATCATTTTCACGGCGCTTGAACGGCGCGCCAGCGACATTCACATTGAGACGCGAGATTCCGAAGTCGGCGTCAAGTACCGCATCGATGGTTCTCTGACGGAGGCGATGGCGCCGATCGGGAAAGAGCATCACTCGACGATCATCTCGCGCATCAAGATCATGTCCGAGCTCGACATCTCGGAACGGCGCGTGCCGCAGGACGGACGTTTCAAAACGCGATACAAGGGCCGGTCGATCGACTTCCGCGTGTCGATCATGCCGTCGATTCATGGGGAGGACGCCGTCATCCGCATCCTGGACAAGGAATCCATCAGCGAGAAATTCCGCACGCTGAGCCTGGAGGTCGTGGGCTTTTCCGACGGCGATCTCAAGAAGTTCCGGCGATATATCAATGAGCCGTACGGAATGGTCCTCGTTACCGGTCCGACGGGCAGCGGAAAGACCACGACGCTCTACGGCGCGATCATGGAGATCAAGAGCGACGAAGACAAGATCATCACCATCGAAGATCCGGTCGAATATCAGATCCGCGGCATCACGCAGATTCCGGTGAACGAGAAGAAGGGCCTGACGTTCGCCCGCGGCCTCCGATCCATTCTTCGTCACGATCCCGACAAGATCATGGTGGGAGAAATCCGCGACGTCGAAACGGCGCAAATCGCAATTCAGTCGGCGCTGACCGGTCACCTGGTCTTCACGACGGTCCACGCCAACAACGTCGTGGACGTTCTCGGACGATTTCTCAACATGGGCGTCGATCCTTATAACTTCGTCTCGGCGCTCAACTGCATTCTGGCGCAGCGGCTCGTGCGCGTCATCTGCACGAATTGCCAGAGGCCCGTGCGGCATTCGCCCGAAGTCCTGGCGGATTCCGGACTCGATGAAATCCGCTACGCGGACTTCGATTTCTACGAAGGAACGGGATGCCTGGAATGCAACGGCACGGGATACCGCGGACGCACGGCGATCCATGAACTGCTGGATTTGTCGGACCGCATCCGCGACATGATCATTGCGCGCCGGCCCACGTCGGAAATCAAGCGCGTGGCGCACGAAGAGGGAATGACGTTTTTGCGCGAGTCGGCTCTGGCGAAGGTATTTGCCGGGGTGACGACGTTGAAAGAGATTAATAAGGCGACCTTCATTGAGTAAGGCTCTTCTCGATACTGTCACGCGATTCTTCCAGCCGCAGCGCCCGCTGTGGGCGTGCGAGTTCACGTCGCGGCATCTGGTGGCGGCGGGCGTGGACGCATCGCGCAAAAAGCCGGCGGGCATGATGGCCGCGGCCTTGCCGTCGGCGGTGCTCGCCGGATCGCTTTCGGAGAAGAACATTCTGAAGGATCCGATCGTGTTTGACGCGCTCAAGGAGGCGCTGGGCCGCGCCGGCTTCAAAGGATCGGAGATCTCGGTTGTCATTCCAGACGATTCGAGCCGGATAGCATTCGTGAACGCGGAGACGCTTCCGCACGGACACGACGAGCGTGAAGCCTTCGTGCGATGGAAGTTGAAAAAGACCGTACCATTCGATGTGGACGCGGCGCAGATCGCATTCCGCATCCTGACGCCGCCGGGCTCGCCCCCGGTGCGCGACGTGAAGAACGTCGATCTCCTGGTAGCGCTGTCGCCGCGTCCGGTAGTCCAGGAGTACGAAGCATTGATGGAGAGGTTGGACATACACGCGGGCTGCGTTATTCCATCCACGCTGGCGTCGCTCAATCTTTTTAGAGCGCCAAAGGAAGACGTCCTGTTTGTGAAAACAGCGCCGGGCTGCATTACAACGACGATCTTTCAGGACGGACTGCCCAGGTTCTACCGGCGGGTTGCGGAAATGCCTCTGTACGACGCGGTCTTTCCGACCGTGATGTACTATCAGGACAAACTGGACGGCGACGGATTGCGAGCAATATCGGTTTGCGGCTACGACCTCGACCTTCGCCGCGAGCTTTCTGAATTGGAGACTCAACTGGGAGTTCCTGTGTTCGAGCTGGCCCCCGACGGCGTCGAGGATATTTTCAAGCCGGCGCTGGGCGCGGCGAACCTTGCTCTCAATTAGGGCTTTGAATAAGAACGTGGGTGAATTCGATCTGAACCTATCGACGCGGCCTTTTCCGGCGTACCGAGTTGCGAACGCTGCATTGGGCGCGCTTCTGGCCGTGTTGATCGGCGTGTCGGTCTGGCAGGCCTACGCGTTCTTGCGCGTTTCGTCGGCGGCTGGAGAAATTCGCAGTCAGGAAGAACAGGCGCGCGTCGAAAATGAAGCGTTGGCGGGCCGGCTGCGCGAGCTGGAATCCACCCTCGACCGACCGGAAGCGGCCGCGCAGCTTGCTGAAATCGAGTATCTCAACGGGTTGATTGCGCGAAAGAGCTTTTCATGGACGCGCGTGTTCGCGGTCCTCGAGGATATCCTTCCGCAGTCCGTACACCTGACGAGCATTCGTCCGGAGATTTCCGAAAACGGCCAAACCGTTCTCTACGCCGAAGTACGCGGCCGAAGCGCGGCCGATCTCGGCAAGTTCATTCAGTTGCTGGAGGCCTCGCCGATGTTCGGGACTCCAACAGTTTCCGTCGAGCAAAGAAAGGATGACGCGGGCGTTGAGGAGGACGTCAGCCTGACTGTGACCTATCTCCCGGAAGGAGAAAGCGGAGGCAGGACGGAATGATCTACCGCCGGCAGAAACAACAGTACGCGTTTGCAGGTTTGCTCGGCGTGATCGCTCTGATCAACGTCCTGTTCTTTTTCATTCTCCACCGGCCGGCGCGCGCCGAGTATGTGCAGTTGCAGGAGTCGATCACGCGTCTGCGCGCGGAACTGGTCGGCCGCGAGAAGGCCGTGAAGGATCTCGAACTCACGAACACGCAATTGGGCCGGTTCGAGCACGACCGGCGGGAGCTGTACACAAAGCATTTCATTTCGTGGGAGGCCGGCTTCGGCCACGTTCTGCCCCTGCTGGACGAACTGGCCGAGCGGGCTGGCGTGCGGAAGAGCCGCGTGACCTACGCGCCGGAAGGCGAACCGCAGTATGGCTTGTCCTTAATCAAGATCGATATTCCTGTTCAGGGCGAGTACGACAACGTTGTGAATTTCATCCGGGAGCTGGAAGAGTCGGAGACCTTCTTCATCATCAACTCGATTGGCGTCGCGTCGGCCGGAGACGGCAGGACGGGCGACGGCGGCGGGATGCTGTCTCTGTCGTTGACTCTGGAAACGTTTTTCTATCGATGACGGTCCGGGAGAAGAAGCAACTCAAAATATTAATGGTTCTGCTTGTCATTCTCGGCGTGGCGCTCTACATGAGCTACGGCATGAACAGGACGCCTGCAGTTCCGCAGGTCGCGTCTCCGGCCGAGCAGCGCGCAGAGGCCGCGCTTCCCTCGGGAGGCGGCGCGCGCATTCGTCTCGACCTGATGAAACCCGATGATAAGGATGGCGACGTCGGCCGAAACAACCTGTTTCAATATCGGAAACCGCCGGCGCCTCCCGCGCCGCAGATTCAGTCCGCGCCGCCTCCGATCCAGGCGCCGCCTGCGAACCCGCAGTGGCGCCCGCCTCCCCCTCCGCCGATCGCTTTCAAGTACGAAGGGTGGGGGCAAGTCAACGGCAAGCTCACCGCATTCCTGAGTTACGACGCCAACGGACGCCCGACGCAATACAACGCGACCGAAGGGGAGGTTCTGATGGGACGATACCGCGTTGCGCGAGTGGCCGAATCTGTCGTTGAGATCGAAGATCTCGAATCGAAACGCCGGCAGATCTTTCCCCGGGCTCAACAAGAATGAAGCGCCGCGATGCAGGCTTCTCTCTGGCCGCGCTGATTGTGTTTCTCAGCGTCGTCACCATCATGATGGCCGCCGCGATCCCGTCCTATCAGATGCAGCGGAAACGCGACCTGGAAGCCGAGCTCATCTTCCGCGGCGAGGAATACGTTCGCGCGATTCAGAAATACCAACGCAAGTTCAATATCTACCCGCCGGACATCGACTCGCTCGTGGAAACCAACGGGATCCGCTTTCTGCGGAAGGCGTACAAGGATCCCATCACTGGCGAAGATTTCCGTCTGATTACGGTGAATCCGGACGGCACAATCAGCGGCTCGAATACGTTGAATCAATCAACGTCGCTGATCCCCGGGGCGAAACCGATCGGCCAGCAAATAGGTCAGAAAGTGGGACAGCCGCTCCCTTCATTCTTCCAAACGATTGGCGGCCAACAACAGACCAACCGGCAGCAAAACGCCCCTCCGGGCAGCGCGGGCGCGATCATTGGCGTGGGGTCGAGCGCAGAAGGCGAGGCGGTGAAGATTTATAACCAGCGGGAGAAGTATGAGGAGTGGGAGTTTATTGCGCTGAACCCGGCGAGCTCCAATCCGCAGAATTCGGGTCAGGGGCAGGGGCAAGGTCAGGGTCAGGGTCAGGGCCAAGGCCAAGGTCAAGGCCAAGGTCAAGGCCAAGGTCAAGGTCAAGTTCAGAAAGGACCATTGAATCAGAATCAGAGTCCGTTTGTACCTCCGCCGCCCCCGCCACCCCCTCCTTCTCCGTTCGGTCCTTCGAACGCGCCATTCGGTCCTCAACCGACTTCGCCGTTTGGACAACCCGCCGGCGGCCAGCGCGCGCCGTCTGCACCCCTCGGCCAGCCGCAACCTTCGCAGAACCGCCGCTGACGCGGCAATTGAACGTGAGCAGGCTTTCACTCCCCCTTCGAGGGGGAGAGCCGCCGAAGGCGGCAGGGGGTCAAACTGATCCACGCTGTCGTATGGCCTCCCGTATCACTTCAAGAACCGCTTCGATGTTCCGACAAACGACGTGATTCTGAAATCGAAGGATCTCCACGCCCAACCCGGCCAAGTACACGCTACGCTCCTGGTCATACCCTGCCCGGACCGGATCTAAATGCGGCGCGCCGTCGAGCTCGATCGCAATGTCGCATTCCGGGCAGAAGAAGTCGAGGATGTACCGCCCGATGCTGTATTGACGGCGGAATTTCTTGCCGAGGATCTGGCGGCCGCGGATATGCTTCCAGAGGATGGCCTCCGCTGGCGTGGGGTTGCTGCGCAGCTCGCGGCGGCGGGATTTCAGCGGCGGGATGTTGACCAGGTTTCGATCGCGCTTTTCCATATCCGGCGCGAAGTTCAAGCACGATAGCTTCCGCTGCACCGCAGTTCTGACCCCCTGCCGCCTTCGGCGGCTCTCCCCCTCAAAGGGGGAGCAACCTTTCCTCGCCATAGGCGGCAAGGGGGTCAGAATTTCTTCGGCCCTTACGACGACTTCTTAGTCGCGTTTTCCGGGAGGACTATGGATTACACGACAATCCAGTTCCATCCAGGTCCGCGGGTCGCGAGCATTGTGCTCGACCGGCCGCCGTTGAACGTCATCACAATCCAGATGATCGATGAACTGAACGCGGCCCTGGACGAGGTTGGAGAAATCCAGTCGCAGGTTGTCGTGTTTTCGGGCCAGGGAGAGCGTGCATTCTCAGCCGGCGTGGATGTGCGCGACCACGCGCCGGAGCGGGCGCCTTCAATGCTCGAGTCGTTTCATCGCGTCATTCGAAGAATCCGAGACGCGGACTTCGTCGCCCTGGCGGCGATCCACGGACACACGTTGGGCGGCGGCGCCGAACTCGCGCTTGCCTGTGACTTGATCATTGCGGGTGATGACTTGAGTTTCGGTTTTCCGGAAATCGACGTGGGGTGTTATCCACCGGCGGCAGCGGCGCTGTTGCCGGCCGCGATTGGTTGGCGCAAGGCGTCGGAGTTGGTTCTTTTGGGAAAGCCCGTCGGGGCCGCCGAGGCGAAGAGTATGGGGCTCGTCAATACCGTCGTTGCTCGAGAACGGCTCAACGACGCTGTGGATCGGTGTGTGGACGACTTGCTCGGCAAGAGCGCGGCCGTCCTGCGGCTGGCGAAGCGGGCGCTGCGCGAAGGCGCCCGAGGCGCGTTTGAAGAGGCGCTGGAGCGGACCGAGCGGATCTACGTTGATGACCTGATGCGGTTGGAGGACGCGGGGGAAGGCCTGAAGGCCTTCATTGAAAAACGTCCGCCGGAGTGGAGGAACCGGTAATGGACGGATTATCGTACGTTAAAGCGTGAGTCACGTGTCGGGACACGCGATTCGCCCCTCCTTGGATAAGGAGGGGCGGCTGCGCCGCAAGTAAATATGCCGCGAAGCCACCTCAGCGGCGCAGCCGGGGTGGTTCGTTCAAGCCACCGATTATCGGA
>Ga0209172_10004026_pt1 | contig 20833 bp, 15 predicted proteins | sample LarsenN4metaG_FD_184113 | JGI IMG/M metagenome (GOLD analysis project Ga0209172, IMG submission 184113) | Hot spring sediment bacterial and archeal communities from British Columbia, Canada, to study Microbial Dark Matter (Phase II) - Larsen... ... | reverse complement strand
AATTCCCAAAATTTCAAATTCCGAAAATTTCAAATTCTGGAAATTCTCTAATTCTGAAAATTCTGATGCTGACAAAAAAGAAAACAAAAAAACCTGACCCTTCACCGCCTTTGCTGGAGGCTCGCGGCGAGGAGCGTTAAGGGTAAATTTCAGCACAAATAGTCTTTTACAAACAAACACATTCAACTATGAAGAATTTTCAATCAAAAGTGGTTGCAAAATCACTGTTCAACCAATCCTTCAAAATCAAATGCCCTCAATGTTCACATGGGTTCAACTCAAAATTATCACAGTTGGAGATTGAAGGGAAAGTTAGATGCCCCTCATGCCAAGCGAATTTTAGCCTTGATGGCGGTTTGAGGCAAGAAATTGAAAAGGCGTTTCGAAAATTTAAAATCTAAATAGCTATGGGGTGTGGAATTCTATTTCACGCCCGCATTTAAATATTTTTAAAAATGAATTACGAAAATCTCCTAATAGCTCTTTTAACGATACTACTGCCGCTCATTGGTGGTGCAATCGGCTATTTATACAAACAGGGTATTGACAAAAAAAAGGAACTTCAAAGTGAAGTTAATAGAGAAAGGCGAGACATCTACCAGCAGTTTGTAAATCTCATAATTGATATTTTCAGCGAAACAAAGATTGGCAAGGAGGTTCAGAATGAAGAGATACTTTCCAAGTTTTTCGAGTTTTACAAAAAGTATATTCTTTATGCTTCGCCAGATGTTATAAACAGTTTTGCAGAGTATCTACAATCTGTCTATAATCAAGAGCAAAATAAAGATACCTCCTTTAGTATAAGGATGTTGTCAACAATCATGTTAAAGATGAGAAAAGACCTGGGTTTGTCTAATAGTAGTTTAGGCAAAGACGGAGAAAAACTATTTCGTGCGCTTATTACTGACTTCGACAAAGTTTTTAAATAGGCGGCAATATCTGAATTGCCACAATTGAAATCCAATCCATAAATCGAAACAACAATAAGAAACCCAACCCACACCCACAATCATGATGCAAGTAATCAAACGTTCCGGACGCCGCGAAGAGGTGTCTTTCGACAAAATCACAGCGCGCCTGCGCAAACTCACTTACAACCTCGACACCAACTACGTCAACCTCATCGAGGTCTCTAAAAAGGTCATCATGGGTCTCTACGACGGCGTGACGACCGTGGAACTCGACAACCTCGCGGCTGAAACCGCCGCCACCATGGCCACCGTCCACCCCGACTACGCCCTGCTGGCCGCGCGCATCGCCGTGAGCAACCTCCACAAGGAAACCGAAAAATCCTTCGCCAAAGTGGTGCACGAACTCTACCACTACATTGACCCGAAAACGGGCGACCGCGCGGGCCTCATCGGCGACGACACCTACAAAATCGTGATGAAGCACAAGGAACGCCTCGAAAGCGCCATCATTTTCGACCGTGACTTCGAGTTCGACTACTTCGGCTTCAAAACCCTCGAACGCTCCTACCTCATGCGCATGAACGGCAAAGTGGTGGAGCGCCCGCAACACCTCTTCATGCGCGTCGCCGTCGGCATCCATCAGGAAGACATTGACGCTGCCATCGAGACCTACAACCTGATGAGCGAGCGCTGGTTTATCCACGCTACGCCCACGCTGTTCAATGCCGGCACCCCCAAGCCGCAACTCTCGTCGTGCTTCCTTTTGAGCATGACCGAGGACAGCATCGCGGGTATTTTCGAGACGCTCTCGCGCTGCGCCCTCATCTCGCAGTCGGCGGGCGGCATCGGCCTCAGCATCCACAACATCCGCGCCACCGGCTCCTACATCAAAGGCACAGGCGGTACTTCCAACGGCATCATCCCGATGCTGCGGGTGTTCAACGACGCGGCGCGCTACGTGGACCAGGGCGGCGGCAAACGCAAGGGCGCCTTCGCCGTTTACCTCGAACCCTGGCACGCCGACGTGTTCGAGTTTTTGGAACTGAAAAAGAACCACGGCAAAGAGGAAATGCGCGCCCGCGACCTCTTCTACGCCATGTGGATTTGCGATTTGTTCATGGAGCGCGTGAAAGACGACAAGGACTGGTCGCTCTTCGACCCGAACGAAGCGCCGGGACTTTTCGACGTGTACGGGGCAAAATTCGAGGCGCTCTATCACCAGTACGAACAGGAAGGTCGCCAGCGCAAAACGGTGAAAGCCCGCGAGTTGTGGAACGCCATTCTCGAAAGCCAAATCGAGACGGGTACGCCGTACATCCTGTACAAAGACGCGGCCAACCAGAAGAGCAACCAGCAAAATTTGGGCACCATCCGCTCGTCGAACCTTTGCACCGAAATTATCGAATACACCTCGAAGGACGAGGTGGCCGTGTGCAATCTCGCTTCGCTCGCGTTGCCGAAATTCGTCCACGACGGCCAGTTTGATTTTGAAAAATTGGCCGACATCACCCGCGTCGTCACGCGCAATTTGAACAAAGTCATAGATATCAATTACTACCCGATTCCCGAAGCGCGGAACTCGAATATGCGCCACCGCCCCATCGGTCTCGGCGTGCAGGGTTTGGCCGATGCGTTCATTTTGTTGGGTTTGCCCTTCGACAGCGAGGGGGCGAAACAGTTGAACAAAGACATTTTTGAAACCATCTATTTCGCCGCCGTCACCGAAAGTTGCAATCAGGCGGAAAAACACGGCGCCTACGAAACCTTCAAAGGCTCGCCGATGAGCAAGGGGATGTTCCAGTTCGACCTTTGGGGCGTCACGCCCTCAAAACGTTGGGATTGGGACGGCCTGCGCGAGCGCGTGAAAAAAGTCGGTGTGCGCAATTCGCTGCTCGTCGCGCCCATGCCGACGGCCAGCACCAGCCAGATTTTGGGCAACAACGAGTGCTTCGAGCCTTACACCTCCAACCTCTACACGCGCCGCACGCTCGCGGGCGAGCACATCGTGGTGAACAAACACCTCATGCGCGACCTTGTGCGCCTCGGCCTTTGGAACGAGGAAATGCGCGAAGCCATCATGGCCGCCAACGGCTCTGTGCAAGGCATCGAAGACATCCCGAAAGCCGTGCGCGACGTGTACAAAACCGCCTACGAAATCAGCCAGAAAGTCATCATTGACATGAGCGCCGACCGGGGCGCGTTCATCTGCCAGAGCCAAAGCCTCAACGTGTTCATGGAGTCGCCGACCTTTGCGAAACTCTCTTCCATGCACTTTTACGCCTGGCAAAAAGGCCTGAAAACGGGGATGTACTACCTCCGCTCGAAGGCTGCGACTGACCCAATTAAGTTCACACTCAGCCAGAAGCACCAGCAGAAATTCGTCGCCAACGCGAAGGTGGACAACCCGGTCATCAGCGCGACGATTCCGGCTGAAAAGCCCGTGCCAACCATGAGTGCGTTGGATGTGGAGCAGGTGTCGGGCAAGGTGTGCAGTATTGACAACCCGGATTGCGAGGCTTGTTCGGCGTAGTGCGATTGAACACGGCTGACACCGAAAAGCACTGGTTTTCACGAATGTGTTTTTTAAAAACTTCGGTGAAATCGGCGTTTTTCGATGTCGGATGTGTTCAAAAAATAACGATTGTGAGTGGTGTTCGACGTAGATTGATAGAACACGGCTGACACCGAAAGGCACTGATTTTCACAGATTTATTTTTTTAAAACTTCGGTGAAATCGGCGTTTTTCGGTGTTGGCCGTGTCTCAACAAAAAGACAAACGGCTGCCGGTGGGAGCGAATAAAGTCGGCGCTTTCCTGATTCCCTTCACTGAAACGCACTTTCCCACACTGTTTCTGCCCGGCTGGCTGCTGCCGTGCGGCCGTTTTTTAGAAGTGAGAAGCGAGAGGCGAGACGTGAGGTTTTCTCTCACTTCTCACCCCTCACTTCTCACTTCTCTATTTTTGGCAGCGTCACCATCCAGATATCTCCCTTGTCGCCATCTCTTTCATAACGAGCGAAATAAGCCGTTTTGCCGTCGGGCGAAATCGCGCCGAAGCCCCTGTGCGCATAGGTGTCGTTCACTTCTTTGCCGAGATTGATGGCGCGCACCCAGTCGTTCGCGAGGTTTTTGTCGGTCTTTCGGTACGACATGAACACGTCGGATTTGCCCAAACCGGGAAAACCCGTACTCGTGTAATACAGCGTCCTGCCGTTGTCGGCCCAATAAGGATTGCCTTCCTGCCCTTCTGTGTTGATGTCGGCGCCGAGCGCCACGGGTGTTCCCCATTGGCCGCTGGCTTCGCGTTGCACCACAAAAATGTCTATGTCAGGCGGAAGCAAAACGCCGCCTGCGGAGAAGGCGCCTTCGAGCGCAATCATGTTGCCGTCGGGCGAAAAAACGCCTTTGCCCATAAGCGGAATGCCAGAAAGAGCGAGCGGCTCTGGCGTACTCCAAGTTTCTGTTTTTCTGAAACTTGTGTGCAAACGGCCATTCACGAAAAGCAACATTTGCCGACCGTCGGCGGTCATGGAAAGCGGGATTTGATTGCCTTCGCCGGAGAGCGCCGCGACCAATTCGGGCGGCGACCATTGGCCGTTTTTCATCCGGCTGACAAAAACGTCCTGCCCTGAAACATTATCGCGGCGGCCCGACGCACCGAAGTAAAGTTCCGACCCGCCGGCGGAAAGCACGGGGCTGAATTCGTCGCCTTCAGGTGTGTTCACAGCGTCGAGGGGCGTTTTTTGCAAGTTTTCAAAGGGTTTTTCCAAAATGGGCAATTTGCCGTCAATCCAGGGTTTCACCCGCAATTGGTAGTCGAAATTGGTGTTGCACCCCCGTGGCAACGTGTCGGGGAAAAAGGCGCGCGCCTTCGTGAGCAATTCGATGGCGCTTGGGTAGCGTTTTTTTTCCAGAAAAAATTGCAGCGCCTCCTCCATGAGCCGGAAGGCCGAATAACGCGGCGCGTAGCGGGCGATATAGTCCTGCGTTTGGCGCAGCAAAACGGCTGTATCTGCCACCGAGCCGGTGTTGCGGATGCGGGCGAGCGCGAGGTTGCGGCGGCGCAAATCGAGCAAATGCGCCTGTTGTTCGGAGTTTAAAAATGAATCTTTCGTGAAGTCGGCAGTTTTGTCCGAAATGGCATTCAACAAAACGGATTCCAGCGCCGTCCAGCGGTTTTTTGCATGAAAATCAAGCATTTGCGCAACATCGCCTTTGCAGAGCAACTGGCGGACTTCTTCGCGCCAGCAGTCGCGGGCGACGAAGGATTGCGGGTGGTCGGCAGCGAATTTGTCGAGTTGGCAGAGCGGGTATTTTTGCTCGAAAGCCGTCCAAAGCCGGTCGGAGAGGCGGCGCGATTTCGGGTAGTTTTCGGGTTTTACGAAAGCCAGGTGACGCTGCACGAGCGCCGTCAGCACGTCGTAATCGTCGTCGTCGAGATGGAGGTTGACGATGGTGGAGCGGGTGTCGTCGTAGGCGGGCTGGAGTTGCGGCATTGGCTGCGGCAAACCCTCGACGAGCGAATCGAGGATGGAAACCGTGCCGCGTACCCGCACAAGCGAAAGCAACTGACGCTGTACGAGTTCGCGGGTTTCGAAGAAGGCAGCAGAGTCGAGCGGGTAGCGTTTGAGTTGGCGGCGGACGGTTTTGGGCGGCAACATTTGAAAGTCGGCGTACACGTCGGGCAGCGAGTGGTTGAGCAGCAGGTATTCATCGAAAGTGGGATTTCCCTCGAGTTTTATTTTGGCTAAAAAATAGCGGGCTGCAGGGCCGTACCGCTTATCCTTTCGGTATTGCTCGAAGACCGTTTTGGCAGTGGCGAAGTCGCGGTTTTCGTAGTGTTTGAAACCTGATTTGAAAGATTGCGGCGAAGAACACGCGATGAATAAACATGCTGAAAGCATGAGTAAAAAGTAGATTGTTTTCATGCTGTTTTGACTTTTTATCTCAAAAATTTCCTTTCAAAAACGGCCTCGTTGCCCCGGTCATCTTTCACCGACAGGCGCAGCCAATGCTCGCCCGCGCCGATGCGCCCATCGAAGGTGTGGGTGAGGCGGTCGCGTTTGCGATCGTACTCGAAGAGTACCCACTGACCATCCACCGTGCCGCGATAAGTCAAATGGTCGGCGCTGCCGCTCACGGCGAAGTTGTCGCGGATGCGGAATGCCATCGTGCTTTTTTTGCGCATGTCGTCGTCGAACACGACGGGGGTGATGGTCGGCTGGTCTTTGTCCACCATGACACAGTAATCACCGAATTGGCGGACTTTGGTAACCAAATAATCGTCGCGCCAGGCGCCGCCGCAGTTGTCGGGGCGACCTTCGCCGCAATAGGCGATAACGGCTTTGGTGCGCAGTTCGGGCGGCAGGTTGCGCGGGCGGATGCTGACTTCGAAATATTTCTGGACGGGAGTGCGGTTGTCGTGCAGATGATGCATGGAAGAGTACATGCCGTCGCTGTCGTCCTGCGTGGTTTTATACTGAAATTGAAGATTTTCGTACAACGCGCCTTTGGGCAACGACATGGTAAAGTCTTCTAAATCAATGCGGCTTTCAGCGTCCCAGGGTAATTCGTACTGGTAAGGTTGGCCGACAAAAGGCTCCATATTTTCGTCGCGTTTCACCTGAAACTGGATGCTCGAGGTGTTGCCGGCAGCGTCCATGACTTTGAGCAGAATTTTTACCGGCTTGTCTTTGGAAAGCGCGATAGAACCGAGCGCGTTGGTGCGGGTATAGTTGGAAAGGCGGTCGCCGGGCAGCAAAAAACACCTGTGGAACCAGGCGCCATAGCGTTTGCGGGCAGCGTAGTCCACGTGCGCGTTCAGGTAGCGCGATTCGTCAAAGTCCAGTTGGTCCATGCGCCATTGGTAGGCCAGTTCGCCGTCGGCATAGAGCGCGATGGCGAAGATGCCGTTGTCGTTGCGGTGGCCGCTTTGTTTGTCGAAGGCTTTGACGCCGAACCCGACGCGCCAGGCGCCGAGGTAGGTGACTTCGTTTGCAACGCCGACGGTGCCGTCTTTTTGCCGCTGAATGGGGAAAGGTTTGCTGGTAAGGACTTCGCGTTTTTCGTTTAAAAAATAAACTTTCATGTCGCGGATTTCCGGCGGGACTTTGTCCTGGACGGGCAAGCCGAAAAGCAGCGGATTGAGGGCGCGGTCGGTGCCGGACTGCCGGATTTCAAAGTGCAGATGTGGGCCGGTGGAGCCACCGGAATTGCCCAGTTTCCCGATTTCCTGACCTTTTTTTACGCGAAACTGGCCGTCGGCGGGGTGCAAATCCACCTCGAACCGCTCGCGTTTGTACTGGGTTTCCTTTACAAATTTTTGAATGTCGGAGGAAAACCGGTCGAGGTGGGCGTACACCGTCGTGTAGCCGTTGGGGTGTTTCACGTAGAGTACGTTTCCGTAGCCGCTGGCCTGCACCCGCACGCGGTCTATGAAACCGTCGGCGGCAGCGAAAACGGGTTGGCCGGTATTGCCGTCTATGTCAATGCCGGAGTGAAAATGGTCGGATCGCAACTCGCCGAAAGTCCCGTTTATTTTCAGCGGGCTGGCGGCTACGGGAGCCATGAAATAATCTTTCGGATGGGCGGCAATGAAGATTTCCGGATCGGGCATGGGAGCCGGTTCGGGATTTTCAAACGACAATGCGGTGAGTACCATCACGCTGCCGGGCAGAGTTTTTTGCAAAAATTTCCGCATTAGATTAGAAGATTAAAATGATCGTTTTTTCAACGGCAAATTAAACTCTGTTTGCGGAAAAATACTGAAAAATGGTCGTTAATATTGGGTGAACGCACTAAAATTGAATGCCGGCTACCCTGACGTTTCTGGATAACCGGCATTCAAAAATTGAAAGTATTACAGCTTCACCAACTTCCCGCTCATCGTGGCGGCTCCTGCCTGTACGCGCCAAACGTACACACCTGATTGCGGCATTTCGGAAGCGGGAATTTCGAGCAAGTGCGTGCCCGCGTTTAGTGTTATTTGATTGAACCAGAGTCGTTTGCCTGAAAGGTCGGTCAGTTCTGCCGTGATATTTTCAGACTGTGCGAGACGGAGTGGAACCCTTGAGCCCGCGCTCGTCGGATTGGGTCGCGCATGGAAAATTGCAGTTTCACCAATCGCTTCAGCGCGTTCGGTAAATCGTAGATTCAGTTTTTGAACTGCCTCTCCTGCCGTGTAGGCTTCGGGGGCAATTTTCTCTTTGGCGAGAGAGATTGCTTCGCTTAAACGCAGGGCTTTTTTTGCTCTGATTTTCAACGAAACCAGATTTTCGTCGGGCGAAACCCGTTGGACGACGGGGCTGAACCAGACCGCATTGAGCGTTCCGGGGCGCGGGCTGGCAAATGCCGATTCGTCCATACCTGCAAGGTTGCCGGGGGTAACTGCCTCTATTTCGAGCAAATTCGGGTCGAACTGGAGGCTCATTTGAAAGCCGAGCCACTCGGCAGCATCGGAGATACGAAGCGGCACATCGAGCGTTTCGTCAGCCAAAAGTGTCGCATCTGGCAAGGTCAATGACGCGGCGGAGCGGTCGTCCACATCTTGCGACGCGAAGCCGGGAGCCGCACCGCAATCCACGTCGCCTGTTTTTACACCGATAAAGCCGAAATTCAGGAGGCTGTCCTGGGCTATTCCCGCAATGTTTTGTGGAAATGGGTTGATGGTTGACGGCAGAGGTTGTGCAGCGATTTGCAGATTTAAAAGAAAGACAAAGAGAGTTCTCTATTTTTGCCGTTCGATTCAATTTTGAAAAATTGCGTGTTGCGTTTTACAGAATCTTTTCCGTAAACCGTGTGCCGTCAACCGAATGCCACTCATGTTACAACCCGGCGACAAAGCTCCCGATTTCGCACTGCGAGCCAGCGACAAATCACTCGTAAAACTCTCCGAACAGCGCGGCAAAAACGTCGTGCTTTTGTTTTTTCCTTTCGCTTTCACAGGCGTTTGTACGAAAGAACTTTGTTACATGCGCGACAGCCTCGCCGACTACGAACAATTGGACGCGCAGATTTTGGCTATCTCGGTGGACAGTCCCTACACCCTCGCCAAATGGAAAGAGGAACAACAATTCAACTTCCCGATGCTCTCGGATTTCAATAAAACGGTGAGCAAAAAGTACGATTCGCTGTACAAGGAATTTGGCCTGGGGCTGAAAGGCGTGTCGAAACGTTCGGCGTTTGTCATTGACAAACAGGGAGTTGTGCGTTACGCCGAAGTGCTGGAAAATGCCGGCGAGTTGCCCAATTTTGATGCCGTAAAACAAACCTTGCAATCACTCAACTAAGCGCCATGTTGCCGCCATACGATATTTCCAATTTTGAAAAACCGCTCTGGGAAGAAGAAGAGGATGTGCTCGTCGAGGACGACATTGGCTCCGATTTGCCTGCGCACATCATCGTTTACAACGACGATTTCAATACCTTCGAGTGGGTGATCGAGTCATTCATGGCTATCCTGAAACATACCCACGAACAGGCCGAACAACTCTCGCTGATTATTCATTTCAAAGGAAAAGCCACCGTCAAGTCGGGTAGCAAAGACGAACTCGTCCCGCTTTGCGAAGCCCTGCTCGAACGCGGCCTTTCTGCCGAAGTGATCAGCGGCGAATGATGTTGGACTTTGGACGTTAGACGTTGGAATTCGCCTTTTTTAATTTCGCTTATCTAAAAATTAAAATGAAACACAATTTTAGAGAACTTCAAATTTGGCAAGAGGGGATCGAAATTGCCATTAAAACCTATCAAATTTGCCAAAATTTTCCCAAGGAAGAGTTATTCGGACTGACAGCTCAAATGAAAAAAGCCTCAGTTTCGATCTCTTCCAACATAGCAGAAGGGTGCGGGAGGGGCACCGATGCTCAACTCGTCCATTTTCTTGACATTGCTTTAGGATCAACGTGCGAACTTGAAACCCAGGTAATCATTGCCGAGAAACTTAATTTTTTGGCATCGGATGTTGCAAAAGAATGGATTGCATCAATACAGCAAATTCAAAAGCGCACGAGGACGTTTCGCGATAAATTCGCAGTCTGAAGTCTAACGTCCAAAATCCATCATCTGGCACAATGCCTGTTTTCTGGCTGAACAACAACGAACTGACATTCCCGCATCCCAGCCTGGCCGAGCCGGGCGGCTTGTTGGCTGTGGGCGCCGACCTGGCGACAGAACGCTTGATTCTCGCCTATCGAAACGGCATTTTTCCCTGGTTTGAAGAGGAAGGACAATTTTACTGGTACGCCCCCGACCCACGCTGGGTGTTATTCCCGGACGAACTGCGTGTGCACAAAAGCATGCGCTCCATTTTTAACAGGCAAAAATTTCGCTACACCCTCGACACCTGTTTCCCTGATGTGATGCACGCTTGTGCCGAAACGCCGCGCGACGGCTACGAGGGTTCGTGGATAAGCCCCGCATTCGTGGAAGGTTATTCGCAATTGCACGAACAAGGTGTCGCGCATTCGATGGAAGTATGGCAGGACGAAGCCCTCGTCGGAGGTTTGTACGGCGTGGCGCTGGGCAAAATTTTTTACGGCGAAAGTATGTTCACCCGTGTCCCGAACGCTTCCAAGGCGGGTTTTATCACGCTGGTGCGAGCGCTTCAAGGCGCAGGTTTTTGGCTGATTGACTGCCAGCAACAAACCTCACACCTGGAAAGTCTCGGCGCGCGTGGCATTTCCCGCGAGTTGTTTTTAGAGCATTTGGCTAAAAACATTTACGAAAAAACACTGGTCGGAAAGTGGGTTTTTGACGAGAAAAAAGGCGTGCGCGTGCAAAAAAGCAACTAAGGATGCGCCACGGCTATCACGCCTGTGCCCGAAAAAGGAAGGCTGTTGCCTTGTTCGTCGAACAAAATACAATCGAACAAAACCTTCATTTTTCGTGTGTTTTGCCCCCGTTCATTTTGCTCGTAATCGTCCGATTCCAGCACTTCAAAGACGGCGCCAACAGGCTGTTGTACCCTGTCCGAACGCCAAATCCTGCCTTGCGCGTCCACCCACTCGATGATGATTTCGCCCAGAGGCCCTTGCACTACAATCGGCTGAACGCTGTAAGTGAAACCCGCCGTTTGCACCGGAAGATCGTTTGGCGAGAGTTGCTGGAGGCGTGCTTGTGTGAAATTTCCAAAGGAATCGCCCACAATAATGCTGTAAGAGCTACTCAAAAAATCGGTGAAGAACATTTCACTTGTGTCGCCTGTGTTCCAAAACAGCGACGCTGGCTGCGGGCCGGTTATAACTGCCGCAAGTTGATATGAAGCGCTGTCGCCAGTTGCCTCGATATTGACGGAGGGGAACGACGCGCCGGGGTTTGTGAGCGATACCGTTCGGAAAATCGTGCTGGTCAATCCCGTTGTTTTTTGAGCCGTCAAGCGCACAATTTTTGGGTTGTCATCCTGAAATTCCTGTTGGATGGAAGCGCCTGTACCGGCGGACGCGCTGTCAATATTCCAGGAAAAACTGTTGTAACCGCTGTTGGGCAGCACCGAAAAAGTAGTCAAAAACGTAGTGTCCGGCGAACCGCCGAGGACATTTTCAAATACTAAAGAACCGAGGTGGAAAACGTTGTCCGGTTGAAAATCATCCGTTTTAAGGCTTTTAAAAATAAAAGTCAGGCTGCCGGGGCAGTTTCCGTCTGGGCAATCTTCCTTTGAAAAACTGCCGGTGCAAAGGATAAAATCATCTTCCTCAAAATCTGTGAACAAGTAAACCGAGTTCTGGCCTGCTGTCACGGTTTGATTCACAACCGAGTCGGGGCTGTAAGTCACCATAAACACAGGGTCTTCCGAAACCGGCGGAGGCAAGGGTTCGGCTTTTTTGCAAGCCGTCCAGCACAAGGCAATGACGAGCCATGCGGTTATATTTTTCATGTAAAACATTCAAAATCAGTTTTAAAAATACCAGCGCAAGCCCGCGTCGAGCCAGAAAATATTGGCGGGTACGGGCGCGTCGGTCAATTTTTTTCCAATCGAACCGGGTCTGTAAGTGCCGCGCAAGGTCAACCCCAGGTGTCGTAAGGCTTGCCATTCGCCGCCTAAGTAGAACGTCGGCGAGAACTGGCGGTAAGGCGTTTTTTCGAGCCAGACTCTGCTTCGCTCGATGCGGACGCCTTGTTGCAGCGATTCCGAATACTCGCGCGTAATTTGCCCTTGCACGCCTATGAGCAAACCGGGGGCGAATCCTGCCTCTGCTGTCAGCGCACCGCGACCCCAGCGCAAACCCAGCGGAATTTCGAGAAAATGCAGGCCATACGTTTGCAAACGCCACAAATCTTGTTTGTAGCCAAAACTGTAACGCAATTGCCCGCTCTCCGTAGAGGCCGTGTCGTCGGCCCAGTTGCCGGAGAGGTAGCGCCAGTTGGCGCCCACTGCGAGCGACCAGGATGGCACGAACCGGTAGTGCGCAAAGACGCCGCCAACGCCACCCAGTCTTTTTTCGTCGGGCGAAGCCTGGCTCAAAGTGCCGGCGGCAGCGAGACCAAAACTGAATTTTTGTTTGCGCACGGGCTTGATTGGCTGCGCATCAGTCGTCGCAAAAGGCGTGTTAAAAGGTCGTTCAGGGCGTTCGAGCAAGTTGAGCAGCGTCGGCAATTCGGCAAAAATATCCAGGTTTTTAAAGGCTTCCGGCGCAGTCGCGACGGCATTTGCCGAATCAGCCGCAATGCCCGGACGTATATTTTCGGCTTGCGGGATTTGCCCCGGCGCACCGGTTTCCGGGTTCGGTTTGAGTGGAGTGGGGGAGGGATTGGCCTGATTGTCCCGACCTTTCTTCGTGCGTTGACCCGGAGCGAAGGTTTCGCCCGCTCCTTTTTTATTTATGCCAAAGTTTTGATTGTCAGTGTTTTTTTGCCAGTTTTGATTGGTTGCTTCTGATGTGTTGGCTGGGTTGTCGGCATTGTTTTTCAAAAAAGAAGAACTCGCGTCGGGTGTTTTTTCTCCTGAAATAATGCTGTTCCCGACGCTGTCACCCTGCGCCTGAACGCCGCTCTTATCAATGGAACGGGCGCTTCCAGTTTGGCTTGTTTTTTCGGCATCATCGTCTCCGGCCAATTGCTCCTGCTGACCGCTCCTGCCACCGCCACTGCTCCTGTCGCTGCTATTGCTCCTGCCACCGCCACTGTAAACTGCTACGGCTACGCCGACAGCTCCAAAAAACAGCCACCACAGCAGCCAGCGCCGACGCTTTTTGCGCCGGGCTTCTTCGGCCTCGATCAATGCCTGCGCCTGTTCCCAGTATTCCTCCCGGAATTGAAAACGTTGCGCCGGCTCATCGGTGTCAAATTTTTGCCGCATGAAATCGTCTAAATTTTCCATAGTCGTCAGTACGTCAGATTGCGGGGTTGAGTTCGGTTTTTATCCAGGATTGCAATTTTTGCCGGGCATGATTGACGTGCCATTTGGAAGTGCCTTCGCTCATGCCGAGCATTTCGCCGATTTCGCGATGACTAAACCCGTCGAGTGCGAAGAGGTTAAAAACCTGCTGCGTGACCGGGGGGAGGCAGCGAAGCAGGCTTTCGAGGTGTTGCACATTGAGGCGTTGTTCGGCTTCGTTCCAGTCAATCACCTCGTCGTACTCGCGTTCGATTGCATCTGTAAAAACGGTCAGTTCGCGCCATTTCTTTTCTTTTCGGAATTCGTCAATGGCGGTATTGATCATAATGCGTCGTATCCAGGCCTCGAACGGCACTTCATCGCGCCGGTAGCGGTCGAGGTGCTGGATGATTTTCAAAAATCCGTTGTTGAGCGCCGACACTGCCTCCTGCTCGTCGCGCCGATAGCGTACGCACACGGCCATCAGTACCGGAAAACACACGCGGTACAGGGCGTATTGCGCTTTGCGATCGCCCTGGTGGGCGGCTTGCAGGAGTTGCGGGTCAATGTTCATGCAATCAACGGAGGCTTCAGGGATGAAGTTTGTTTTACGTTTTTCGACTTTGCATTTTGATGTTTTGTGGCAAAAAAACCGCCGGAAGTCGTCGTTTCGGCCTCCGGCGGCGGCAATGTACGGGTGTTACTCTATCATTACTTTCAAAACTTGTGTGTTATTTGCCATGCGAACGTTCAGGAAATAAACTCCGCCCGGCAAATCACGCAGCGAGAGTCGGACTTGCGCACCGTTTTCCTGGGTACGCAGAACGGCCTGGCCTTGCGTGTTGACAAGGGTCAATTCGGCTGGGGCGGGAAGTTCGACGGTGAGCAAATCGTGCACGGGATTTGGGAAAATTTTGACCGGATTTTCATTTCCAACTTCCTGCGTGGGCAAAGTAGCGCTGTCTTCGTCCACTTTGAAGTTGATATTTTTCGCTGAAGGTTGGTCGGGGCCGATAGTGACGGTGATAGAAACTGGCTCGAGGCCGGGAATATCAATCGTGAGGATGTAAGTGCCCCAGGCGAGGTTAGGGAAACTGTATTCACCCTCGGTGTTTGTCAGGGTCGCTGCGACAGGGGTTCCGTCCTGCAATGTCAGCACGACGCTGGCGCCGGGGAAAGGATCGCCTTCGCCGAGACTTTCCGCTTCATCGTTGCCTGCAAAACCGGCGAAATTGGCGCCCTGATTGACGAACCCGCCGATGAAGCCAGGCCCGCCGGGATTTTGACCGGGAACGAGCGGGATGTAAATGTTATTGACTGAATAAGAACCACTTATCGCATTTACCACAACCGGGGTTGCATCGCTCCAAAGTAGGGCTCCGCCATAGTAAGTCGGCAAATGATCGTCGTAACCGTTGGAATTGGGTTTGAGGGCGGCTTTTACCAAATACACTCCCGGCGGCACATTTTGTATGGAAACGAATGCCGAGGAATTGGTCCAGGAATAAGTCGCTACCGTATCAATCGCTGTCAGGATGCCTCCCTGTGCGGGGTCGTACTCGATGAGATAAATGTCGGCGTGAACGCCATTGTTCCCAACATTTGAACTGTCCGGAAGTATCACCTGGATATTCAGGTAGTCATTTGCGCGGAATATCCAGCGATAGGCGCTTACAGTGCATCCGGCTGCATTCGTGACGGTGACGCCGTATTGACCGCTCTCGGTAACTTCAGTAGTAGGTGTATTATCGCCGGTACTCCAGGCATAAGCGACGATGGGGTCGGGGCCGCCGGTGACACTGAGTTCTACTGTGGCGAGATCCAACTGTACGCTGTTGACTTGCGCATAGCAGGCATTGTCAGGCTGAACCCAGGTGCAAGCGACGGTGGTGCACCCGTTGGCCGTATTCGTCGCCGTGACGCAGTATTCGCCGCCCTCTAAGACACCGAGATAACTTTCGGTGCTTCCTGTATTCCATTCAAATTCCCAATCTGCCCAATTGCCTGGTACTTCAAGAAAAATATAGGCGGAGTCTCCGGTGATGCTGTCAGCAGCCGAGTGATGCGACAGGATTATTCGGCAAGCATCCGGTCCATACCAGTATTGAGAAGCCCAACTGGCGCAGCCGTTGGCACTTGTGATTTGTACATGATAGTAACCGCTTTCAGTGGGCGCGATGGTTTGAGTCGTAAATCCTCCGGGGTTCCAGATGTACGTGAAAGGCCCGTCGCCAGTCATATTTGCAGTGAGCGTATTGTCGCTGTTGTAGGTGATGCTGGCGTTGCAGGTGACGTAATAGTAGCCATAGTTTTCGCTGGTACAGCCGGTCGCATCAGTGACAGTCACCCAATAATTGCCCTGAGTGTTTGGCGTGATGGTTTGAGTGGTTTCGCCAGTTGACCAAAGGAAAGTGTAGGGGGCCGTGCCAATCGCGGGGTTGGCTGTCAGCGTTGTCGAATTTTGCTGTACATAAACTTTACAGTTCATGTTAAAGCAATGCGATTTCGTACAATCCGTGCCATTTGTGGCTGTGACGCAGTAAGTGCCGGGTTCCGTGATGTGAATAGACGAAGTTGTGGCGCCGTTGTCCCACAAATACGTCGCACTGCCATCCGAATCGAGTGAAGTGTTCAGCCATACACCTCCGTTACCTGAAGTATCGGGTGTTTCCCAAAAGTACAATTGGCAAGGTGGTGGAGGCGGAGCGCCCACATCGAAGCAAGTGGACGCCGTACATCCGTAATCCTTGGTAATTGTCACACAGTAAGTGCCGGGGGTAGAAGTGGAAATGAAATTCGTAGTCGCTCCAGTGCTCCAAAGATAGGTCGTACTGCCCAGGTAAAATGGCCCTGTGTGTGCAATCAGTTGCACCTCTGTAGTGTCAGCCCAAAACTCCCATATATTGACATAACAGGAATCTGAGAGGAAATAACAATCGCTGGCTGTGCAGCCATCCTCGTACGTGATCGTAACGCAATAATCGCCGGCAACGGTTACAGTAATTTCGTCGGTTGTTGCGCCATTATTCCAAAGGTAAGTGCTGACTGGGAAGGCCGACGAGTCGTAGGCTGTGATGGTAACAGTGCCAGTGCTTGACCAGCTGGTGGCCGTTGCATACGCCTGGCAAGGTGGATTTTGGGCGAATACGCGCAACGCGCAAAAAGCGAAAATAAAAAGCAGGTAGTATTTCATTGTGAATGCAGATAGTCGGTTTGAAAATGAATCGCGTTTGCAAACGATACCCCATTCACGCAATACCTGTTCTGAAGGTTGGGTGCTGGATCGATTTTTTTCAAAAAAAAAACGGCTGCTTCGAACATACCGAAACAGCCGCCCATGATGAAGAAGTAGTTTTAATGTAATTTGATTAGAAAACTCGGTTAGGGACAAAAAATAGAGTCACTTGTGAGTGCGCGGCAAAAATCAAAATCTCTTCGCCAGGCCGGGTGAGAAAAAAACTGAACCGGGAAAAATGAACGCTGAACCGGAAAATCAAATCGCCCCAGGACAGAAGTCCGGAGGCGAGAAGACCGTTTTGTTCGGGTGTGAGGCGAAGCCGTAGAAAACTGATTTTACAGGGTGTTTCCGGGCTTGTTTTCTGTTGAGATACAGCGGTGCGAATCCTTGAGGTTTTTCAATGGACAAAACAACAAGCGATAATCCGAACAAACAAGCGCGAACCAATAACTGTGCAACTCCATCTGATAACCGTGTAAAATGACAGAACCTGGCGTTTCTGCACGGTTATGTTTTCAAACAACACGGCTGTTTGCCAATGCTTGCTACTCCGGTAAGAGTGTGTATTTTTCGGACGAAATGAAGCGTTGGATTTTTCCTTTTCTGCTGCTGTGGGTGTCGGGCCTGTTGGCCCAAACACCTGCTTTCCTGCATTACGGCCGGCAGGAAGGGCTGCCCAGCAATCTCGTTTATTGCGGTATCCAGGATAAACTGGGCTTGCTTTGGCTGGGCACCGACAAAGGATTGGCTTGTTTCGACGGCACCCGCTTCCGTACCCTCGGCGTAAAAGATGGGTTGCCCGACCCTGAAGTGCTTAACCTGATGGAAGACAGCGGCGGGCGGCTTTGGACTTCCAGCTACCGGAAAAAACCCTGTTACCGGCAAAACGGCCGCTTTGTCACCGAAAAACAAGACTCTTCGTTGGCAAAAATGCAGTTACAGACCTTGCTTTGGGAGTTTTATGAAGATGAAACGGATCACTCCGTGTGGTTGACCGGCCAGTCCAATGAAGCATTGCATTTTTCAGGAAATCAGTTTGCATACAAGAAATTTGAAAGAGCGATTGTGCGTCCGGGTCGCATTGGCGATACGTTCTTTTTTTTCGGCATAAACGGCATTTACAAACGAATGCCCGACGGCCATGCTACCCTTTGGCATCTGTTGGATGCGCCGGCCTATATCAACGACAATCCTTTTAAGGGGATGAGTATTTCGGGCAACAGGGTTCTTTACGCTTACTCCGACAAACTTCTGCTGCTCGAATGGCGCAACGGCCAATTTGTGGAAATAGAGCGTCGTGCAGGGCCATTAGGCAGGGTTTTTACCGATAAAATGGGTCGTTTCTGGATTTGCTCACTGTCGGACGGCGCCGTTTGTTTCGACAACTTTCAGCGGGATTTATCCAATCCGAAGATTTATCTGAAAGGGGAAAAAATCACGATGATGTTTGAAGACCGGCAGGGGACTTACTGGTTTTGTACGACCAACAACGGCATTTACGCCTTGCCCAAAAATGTAGCGGTAAACTATTCAAAACGCAACGGCCTCATTTCCAACAATATCACTGCATTGGCGCTCAATCGCAACGGCCAGCTGTTATCGGGCGACGATGAGGGAAATCTGTACCGCTGCGTCCAGGACGGTAAGGTGCTGGCGACTGCTTTTGGCTCCAATGACGGCTACAACCGGGTGCGTCAAATCCTGCCGGCGCCAGATGGCAGCCACTGGGTGGTGACCGACGAAATGTTGTACTACGAACGCGACGGCAAACGGCGAGGCATCCAGGCAAAAGTGAGTCCCAAAACCGCTTTGCTCCAGCAAGACTGGCTCTGGCTCGCCTCGTCGGGAGGGCTGGTTCGGGTGGACGTAAAAACGTTCGACTTCAGGCGCCCAATTGACGGGCGGTTTACGGCGCTTGCGGAGGACTCCGAAGGATGTGTGTGGGCAGGTACCAACGAGGGTATTTTGGGGCAAAGCGATAGTTTCCAAACAGATTGGGGGGCGCTTTTCCCCAATCTCAAAGGCCGTGTGATAGCGATGGCAAAAGCAGGAAAAGACAGTATTTGGGTGGCTACTCCCGAAAAAGGACTCATGCTTGCGCGGGTAAACAAAGGTGAAATAACGGAGGTAAAACTAATACCGGAATCACTTCGGGCCGAATTACAAAATATCCAGGCGCTGTTCTCCGAGCCCGGCGGCGACCTTTGGCTGGCAACCAACCGGGGGGTCTACCGGCTGGACAAATACTGGCGGCTTGTTCGTTTTGACCGCAGTAATGGCATGGCCGACGACGATGTGAACGCGGTTTTGGCATGCCGGGACACCGTGTGGGCCGCTACGGGCGGAGGCATCAGCCGTATCACGACAAAACGCCCCGACGAACGCGGCAATTTTCCCACCCTGCTCATAAACGCGGGCTATCGGCTCAAAGACAAAACCTTTGAAATCCACCTGCTCGACACGTTGCTGCCTGAACGGACAATTACTTTGCCCGAAAACGCCACGCTTTTTGAAGTTGAGTTAGCCGCCCTCGATTTCCGCAACCGGGGCAGTATGCGCTACGAATGCGTCATCACCGAATTTTTACCCGCAGGTCGCCGATGGACGCTCGACAACCTGATGCACTGGGTAAGCCGCCAGTGGAAAGAAAAATCCGACACAACCTGGGTCGGCGGCGCCGGCAATCTCGGCTTTGGCGTCCACATGCGGCCGGGGCGTTATCGTTTGCAGGTCACAGCGATCACAGCAGGCGATGTGCGCAGCATACAGCCCGATGCCTGGTGGGTGGAAATGCCTTCGCAATGGTATGAGACCATCTGGTTCTGGCTGTTGTTTTGGGGCGTCATTTCCTTCGGAATTTGGCGGTTTTTGAACGAGCGCGCCGCTTTTCGCAAACTTGACAAAGCCGTGTCCGAACTGCAACTGCAGGCGCTGCAATCCCAAATGAACCCGCATTTTATCGGCAACAGCATCAACGCCATTCAACAGTTTTTTTACCCGCCCGACCCCGTGCGCGGAAGCGAGTACATCGCCTTGTTCACCCGATTGCTGCGTCGCACACTCGAATTTTCGGAGCAGACATTTATCCCATTCCATGAAGAAATCGCCTACCTCCGCGACTATCTCGAGATGATGCAACTCCGCCTGGGAGAGTATTTTCAATTCGAAATCAGCGGCGCCGAAGATATTCCACCCGACACGCCTTTCCCTTCCATGCTCATCCAGCCTGTTTTGGAAAATGCCACCTTGCACGGGCTGGCGCCAGAAGGGATTTCCGTATTAAAACTCGACTTTCATTTTTCCGGGAAAAAAGTCATTTGTTCGGTCACTGACAACGGCCCCGGCTTGCACGAAACCCGTCGCCGCCGGATTTTGGCTGGCAATATGCGCGCCTCGAAGGGCCTCGAAATCCTGTATCAAAAAATGGACACGCTCAATCGCCGCTTCGAGTTGGGTCTGCACCTCGAGTTGACCGACCTTTCCGAGGCCATCCCGCCCCTGCGTGGCACCCGTGCTTTGATCCGTTTTTTGCCTGATAAAATCCCCCCGATACCTCGAAAAAATCCTCAGCCAGATATACAAATGAATCCTGCCAATCCAACATGAAAAAAATCAGAGCTTTAATCGTGGACGACGAAATCGCCGCCATCAACACACTTCGGGGCATGCTCGGCGAACACTGCCCGCAAGTGGAAGTCGTCGCCACCGCCCGCTCGGTGGATGAAGCCGTCAAAGCCGCCGAACATCACCAACCCGAAATAGTCTTTCTCGACATCCAAATGCAACCCTTCGGCACCGGTTTCGATTTTCTCAATCAGGTTGGGAACAAAGAGGCCTTTGGCGTCATCTTCACTACCGCCCATCAGGAATACGCCATTCAGGCCATCAATGCCGTGCAGCCCTGGGCCTATCTCGTGAAACCCCTGAGTGTGAATAAATTGCTGGAAGCCGTCCGGGTTGCCGTCGCGAAAATTTACGACTCCGACAACCACAGCATCGTCGTAGCCGACAACCGCAAAGGCAAACAAGTGCTGCGCGTTCGCGACATCCTCTACTGCGAAGCCGACGGCCCTACCACTGATATTTTTCTGTTCCGACCCAATAAAATTGAAAAAATAACCGCCTCGAAAGTGCTGCGCGACATCGAAGCCGAACTCCCGGAAACGCTTTTTTGCCGCTCACACCACAGTTTTGTGGTCAACATGCAACACATCGTCCGTTACGAACGCACAGGCCGCAACGGCCTCATTTACCTGCCGCTCGGCGCCTGCGTTTCTATTTCAGTCCTGAAAATGGAATCCTTCGAGGAGCAATTTGGCAGGTTTTTGGGGAAGGTGATTTAAAAAGTCAAATTCAATATGAAGGCTGTTTTCTGG
>Ga0209172_10004025_pt1 | contig 20840 bp, 14 predicted proteins | sample LarsenN4metaG_FD_184113 | JGI IMG/M metagenome (GOLD analysis project Ga0209172, IMG submission 184113) | Hot spring sediment bacterial and archeal communities from British Columbia, Canada, to study Microbial Dark Matter (Phase II) - Larsen... ... | reverse complement strand
GTCCATTCCGCCGCCCCCGGCGCCCCCTGCACCGGTGGCCCAGACCTTCAGCGACACGCGCCGCGGCACCGTGCGCGTGCCCGTGCTGGAGCCCAACTCGCGGGTGGAGGTGGCCATCGATCTGGAGGGGCGCGGGCCGTGTCTGGGGTTCGGCCCGCCCTGGTCGGCGCAGTGGCGGGTCGTCTCCGCGAACGTGGAGGCGCCGCCGAAGTAGCCGGCGCGACTACGGGACGGCCGGCCGGGACGCCGCCAGGACCCTCCGGTCTCCCACCCGCCGCGTGAAGCGAATCCCGTCGTAGTATTCCAGCAGGGCCAGCGCGTACTTGCGGCTGGTGCCCAGCAGGTCGCGCAGCTCCGCGACAGTAATGGCCCCCGCGCCTTGGATGTGCGCGGCCACGCGGCGGGCCGTTTCCTCCAGCACGCCGCCGGCGAAGACGACGCCGGGGGCGACCTCCACCAGTGTCCCGTCCTCCAGAAGCGATTGGAGGACCCGGGCGAAGATCGGTCCTTCAGCTAAGCCCGCCGCGACCTCCGCCGGCGCCGGCGGCGCGAACCCACCCTCCCGGAATGCGCGGACGACGGCCTCGCGCAGCGCGCCCTCCGGAGGCGTGAAGGTCGGCCGGTGCCCGGCCAGATGCAGGAACCCCCGGGTCAATGCCACCGTCCCGGCCGCGGCCTGCCTCTCGACCACCGCGGCGAAGAGCCGGTCGTCGCCGTCTGGGAAGGCGCGGCTTTTCGCCTCTTCACGGGGGATCCCGATACGCCAGGGGGATTGTCGGTGCGTGTCTGCGAGGAGGGCGAGAAGGCGCTCCGTCGCCCGCTCGACCGCGCGCGCATCGAAGAACCGATCGCGGATCTGGTGAACCCGGCCGTCCGCGACTAACGGTGCGACCTGTGCCGCGAGCACTTCCGGGCGCTGCCCGAGGACCGGTGCCAGCATCGCTACGGTCGCCCCGGCCAGAGCCCGCTCCGCGATCGCCTGCCACAGCAGTGCCGCGGGATCGGCGGCGGAGAGATCGGCCAGGGCAGCGGCGGCCGCGGCCCCCCGGCGCCGCCGTGGGGGGTTGACCGCCACAATCTCGCCGCCGCCCACGGTGACCAGCGGCGAATACCGGCGCAGCACAAAGCGATCACCGCGCAGGGCCACCACCGGCCCTTCACAGCGCAACTGGGCAAAGGCCTCCCCGCCCGGCGCCAGCCGGTCGCGGTCGAGCAGATGCAGGCGGCAGAGGACTTCCGCCGTCCCCAGGTAGAAGCGCAGCCGGGACAGGTGCGGCAGCAGCGGGGCACCGGGCAGGCTCCGCACATGCACATCCAGGGACGTGGCCGGCCGCAAAGTCCCCGGCGTGGCCAGGACCATGCCCCGCGCCAGGTCCGCGCGTTCGACGCCGACCAGGTTGAGCGCGGTCCGCGATCCGGCGGAGACCTCCTCCACCCTCTCCCCGTGGCGCTCGATCTGACGCACGCGCACCCCCATACCGGACGGTAGGACCTCCAGGGTCTCCCCGGCGCGAATGCGACCGCTCCACAGCGTGCCGGTCACCACCGTGCCGAATCCCGCCATGGCGAATACGCGGTCGACCGGCAGGCGCACGGGGCCGTCCCCCGGCCGGGGGGCGAGGGCGTCCAGCCGGCGGTCGATCTCCGCCACCAGGTCCGTCAGCCCCTCCCCCGTGCGTGCCGAGGTGCGGATGACCGGCGCGCCCTCGAGGAACGTCCCCGCGACCAGCCGGGCGACATCCTCCTCCACCAGATCCAGCCAGGCGGGGTCCTCGACCAGGTCGACCTTGTTGAGGGCGATCACCCCCGCGCGGACATGGAGAAACCGGAGGATGTCCAGGTGCTCGCGCGTCTGTGGCATCACGCCCTCGTCGGCCGCCACGACCAGGAGCACCAGATCCAGACCACCCGCCCCGGCCAGCATGTTCTTGATCAGACGCTCATGCCCGGGGACGTCCACGATGCCGACGCGGCGGCCGCTGGGCAGGTCCAGATGCGCGAAGCCGAGGTCGATGGTCATGCCGCGGCGCTTTTCTTCTTCCAGCCGGTCGGGATCGATCCCGGTCAGTGCACGGACCAGAGCGCTCTTGCCGTGATCGATGTGGCCCGCCGTGCCGACGATGAAGCCCGGGGTAGGTGCGGCCGTCACCGGGATGACGACATGGCCTCGACCACGGCCTCCAGGTCGTCGGGAAGGATCGTGCGCAGGTTCAGGAGGATACCGCCGTCCTGGATGCGGGCGATCACCGGAATGGGCGCGCGGCGCAGCCGGGCCGCCATCTCCTCGGGCGACATTTCCGCCGGGCGGATGAGCACGGCCGCAGACGGCAGAACGACACCCGGGAGAGCCCCACCCCCCACCTGCGCGTCGGCCGTGATGCAGGTGACGCCGGCGCCTTCTCCCAGCGTCTTGCGCAGGCGGTGGGCCAGCCACAGCGCTCGGTCGGTCAGTTCTTTGGGGTCGGCGGCCAGCATGCGGAGGATCGGGACCTCCCCCCAGGCTTCGTCGGGCGTGAGATAGTGGCGGAGCGTGGCGGCCAGCGCCGCCAGATCGAGGCGGTCGATGCGCACCGCGCGCGCCAGCGGGTGGCGCCGGCAGCGGTCGATGACGTCGCTCTTGCCGACGAGCACGCCCGCCTGCGGCCCGCCCAGCAGCTTGTCTCCACTGAAGGTGACCAGGGCGCACCCCGCCGCCACCGCGTCCTGCACCGTGGGTTCGGGGGGCAGGCCCCTGGTGCGCACATCCACCAGGGCCCCGCTGCCCAGGTCGTACATCACCGGGATTCCCCGCGCCGCGCCCAGCTCCACCAGATCGCGCACCGCCACCTCGTGCACGAAACCGGTCATGGCGAAGTTGCTGCGGTGCACCTTCAAGAGGAGGGCCGTCTGGGGCGTGATAGCGCGGTCGTAGTCGTGCCGGTAGGTCTTGTTGGTGGTCCCGACCTCGACCAGCCGCGCGCCCGACTGCGCCATGACATCGGGCATGCGGAAGGCGCCGCCGATCTCCACGAGTTCGCCGCGGGAGACGACGACCTCCCGCCCGGCGGCCAGCGCGGCCAGGCCGAGCAGGACGGCCGCGGCGTTGTTGTTCACCGCAAAGCCGGCCGCGGCCCCGGTGGTGATCTCCAGCAGGCCCTCGATGTGGGCCTGCCTGGAGCCGCGATCACCGCTCTCGGGATCGATTTCCAGCAGGGTGTACCCGGCCAGGGCGGCGCGGACCGCCTCCTGCGCCGCCGTGCTCAAGGGAGACCGCCCCAGGTTCGTATGGATCAGGATGCCGGTCGCATTCACCGTGCGGATCAACCGCAGGCGCCCATGCCAGGCCACGGCGCGGGCACTCTCGTCCAGCACGGTCGCAGGAACCCAGTCCGGTGGTGCGGTGCCGTCCAGCAAACGCTGCCGCGCCGCGTCCACCGCCTGACGGACGTAGCGGGCGGCGAGCGCCCGGGGCACGCCGTCCAGGTGCCCAGCGGCTTCGAGCTGCTGCAGGACCCGCTCCACCGAGGGGATCTGCCGGAGCCGGGGATCCTGACCGTGCGCCACGAGCGGCCCCTCCCCTCCTCCGCCGCTACTCCGCCGCTAGGTCCAACGTCGGAGGATCGGGCTCGGGCCGGCGGGTCGCGGCGCGAGCGCGCAGATCCGCCACGGCACCCGGCGGCACATGCTGGCTGCCGATCGGGACGCGGGTCGCCAGGTCGCCGCCGTGGAAGTCGGTGCCCCCGGTGACGATCAACGCGTGCTCCCGGGCGACCTGCAGGTAGCGCTCCACCATTCCGGGAGTATGGTCGGGATGGTAGGCCTCAATCCCTTCCAGTCCCGCGGCCAGCAGGTCCCCGACCATCGAGTCATCGCCGAGCCACCCGGGATGGGCCAGGACGGGGACCCCGCCCGCCCGGCGGATGATCTCCACGGCCTGGGCCGGGGTCACCTTCAGCCGCTCCACGTACGCGGGCCCGTTCCGGCCGATATAGCGGGTGAAGGCCTCCGCGGTGTCGGTGATGTACCCGGCCTCCACCAATGCCCGCGCTACGTGCGGCCGGCCCACGGCTCCGCCGCCGGCAAAGGCCAGGACCCGGGTCATCGGGACGGGCAGCCCCAGCGCCGCCAATTTCTCCACCATGCGCTCCGCCCGGTGCAGCCGGCCATCGCGCAGGCGGGCCAGGAGGCGTTCAAACCAGGGCAGGTGGTGATCCAGGCAGTAGCCGAGGATGTGCACCTCGGCACCCGGGACATCCGTGTTGAGCTCGACGGCGGGGACCACCTCCACCCCGACCCGGCGTCCCTCCGCCGTCGCGGGATCGACGCCGTCGGTGGAATCGTGGTCGGCGACCGCCAGGATGCCGACCCCCGCCGCCTGCGCCGCGCGCACGAGGGCCGCGGGGTCCAGCAGGCCGTCCGACGCCGTGGTGTGGGTGTGCAGGTCGATGCGCATCGGCCTACTCGTCCGGTTCCTGCGTGATCTGGATGCGCTCGATGCGGCGGGCCCGGCCGTCGCCGTCCACCTCGAGCGCGACGCCGTTCAGCTGGGTCGCCCCACGGGCCACGGTGAAGCGCATGGGCAGACTCGTCAGAAAATGCTCGAGGATGCTCTGCCGGTCCATGCCGATGATCCCGTCGCGGGGTCCGGTCATGCCGACGTCGGTGATGTAAGCGGTCCCCTGCGGCAGGACGCGCTCGTCGGCGGTCTGAACGTGCGTATGCGTGCCGACCACCGCGCTGACGCGGCCGTCCAGGTGCCACCCCATGGCGATCTTCTCCGAGGTGGCCTCCGCGTGGAAGTCCACCAGGATGACAGGGGTCGCGCGACGCAGCTCGTCCACCCGCTCATCGGCGACGCGAAACGGATCATCCAGTTCGCCCATGAAGACGCGCCCCTGCAGGTTGAGGATCCCGACGAGCCCCGCGGAGGTCTCCAGGGTCAGCGCGCCCCGTCCCGGCGCGCCCGGCGGGTAGTTGGCGGGCCGGAGCAGCCGCGGGTGCTCGTCCAGCAGCGCGTAGGCCTCCCGGTTGTGCCAGGTATGGTTGCCGCCAGTCAGCACGTCCACGCCGGCCCGCAAGATCTCTTCCGCGGTATCGCTCGTAATCCCCACGCCGCCGGCGGAATTCTCTCCGTTGGCCACGACCAGGTCCGGCGCGTACCGCCGTCGCAGGTCGGGGAGCAACTCCCGCACGATGCGACGGCCCGGGCGCCCGCAGATGTCCCCGAGCATCAGGATCTTCACGGGCGCCTCGACCTCGCTCCCCGCCGCCTACCGGGTGCCCACGCCGGTGCGCGGCCGCCGCGTGGTCCTCGAGCGGGTCCTAGCGCGCATACTCGATCGCGCGGGTCTCACGGAGGACGGTCACCTTGATCTGTCCCGGGTATTCCAGGTCACTCTCGATCTTCTTGGCCAGGTCCCGCGCCAGAGCGGCCGCGGTGGCGTCGTCCACCTCCTGCGGTTTGACAATAACGCGGATCTCGCGGCCGGCCTGGATGGCGAAGGCCTTCTCCACGCCGGGGAAGGAGGTGGCCAGCTGTTCCAGGTTCTGGTTGCGCTTGATGAACATCTCCACGGTTTCCTTGCGGGCGCCGGGACGGCTGGCCGAAATCGCATCGGCGGCGGCCACGAGCACCGCCTCCACGCTGGTCGCTTCGGCGTCACCGTGGTGGTACTCGATGGCGTTGATCACCTCCGGCGGCTCATGGTAGCGCCGGCAGATGTCCACCCCGATGGTGCTGTGCGTGCCGTCGACCTCGTGGGTGAGGGCCTTGCCGATGTCGTGGAGCAGTCCGGCGCGGCGGGCCAGGGCCGGGTTGGCATCCAGATAGGTGGCCAGGAGTCCGGACAGCAGCGCCACCTCGACGGAGTGCTGCAGCAGGTTCTGCCCGTAGGAGTGGCGAAAGCGCAGGCGCCCCAGGATCTTGACCTCTTCGGGGTGGAGACCGTGCACGCCCGCCTCGAAGGCGGCCTGCTCCCCCTCCTCCCGGATCCGCTGCTCCAACTCGCGCTGGGACTTCTCCACCATCTCCTCGATGCGGGCGGGGTGGATCCGTCCGTCGGCGATCAGTTTCTCCAGGGCCAGGCGGGCGATCTCCCGGCGTACGGGGTCGAACGAGGAGAGGGTCACCGCCTCCGGGGTATCGTCGATGATGACATCCACCCCGGTCAGGCTCTCCAGCGTGCGGATATTGCGCCCTTCCCGGCCGATGACCCGCCCCTTCATCTCCTCGTTGGGGAGCGGTACGACCGAGACCGTGACCTCAGCGGTGTGATCGGCGGCCACGCGCTGCACCGCCAGCGCCACGATCTCCCGCGCCTTGCGGTCCGCCTCCTCGCGGGCGGCGGTCTCGATGCGCTTGATCAGGGCAACGGCATCGGTCTTGACCTCTTCCGCGGTTTGCCGGAGGAGTTGCTCCCGGGCCTGGTCGGCGGTCAAGCCGGAAATACGCTCCAACTCCGCTTTCTGCTGCAGGCGGAGCGCGTCGACATCTTCGCGGGCCTGGACGAGGTCCGCCTCTTTCTGGGCGATCAGTTTCTCGCGCTTCTCTTGGAGCTCTCCCTTGCGCTCGAGATTCTCTTCACGCTGTACCAGACGCCGCTCGAGGCGCTGCAGTTCGCCCCGCTGTTCACGGATCTCCCGTTCGGCTTCGCGCTTGATCCGGAAGGCCTCATCCTTGGCCTCGACCAGGGCTTCCCGCTTTCGTGCTTCGGCCTCGCGCCCCGCCTCTTCCAGCAGCTTCCTGGCGGCGGTCTCCGCGGACTGAATCCGCGCCTCGGCGACGCTCTTACGCAGGAGGTATCCAAGGAGGAACGCGATCGCCCCAACCCCACCGATGATTCCGATGACCAGGGGGTCGATGGGTGGTCACCTCCTTGCCGCGCACCCCCCCTCGCCCGGGGTGGCGGGAAATGTGACGTCGCCCCGGAGGGGCGACGGTTCACCTGCCTAGAACGCCGCGCACATCACCTGCCTATCGAGCGGAATGAGCGCAGACGCGCTTCTAGTTATTGTAATCTCGGGTGGAGAGGGGGTCAACCAAACCTAGGCGCAGCGCGGCGAGCCCGCGGGCCGGACGCGGGTGACGCATCAGTGCGTCTGCGGCGGGGGCTGCCAGAGCGGACCGGGCACATCGGGGACGACGGCCTGGTCCACGGCGATGAGGCGGTCGGCGAACGGCTCGTACTCCGGCCGGCACGTAAAGAGCAGGACCTGATTCGTGGCGCTGACTCGGCGCAGCAGGGTCATCGCCGCCTGCAGGCGCTGCGCGTCGAAGGTGCCGAAGGGATCGTCGAGGAGGAGCGGCGGGTGGCGCTGGTCGTCGGCCAGGACCTCCACGAGGGCCAGCCGCACGGCCAGGTACACCTGGTCGGCCGTGCCCCGGGAGAGGCCCGGTTCGATCGGCTCCAGCCATTGATCCGCGGGCGGGACGTAGACGGCCACGCGCAGCGGGGGTTCCTCGATCCGCACGCGATCATAGGCGCCCCGGGTGAGGAGGCTCAGGTACTCGCCGGCGCGCTCTTCCACCAACCGCCGCGCCGGAATAAGGGTCTGCTGCCGGGCGACCTGCAGGACGTCCCGGGCGATCCGGTACACCCGCGCCCGCCGGCGCGCCGCCTCCAGGAGTTCCTGCCGCTCGGTGAGTTGCTCCTGCAGGGCGTTGAGGGCTTCATAGTCCGGCGCGCGCTCGGCCGCCTCGCGCTCCAGGTGCTCGCGCCGGGCCTGCAGGCGGTGCACCGTCTGGGTCAGGTCCCGGACGTCGTGCTCCAGTTGCTGGAACAGCAGCGGGGTGAGCCGCTTCGCCTGGACCTCTGGCCGGGTCAGGACCGCCTCCCGCTTGGCGATGTCGGCGCGGATGCGCCCCAGGGCGTCACGCAGGTCGTCCAGGGTCTCCGTGCCGCACAGCGCGGTCACTTGGCCCTGCAGAGCGGTGCGCTCCTCCAACAGTGCCCGCATGTGGGCGTGCCGTGCCGTAACCTCTTCCACAGATGCACCGCCGGCTGCGGCCACCGCTGCCCCCAGCGCCTCCTCCCCGCGCTCGAGCGATGCCACCGACCCCTCCAGGGAGCGGCGGATCTCCTCGACCCGGAAGACCGCGCCCTCCCGTTCCAGTCGCAGACCCTCCCGCCGGCGCTGCTGGCGCCGGTCGAGCAAAAGCGCGGCGCCTCCCCCGAACAGTAGGGCTCCTCCGGCCGCCAGGCCCGGAGCGGAGGATCCCAGGACCGCCACGAGGATCGCCAGCATGCCCGCCACCACGGCCGTCCACCCACCCGGACCCAGCAGGCGGGCCCAGGCGGGCGTGGGAGGCTCCGTGGAGACGGCGGCCAGGTGCGCCGTGGCGGCCCGCAACTCTCCCTGCTGACGTTGGACCTCCGAGCGCTGCTGCTGGACGGCTCCATCCGCAGCGTGCAGCCGGGCCAGTGCCGCGTCGTCGGGAATCCCCTGCGCCTGCACGGTCTCCAGTTCTCGCCGGATTTCCTCCAGCCGGAGGAGACCGCGCTCAATGGACGCGATCCGTGCGGCCAACTGCCGCTCCTGCGCGCGGTCCGGCTCCAGCCGGGCCTCGATCGCCAGGAGGTCGCGGTTCTCAAGCAGCAGCGCATCTTTGTCGCGCAGGTCTCGTGCGGCTACGTCGAGCTCGCCGGCGATGCGCTTCAGTTCTTCACGCTGTTCCTCCAGTCGCCGGAGCCGCCGCTGGAGATCCTGCTGCTGCGCCTGAAGCGCCCCGACATCATCCTGGAGGCGTCGGATCACACCGGGGGCCTTGGCCCACTTCTCCAGCCCCTTCTCCAGTTCGCTGATGTCTTTCTCCAGTTTCTTGATCACGGTCCCGGCCTCGGCGTGCCCGGGACCCGCCTCGATCACCCGCGACAGGCGCTGGCCGATCTCGGTGGCGCCGACGCGCAGGGCCGCGATCTCCGCCTGCTCGATCATGGCGGTGGCCCGGAAGAGCCCCTCCGTCGAGAGCCCCAGGGCCCGGAGGACGTGCTCCTGCGCGCGCGACCCTTCCCAGGTCATCCCGTGGACCAGGTCGCGCAGGAGAGCCTTGCGCTGCTCAAAGTCCTTGCGCAACTCGTAGCGGCGGCCCTCCACCTCGAACTCCAGCGCGACCGTCCCGAGGACATCGCTGCCCCAGGGCCGCCACTCCTCCCGCTTGCGCGCTGTGGTCGCCGGGTTGACGTAGAGCGCGGTGAGGATCGCGTGACGCAGCGTGGACTTGCCCGCTTCGTTGGGACCGACCAGGATGTTGAGGCGCGGGTCGAAGGAAAAGACCGCCTCCTCGAAGCGGCGGAAGTGGCGCAGGCGCAGCTCCAGCAGCCGCATCAGGATCCCTCGGCGGCCAGCAGGAGCCCGACGCCCACCTGTAGGGCTTCCTGAAAGATGCTCTCCTCCTCCGGCGCGCCAGCGGCCTGCTCCCGGATCAGCCGGATGTACCGGCCGACCAGCGTGCGCTCGGGGAAAGCGGCCAGGGTCTCCTCGCTGACCCACAGCGCGCTCTGGTTGCGCACCCGCGCCCGAAAACAGACCTCCTGCAGCGCCTCTTCCAGGTCACGCGCGTCGATCAGGTTCTGCGGGGCGACCGTTCCCTGCAGTAGCACATCCAGCACAACGTCGGCGTCCGCGGCCGCCTGAACTTGCGCGCGGACCCGCTCGGCGTCCAGTCCGGTGATGTCCAGGTCCAGCCGGCGATAGCGCCGCCGCCCCACCCGCTCCATCGCGACCTCGGCCTGCCCCGGCGCGGGAAGGCGGATGAGCAGGACGCTGCCGCCTTCCTGATCCATCTGCAGGAATTCGGGCGCGCCGGCATACCACGCCGGTGCCGGCGCTCCGCTGACCTGCTGGGTGGAGTGCCAGTCGCCCAGCGCCAGGTAGTCCAGCCCGAGAGCGCGGATGTCCGCGGGGTGGATCGTCCCGGCCTCGACGACCCCCTCCCGGTAGGCACTGCCGTGTGCCAGGCCCACGGCGAAGCGGGTCGTGCGCTCCCGGGGCCAGTCGCGCAGCGTCCGGATGCCGTCGGGGCCCACCGACTGCCCGATAACGGTCAGGTCCAGTGCTGCGTAGGTGACGGCCTGCGGCTCCGGTCCAAAGAGCGTCACGTTGTCGCAGGCGGCATCGAAGCGCGCCCGCGCCCAGACGCTCCCTTCACCCAGCGGGTCGTGGTTGCCGGCCAGCAGCGCCACAGGGATCCGGCCCGCGCGCAGGCGGAGAAACTGGTCGCGCACGAACGTCAGGGTGGCGTCGGTCTGCCGGTGGGAGTCGAAGAGGTCTCCGGCGATCAGCACCAGATCCACCTTTAGCTCCAGCGCTAGATCGACGATGCGGGCGAATGTCCGTTTCAATTGCTCCCGGTGCTCCCGACCTTTCTCGCCAAACCCGGGAAAGCCCATGCCCAGGTGGACGTCGGCCGTGTGCAGGAGCGTGATCATCCGCCCGGCTCCGGGTCCGGAATCAGGGGGTCGCCCGTGGCCGTGTAGGGGCAGATCGAGTTGAAAGCGCAGTAGCGGCAGGCCCGGTAGTAGTCCGGGGTGGCCAGGAAGTGCTGGGCCCGGATGCCGCGGGCGGCCTGCGTGATGACGTCGCGGGCCTCCTCCAGCATCGGCTCTTCCGGCCGGGCCAGGCCGACCAGGACCTGCTGCGGGCCGAGGAAGTGCAGTTCGAGCCGCCCGGGGAGATCGCCGTAGACCTCGCGATACGCCAGGGCGTACACTGCCAGCTGCAGACTCTCCCGGGCGCGGCGGTCGGCGTCCTTCTGGGTCCGGACGTCGCTGGTCTTGAAGTCGATGACCACCGACTCGCCGCCGCGGAGGTCGACCCGGTCCCAGCGCCCCTTGACCCGCGTGCTGCCCACCTGGAAGGAGAAGGGCGCCTCCACGAAGGTCGGACGTGTACCCAGGGCTTCGTGGTAGTCCAGGAACTGCCGCAACACCTGGCGGCCCTCTTCCAGCCGCTGGTCCTCGTGCTCCCGGCTGATGAACCCCTCGTTCACCCAGGCCCGCTCGAATGCGGCCAGCAGGTCGGCGTAGGTCACGGGTTGTCCCCGGGCTTTGCGCCGGTTGTACTCCCGCACCGCCTCGTGAATCGCCGTGCCGTAGACGACGCGGTGGTCGCGCAGCAGCGGCACGCGCAGGATGTGCGTGTACTTGTACTTGAGGGGGCAGGTGTCGTAGTCGTCCACCTGCCGGAAGGAGACGATGATCGGCTGGTCCTCGGGGATCACGCCGCTCAGGACCTGCTGCCCCTCCGCCGGCGGGGCGTGCCGGTGGATCGTCTCCACCGGCGAGGCCCGAAACGCCGCACCCTCGGGAGCCGGGCGGTCCAGGGCTTCCAGGACGAAGCGGCTCACCTTCCGCGGGCGCGTCCCTCCGTAGTCGCGGGCGCTGGTCAGGAAGAGCTCGCGTTGCGCCCGGGTCATCGCCACGTAGAACAGGCGCCGCTCCTCCTGCAGGTGGAAGTCCCCGGCGGGGAGGACGTCCTTGACCAGCGGATCCGGCAGCGGGATGGGCTCCCCCCGATTTGCCACGGGGAACCGGTGGGAGACGCAGGAAACCAGGAAGACGATCGGAAACTCCAGGCCCTTGGCCCGGTGCACCGTCAGCACGTTGACCGCGTCGGCGTCGGGATCGGCCTCGGCGACCGGCGGGTCGTCGCCCGCGGCGATCAACTCATCCAGGTGCCGCACGAACTCCGGCACGCGGTCGTAGGCCGCGATCTCTCCGTAGCGCGCCACGATGTCGAAGAACTTGGCCAGGTTCTGCACCTGCGCCTCGTCCCCGGGATGCTCGGAAGTGGCCAGCCGGCGGATGAACCCGGTGCGCGCAACCAGATACTCGTAGAGGACCCGGCCGGTGGGGTAGTCTTTCATCATGCGGCGCAACTCGGTCAGGTCGTCGAGGAGACGGGCCAGGCCGGCGCGCGTCTCCCCGGTGATCTCCTCCGCCAGGTCGGGATAGGTGTCGAGGCGGCGGAAGATGTGCTCGAGGGTCCTGTTCTTCCGCCCCGCATGGGCCAGGGCCTTGGCCAGGTCCGTCGGATCGAGCAGGTAGAGCGGGGAGATCCCCAGGTAGTAGAGGCTGAGGTTGTCCGCCGGGTTGGCCAGCGCGCGCAGGAAGGCGATGGCCAGGCGGATCTCCTCACGGTTGTACAATCCCCGGCTCCCGGTGAAGCGGTGCGGGACCCCACGGAGGTTCATCGCCCGCAGGAAGGGGTCGGCGTCGTTGTTACTGCGCACCAGGACGGCGAAGTCCCGGTAGCGGGCGGCGCCCGCCGCGACCCGCTCGGCGACCAGGCCGGCCACCCCGTCGGCTTCGCTGCTCAACGTGTCGAAGTGCAGGTGCTGGACAGCCGACCCGGTGCCGGCCACGGCGATCAGGCGCTTGTCGATCCGGCTGCGCACCTCGAGGCGATCCGGATCGTTGTGGTGGATCAGGCGGTAGGCCGCGTCCAGGACGTTCTGCGGCGACCGGTAGTTGCGCACCAACACGCGCTGCCGTGCATCAGTGTAAGCCTGGGCAAAGCCCAGGATGTTGCTGATGGACGCTCCACGGAACTTGAAGATGGACTGGTCGTCGTCGCCGACGACGGTGATGTTGCGGTGCGCGGCGGCCAGCAACTGCACCAGCTGGAACTGCGCGTAGTTCGTGTCCTGAAACTCGTCCACCAGGATGTAGCGGAAGCGCTCCTGGTACTTGCGCAGGATCGCCGGCCGTTCCCGGAAGAGACGCAGCGGCAGGGTGATCTGGTCGCCGAAGTCCACCAGCCCCGCCCGGGCGAGGAGCGCCTGGTAGGTCTCGTAGGCCCGCGCCAGCTCGGCCTGCTGCCGTGCCGCGTCGGCCAGTTCCGCGTCGGCGGGGTCCGCGGCCGCGGCCTGGGCCAGCCGCTGAGCGAACGCCGTGTACTCGGCCGGACTGACATCCTCGTCCTTGGCGCGGCTGAAGAGCGCGATGAGGGCCTCCACATACCGGGTCGGGTCGCCCAGAGGCCGGTAGTAGTCCAGCGGCAGGTCGAAGAGGCGCTCCTTCAGGAAGATAACCTGCTCGGGACGCGAGAGGACCCGGAAGTCGGGTCGCAGCCCCAGTTCCAGAGCATGCTCGCGGAGGATCCGGTCGCCGAAGGCATGGAAGGTGCTGATCGTGATGTCGGTGTAGCCGTAGGGTACCAGCAGATCCACACGCTCTTCCATCTCGGCTGCGGCCTTGTCGGTGAAGGTCACCGCCAGGATCTCCGAGGGCCGGGCCCGCTTCGCCGCGATCAGCCAGGCGATGCGCCGCGTGATGACGGCGGTCTTACCGGTGCCGGCCCCGGCGACGATCAGCAGGGGGCCTTCCTCGTGCGTCACCGCCGCGCGCTGCTCCGGATTGAGACCCTCGAGCACGCGCTCGGCGGGTCGCTCCAGAGTGGGGCTGGTCGCAAACTCCAGATCGATCTGGGCGCCGGTCCGTCCGGGCGGAAGGGTGCGGGGCGTCACCTCGCCGGCGAGACCGGACTGCGGCGGCGTTACGCGCCCCCCCTGGCCCGCGGTCATGCGGAGGGCTCCTCCCCTGTGCGACGTCGCGGGTCCAGGGCGCGCCGCAGCAGCGAGGCGACGACCGCGCCGGAGAATCCCCGCCGGAGCAGCACTCCGGCAAGGCGGCGGAGCTGCACCTCAGGGGGAAGGCCGTGCAACCGGCGAACGTGCCGGTCGATCAGCACGGCAGCCAGGGCGGCCTCCTGGCCGGCGAAGACCGCGCGAATGGCCGCCTCGATCAACGCTGGGGCAACACCTTTGGCGCGGAGTTCCGCGCGGACCTTGAGCGGCCCGGTCTGCCCGAGGGCCCGATGTTCCGCCCACGCGTGCGCGAACCGGGCATCATCGATCAGCCCCTTCTGGCAAAGCTCATTCACCACGCCGTCAATGACCTCCGCGGCAAAGCCGTGCCGCCGCAGACGAGTGGCTAACTCCACCGCGCTGCGCGGTCGGTAGCGGAGGAGGCGCAGGGCAGCCTCCCGCGCGCGGGTCCGCTCGTGCAGCGCCGCCAGACGCTCCTCCAGCGCGGCGTCCACAACTGTGCCGGGTATGAGCCCGAGCCCCTGGACCTCGCCGGCCTGGAGGAGCAGCCGGCGTCCGCCGCCCAAAGTGACAGCCACCAGGTCGGGATGGCGCCGCGCCGGACGGATCCGCGCCACCGGCTGATCAGGCATACGCCCACCCGGTGCGCGCGGCCGCGAGTACCGCGCGGCCCCTGCTCTCGTTGTCCGAGACACCCGAGCGACCACTCAGGCCTTCGTTCTAACCGGGGCCTCCTTCACCGGGGTCTCTCTGACGACCGCGGCCTCGCGCTTCCCGTCCCCCGGCGCGCGGGCGGCGTCGGCGGCCGCCTCCCGGGGAGTTCCGCGCCGGGGCAGACCGAGCGTCTCCCGGGCGCGGGTCTCGAGTTCGCGCATCAATTCCGGGTTATTCTCCAGGAAGTCGCGCGCGTTATCCCTGCCCTGCCCCAGGCGTATGTCACCGTAGCCGAACCAGGTGCCCGTCCGGCTGACCAGCCCCAGGGCGTGCGCCGTGTCCAGGATGCTCCCCGAGCGGGAGATCCCGCGGCCGTAGAAGATGTCGACCTCGGCGTCGCGGAAGGGCGGGGCGAGTTTGTTCTTCACGACTTTGATCCGGGCCCGCATGCCCTTGACCTCTTCGCCGCTCTTGATACTTTCAATGCGCCGGATCTCCATGCGCACCGAGGCATAGAACTTCAGGGCGCGGCCCCCGGTGGTGGTCTCCGGCGAGTTGTGGACGACGACACCGTCCACCAGGTACGTGTGGTGCCCTTCGACTTCGAGGTCGAACCGGCGCATCGAGCGCGTCGGTGGCTTCCTGTAGATTCTCATGATCTTCGCCGGGACAACCCGCAGAAACCGGCGGGCCGTCCGTCGGGTTCCATTCAGGTGTGCGTCGCTCAAATCCGGCTGCCAGGCGAAGCGACCGCGCAGCGCCGGGTGGATCTTGTAATCGATGGACGGGTGGAGGAATGGCGCGATGAGTTCATGGAGTCTCGCCGTCTGCTCCGCCGTGAACCAGAACCCCCGGCCGTCGTCCCGCGGCCGCCCCACGCCCAGGCGCTCAAACAGGGCCCTCACGCGCTCCCGCGCGGCTTCCCGGAGCGCCGTGTTGTAGAGAACCGCCTTGCCCCGACCCCAGCGATGAAAGCGTCCGGTGAACGATCCGTTGTCGCCGTACCAGACCGCTACTCCACGCGCATCGAGCCGCTCGAGCACAGCGGTGGTGGCAGTGCGGCCATCCTTGTCGTAGAGGTCGGCGCGCAGGTCCGCCAGCGCGGGGAATGCGTTGGTGTCGAATCCGTGGCCGTTGCCGACGCGATCGAGGCGATGCGAAAAGGGCTCCAGCATCCAATGTTTCCACCGAGCGTACTCGGCCTGCGCGTCGCCGTGACCGACTCGGAAGGTCGCCGCGTGAGTCCCGACCTGCCGGAGCGATCCATCCCCCAGTGCGCTTCCGATTACGAGTTGAAGCTGGTCGTCCGTGAGGCGGTAGTCTTCCACAAGGGACAGAACGGTGTCTCCGACGCGCAACTTGCACGCTGGCACCTCGCCCGCCGGCGTGAAGATCATGTGGTTCGGGGTGGCAGCGAAGTGGCGCCGTCCGGAGGGCCCGCCTGCCACTTCGAACTGCAGGAAATACTCGGCGTTGCCATTGTCGAACCAGTTCACCACACGACGCGGTTGGATGGTCCCGGTGGCTGGATCATAGCTGAGCACGTGCACCGGGAGTCGCTGGTTCACGATCTTGCCGATCTTCATCGTCGCGCCATCGGCCAGCAGCACCCGCGCATTGTATTGGAAGCAGCCGAACATGACCCCGATCTTCTCGCGGATCTGGTTGATGAAGACCACCGTGGTATGCGACTTGCTGATGGTTCCCACCAGTTTGCGCAGGGCCTGGGACATCAGGCGGGCCTGCAGTCCCACGTGCGCGTCGCCCATTTCCCCTTCGAGTTCGGCGCGGGGCACGAGCGCGGCGACGGAGTCGATCGTGATGACGTCGACCGCCCCGCTGCGCACCAGCATCTCGGCGATCTCCAGCGCCTGTTCCCCGTTGTCGGGCTGCGAGATCAGCAGGTTGTCGACATCGACGCCCACCGCCCGCGCATAGTTGGGATCCATGGCGTGCTCGGCGTCGATGAAGGCGGCCACCCCGCCCTCCCGCTGGGCCTCCGCCATGATGTGGTAGCCGAGCGTCGTCTTGCCCGAGGCCTCCGGGCCGTAGATCTCCACGACCCGGCCGCGCGGCACGCCGCCGACCCCCAGGGCGGCATCCAGCGCCACCGCGCCCGTGGGGATGACCTCCACCTGCAACTTGGCCGTGACTTCCCCAAGTTTCATGATGGAGCCCTTGCCGAACTGCTTCTCGATCTGGGACAGCGCCAGGTCCAGGGCCCGCTGTCGCTCGTTCATCGCTGCCTTCCCTCCCCACAGGATCGCCCCGGAGCCTGTCCCGTCCAGGACGTCGGTGGAGCCACACTACCAAACAAATGTTCGCTTGTCAAACCTGCAAAACCTCGGCAGGGCCGTCGATCTCCCCCATGGGGGGTCCCTCCCCGGCGGAGTATTCCACAAGAACCTGCGTCGGCGCCGGGCCACGGTGCCAGATATTGCGATGCCTATGCTGGAGACTTCAAGGTCGGACCGAAGGTCACCTCCTCCACCTTGACGTACCGGGCGCCGCCCGGACGCAGGTGGCTCTCCATCACGCTGAGGCTCCGCACTTCCTGGCCGCCCACGGTTGCGTCGTGGAAGACTTCCAGGGCGCGTACCAGTTCGCGCCACAGCCGCCGATCGCGCACGCGGGCGAGGGTCAGGTGGGCTTCGTAGGGTCGGTTCTCTCGGGGAAACCGGTGTCCCGCGAGGGCGTCATCCAGCCGCCCGGAAAGCGCGGCCAGTTCCTCCCCGCCCTCGCGGACACCGATCCAGACCACGCGCGGTTGCTGGAGAGAGGGAAACGCTCCTACCCCGTGCAGGGTGAGGCGGAAGGGCACGGTCTCCGCCGCGGCCGCCCGCGCGGCCAGTTTCACCTGAGCCACCTGCGCGGGCGTGATCTCGCCCAGGAAGCGCACCGTGAAGTGCAGGTTCTCCGCGGGAATCCAGCGGAGGCGCACGCCCGCCTCGGTCAGGCGCCCTTCCAATTCAGAGACGGCGCCGCGCAGCGCGGGATCGAGTTCCACGGCGATGAAGATCCGGTGCAGCGGACCGTGGTTCACCGGACGCCGGTCACCGCAGGGCGCGGGTCAGGCGCAGACGGATCAGGTTCAGCGCCGCCTGCGAGGCCAGGAAGCGAATGCCGCGCCGTCCCGGCTCCGCGCCGAACCGCCATTCCTGGGCCGTCTCGTCCTCGCCTTCTACCAGTGCCCCAAACACCAGGCCCACGGGCTTCTCCGGGCTGCCTCCCGCAGGCCCGGCGATTCCCGTCACACCCAGGCCCAGATCACTCTCCGCCTGCGTCCGCACGGCGCGGGCCATCGCCAGGGCCACGGGGGAGCTCACGGCTCCGTACTCGTCCAGGAGGGCCTGGGGGACACCAAGCACCCGAGCTTTGGCTTGATCGCTGTACGCCACCACCCCGTGCCGGAAGTAGCTCGAGCTGCCCGGGAGGGCGGTGAGCCGGTCGGCAATCAGCCCGCCGGTGCAGGACTCAGCGACGGCGATGGTGCGGGCACCGTCGCGCAGCAGGCGGCCTGTAACGTGCTCCAGAGTGTCGTCATCCACCCCGAAGATCAGGTCGCCCAGCCGCGCGCGCACGGCCGCTTCGCCGCTGGCCAGCTGGGCATCGGCCTCAGCGGGCGCGGCCTTCGCCGTCAGCCGGAGGTGGACTTCGCCGAGTTTGGCGTAGGGGGCGATGGTCGGGGCGGGCAGGTGCAGGAGGTCGCGGATGCGCTCCTCCACGGCCGACTCCCCGAGGCCCGTGACCTTCAAGACGCGGGAGCGAATCACGATACCGCCCGTCCGTTCCCGCAACCAGGGAATCAGGAAATCCTCCACCATGCCGTGCATCTCCGCCGGCACGCCCGGCATGACGACGATGGTGGTCCCTTCCCACGTGATGACGACCCCCGGGGCTGTCCCTCGGCGGTTGGCGATGACCCGGGCGCCCTCGGGGATGAGGGCCTGCTTGTAGACGGATGAGGGCGCGGGGCGACGGCGTGTCTCGAAGAAGGTCCGGATGTGGTCGGCGACCTGGCGGTCTTCGCGCAGCGGGAGCCCCAGCGACGCGGCGACCGCCTCCACCGTCAGGTCATCTTCTGTCGGGCCCAGCCCCCCGGTGATCAGGATCAGATCCGCACGCGACAGCGCCAGGCGGAGGGCCGTCTGCAGGCGGGCCAGGTTGTCCCCGACGCTCTGCTTGAAGAATAGGTCCACGCCGTGGTCGGCGAGAACCCGCGCCAGGTACACCGCGTTGGTGTCTGTGATCTGTCCCAGCAGGAGTTCGGTCCCGACCGAGAGGATCTCGGCGCGCACGCTCAGGGCTCCCCGGGAGTTTCGGGGAACCGGAGTTCCACAACCTCCCCCGGACCGCCGAGGGTTCCCAGAGCGCGGCCGTTGACGGTCAGCTCGACCGCGGCGGCATTGCCGATGCGGATGACCAGTTCGCGCGCGGCAGTCCAGGTGCGAGCCTCCCCCGCGTCAAGGATGCCCTGGAAGCGACGCTCCCCATCGGCGACCACGCGGATCCACGAGGTCCCGCTGGTGGAAAGCACGAGCGTCACACCCTCTCCCGGCACGGCACCGGGCGGCGCCGGCGGCAGCGGCGTGGCCGGCGGCGTCGCGGTGGGGAGCGGCGCGACCACGGCTGGCCGGGGAGTCGCCCGCACATCCTCGAAGGGCCGGCCCGCGGGCGTCGGTGCGGGACCGGTCCGGACGAACTCGCGGAACTGCGTGTACCCGACGTACCCGAAGTAGACGGCAACGCCCAGGATGATCCACATCGCGTACACGAGGATCCGCCGCCAGCGCGACGGCGGCTCCGCCGGTTCCAACGGGATCTCCACGGCGCGGGAGAGCGGCGGCGCGACCTCCGGCGGCAGGCGGCTCTCCACGGCGGCCACGAGCGCCTCGGCGTCGAGTCCGAGCAGGCGGGCGTAGACCCGGACAAACCCCTTGGCATAGGGCCGGGGCGGGAGCGCCTCGAAGCGCTCTTCTTCGAGCGCGGCGAGGTGGGCGCCGCGGATCTTCGTCAGGCGCTCGGCGTCCGCCAGCGAAAGACGCCGCGCCTCCCGCGCCTGGCGCAGCGTCTCGCCGATTCCGGTTGAAGGCACCTGCACGCTCTCTTGTTTGCTTACGCGGGCAGCCTCTCCTCTGTCAGGGCCACGGCGATCTGCGCGGCCAGGGCACTGTTGGTTTCCAGCAGCGCCAGGTTGGCCTCCACGGCGCGCCCGCCGGTCAGCAGGTCGATTTCGCGGAGCAGGTACGGGGTCAGTTCTCCGCCGCGGATCCCTTCGGCCTCAGCCTGCGCCACGGCGCGCGCCACCGCGGCACTCACCTCGTCCGCGGGAAGCGCCCAGGGTGCGGGCGGCGGCGCGGCGACCAGCAAGGCTGTGGTGTCGCCCAATCGCTCCTTGGCCCGGGCGATGGCCGCCACCTCGGCCACGGAATCGGCCGACCAGGGGACGGGATGCCCGCTGTCGGCGACGTAGAAATACGGAAACCGCTGGGTGCGGAAGCCGACGACGGTCACGCCCCGGGTCTCCAGCGCTTCCAGGGTGGCGCCCACGTCGCAGATCACCTTGGCCCCCGAGCAGACGAGGACCAGCGGGCGCCGGCTCAGTTCATCCAGATCGGCCGACACGTCCCAGGTCTGGCGGGCCCCGACGTGCACGCCGCCGATGCCCCCGGTGGCCTGCACGCGCACGCCGAGCGCATGCGCCACCGCCAGCGTGGCCGAGACGGTCGTCCCGCCGCTGGCCAGACGCGCAACGGCCACGGCCAGGTCGCGGCGCCCCACCTTGACGACCCCATGGGCCGCCAGATCATCCAGATCCTCGTCGGTCAGCCCGGCGCGGACCCGTCCGTGCACCACGGCAATCATGGCCGGGACGGCGCCGTGAAGGCGGACCGCGCGGGTCATCCGGCGGGCCGCGTCGAGGTTGGCGGGATACGGGAGCCCGTGGGTGACGACGGCCGACTCGAGCGCGACGACGGCCGTCCCCAGGCCGAGCGCGACCTGGATTTCATCACTGACGTCAAAGGGACTCTGCGGGATCATGCCGGGTGCCCTCCTCTACCATAGAGTTCCCAGGTCGGGGGGCACATTCCCCCATGTCTTGAGGGCCAGGCCGGCCGCCCGCGCCGCCAGCGGCAGCACCCGTCCGGCGGACCAGCCCCGGAGCAGGCCGACCATGACAACCGCGGCGGCCACATCCCCCGCGCCGGTCGGGTTGACGGCTGGACCGGGATGCGCGGGTACGGCCGTCCAGTCCTCGCCGAGCAGGCCGAGCCCTCTGCTTCCTGCGGTCAGGAGAACATACCTGGGCCCGAGTGCCGCGACCGCGCGTGCCAGTGCTTCGCTCCCTTCCATTCCCGGGGGCGCACCGACCAGGGCATGGGCCTCGGCGTGGGTCAGGGCGATGAGCCAGGCGTCGCGGAGAATCGACCTGAACCGGACGACCTTGGCGGGCGACGTGCCCACCAGCGCCAGGCGCGGGGCGCGGCGGGCCAGGGCCGGGAACGTTCCCGCGTCCGGATTCGCATCGAGGACAAGGAGGTCCCCCGCCTCGCCTGCAGCATCAAGCCACGTCTGCGCCGGCGTCGACTCGGCGATCGCAACGTCGGCCACTCCGTGGCCATCGACCATCACGTACAGACCGGTCTGTCCCGGACGACGC
>Ga0209172_10004024_pt1 | contig 20851 bp, 16 predicted proteins | sample LarsenN4metaG_FD_184113 | JGI IMG/M metagenome (GOLD analysis project Ga0209172, IMG submission 184113) | Hot spring sediment bacterial and archeal communities from British Columbia, Canada, to study Microbial Dark Matter (Phase II) - Larsen... ... | reverse complement strand
CGGTCACGTCTCGACTCGACGCGCTGCCACGCCGGCAGAAGCTTCGATTTTGCGCCAACTCGCACTGGAGTGGCTGATTGATTATGGCCTCGACAAACAGCTGCTGCAGCGTGGCCGCCTGGGACCGGTCATCTCCACGATACTGCGGAATAGTGCAGGGCGCGCACTCGTAGGTCGTTTCGACGTCACCAGCAAGTACGCAATCCATCGCTTGTTTGCCATCGCAGAACAGAATCAGGGACGGTATCAGCTTACGCTGGCGAATGTCCGAATCCAGCGCGATGTCGATGATGGAACGGACATAACAGAGCGCGAATACCTAGATCAGCTAGACCTAGATAACGACGGACTGGATGAAGTAGTCACTTCGGCTTCCCACTACGAAAGCTGGACCTATACAATCTGGAGATTCAACGCAAGCCACAAGGTTTGGCAGCACGCGTACACGGGTGGTGGCGGCGGTGCTTGATGCCACTCGCCCACCTCAGCGTATTCCAGTGATGCCAGATCCTGATTAGAGTGGTCTTCATAAGGCATTCAACTCCAGTGTAGCCGGGATGCCGCCGAGGGGGCGCGCCTTCGTAACCGCGCGGACGATGGCCGCGCTGACGGCCTCGGCCGCGGCGGTGCCCACGGTGTTGAGGTCCGCGGTTTTCTCCCCGAGCGAGAGCGCGAAGACAACGTCGCCGTCGAACATCGTATGCACCGGCGCAATCGTCCGCGCCAAACCGTTCTGCGCCAGGGCGGCGATCTTCGTGACCGCCGCCTTCTCGAAGCGCGCGTCGGTGGCGACAACGGCCAGCGTCGTGTTCGTCGGCGCGGGCGAAGAAAAATCCTTGCGCGCCGTGCCGCCTTTCATCTGCGCCACCGTGTCAACGAACTCCGCAGAGCTTTCAGACGCGCGCGCGCCCGCGATGATTTTCCCCGTGGCCGGGTCGCGCACGTCCCCAAAAGCGTTGACGACGGCGAGGGCGGCGACTTGCACGCCGCCGCCCAGCGTCACCGTGGCCGAACCCAGCCCGCCTTTGGTCGCGCGCTTCACGCCGAAGAGTTTGCCGACGGTGGCACCGGTGCCCGCGCCTACGCTGCCCTCTTCGACCGCATCGCTTGTGGCGCGCTTGGCAGCTTCGTAGCCCATGGCGCCATCGGGCCGGCGACGGGGGTCGCCGAGGCCGAGGTCGAAGATGATGGCGGCAGGCACGATGGGCACGCGGGCGACGCCGGTGTCGAACCCGATGCCCTGCTCTTCGAGCCAGCGCATCACACCGCCGGCGGCGTCGAGGCCGAAAGCGCTGCCGCCGGCGAGCACAACGGCGTGGACGCGCTCGACGAGATGCCCCGGCCGCAGAGTTTCCAGCTCGCGCTCGCCCGCGGCCCCGCCGCGCACGTCCACCCCGGCCACTGCGCCTTCGCGCCCGCAGAGGATGACGGTGCAGCCGGTGACCGCGTCGAAGTCGCTCGCGTGCCCGACGCGCAGCCCTTCGATATCGGTCAAGCCTTTCATCCCGTTCACGATAAACCCGTTCAGGGTGAACGCCCGCAGCCTATCGAAAAGCTTCCCGCGAATCAACGAAGCACCCACCGGCGGGACGCCGGTGCCACTGGGGAGAACCAGAAAAAGGGGAAGAGAGGTGGCACCGGCCTCTGGCCGGTGCTCGCGAACACAGGGCCCGGCTGCGGCCTGGGAGAGGCTGTGCTAGTATGGCGGTTCCCGCCGAAGGGAAAGCATCGTGGCCGCCGCCTACATCGTCAGCGCCGTGCGCACGCCGATGGGAAAGTTCGGCGGCTCGCTCAAAGACTTTTCGGCCGCTGACCTCGGCGTCATCGCCGCGCGCGCGGCGCTCGAGCGCGCCGGGGTCGAGGCCGGGCAGGTGGACGAAGTCATCTTCGGCTGCGCCCGGCAGGCGGGCGGCGGACCGAACGTGGCCCGGCAAATCGCGGTGCGGGCGTTGGGGCCGGTGCTGGGGACGCCGGTGCCGGCCTTCACGGTGAACCAGGCCTGCGCCTCGGGGCTGCAGTCGCTTGCGCTGGCGGCCGAGCGCATCCTCGCCGGCCGCGCTCACTTGGTGCTCGCCGGCGGAACCGAGTCCATGAGCCGCGTGCCGTATTTTGTCGAAGGCGCCCGCTGGGGCGCGAAGCTCGGTCACACGCGCCTGACCGACGGGATGTACAAGGACGGCTTCCTCGACCCGATTTCCGAAATGGTGATGGGCGAGACCGCCGAGCTCCTGGCCGAAGAGTACAAGATTCCCCGCGAGGAGCAGGACCGCTACGCCGCCCGCAGCCACCAGCGCACGGCGGCCGCCTGGCAGGCCGGACGCTTCCGCGACGAAGTCGTGCCCGTCGAAATCCAGGAGAAAAAAGGCGCGCGGCGGATGGCGGAAGACGAAACCTTCCGCGCCGACACCTCACAGGAAAAGATGGCGCAACTTCAGCCCGTTTTCAAAAAAGACGGGAGCGTGACCGCCGGCAACTCCAGCCAGATCACCGACGGCGCGGCCGCGCTCGTGGTCGTCAGCGAAGCCCGCCTCAAGGAATGGAAACTCCAGCCGTTGGCGCGGCTTGTGGCCTGGACCACGGTCGGGGTGGACCCGCGGCGGATGGGCCTGGGGCCGGTCCCGGCCGTGCAAAAGCTGCTCGAGCAAACCGGCACTCGCCTGGACGAGTTCGACCTAGTAGAATTGAACGAAGCCTTCGCCGCCCAGGTACTGGCCTGCGACCGGGAGCTGCATTTCGACCCGGAGCGGCTGAACGTGAACGGCGGGGCGATTGCGCTGGGCCACCCCATCGGCTGCAGCGGGGCGCGCATCGTGACGACGCTCACGGACGAGATGCGCCGGCGGCAAGCCCGGCGCGGACTGGCCACGCTCTGCGTCAGCGGCGGGCTGGGGATGGCGATGAGTCTGGAAAGGGCGTAACTTCAAGAGGCGAGGTGCATCATGGTGGAAGTCCTGACCGATGAGATGTTCGGCGGTGAGCGCAAGGAAGGCGTCTACAAGTTCATCCAGTGGGAGCTGGTGGAGGGCCAGGCGCGGTTGACGCTCAACCGCCCGCCCCACAACATCCTGAACGCCGAGATGCTCACCGAGGTGGCCATGGCCTTCGAGGGCCTGCACGACCACCCGGAAACCAAGGTGGTGCTGCTGCAGGCGTCGAAGGATTCGAAGTCGTTCTGCGGCGGCGTGGACCTGCCCGAGTACACCACCCAGCGCGTCTTCCAGATGCTCGACGCCTTCGCCCGGCTCTTCAAGGCCTCGCTCGACGTCGGCAAGCCTATCGTGGTGGCGGTGAACGGCCCGGCGCTCGGGGGCGGGTGCGAGCTGGCGGCCTTCGGCGACATGGTCGTCGCCACGCCCAAGGCCAAGTTCTCCCAACCGGAAATCAAGGTGCTGGGGATGTTCCCGCCCTTCGCCACCAGCATCTTCCCCTATATCATCGGCCCCAAGCGCGCCATGGAGATGCTGCTGACGGGCGAGCCCATCACCGCCGAAGAAGCCCTGGCCCTGGGGTTGGTGAACAAGCTGGTGCCGGAAGCGGAGCTGGAAAAAACCATTCAAGCCTTGATGGCCAGCATCGCCCAGCACTCCGCCCCCGTGCTCTCCATGACCAAGAAGGCCATCTACGAAGGGCTGGGGATGAGCATGACCAACGCCCTCAAGCATTCCCACAACCTCTTCCTCAACGAGCTCTACAAACTTGAAGACACCCAGGAAGGCCTGCGCGCCATCATCGAGAAGCGCAAGCCGCAGTGGAAGAACCGCTAGGCCTCCACGGGGACCGGGACGACCCCGATGGCGCCGCGGAAGAAAAAAGCCTCTCGGCGTAAGGCGCAGCGCGCGCGCCCCCGCGCCCCGGGCCCGCAGCCGCTGACTCTCGTGCGCGACCTCCCCGCCACCGCCGCCGCCGCCGAGCGCGCCATGAACGATGTCCTGCTGGCGCTCGCCGAGGCTCGCTGCCGCTGCGGCGACATGGACGAAGTCCGCATGGCCCTGCGCGAAGCCCTCAACAATGCCGTGCGCCACGGCAGCCAGTTGAACCCGCGCAAGCGCGTCCACTTGCTTTGCCGCTATGACTCGAAGAACGGCCTGGAGCTGCGCGTGCGCGATGAAGGCGCGGGCTTCGACCCCAAGAAGATCTCCGACCCCACAAAACCGGAGAACCTCGAGCGCTTCAGCGGCCGCGGGATTTTCATGATCCGGCAGTTGATGGACAAGGTCGAGTTCCGCGACCGCGGCCGCGAGTTGCGCCTGCGCCGCCGCCCCAGAAGGTAGTCCTAGTTCGGCTTGGCGGCCTCGGGCTGAGCCGGGGGCTCGAGCAGCTCCACGATGAGCAGCTCGACGGGCCGCCGGGCTTCCCGTAATTCCAGGCCCAGTTTCCGCAAGGCTTCGAACAACGATTCCGCTTTCTTCGGGTCCCAGGTCAACTCGATGTCGAAGGCTCCTTCAATCCCCGTTTCCTCTAGCACAGGCCGCTCAAGGGAGGATTCCAAGCTCTGCGCCAGGTTGCGCAGCGACAATCCCCGGATTTCTATCTTCCCCTCGTCCCACAGCGCGCCCCTGCGGCTGCCGGCAGCGGCCTCCCGCAATGCGGGGGTGCGCCCCTCAGGAGCCAAGAGGACAAACACATCCGTCTCCCGCATCTCCCGCCGCACGCGCAGCCCGAAGGTGACCTCCAGCGCTTGCTGGAGCACGCGCCGAAGGGACTCCATGTCCGCTTTCGGAATAGTAACGAGGATGTCGTACTTGTCGCGCGCCAACGCTTCGGGAATCACAGCCCGAGTCGAGGAAACGTCGTAGGCGTGCTGGATCGCGTCCATGATGCTGAAGCCGCGGGCGATGTACTCGCTTTGCGACCACTTGATACCCGTGAAGTCGCCGCCCTGACGCGGGCGGATCAGCACCTCGTAGAGACGAGGGGGCGCATCGGGCGACCGCAAGCCGGCAAACCAGTCGGTCGGGGCGAGCGGCTTGGGCAGTTTGGCCCGCGCCTCAACGACCTTGCCGGCGAGGATTTCTTCCAGGACGGATTCGGTGATCGCCTCCGGGTTGGTGGCGGCGAGGAGGACGCCATCCGGGCCGACCAGCACCGTGTGCGGAACCCCCTCGACGCCATAGCGGTTGAACATCGAGCGGTCGGTGTCTAGCGCGACCCAGCCGGCGATGGGCTTCTCGCGCAGGAAGCCTTCGATGGTGGAGGCGTCTTCGTCGGTGATAGAGATGAACTGCACGCCGCGGTTTTCAAACTTCTTCGCCAGCTCGTTCAAGTGCGGCATCACCGCCACACAGGGCGCGCACCAAGTAGCCCAGAACTCGAGCACGACGACCTTGCCGCGCAACTCCTGCCAATTTTTGGCCCCGCCGTCTTTCGGTTGAATCCAGTGGTCCACGCCGAGCGGCGGGGCCGGCGTAGGTGACTCCTCCGACTCCGGCGGGTCGGGGTTGCCGGTGTCGAAGACGACTTTCCAAGCGCCGTCCGGCTGCTTCTTCCAAACGGTGACGTAAGTTCCCTTCCGGCGCTGCGGCTTGCCTTCGGCATCCACCGACCGACGCTCCCAGCGGCCGGTGGTCATCCCGAGCACCCCGGGGATGAGAACTTCGGTGCGGGTCGGCTGCCAGCGGAGCGACACACCCGGCTGGGCGAGAGTCGGGCCCATGAACTGGCGGATAGCGTCGGGGCCGGTGACCGGCGGCTCGTCGCCCGGGAGCATCGAGCCGTTCGGCGCGAAGAAGCTGACCCAGCCTTCGATTCCCTTCTCCGCCGTGGCCTGGTCGAACGCCCGGTCGGCGGCCAGCAACTGCTCGCGCTCATCGGTCGGCTCGGGCGCTGCGAGCGCCGCCAGCGCGAGCGCGCCTACAGCCAGCAGCAACAGCATCCAACGATTCCCTTTCATCTCGTACCCTCCACAAGCCCTTTGCTCCCCGAATTTCCCCACCCTTCAAACATCGAAGGGTGGGCCACCCCTAAGCTCACTTAGCCGCCTTCGAGGCTCAAGGTCAGCGTGAAGGGAATGCCGGCGCCGGCGGCGCCCTTCTCGGCCTGAATCTGGAAGGGGATGCGCAGCAGGCCGTTGGGCTCGACCTCGAAAGTGCGCTCGAACCTCTTCCCCTTGGCGCCCGCGCCGCGGAAGTGGACGGGGCCGATGGCGAGGATGCGGGCGCGGACCTTCAGGCGCTTCGCAGCGGTCGAGCCCACGCAGACGAGGAACTCGCCCTGGGTTTCGCCGCCGCTCATCAAGGCGCGCTGGTCGAGCCGCCCCGCCAGCAGCTCATAGACGGTGAGCGGCCGGGTGCGGCGGTTGCCCGCCGGGTCTTCGAGCTCGAGCGGCGATTCTCCTTCGGGGGCGTCGCGGGGGATGGGGACGCTGCTCGTAGTCTTCCCGCCACGGGTGACGGTGCGGAGGACGGGCAGGTCGCGCGCGCCCAGGCGCGCGCCCGCGACTTCCCCCGGGACGGTCACGAGCGTGCCGCGCTGGTTGAACTCGGGCGGCTCGGCGGCGGGCTCGGCGGTTTCGACGATGTTGATGGCGACCTTGATGGGCTTCAACGGCTCGCCGAGCGGCCCGGCCGCCGCGGTGCCTTCGCCGCGCGCGACCTCGAGCTCGACATTCCCTCTCTCCGGCGCCTTCAGCATGAAGCCGCCGTTGTCGTCGGTGTAAACGATCTCTTCCTTGCCCTCGGCGCGGATGCGGATGGGGACGCCGGAGAGCGGCTGGTTGCCGCGTCCGACGAGCCGCCCGTAGTGGGTCGCGCCCGGCGGAAGCTCGGGCGAATACAACAGCCAGGCGTCTTGCAGCGGCGCGGGCGGCTGGACGAGGAACGCGCCCCAGCGCATTATGCCGTCCCCTCCCTGCGCGGCGTACTCGTACGCGCCCGGCGCAGCGTTCTCCGGCACGCAAAGGCGCACGGGCGTGCGCTCGGCGCTGGCGCAGGCGCGCGGCGTGACTTCCAGAAACGGCGCGCTCACCAGGCGCCCGCCGGTCGCCGCCAGCCCGCCGCTCATCGTGGCCGAAAGACAGGAGCCGGCGCGGGCCTGCTGCGGCTGCGAGCGGATGACCGGGCCGGGAAGCGTGTCCTCGAGCGCGCGCAGGAGCTCTTCCAGCGTCGCCAGGCGCTTGCGGATGGGCTGGTCGCGCTCGACTTCGGCGAGCTCGAACGGCTCGAGCCGCTCGGGCGCCGCCGCGCCGGCCGTGTTCACCCCCACGAGGCCGTCGAAGTTGATGACGGTGGTGAGCGCGCCGGCCGCGGCCACGTAGACGTGCGTGCCGATGACGCCGACGGTCGCGGTTTCGGTACGCACCTCGAAGCGTCCGCCGGCGCCGAGCTTTTTCACTTCGGCGCGCACTTTGCCGAACTTGAGCGTGAGCTCGGTCTGCCCGGTGGCCTGGTCGTGGCGGACGACCTGGAAACGCGCGGCGGAGCCAACGTTCAAAATGGAGCCGTCGAGGAGTTGGAGGCGCGCCCGGGCCTGCGCTTCGGTCTCGACCCAGTCCTGCCAGAGGACAGGGTCGCGCATGCGCAGCGCCACGGGGGCGGCGCCGCTGCGCTCCAGCCGCGCCTCCGGCAGCAGCGCCGTCACCTCGCCGGCGCGCTCCGCCTGCGCTGCCGCGGGGACAGAGAAGGGCGGGGAAAGAACAATAGCGGCCAGTAAACAACAACCTCTAATCATCAGGCACGCACCTCATCGAGCAGACCTGCTACCTTAAGCATTCCGTGGCCGAGCTCTGACGAGCAGCCTCTTGACCAACACAAGCACGAAGCCAGCGAAGAACCACCATATCGCTAGCGAAGCAAACTCCACCGCATAGCTTGCGACTTTTTCGCCCGGGGGAGTAGGGTCGTACATCGTAGGGATTCTCAACGCCTGCAACACCAGCCCAGTCATGGCGGACGCCGGGGCGTTTGCCCAGGCCAAGGGTACCAACCAAACATTTCTCCATTCTTCATAGAAGAGTATCTGTCGCCAGAGCTTCCAAAGAAGAAGTGCGGCAACGTTCAGCGTGAGCAAGGCGAGACCATACCGGGTGCTGTCCTTCGCCAAGGGCGAATGAAGGCGCGGCAAGAGCCGAGGCAAGAACAGCCATGCTCCGGCCAGTACGACAATCCAACCGATGTCGCCCGGGTCAAAGATTGCGTTCTGCGCCGTGGCCAACAAATACATGTTGGCCAACGCAACGACCCCGAGACTCAACCTCATTACAACTAACTTCCATCGACTAGACTCTTCCACCGTGCGGGGCTGCGCTGCATCCTGGCTCGCACGCATACTTTGGAACCATCCGCGGAGGGCAAGAAAGCCCATGTACAGGAACGCGAGTGAGGCGGCAATCAACGACAGCAAAGGTCCGTAGGAAGGGACACCCTGTACGTGGTACGAGCCCGGCTCGGCTGCCGGCATCAGGATGTGGGGGGGGTCGAGGGCCACTATGGTGCAAAGTATCGCCAAGTTTATCGCCGTCGCTTTCGACAATTCATGGAGCTTCAGACCTCCGTGGGTGCGGCGCACGCGACGCCAGGCAAACAGCAGGTAGGCACAGTAAGCGCCAAACTCTAAAAGAGCGACCCCTCGGCTTGGGGCTGGGTCGAACATAAAGGATGCACCCACCGAATCGGCTCCCTGATACTACCACCACCCACTTGAGGGACAAGATTGACATGGCGAAGCCGGGGGCGTAGACTCCGGGCGCTGGAACGGCCCAGTGCCGGGAAGGCGGTGCGAATCCGCCACGGTCCCGCCACTGTGATCGGCTGCGCTTCCTGAACCACCGTCCCGACGCATCGGGATGGGAAGGGCCCGCAAGGGCAGGAAGCGCTTACCCCGTCCCGAGGCTTCGGAATCGGGAAGCCGTCAGTCAGGAAACCTGCCTGGGCCGGCGCCGGAGCACTCTTCGCGCGAGAGAGTGTGGCGAACGCGGCCTCAACCTCCCGCCGGGAGCGTTGAGGCTTTTTTGTGGAACCACATCGCAGACTAGTGAAAGCGACGGCGCTCTGGTTGGGGGCGGCCGCGCTGTTTGTGTTGCCGGCAACCACGGCGGCGCAGGAGCGCCGGCCGGTGGTGGATGAGACCGGGCGGCGCCTGGCCGTGCCGGCGCGGGTGGAGCGCATCGTCACGCTGGCGCCCAACCTGACGGAAATTGTTTTCGCGCTGGGCCTCGAAGAAAAGCTCGTCGGCGTCACCAGCCACTGCGACTTCCCCGCCGCCGCGCGCACGAAGCCCCAGGTGGGCGACGTCGTCAACCCCAGCCTGGAAAAAATCCTGGACCTGAAGCCCGACCTGGTGCTTGCCACCACCGCCGGCAACCGCCGCGAAACCGTCGAAGCCCTGGAGCGACTGGGGGTGCCGCTCTACGGGGTCGAGGCCCGCAGCGTCGAAGGCATCTTCGTCTCCATCCGGGACATCGCCGAGCTCGCCGGGACACCGCAGGCCGGCGTGGAACTGGCCGAGCATCTCGAGGCGCGGCTGGCCGCGGTCGAAGAAGGCACGGCAAGAGCCACCCGGCCGCGCGTGCTCTTCGCCATCTGGGTGGAGCCGCTCGTGACCATCGGCAAAGACACCTTCTTGAATGACGTGCTCGCGCGCGCGGGCGCCCAGTCGGTCACGGCCGACCTCGGCGAAAGCTGGCCGCGCTTGAGCGTGGAAGAAGTGATCCGGCGCGACCCCGACTACCTCATCCTCCCGCGCACCCACAGTCTGCAAGTGAGCTTCGAGCGGCTCGTCCAGGAAGACCCCTGGCGGCAGCTGCGCGCGGTGCGGGAAAACCGCATCGTCTGGCTCGACGACGCCGTGCTCCGCCCCGGCCCGCGCATTGTGGGCGCCATTGAAGAGCTGGCCCGGGCGCTCCGCCCCGAACTCGGGACCCGTGAGGAAAAGGCGCAGAAATGACAACGGTACTCTCCTGGAAGCAGGTGGTCCGCGTGTGCGGATTGCTCGCCGGGGCGCTGCTGATTCTCGCCTTCATCGCGCTGGCGGTGGGCGCGGCCTCGCTGCCGCTGTCGGCGGTGGGCTCGGCCCTGTGGGAGGCGCTCACCGGCTCGCCGAGCGCGCTCTCGCCCGAGCACCGCACCATCCTGCTGTTTGTGCGCCTGCCGCGGATTCTGCTGGCGATGATCGTGGGGGCGGCACTCGGCGTGGCCGGAGCGGGCTACCAGGCGCTGCTGCGCAACCCGCTGGCCGACCCCTACGTGCTCGGAGTCTCGAGCGGGGCCGCGCTGGGGGCGATTCTTTCGCTCGTGCTGGCGGGACGGTTTCCGGTGACCATGCCGATCGCTGCCTTTCTCGGCGCGACGCTTACCATCGCCGGGGTCTACTTCCTCGGCCAGCGCGGCGCCGAGCTTTCGCCCTACACGCTGCTGCTCGCCGGGGTCATCACCGCCTCGTTCCTCTCCGCGGTCATCACCTTCCTGCTGAACTTCCTGTCGGGGCACGACCTGCGCGGCATGGCCTTCTGGCTGATGGGCGACTTGAGCAGCCCGGCGCCGATTCCACTCGGCTGGCTGGCGCTGGGAGTGTTCGTGGCGGTGGCGGCCATCTACGCCGTGGCGGGCCCGCTCAATCTTCTGCTGAGCGGCGAAACCGAAGCCGAGGCGCTTGGGGTGAACGTGCGGCAGACGAAGCTCGTTGTCTATCTGGCCGCTTCGCTGGCCACCGGCCTGGCGGTCTCGGTGAGCGGGGCCATCGGCTACGTGGGGTTGCTGGTGCCGCACCTGGTGCGGATGCTCTTCGGGAGCGACTACCGGCTGCTCATCCCGGCGACCGCGCTTTCCGGCGCCGTGGTGCTGCTCGCGGCCGACACGCTGGCGCGCACGATCGTGGCCCCCACGGAGCTGCCGGTGGGCGCGGTGACGGCGGTGGTGGGCGCGCCGGTGTTCATCTATCTACTGCGCTCGCGCGTTTCGGGCCGGCTGCCGGGGCCGGGCGGCGGAGGAGGAGGGGCGTGATGGCCGAGCCGACCTTGCCGGTGTGCCTGGAAGTGCGCCAGCTTTCCTATCGCTACCCGCACTTCGCCCTGCAAGCGGTGAACTTCTCGCTGCGCCGCGGTGAGCTGCTGGCCATCATCGGCCCGAACGCCTCGGGCAAATCCACGCTGCTGAAGCTGCTGGCGGGGTTGCTGCTCCCGGAGGCGGGCGCGGTGCTGATTGACGGCCGCCCCGTCGGCGGGCTCGATCTACGGGAGCGTGCCCGCCGCATCGCCGTCGTCCAGCAGGAAAGCCCGCTGCTCTTCCCAATCCGCGTCCTGCCCTTCGTCTTGCAGGGACGCCACGCCTACCTGCGGGCGCTCGGGTTCGAGACGGAAACCGATCTGGAAGTGGCCCGGCAGGCGCTGGTGGCGACTCGCACCGGGCATCTGGCCGAGCGGCCGGTGCAGGAGCTTTCCGGCGGCGAGAAGCAACGGGTGCTGCTGGCGCGGGCGCTGGCCCAGGAGCCGGAACTGCTGCTGCTCGATGAGCCCACGCTCCACCTCGACATCGGCTTCCAAGTCGAGCTGCTGCAGCTGGTGCAGCAGCTGGCGCCGCGGGAAGGCTACGCCGTGGCGCTCGTCAGTCACGAATTGAACCTGGCGGCCGAGTTCGCCGACTCGGTCCTCCTGCTCCAGCAAGGGCGTCCGCTGCGCCTGGGCCCGCCCGCCGAGGTGCTGGAGCGCGAGCTGCTCGAGCAGGTGTTCGAGACCGAGCTTGAGGTGCTGATCCAGCCCGAGACCGGCCGGCCCCGCGTCGTGCTCCGCGCCGCGCCGGACGCGCCGGAGAAAGGAGGCTCCGCTACCAGTTGATGGTTGATTGGTTTATCGGTTGATTGGCTGATTGGGAAGGAGAAAGGAAGTGCTGTTCGGTTCAGAGACCCGGGAATCGGGTGAAATACCCGAGCCGCCGCGCGACTGTAAGATGGCATTGTTCCCGCACGACAGCCACTGTCCCGAAGCCTCGGGGTGGGAAGGCGTCGCTGCCGTAGCGCCATCGAGCCAGGAGACCGGTCTGGACCGCATCCCGTTCCCCCCTCGCTGGGGAGGAGGAAAACGCTATGACCGCTCGCCTGCTTTCGCTGACTCTGCTGCTTAGTCTGCTGTGTCCCGTTTCGTTGCTCTCCCAATCGCCGGGGACCATCACCGGGACGGTGCTTGACCCGGCCCGCGCGCCGCTGCCACGGGCCACGGTGCAGCTGCTCGCCGCCGGCGGCGCGGAGCTTGCCCGGACGCGCACCGACGCGCAAGGGCGCTTCCGGTTCGAGGGCTTGAGTCCCGCCTCCTATACGGTCGTGGTCGAGCTCGTCGGCTTCGAGCGGTTCAGCCAAAGTGCCGCGCCGGGCGTGAGCGTCGAGGCGGTGCTGGCGGTGCGGCCGGTACGCGAGCGCGTGGTCGTCACCGCCACGCGCACCGAAGCGCCTTCGGCCCAGGTCGGCGCCAGCACGACCGTGCTCACCGGCGAGGAGCTTTCGCAGGGCGTGATGCTCGGCGAGCTGCTCCGCCCGGTGCCCGGTGCGGCTGTGGTGCAGAGCGGCGCGCCCGGCGCGGTCAGCTCGCTCTTCGTCCGCGGCGGCGAGAACGACCACAACAAGGTCCTGCTCGACGGCATCGTGCTGAACGAGCCCGGCGGCACCTACTTCTTTTCCAACCTGACGGCGGAAAACCTCGAGCGGGTCGAAGTGGTGCGCGGGCCGCAGTCGGCGCTCTTCGGCTCGGACGCGGCGGCGAGCGTGGTGCAGCTCTTCACCCGCCGCGGCCAGGCGGAGACCGCGCGGCCGCGGTTCTCGTTCTCGCTCGAGGGCGGCAACCACGCGACCGGGCTCGGGCGCGCCGGCATGAGCGGCGAAGCCGGGCGCTTCGACTATTCGCTCGCCGCCGCGCGCTTCACGACCGAAAACCAAGAGCCCAACAACGGCTTCCGCAACTCGACGCTCTCGGCCAACTTCGGCCTGGCCCTCCGCGAAGCGACCTCGCTGCGCGTTATCCTCCGCGGCGAGTTCGGCCAGGCGGGCACGCCCGGCCAGACCGCTTTCGGCCGGCCCGACCTCGACGCCTTCTTCCGCCGCGGGGACACGGACCTGGGCGTGATGCTGCGCGACCAGACGACGGCGTTCTGGGACCAGCGGCTCACCTATGCCTACGCCCAGTCCCGCCAGGTCTCGCGCAACCTGCTGGCCGATCCGCCGTTTGTGCCGAGCTTCGAAGGCCGCACGGCCCCGTTCCCGTTCTTCGACTTCACCAGCGACTTCCTCAACCACACCCGGCGGCACCACGTGAGCTACCAGAGCGACTGGCGCGCCGGCGCGGCCGGCTCGAGCGCCGGACAGCACTTCTTCACCTTCGCCTTCGAGTGGGACCGGGAGCTGGGCCTGCTCGGCGAGCGGCTCTTCCCCGGCCCGGCGGTCGAGGCCGAGCGCGACAACTTCGGCACCGTCTTCCAGCACCAGGCGCTCTGGGGGCGGCTCTACCTGACGAACGGCGTCCGGGTCGAAGACAACGCCAGCTTCGGCACCGCGGTGGTGCCGCGCAGCTCGCTCGCCTACCATCTGCGGACAGGCGGCGAGTCGCTCGGAGCCACCAAGCTCAAGTTCAACTTCGGCCTCGGCATCAAGGAGCCGACCCTGACCGAATCCTTCAGTCCCTCGCCCTTTTTCCTGGGCAACCCCCGCCTGGCCCCGGAGCGCACGCGCAGCCTTGATGCCGGCGTCGAGCAGCGCTTCTGGTACGACCGCGCCAAGCTGGAGGTGAACTGGTTCGACAACCGCTTCCGCGACCTGATCGGGTTCGAGATCACCAGCTTCGTGCCTTTCACCGGCTCCTTCTTCAACCTGGGCCGGACGAAGGCGAAGGGCGCGGAAGTCGTGCTCGAGCTCGCGCCCGGGAAGGGCCTGCGCGGCCGCGGCACTTACACCTTCCTCGATTCGCAGGTCACCGAAGGCGGCACCGTCTTCGACCCCGTGTTGGAAGAAGGCAACCGGCTGCTGCGCCGCCCGAAGCACTCCGGGGCGGTGCAAGTGTTCTGGGACTGGAAGCGGCTGACGGTGGTCTCGACCGCGGTCTTCGTCGGGCGGCGGACGGACAGCGACTTCTCGCTGCTCGGGCTGACCTCGAACCCGGGCTACACCAAGTGGGACCTGGGGGCGAGCTACCGCAGCCCGCACCGGGTCACCTACTTCGCCACGGTCGAGAACCTCCTCAACCAGGAGTACATGGAGGCGCTGGGCTTCCCGGCCTTGAAGCTGACTTTCCGTGCCGGGGCGCGAATAGATTTTTAGGCCAGGAGCTGCATTTACGAAAAGACTTCAGGAAGGAAAGGAGACAATCATGACCTACCTCATCGTGCTACTAACGGTGCTGACTCGCTTCGCACCCCATCCGCCCAATTTCTCACCGGTATTCGGCGCGCTGCTGTTCGGCGGTGCCCACCTAAAGAACCGCGACTCGGTGTGGTATCCGGTGGCGCTTCTTGCTGTCAGCGACGTTGTCCTCACGACGCAGGTTTATCGCATGCAACTGGGCTGGACACAACTGCTGGTTTGGGTAGCTTTTGCTGTCGTGGCGTTGATCGGCCGTTGGCTCCGAAACCGGGTATCGGTTCGGAATGTACTGGCGGCGGCCTTAGCGGGCCCGACTGCCTTCTTCTTGATCAGCAACTTCGCGGTGTGGCTAGGCTGGCAGATGTATCCACCCACTTGGGAGGGCTTGCTTGCCTGTTATGTAGCCGGGTTGCCGTTTTTCCGCAACTCGCTGCTGAGCAGTGTGCTATTCAGCGCGTTGCTGTTTGGCGCCTATGAACTGTACCGGAGGAAACTGGCCGAACTCCGACTCGTGAACTTCAGCGCGCATCTCCGCTGAGTTGAGGCGTCACGCAGAACAAGTGCTTGACAGGGAACGACCGGCCCAGAGCGGCGAAATGTGGCGGACCCATAAACCCTTGTGTGGCAATTTGCGCCGATGAAGGAAAGAATACTTTTGTCGTGGAGTGGGGGAAAGGACAGTTGCATGAGCCTGTACGAGATTCAAAGAGATCACAATTATGAAATCGCCGCCCTGTTGACCACAGTTACAGAGAATTACGACAGAATCAGCATGCACGGAGTTCGACGGGTGCTGCTGGAACGTCAAGCTCAATCGCTGGGCCTACCACTTCAAAAGATTTACATTTCAGTGAATTCCTCCAACCAAGAATATGAATCGAAAATGGAAGAGGCGCTTCGGGTTCACCAGAAGTGTGGAGTCCAACGGGTAGCCTTCGGAGACATCTTTTTGGCGGACCTGCGGAAGTACCGGGAAGAAAACCTGTCCAAGATAGGGATGAAGGGCCTATTCCCCATCTGGAAACGCGACACGCGTGAGCTGGTGAGAGCCTTCGTGCATCTAGGCTTCAAGGCGATTGTGACGTGCGTGGATTCAAAAGTCCTTGATCGGTCCTTTGTTGGGAAACCCATCGATGAGGATTTTCTCGGTGAGCTTCCCGCCCGCGCGGATCCCTGTGGAGAGAACGGCGAGTTCCACTCCTTCGTTTTTGCGGGTCCCCTCTTCCAGGAGGAAATAAAGTTTAGTGTAGGGGAGGTGGTTTCAAGGGACTCGTTTTGGTTCTGCGACTTATTGCCGTTGAATATCTAACCATGCGACATATACCAAGCCGTCGGATCGTATCTCTCATCGCCAGCAGCACGGAGATTGTGTGCGCGCTGGGACTGGAGAGCCGGCTGGTAGGCCGATCGCACGAATGCGACTATCCGCCGTCGGTCACGCGTCTCCCCGTGTGCACGCGGCCGAAGTTCGCCACGAGCGGCTCAAGCCTCGAGATCGACCAGCGGGTAAAGACAATCTTGCAGCAAGCGCTGAGCGTTTACCAGGTTGACGCCGATCTGTTGGGGCAACTGCGGCCGACGCACATCATTACCCAAACCCAATGCGAAGTGTGCGCGGTAAGTTTGAAGGACGTCGAACAAGCCGTGCGTGAAATGATCGGGTCAAAGCCGGTTATCGTTCCTCTGGCGCCCAATTGTCTGGCCGACGTTTGGGCTGATGTCCAACAGGTGGCCGATGCCCTGGATGTTGCCGACCGGAGCCGGCAATTGATTCAGCAATGGCGAAGTCGTATGGGGCAGATTGAGAAAAAAGCCGCCATCCGCGCCACTCGCCTTCGGGTGGCCTGCATTGAGTGGATTGAACCGCTGATGGCGGCGGGCAACTGGATGCCGGAGCTGGTCGCAATGGCCAGCGGGGTCAGCCTCTTTGGCGAGGCGGGAAAACATTCTCCCTGGATGAGCTGGGAGGAATTGCAGGAAAAGGACCCGGATGTGATGCTGATCTTGCCCTGTGGCTTTGACATCCAACGGGCTCGGCAGGAGCTTCCAACTTTGACGAGCAAGCCCGGGTGGCTGGACTTGAAGGCGGTTCGAGAGCGGCGCGTCTATGTGCTCGACGGCAATCAATACTTCAACCGGCCCGGACCCCGTCTGGTCGAATCACTGGAGATTCTGTCCGAAATCTTACATCCGGAAGTCTTTCATTTCGGGCATGAGGGTGCGGGCTGGCAACGGCTGGAGTTCTAGGCCGCAGGGGCCAGCCGGAGGGTATCATTCCCTCGGCCGGCATGCGTTATGCGTCCGGAGACGCGTCCGGACGCATGGGACGGCCCTTCTAGAAAGAGGCTAGAGCTTGCCCGCCCCCGCCCGGCGTGCTAGTTTGAGCCTCCTTTGGCCGACGCCCCGATGAAGAAGGCTCCAGCGCTCGCGTCCCTGCTCGTGGCCCTGTGCGCGCCGCTCGTGGGCGCGGCGCAGCAGCCGGCCCAGCCGCCGCCGAGTTCGGACATCGTCGAAATCGTCGCCGACTCACAGCAGAAGGCGGGCGAGGTCTACCTCCTGCGCGGCAACGTGGTCATCCACTACCGCGGGATGACGCTCACGGCCGACGAAGTCGTCTACGACGAAGCCAAGCGCGTGGTGGACGCCCGCGGGCACGTGGTCTTCGAGCGCGAGGACGATCGGCTGGAGGCCGACGAAGCCCACTACGAGCTCGGTACCGGCGAGGGCATTTTCCTGAACGTCGAGGGCACCGCCGGGCCGCGGCCGCGGCCGACCGACGACTACCTGGTGACCTCGAATCCTTTCTACTTCAAGGCCGAGCGGGTCGACCGCCGCAGCGACGGCAGCTATCTGGTCCAGCACGGCTGGGTGACCAACTGCCAGCCCGGCCGGCCCAAGTGGCGCATGAAGGCGGCGCGCGCCGAGATTCGCCCCGGAAACGACGCCCGGCTCTACCATTCGACCTTCCTGATTGCGGGCGTGCCCATTCTCTTCTCGCCCTACTTTTCGATGTCCATCGCGGAGGAGCCGCGCCAGACCGGGTTCCTGCTGCCGAGCATCGGGAACGACTCCCGCCGGGGCACGACCGTGGGCGACGCTTTCTTCTGGGCCATCAACCCGCACGCCGACCTGACCCTGGGGGCGCAGTACTTCAACCAGGGCGGCTGGACGCAGAGCGCCGACTTGCGGGCGCTCCCCACCGAGAACAGCCGCATCGAGGTGAACTACTTCGGGGCGGTGGCCGCCAAGTTCGGCCGCACCCAGGCGCGCTTCGGCGGGCAGGACCTGCGGCAGAGCGGCCAGTACGCCCGCGTCTACGCCGAGAGCCGCTGGGCGAACGGCTTCCGCGGGGTGATGGACCTGGACTACTTGAGCTCTTTCGCCTTCCGCCTGGGCTTCGCCGAAACCTTCAACGAGGCGGTGCGCTCGGAAGTCCACGCCGACGCCTTCCTCACCAACAACCCCAGCACCCTCTACTTCAACGGCTTCTTCAGCCGCTACCAGACCTTCTTCCAGCCCCAGCCGGAAACCTCCATCACGCTGCTCCAGGCGCCGGGCTTCGAGTTCGGCACGCGGCCCTACTGGCTCGACTGGTTCAAGAGCCAGCCGGTCTACTTCAGCTTCGATTCCTCGGTGGGCGGGATGCGCCGCGACGAGCCGCGTTACCAGACCCCCAACCTCGTTCAGCGCTACACCCTCTTCCCCCGCGTCACCTTTCCCTTCTACCTCGGGCCCTACTTCAGCCTCACCCCGACCGTCGGCGTCCGCGCCACTCGCTACAGCGCCCGGGTGGTGGACGACCCTTCGGCTCCCGGCGGCAAGCGCGTCCTCAACGAGCCGCTGCGCCGGGTGAGCGAGGAGGTGAGCGTGGACCTGCGCTTCCCTTCGCTCGAGCGCGTCTTCGAGCGCGGCGACCACAAGTACAAGCACGTGATCGAGCCGGCCGTGACCTACCGCTACGTCAACGGCGTGCGCCACACCGACGAGTTTCTGCGTTTCGACGACTCGGACATCCTCTCCGACACCCACGAGATCGAGTACGCCCTGACGCAGCGGCTGTTCGCGAAGGAGCCGGGGGAGGACGGCCAGGCGCGGGAGATCTTGAGCTGGCGCTTGAGCCAGAAGTACTTCTTCGACCCCGACCTGCGCGACGCCCTGCGCCCCGGCGTGCGCAACGTGCTGACGGCTTTGAGCTCGCTCACCCCGTTCGCCTGGGCGGCGGGGCCGCGGCGGTTCTCGCCCATCGCCTCCACGGTCAAGTTCGACCCCGGCGGGCGCTACCACGCCGACTTCCGGCTGGACTTCGACCCCGACCAGGGCAAGGTGACCAACACGCGCTTGACGGCGGGGACCCGGGTCGCGGAGCTCCTGCGTCTAAGCGTCTCGCACTTCACCACCCGCAACCTGGAGCTCCTCCAGCCGCACTCGAACCAGCTGCGCTTCCTGGTGGCCTACGGCGAGCTCTACCGCCGCGGCTTCAACGCCGTGGTGGCCTCGACCTGGGACATGCGGCGGGACTTCTTGCCCAACACCGTGGTGCAGACGAGCTACAACTGGGACTGCTGCGGCGTGGCCTTCAGCTACCGCCGGCTGGGCCTGGGACTGCTGCGCAGCCAGAACGAGTACCGCTTCACCTTTACGCTGGCCAACGTGGGCAGCTTCGGCACCATCCGCTCCCGCGAGCGCCTCTTCTAGCCCGCTGGGGGCTAGTTGGCGCCCGAGACGCTGATGCGATAGCGCAGGTCAGGGCGGGCGTCGCCGCGGAAATCGAGGACGTGCACGTAGAACGTCAACGGGGTCCCGGGCGGCCCCGGCACCTGGAACTCTAACTTGGAGTCCATGAGCTCGCCGAGAGTAATGTCGTCATTCAGGCAAACATCGTCGAAGGCGGTGGGGGTGGTGTCGGGGGCGCCGGTCACACCGTCATCCGTGCCGGGGTTGCGGCAGGTGGTGTAGCGGACGCCCTCGGCGTTGACGATTTCGAGCACGGGGTCCATGGGGCTGTCCGGGGAGATCTGTTCCGCAGAGATCACGACTGTCACTGTGTTCCCGGCATTGGCGGTGATCTTGTAGTAGTCGGTGTCGGGGCCGGGAGTCTCCGGAGGATCCGCGAAGGGGCTGATGGACGCCAACCAGCCGCCGTTGGGCAGCGGGGTCGCCGTGGCAATGGTGTCGTTGCGTCCCAGACCGGGGGCGAGCGCCAAGCTCACGGCTTGCTGAACGATCTGGGGCGGGAAGGCGAAGTCGCGCACCTGGAGCGTGATGTCGAAGGTGCCCGGCACGGTGGGGACACCGCTGATGGCATCATTCATCCACAGAATCAACCCGTCGGGCAACCCGCTCACGGACCAGAGATAGGCCGGGATTCCTCCGCTCACCTCCAGGGGCACCGTGTAGGGGAGCCCCTGCGCTCCGTCCGGCAGCGATGTCGTATTGATGACGAGCGGCTCGGCCACCCGGATGTGCAGCGGCCAAGAAACCGCTTGGGGCGGAGCGCTGGAATCGGAGGCGCGGATGGTGAACGGCCCGCACATGCCCGAGCTCGCCGGATTCCCCGAGACGTTCAGAGACGCCAGGGAGCCGGCGAACCCGAGCGCCAAGCCTGCGCACGGAGTCCCCAGGACGCCTGCCCCGGAAGCGTCGAAGAAATCCGTCGGCTCCGTCCACGTGAAGGGAGCCGTGCCGCCGGAAACGTCAATGAGTTCGCTGTAGGAGCGGCCACGGACGCTGTCGTCCAGATCGGAGGTGCCCGTCCGGAGATCGACATTCACCTGGAGAGTGTAGGCCCGGGTGTCGCTCTGCGGCGGACTCTCGGAATCCTCGACCTGGATGGTAAAGTCGAACGTGCCGGCAGCGGTCGGAGTGCCGCCGATTAAGGCCACCGTGGGGTAGGGGGTGAGAGTCAGGCCGGGGGGAAGGCTCCCCTCGGTAATCGTCCAGGTGTAAGAATAGTTGCCGCCTTCCGCGAACACCCCGACGGCATAGGACTGGCCGCGGTAGGCGACGGGCACGGAGGTGGTGGTGATGGTCAGCGGGGGAATGATGACGGTGACACTGGCGAACGCCTTCTTCTTGCCGGCTGCCAGCTTGGCCCGCACCGTGAGCTGGCAGCCGGGATTCGCGGGAGCGCAGGCCGGCGGGCTCGGGACGGCCGCCGGGGCCTCGTACCGCCCCAGGCGGTTGCCATTGGCGTCCGCCCCGACGTCGACGATGGTTCCCAGCTTGTTGTTTCCGCCGGAAATGCAATTCTTCCCGTTGGCGTCGCACACGCTCCAGTAGACGATTTTGGGAGCGCCGACGACTTCGGCCGTAAAGGTTTGGGTCTTCCGCAGAGGAACGACCGCCGAGACTGGCGAGAGAGTGATCGTGGCCTGACCCGCGGCCGCCGAGGGACAGACCAGCAGGCCGAGGAGTCCCATCCATACAACTCTCTTCGCCCCGGGCGGCTGGGCCCGGGCGGGAGCGCCGGATTGCCGACGACCACTCATCCCCCCGCCCCATGGCGGTCTGCCCGGAGCCAAGGCGCCAGCGATTCCCGCAGCCAGAGGCGGACAATCTCAAAAGCGTCCAACCGCCGGGG
>Ga0209172_10004021_pt1 | contig 20861 bp, 27 predicted proteins | sample LarsenN4metaG_FD_184113 | JGI IMG/M metagenome (GOLD analysis project Ga0209172, IMG submission 184113) | Hot spring sediment bacterial and archeal communities from British Columbia, Canada, to study Microbial Dark Matter (Phase II) - Larsen... ... | reverse complement strand
CATCGAAGCCCGCGCCTTCTTCGAAAACCTCCTCGGTCAGTTCGATCAGGGGGATCCCAAAGTGCTGCCACTGCCCCAGGAGGTCTACAAACTTCATATCCACCCTTTCAGCCCGATTATCCTTAGCAAATTTAATAACTTCTTTTGGGGTCATAGCGTAACTCATAGGTAACGCGTGCCGAGTAAGGCGTAAAAAGGCTCGCCACTCCTCACGCATCACGCCTGGGTTATTGCTCGCGTTGTTTTTCAACAGCTTGATTTAACAGATCCTTAACTCCTGGGAGTTGATCCAGAAGTCCTTTGGCCGCTCTACCGGCATCGATCTTGGAGAACTCCAGCAATTCCTTCAGCAACGGAAGCGCGGCCCCGACGTTGAGAAAGGTGCTCAGAACCTTACCTACAGGACTAGAGCCGGTTCCATCTGCGCCATTTCCATTCCAGCCATGAATATCCAGGACTTTAATACTCTCGATCTGCTTGGCCGGGGCCATCAGTTCCCCGAGGATCTGCGGCGCTTTATCGATTAAATTCTGGAGCACGTCGCGATAGATAAGTTTAGAATCCAACAGGTTTTCAGCTTCTTGAATCTTAGATTTGGCGAAGGCGTCGGCTTCCGCATCCTTAATCTTCGATAGGGCCAGTCGTTCGATGGCCTCGGCTTTTTTCTGAGCGACTTCCAGCTCCCGCAGGGCCTCGATCAAAGCCAGCATCTTAGCTCTCTCGACCTTCGCCCTCTCCACCGTGTCGATGACCCGCTGCGCAGCCTCTTCTTTGGCAGCCAGTATAGCCAGTTGCGCCTTCTCCTCTTCGATTTTTTCTTTTTCCTTCAGAAGGATGGCAATTTCCTTATCTCGTCGGGTCTCCTCGATGATCCGTTCCTTTTCGATCTCGGCCTGTTCTCGGGCGCGGATTTGCTCCAGCAAGGCGATCTCCCGCTTTAATTGGGCCTCTCGAATGGAGCGCTCTTTATCAATTTCGAGCTCCTCGATGGTCCGTTCTTTAAGGATCTCCGCCTCTTTGATCTTCTGTTCCTGCAGGTAAGCGACCTGCTCCGTTTCAGCACGTTTCTGGGCGCGGTAAGTTTCAATTTGATGACGCTGGGCCGATTCTGCAAATTCTCGCTCCTTATCCAATTCCAATTTGAGCTTAACGGCTTCCACATCCTTTTTCCGGATGGCCACCTCGGTGTTACGCTCAATTTCATTCCGCTCCCGCTGGCGCTCTGAGGTTTGCGCGGTAATCTGCTTGAGGCCCTCCGCATCGAAAATATTGTTGGGATCCAACTGACCTTTCTCGGTCTGATCCAAATGGAAGATGGATACGTCCTCCAGGGTCAGGCCGTTGGGAATCAGAACGTCTTGTAAGGCCTCCATGACTTGTTTCGCGAAGCCCCTTCGGTTTTCATGAAGCTCTATCAGGGTCATACTCGCCACGGTGGAACGAAGCGCAGAGACCAGCTTTTCCTCCAGCAAGGCCTTAATGCCTTCGGCGCTGAAGGATTTATCCCCCAGGCTCCTGGACGCCTTTTCAATATTGCTTTCTACGGCCTCAATCTTTACATAAAATTCGGCCCCGATATCAACCCTCATTTTATCCTTCGTAATGAAAGCTTCCTTATCCGCTTTGAAAACTTCCAGCTTAAAGGTTTCCAAGGAGATCCACTGGATATTTTGGACGATGGGGAGAACGACCACACCGCTGTCCACGACGACCTTTTTCCCCCCAAGCCCGGTGCGTATAAAGGCCATGTTAGTCGGAGCTTTAACGTACCACTTAATAAAAGCTAAGACCGCGATAGCCACAACGACGGCAAGGATGATTAGAATAGTTATAATCATCGTTTACCTCTTTTTTGTCCAGTGCCCGTTGTCCGTTGCGAGGGACAGCTTATCCCTCGAGCGACGGACAATAAACAATGGACGACGCATAATTTAGGTTTCAACGTCTACCTTTGCTTCCTCAATCCCACGCTGGTGAAGGAGCTTTTCCAGTTTTTCCCGGAAAGCAAAGGGATCTCCTTTACTGAAGGTTAACATATTCTGGTTAAAGAACTTGATATGGGGATAGAGGTCCTGGAACTCTACAGGGACATTGTGGGGGTACGCGCGACAGAGACCTTGCCAGAAATCCGCAAAGGTTTTCTTATCGACATCTTTAACGATGAGCTTAAAGGATTTATCCGAGCTGGCCCCCCCGTAAGAAGATTCTCGAGCTACGGAGGTAGAGACCACCGGCGGTTTGCGGGAAGAGGTCGTCGGAGGGGTTCGGGTTCCCGTAGCCGGCTTGGCCGGAGTCTGAACGATTCTCTGGAGCGTCTCCAACGGTTTATGGGCAAAGACGGTCTCCGTACCGGCGGCCAGGGATTCTCCATAGCCGGCCAATCCAAAGGCATAGGCATTCTCATTATGCTGGCTTAAATCTAAACCCATCTCCTCTTCCTCCTCACTCACCCTCAACCCTACTACCCCATCCACCACCTTAAGCAAGATCAACGACCCTAAAAACCCTAACACCCACGTGGCCAACACACTAATCGCTTGTACCTTAAACTGGTTGGGATTGCCAAAGAAAAGCCCATCATTGCCCGCCGCGTTCACCGCCTTCGAAGCAAATAACCCCGTCGCTAACGCCCCCCACGTCCCTCCCACCCCATGCACCCCCACCACATCCAACGAATCATCGTAACCAAACTTCACCTTCAGGTTACACGCATTGTAACACAAAATCCCGGCCACCCCCCCAATCACTATGGCCGAGATCGGACCCACAAAACCTGAAGCCGGCGTAATCGCCACCAAACCCGCTACCGCCCCACTGGCCGCCCCTAACACCGTCGGCTTACCCCGGGCTATCCACTCCGAGAACATCCACCCTAACGCCGCTGCCGCCGTCGCCGTGTGGGTCACCACAAAGGCACTGACCGCTAACCCATTGGCCGCCAACGCACTGCCCGCATTGAACCCAAACCACCCCACCCATAACAGGGCCGCCCCCACCACCGTCAAGGGCAGATTATGGGGCGGCATCGGCTCCCTTAAATACCCCCGACGACGTCCCAAGATCAACGCCGCCGCTAACGCGGAAATCCCTGAACTGATATGCACCACCGTCCCCCCGGCAAAGTCCAACGCCCCCAGGTTCCGAATCCACCCCCCAACCCCCCAAACCCAATGGGCTAAGGGATCGTAGATCAGCGTGGCCCACAACACCGTAAACAACAAAAAGGCACTGAACTTCATCCGCTCGGCAAACGCCCCGGTGATCAACGCCGGGGTGATGATGGCAAACATGGCTTGATAAATCATAAAGGCCTGATGGGGAATCGTGGCCGCATAGTCGGGGTTAGGCGCCAAACCCACCCCCTTTAAGCCAAACCACTCCAACCCCCCGATCAAACCCCCCTTGTCGGGACCAAAGGCCAGGCTATAGCCCCAAAGCACCCACTGGATACTGATCAAGGCCATGATGATGAAGCTCTGCATGTAGGTGCCTAACACATTTTTTCTTCGCACCATGCCCCCATAGAACAGGGCCAGACCCGGAGCGGTCATCATCAGGACCAGGGCAGCGGAGGTCAGCATCCAGGCCGTATCGCCACTATCGATGGCGATGGCCGGGGAGGGGGGGGTCTCCTCGGCAGACAGGGCGGGGGCGTAAAGGCCTCCTCCGGCTAAAAGGATCAGCAAACTGGCTAAAACTAGGTTAATACCTCTCTCATTGGTTCTCCTTGTCATGGTTGGATCCTCCTTCAGATCGTTGAATAATCTATTTCTACGTAGGGTTGATGCTTTTATGAGCAATGAGCGTACCAGGAGGCCCTAAAGCTTGAGAAGCCTCCGTAAGCCCCGAACCCACGGGATAGAAGCCCTTACTTTAAGGAGAAAAAATTTGCCTATATTTTGTTCAATATTTGGAGAGGTCTGATCAAATTTTGGGCAGTTCTATAGGGGCGATCGAGGGGGCGCTGAATAGCGGGAGGGATTGGGGGCGAAGAGGGCGTAGAAAAACTTAGGCCGTGGGAGAGATTATTTTTTAGGCAATGCTATTTTTTCAATCCCATTCTGCCCGCAAATTGGGCAATGGGGATCTGAGCGGGCCTCGATCTGGAGCAGCCTATATTTCAGTTCGTCGTAGTAAAGATAGCGGGGGAGGTGCGCCGAAGGGTTTATCAAATATCTTACTAGAAGGTCGAGCCCCATACTGGCGATGGCGGTGTTCAAGGTGACGGCGCTAGGGGGAGAAAGCTCAGTATCCTGAACGTATCCTGCCCCTCGGCGGGCCTGCTCCAGAGTTTCGGAGGAGCCCCTGACTTTTAGTCCCTGGCAGAGCAGACAAGGCCCGCCCGGAACATAGAACCGAACCTGCGCTCCCTTTTCCTGAACCGTTCCTGTTGGAGACAGGACGATCCCGGAGCCCAGGTCCAGCAGAGGCTTTAAGGACTGTGCTGCAAAAAGCTGCAGGGCGAGGCGGGAGAGGTTGTTATCGAGCGCGCCCACCAAAACCTCTGCTTCTTCGAGGGGGGATGAGGCGGCAGGCCCTGGCTGACCGTCCTCGGCATCCGTGCCGGGGGCATTCCTCACCTCCTGAAAGGCCATAGGAAAGGTTTTGACGACGGCCCGGGGATTAAAAGAGAGGAGGGTCTGTTCCAAAAACTCCACTTTATATCGGCCAACATCGGATCCTCGAACCCCTAGCAGCCGGTTAAAATTGGATAGCTCCACCCGGTCTGGATCTACCAGGAGGAAGTTGCTAAAGCCCAAATGCATGGCGGTTTGGGCAAAAACTGCTCCAATTCCACCGCACCCACAGAGGGCCAGCACGGTACGGAAAATTTTATCTTGGGCAATTTCTCCTAGCCACCGGACGTTCCGATCCCATCTTTCGCGATCGGATAGAGGGTTCCGCATATAGATCAACCCCGCTTTCCCTGCTGTATCTCAGAAAGCTGAATGAGCAACATTTCAATGAAAGTTAACAAATTATCCTCCAATTGCCAGTTGGGATGCACGCATACCCAACACCAGCCCTTGTCTACGTATTTATTAAAGTGCCCATGGCGATTACCAAAATAATGAGGAACCTCCACCCATTTCCCCTCTCGGTTCATTTTCAAACCCGGGTTAATGTAGGCCTCTTCTAATCCGACACCGTATTGATAGAAGTCCGGAATGATGATGAGCATGTTGGTGCGTTCTTGATTAAATCCCGCGGGGAGTTTAACCTGATTGACCTGCACCCAGCTATAATCGTTGCTCCAGAAGACGTGGGTTTTGCCATAAACCTGCTCACAGAGTTGAATCTCCGCTTTCAGCCGTTTGAGGTTACGCATTCCGGACCGAGGAAAAATGCCAGGCGAAAGCCTAGGCCTACCCGGCAGCGCGGTGGCCATGCCGGGTAGGCCTAGGCTTTGATTACCCCGAGGTAAAAGTACTCAGCGCTTCGATTTTCGTGTTATCTTTCACGGGAATCGGCCGGTACTCTGGAACCCGGACGTATTGGTGGGAGTCCTCCTTAACCATATAAATGTCCTTTGTAGTGGGTATTTTAAGGGTTTTGCGTAGTTCAGCCCCGGTGACCCGGGCGGGAACTTGTACAGGCCGACCTTGGACGTCGTAAACAATAGGCATATCCTTAAAGATTAAGGGATGAAGGTAGGCGTTTCCGTCCCTCATCCTTCGCCTTGTGGGTTACCATCGCCCCAGGAAGGCTTTCCATTCCTGCAAGGTACGATACCCCACATGGCCGATGATCAAAATAAGGCTTAGAAGTAGCAACGAAGCCCAATAAACGGGATTATCCGCAAAGTAATCGTAAACTAATTTTAAATAGAAGCCTACTAAAATCAGGTAAGTTCCTGTCAGGAACAACACGAGCAAGTAAAGCCACCACCTATTCAAGGTCATGGCAAAAACCCCGGACAAAACGAGAAAACCTAATCCCTCGCCCTGAGAGATATAGAAGCCCAGGGAACTTACAAAGAGTAGGATGGAAATAATTTTTACTGCCGTCAGCAACCTGCTCCACAAATAAACTTTAGTCCCTGCGTACTCTCTGGAACCCCCTTTATAAGGAAGCTCTGAGGCTCTGGCTGGATTGACAGGGATCTCTTGGGATTGAACTTGGGGCATACGTAGTTTGCCTGCTCTCTGAGAGCTCTCCCGAGGGGAGTCTCAGGATCAGATTTCGTCTTTTATTCACCTATCAAGATAGAAAGAAAAGGCGAAGCTTGTCAAGAAAAAAATGATAAATTTTAAACCGGGGGACAGATTACTACGTATAACATTTTGGTCCGCGTCTCGTTCCCAGGCTTCCGCCTGGGAACGTATCTTCCCGGGGCAGAGCCACGAGATAGGCATTCCCAGGCAGAGCCTGGGAACGAGAAAACAGAGTTACGGACCAAAATGTTAGGCTTAGAACAGATTATCCTTTGACAAGGCGGCCCATATATATTAATTATTAATGAAAGGTTCGGTAGGACTTACGCAAGGACTATTCAGAGGGCTAAGGTTGTTTGGCAAGGTGTAATTCCATTAAACCCTTTCTTAACCCTCTTTCATTGAAATAAAGAGATGGTAAATCTTAAATTCGATTCAAACGGGCTGATCCCGGCGATCATTCAAGATACAGAAAGCAATGAAGTTCTCATGATGGGCTATATGAACCGTCAGGCTCTGGAAAAGACCTTTGAGACGGGCAAAGTCTTTTTCTGGAGCAGATCCAGGAAAAAACTATGGACGAAGGGAGAAACGTCCGGCCATTATCAGCTTTTACAGGAAGTATTTTTTGATTGCGATGCAGATTGCCTCCTCATTAAAGTGATCCAGAAAGTGGCCGCCTGCCATGAAGGGTATCGCTCTTGCTTCTACAGGCGGTTGGAGAAGGATTTAGAGACCAGCACCCTGGTTCAGGAAAAGGTGTTCGACGAAAAAAAGGTATATGGTTCACGCAACCCTTGAAAGGGTTCAAGGCTTTCAGAACTCATAGGAGATATGGCCGAGTGCATTTTTTGCCAGATTGCTAAAAAAGAAATTCCGAGCAGCTTAGTTTACGAGGACGAGCAGGTTTTCGCCTTTGAGGATATCGATCCCCAGGCTCCCGTTCACGTGCTTATCATTACCAAGAAGCATATTGCCAGCGTATTAGAGGTTCAGGATCAAGAAGAAGCCCTCATGGGGAGGTTGGTAACGGCCGCCAAAAAGATCGCCCTTCAGAAAGGCATCCACTATCGTGGGTTTCGGCTGGTATTAAATTGCAATCCGGAGGGCGGCCAGGCCGTGTACCACCTTCATCTTCACCTTTTAGGGGGGCGTAGAATGAAGTGGCCGCCCGGGTGATCGGGGTAGCTGGCAGGGACAGATCGCTTCTCCTCTGAGGGTCCAGAGGAGGAAGGGTGGGGGTTTTTTACTTTTTCTCTGTGCGCCTTGCCTCGGAGGATGCACTCATAGAATTTGGGAGAGGGCGCTGACCGCCTTGTTGGTAAATTTTCGATGGGCGACCTGGGGGGGGACCACGGCCATCAAAATAAATCGGGTCCCATTGACATAAAAGATACGGCTGACAATTTTAGACTTATTGTGGGCGGTTATAGAGGCCTCATCGATTTTAAGGGAAGGATCTAACGTCTCGGCGACCCGGGCCGAGTCACTGAGCAGGACGGATACGGCGGCGAAGTCATCTTTATTGTACTTAAAGGAGGAAGGGATTTGAACCATGGGAAGGCCCTCGTCGCTGAATAGCGCGAGCATCTCAAAACCCCCTTCACGGCTGACCTCCCGGAGTTTCTCTTCAATAAGGTTTTGAGTGGATTGAAGATCTCTTTTCATCAGAGTTTTTTCTTAACGCTGGCCATAACCAGGTTTATAACGGCCTTCAGGGTTTCAAAAACACCTGTGCCTTTATTGGCCACCGCTTCAAAGTAAGGCACATTATACTTATTGAGCTTCAGTTGCAGGTAAGGGATCGGCGCGACGTTGGGTAGGTCTCGTTTGTTGTATTGAATCACCCAGGGAAACTCATCCAGCTTATGGCCGTCTTGTTTCAGGTTGTTTTCCAGGTCGTTCAGGGTTTCCAGGTTAGCTTCTAACCGATCAAATTGAGAATCCGCTACAAACACGACCCCATCTACCCCATTTAAGATAACCTTGCGGCTGTAGGCGTAATAAACCTGTCCGGGGACGGTATATAAATTAAATTTAGGTTTTTTGCCTTTTATTTTACCGACTTCCAGCTGGAGAAAATCAAAGAAGATCGTACGATCTTCTTGGGTTTGGAGGGAGACCAGCTCCCCTTTAAGCTCCGGAGCTACCTTAGAATGAATATAAAGCAAGTTGGTGGTTTTCCCACTGACACCAGGGCCGTAATAGACGATTTTTAGATTGATTTGTTGTAATGCCCAGTTAATGTACATAACCCTTATACTCGCCAGGTGGTTTAGTCCTTGAAAGAGCTATCCAGCTCATTGGCCAGTAGATCCCCAAAATCATCGTCGATCATATCTCCAATGCTTTTACCACTTCCCCCCTCAGATATGAGCTTAGTCAAGGCTTCAACGGCCTTTTTGGTATAGACTCTGACCATGCCCAGAGCGACGTTAGAATCAAAGATAATAATTAAAAAGTATTGCTCGCCGACGTTGGTAAGGTACACATTATTTTTCTCCCCTTCATGGAAAAGGAGTTTAAACCGGGCCTCCTCTCCGACCAGTTTGGCCATTTCTGCGGTCGCTGAAAAATCTGCTGCCGCCAACGCCGCCAGGACGGTGGTATTAATCTTTGAAGTATCCCCCCGTTCCCCGATGAGCTGGCCAGCCAGATCTGCAAAGAGAACCGCCGTGGCCTTGGTTTTTGCGTAAAGCTCTGCCAGACATTTTTTAATCCCTTCGAATTGCTCCGACGAAAGTATTGTAATTTTACTCCCATCTATTTTTTTAGGCATTATGGACACTCCTCTTTATCTTATGGATAGCTTAAAAGTTCCTTACTGCTTCCGTTTTTTGAGCCTTTCAATGGCATCTTTTAAATTAACGCGCGTCCTTTCTAAAGTTTCCCCCAATACCCCCAGTTCGTCCTTCGACTCCATGACCACGTTCACATCCAGGTCCCCGAAGCTCATCTTATCCGCCACATCGATCAGGTATTGGATTCTCTGCACAACGATTTTAGAAAACAGAAAGATAAAAAGAGATCCCAGGAAGACCACGCCGATCAGGGTTATCCAGATAATCGGGTTTAAAACCTCGCGAATTTTACCCTGCTTGATAACCTCCCAGCTTCCCTCGCTCCCACTCCGTTCAAGGACCCCCACACGAACTATCCCTTTGGGTTGCTGAGGATCTCCGATGGGAACGGCCACATCCTGGATAGTTTTATCCCCCAACTTAAACCTTTTATTCTGTATCTCTTTCCCCTGGGGCAGTTCATTAATTTTAATCAAATCCGGGGGAATCGCAGCCCCTAAGGTGGTGGCCAGGGGCTCATTTTTTTCATTCTGGACCAGGATGTAAGACAGACCATAGTCTTTATAGGAAGAGTCATAGGAATTTAAGGTCTGCTGTATTTTAGAAGTACTATTTCCAGTCCAAGGCATCTTGGCCAAACTATGGGAGACCATTTGCGCGATCATCATCCCGCGAACTGTTGGGTAAACACCTTCAAGTTGTTGTTCCAGCAAACTCCTCAAGATCGTGATCATCCCAAGGCCTATCACCAACAGAGCGATCACGAACAGGATCATGAACTTAACCCGAAGGCTGAGATCATTTATCTTATTAAGCATTTCTCAGGTTCTATTCAGATTTGATGTTTAACCGGAATCTACTTAGTAATCCCTTTTTTTCCTTTTCCTTTGGCTCCTCAGCCCTTTCGCCGGGAGACTTCGGGGACTCCATCACATCTCCCATAAGCTCCGGAAGTCGTTCCATAAGTTTAAGACTTTCGATCTCCTGTTTATATTCCTCCTTCAAGGATGGAAGATAACTTCGAACGCTTTGCAGAAGTTTCTCCTTGGGGACCTTCTTAGCTGCTTCTTCCAGAGTCTGTCTAAGAACATCGCACAGTCCCTCTACAAACTCATCTACGGCGGTCGTTCCCTCAAAAGTCAAAACCCCGTCTTTGTAAGTAAACTCGGCGACAAAAGGATCCAGGAAAGGATACTTATTCGCATTGGCCATCAAGACCCTTTTGAGCACTTCCAGGAATTTCCCCTGGCCCATCATCTCATGGACGGCCCTCTCCGTACCGGACAAAATGCCCTGAAAGACTGCCAGCACCGACTCCAGAACCTGACCTTCCATGACCTTAATGGTGTCCTCGACGGCAGCGGTGGAAGCATCCGCTTTATAGACATTGAAGACGGCTCCGATTTCCGAACTAAGTCCCAGCAATTTTTTAAGTCCGTTCGCCCCCGAGACAGCTTCTCCCTCAGCGGATCTGTAAACGCTTTCCATGACGCGCCCGTCTTGGAAGTAGATATAACCTTCTCCTTCGTGACTATTCAAAAGGATTTCAATATAGCCCGAATGTTCTTCTTTTCTAAGCTTTTGAATTAATTTTTCCAGGCTGGTCAGCTCTGTGGTTAAATCTTTTAAAACGATGGTGCTTCTAAAGGCGGCCGCCAGCGTAGCCACCAACTCATCGGATAATCTAAAAACAGTCACAGTTCCATCCTTTTCCCGGGCCTTGGCCAGAATATTTCGTACCGCTTTATCCCCCACGGTACGAACGGGGGGGTCTTTTTGGATTTCTTCCAGAGCGGTCACGATCTTCCCCGTATCCATAAACAAAGACCCTTCGTATTCCCAAAAGCTGACCTGGCAACAACCTGTGAAACTGTTCTCCCCAAGATCTCTGAGAAGCTCATTAATATCCGTAAATGACGTGCTCAGGGCTTCATGGACGATTTTACCCCTCGGAATTATCATTAAGCCCTCCTTTTAGAGTGTAAACTTAAAGAAGCAGACAGCCCCTTTTTCCACCAGGTGATGATCTGAGTATGTCAAGCTAGCCAAAAGACGCATCTTTCTAAAGAATTAAACCTCTCTAAAATTATTTTTAGATAGTTCTCCGCGCATGTAATTGAAGAAAATAACAAACGTTATCACCCTTGTCAAGATAAAAAATGTTTCCACAAACCGACGCCGGGCGTTTAGACCTGGTTTCCTACCGGAACTGCTTATCCGGGTTAGGGTCAGGCCCGCGGATCAGGGTCGTTTTACATTATTATTTTCAGCGCTGTAGACCCTTCTTTCCTTCCAGAGCCGATAATCAGGTCCCTGGATGACCACCGTTTTACACATCTCATACAGCCGGGAACGCAAACGATACCCAATCCGCTCCTCCAAAGTCTCTTCCTCAAGGCCCTTATACTCGGCGTCCATCCAGTTAGAGGTTATGAGGGTGATCAGTTTCTCATTATATCTTTGAATTAAAATATGGGTTAAAATATCCCGTACCCAGGGACTCATCATCCTGGCTCCGAGTTCATCCAGGACGAGAACTTCTTTGGATAAGACAGGTTGTAAGATATCTAGTTCCGAGTATTCAGAGTCCCGCGAGTAAGTACTTTGCAGTTCCTTGATCAGATCCCTAAAGTCGTAGAACAGACAGGGGACCCCCTTCTCAAGGATGAGATATCGAATGGCTGCCAATGCCAGGTGGGTTTTTCCAACCCCACAGCTTCCCATAAATAACAGCCCCGTTTTGACATCGGGATACTCTTTAATAAACTGCTCGACCTCCTCCTTCGCGCGCTGTTGAGAACTCTCTTGGGGGTAATAATTATCCAGAGAACAGCGCATATATCTCTCAGGAATACGGGCCTTTAAAAGAAGCTGCTCCTTTCTCTTAGCTCGATAGCACTCGCACCGCTCCACCGTCTCCACCTGGCCGCGCCTGTTTATCTTCCACCCGGTATCTCCGCAGGCCCTACATGCTATGTCTTTGGGCCGAGAGGCTACTCTGTTTTCTTGGATCGCCATAGGATTTCCTCGAAGAAACTTTACTTATCTAAATGTTTATCTAAACCGACTATACTTAACATTTATACGGACACAAGTCAAGTCAATTTTATTTCTAGCCCGTGAAACGGCCCTGACCAATGCCTGACCTTTTCATCCGTGCCGCGCTCCCAGGCTTTAGCCCCCATGCCGCGGACTTAAGGTTTAAACGGCCCCGGCGGAGCTAAAAAGGACCCGACGTTTTGACGCGTTCTTACGTCGACCCCATGGAGGCTTTAACTTGGGAACGTATCTGCTAGAGGCGCGGCCTCGCCCTAGGGAGCGGAGGCAGAGCCTCTAGATCGGCATTCCCAGGCTGAAGCCTGGGAACGAGAAAACAGGGCTCCGGATCAAAAGGTTATAACTTAGACCCAGATGACGATTTCGCTGGAAAGCAGCCCTATTACCGGCGGTGCGGGATGCGGTGGCCGTCCGCTCCAACGGCGGGTTGGGCGGCATTATGCCCATCAGCGCTGCTGACTGGGCAGCAGACAGACCCGACTTGTTTAACGTTCCACCGAGCGGTGATCAGCCGCCGACCGCCAGGTGCATTTCACAAGCGGGTGACCCCCCTTTGCACCAGCCTGCGCACCGCGTCCATCGAAGCCATCTCCTCCTGCGAAGGGGCGGTCACTTCCACTGCGACCACCTTTCCAGCGTGCAGGATGCTGCAGGTGGTGTTGAAGCCCATTTGGGCTAGCGAGGCAGGTGGAATGAGCGTCGAACAGGTCAGATTGCCCTCGGTCTTTACCTCAACCTGGATGCCCTTCTTGCGCAGCATATCAATGGCCTCGCGTTCCACAGCCCCGCCATCCTCACGTTGACGCTCGGCAATGCGAATTAGGACCTTCAACGTCCCGATCTGACCCCTACAAAAGTCCGCATCGCCCAAGGTGCCACCGGAAAACTTTGCAGCTTTCCCTCCCAGGGTCGCCTCTAACTCGGCCGGTTGAAATAGCTGACAGGCCGCAGAGGATGGGTCGGCGTGGGCCGAAGTCAGAGCCAGCACAACAAGCACCGCAAGCGCGGTCATGGTCCGGCACCAATACCTTACAGAGGGAAAGGTTATTGAACCCATAATGCCCTCCTTCAAGACTCACTTAACCCTCTCTTAGACCCTCCAACGGTCGTAAAAAAAGCAACGATGGAATTGGCTAATTCCATAAATACCACCAAAAAACTTTATACCCAGCATATCGAAGGAGGGCTAGAGGGTCAAGCAAAAGTTGATAGATCCCTGAAGTTTTGATAGAAGCAAGGAGGGGACAAAGGGTGGAAGGGGCGACCGGTGGGTCGTCCGTACCTCTGCAAAGGTAGATAACATCTTGAACTCGGCCATTAGTATCTTAAAGGTTCCATGGTCATAGCGGATTTCTCTTATCTGCTTCTTGCTCTTCTGATCAGATAATTCAGAGGGTGTTGATGGTTGCACCTTGCTGAAAATTACACCGCACCTTACACACTCTATATTTGAATCTTTTTGATCGTGACCGCACTTAGGGCATTTCATAGCTAACCCCTTTGTCTTTTAAGTCCGTTTTCCACAATCCTAGTTTTTCTTTTATATCACAATACCGCCGATGTGACCAGACGTTTAAATAATGCGGCATTTACATCTCGGCCAGGCTTGTCAACAGTCAAGAAAACCAGTTCACAAAGTGACAAGGAATCGTAATCTGGAGTTCCAAAAAGGCGACTTAGTATCTTCATCTTTCCTCCCATATGATTACTCTGCGGGCTAACGCTCCGGTTTAGCGGCGGGCCACGCAGCGGACCGTTCGCTGCAACCCGTTGTTGAACTAAGCGCTTCGCGCAGCTTCTAGACCCCAACAGCCCTACAGCTTCCTTCCAAAAACTTCTCTTCCTCTTTATAGATTCTGTCATAGTATACCCTTGTCTCAATACTTTTTACCACTTCTAACCACCTAATAAGGAGGTATACTATGACAGAACTTCAAAAACACATGATCCAAGACCTTCAACTCAGAGGCTTCTCTGAACGCACCCAGGAAATGTATGTCCGCGCCGTCCGTCAACCGGCCGAACATTACCACAAATCCCCAGATCTTATTACCGAGGAAGAGCTTCGTCAGTATTTCCTTTATATTAAAAACGTCAAGCACTCCTCCCTTCAGTGCTAGCACCATCGCCCTATGCGGCATTAAGTGCTTTTTCGAGCACACCCTACACCGCGATTGGCCCACTTTGACCTTCGTTCGCGCTCCTAGAGAGAATAAACTGCCAGTCCTTTTAAGTCCAGAAGAGGTTCAACGGGGCCTCCCCACCGTTCGACTTCAAAGGTATCGGGTCTGCCTGACTACCATCTATTCTTGGGGCCTCCGCTTGAAAGAAGGCACCCATCTCCAGATCCCAGACATTGATAGCTCCCGTATGGTTATTCATGTCCACCGAGGCAAAGGGGCTAAGGACCGCTATGTCCCTCTTCCAAAACGTACCCTCTACTTACTCCGTCAATACTGGAAAACCCATCGAAACCCTACCTGGATCTTTCCCGCTCCAGGACGTGGGGGGGGGTATGTCTACGGCTAACGAACCCATGCCGCGAAGTAGTGTCCAACAAGCCTTTAAACGCGCTCTAAAGCAAAGCGGTGTTCACAAACGCGCCTCAGTTCACACCTTTAGACTTTCTTATGCCACCCACCTACTCGAAGCGGGCGTTAACTTGCGGGTCATCCAACAATACCTGGGGCATAACTCCCCAGCCACTACCTCCATTTATACTCACTTGACCGTCAAAGCCGAAGCTAGGGCCATTGACTCGATTAATACCCTCATGCAAGATCTCTAGGGAGTCTCTCATGCCGGAACTTGCCGACATATTCCGTCTCTATGGCTCACAGTACCGAGCAAAGTTTGGGAGCCGTATGCTCCCTTCTCACCTCAAGGCCATGTGGGATATTGAGCACTGCCGTGACTTTGGCTCTCGGTGGCCACGTTTATGTCTGTGAGGATTGTAACCAATCCCACTATCAGTATCACTCCTGTCAAAACAGGCACTGTCCCAAGTGTATGAACGATCGGGCCGAGATTTGGCTCCAAAAACAAACCGATCTCCTGCTCCCTACTCACTACTTCCTCATCACCTTCACCTTACCCGACGAACTCAGAGACCTGGCTCGTTCCAATCAGAAACTCTTCTACGATCTGCTTTTTAAAACTTCTTCTCCGGCTCTACAAGAGCTGGCTGCAGATCCCAGGAAAGTCGGGGGAGCTATCGGCCTAATGGGGGGGCTCCATACTTGGGCCAGGGACTTAGCCTTTCATCCCCATGTCCATTACATCGTCCCAGGTGGCGGTATCTCAGAAGATCAGTCCAAATGGATCCCCTCCTCTAAAAGGTTCTTCGTTCACGTTAAACCCCTCTCTAGACTCTTCCGCGCTAAATTCCGGGACGAGCTTAAAAAAAACCAGCTCTTCGACTTCGTTCTTCCCAAAGTATGGCAAAAGGATTGGGTTGTAAACTCTAAACCGGTCGGTAATGGCGAGCATGCCTTAAAATCCCTCGCTCCCTATGTCTACCGCGTCGCCCTTTCCAATAAGCGGATTACTAGACTAGAAAATGATCAGGTCACCTTTGAATACGAGGATTCCAACACCCACAAATCCCGCTTCATGACCCCGCCCGCTTTTTCGTTCATCCACCGCTTCCTTCAGCATGTACTGCCAAAAGGCTTTATCAAGGTCCGATATTTTGGCTTCCTCTCCCCGACTCACAAACATACTTTTAACCAAGCTAAGTCCCTGCTCCTGGCCCTGATCACTTTAACTCTAAACCCTTTAGAAGATCCCTCGCTTAGCCCTTATACGGTCAAAGACTCTTACGAAAAACCAGATCTCTTCATATGCCCTAACTGTGGGGGCCCTCTGAGATGGCTAAAAGCTATCAACAGAGGCTCCAGCGCTCCTCCTCTATGCAAAACTTCTTAAAACCTAGGGATATTCTTAAAGGCGCGAAAAAAATCTTTCGCGCTCTCAAGGGAGTTCTTTACCCTTTTTCAGGCCTTTTTGGCCCTTTCCGCACCCTTTTTACCTTCTCTTTAGGGTCTCATCTAGAAGTATCCTTATTTTTGACTCTCCATCTCCTGCTGACTCTTTCTAAAACGGATCTTACCCCCTAAAAAGGTACCGTAAACTCCTCTAAAAGGTTCCCTTCAAATTCCAAATACCGGCTTAGTTCAACCCAAGATTGTGGGGGGGCTCCGCTTCGCTTCGCACCACACGAGAATCCTTTTACGTTAGGCACCGTCTCGACGATCGACATTTTTATCACCGAGCCCCCACTTCGTGGCTTCACTCACACTTGATCCTTTTGAACAGAGTGACCATGACGGGGTGGGATGCAAGGTTGGACGTCTTGTTTCCCCTTCTATTTTTTCCTTTCAACCACCTGATGCAGGTATACGCACGTGCCGCAGTCAGGTCTCGCTCCCAAGAGCACGGCGTGCATGCTCCACATCCGAGAGCAACCCGCTCACGGAAGGCCGACTCGGGAGGTAAACGACCTTTACAGGACTGCCAACCTCTAGGCTATCGTAGAGCTCTCGCGAGACCAACGAGGTGTGATGGTAATCCTTACCAAAAGAGTCGTAATACGCATACTTGATCTGACACCGCCCCCGGCGAAATATCACCTTCTGGGTTACTGTCCCGGTCGTCTCCACGCCTTCAGTGGCAAGCCGGCGCATCTCAAATCCTCGTCGGATAATCGCATAGACGGTGTAACCAACGAGCAACAACGGGATGATCGCGCCAATGATGTTTCCTGTAACAAAATCAACAAAAGAAAACAGGAGGACTCCCAGCGATACAATGACGAATACCCCAATCGCTGTGATAATGAGGACGACCTTCACGAATCTCCCTCGTTCTCGCCTATCATGAGCTACTTTTTGCATGGACCCACGTAACGCCCCTTCATCTTGTAAGTAAAGCTCCGTCCCTCGTTCACCATGCGACTTGTTCACTCAAAGGTGGTCTCGGTATATCGGTATTCGACCTTCATACGAGTCGCTTTTTTCCCGCAGACGATGTCGTAAGTGACATGCCCGCGTTCAGGGTAACGAAGGTTCTCGATCCGGCATTCTTTAGAGGGGCCTTTACTCCTGTCGACATCGGAGAATACGGGACCTTGTTTTGCAACCTCCTCCTTTACACAGTGCTGCCATTGGTTCTTGAAGCCCCCTTGAGGGGCGTTTGGTATTTCAAACACCTGCTCTACCTCCCACAGGCCCGGCTTTATACTGACATTTTGCGCCAAGGGAGTCGCTTGCGGGAATGTCGCCCACAAACCAGCAACCAGAAGAAATCTTGTAATCACGAGTTGCGTTATTCGGGTTATGTCTACCTCCTATAAATTAAGAACCCCATTCAACGCTGTCCGGCTTAATGACGCAAGCAGTCTAAAAAGTAGCTCAGCCACTGCGACCGACGGTGACGAAACCTCCAAGCCTGAACCATACGTAATAACAGCCTAACGCTCGAGGTGAGCGGCCGCGGCGAGCGCAGCGAGGCGTCGGCTGGAAGCGCAGGTTAGGCGCAAATGGCTGGCTTGGCAAAGAGCGACACTCAGTCAGGCCGCATTTCTGGCGGCAACAACGAAACTACAAACTTGTACAACCCTTCTGCCGCAGACAGCGCTTGGTCAACCTGCTCTCGGTTTGGCTCCGTAGCATATCCAGGGTAACGGTAGATGCGAGCATACGGCGTCAATTCTATTCCTACGTCAATCCAATTTACAAACCCTTGACGGCTTTCTCCGCTGCTTGCTGGCAGTGATAAATCGCGGTGTCTAGCAAAGGCGGGTCACTCGCTGCCAGGACACGCGCTGAAGCCAAGCCATGTTGCGCTTTGATGAGCCAACTCCGCACGAGTTACACTTTGGCGTTGGTCATACAGTACCCTTCCTTGACGAGCGATTTTGTACTCCAAAGAGGCGCGCACGTCTCGTAAGAAATCGAACTCGGCTCGAGTCTTCACGATAACGTCTTTGGCAATATCAAGTCCACTCAAGCAGCGGTGCCCTAGCAGAGCGCGTTGGTAGTCTGACAAGTTGCTCTCTGTGACAATCACCATCACATCTACGTCACTACCTGCCGTTGGCGTTCCCCAGGCATATGACCCAAAGAGGATGACTTGCTCTGGGTGAAACAGTTCAACCAATCGTTGTGTTATCTCTTGGAGCAAATCTTCGTTTACTGTTCTCATGTGTTTACACAATCCTGATGAAAGTGCACCTGCGCCATCGCGGTAGGACGGCCAGTTACCCAGCCGCCCCCGCACAGATCCCGGCGTGCAGTTTTCCCGCACCGGGCTCTTCAGTGATACTCGCTTCCGCAATAAAGCTCAAACCATATAAAGCTCGAACCGTAACAGTACTGCTCCCTCTGGGAGCTTGGCTCCTTCGGTGATCCGGGGTCGGGGTACTTTAAGATAGCTCACTGTATCTTTGAAGCCTTGCCAGTTGTAACTCTTCTTTTGGCTTCGCCGATTCAGCCATTTCTTCAGGATTCCCATCGCCTGGTCGTAGTATTCTTGCAGCCTTCGGGAGTTCCCTTTCACTCCGTAATAATTATAATATCCTTGGAACTTCGCTCTAAGCTGTTTTCCGAGTTTCCTGACTCCCAGGTTCCGGTTCTCCTTGCACCACTCCGTGAATCTCTCCAGCGATTTCTTGAGTCTCTTCCGGGAGGTCCGTCGCTTTAAATGCGCTCTTCCCTTTCGGTCTTTCCCCCATCTGAACTCAAATCCTAGAAATTCAAAGTACGTCTGACTCTGTTGCCGTTTGAACTCTAGGATCCGAGTCTTCTCGGCACTCAGTTCTAGCTTGAATTTCCCTAATCGCTCCCCTAGCTCCTGGTAGAAGGCTTCCGCGTCTTGCTGATACTCAAATGCGCACACAAAATCATCCGCGTATCTGATCAGGCACGCTTCCCCTCTACCTCTCGGCTTGATCACTTTAAAGAACCATAGGTCTAAGGCGTAGTGCAAGTATAGGTTGGCTAGTATGGGCGATAGGACTCCTCTTACACAAGAGCTACATTTTCCCTTTCAATTCCTTTATCTTTATGTGATCATAGTCTTTATACGGCTGGCCGAAAGTATGTTAACTCTAGCCAGCCAAGTAATGATCCTAAGAGAGTTAGTAAGGAGTCGAGCAGGGAGTCTCATTCAGATAAGCCTCCACGTAGATCCCCAACAACTTATAATAGAGATAATAGCAAAGGAATTGAAAGGGAGCAAGAGGAAATCATCCAAACAACAGTGGAAAGTGCGCCTGGAGAATGTTTATCGCAGCGACCGGCAACAGCGCATCCAAAGAGCCTACGAGATCCTTCTCCCAGAGTTCAAACCAACAAAGAAACAAAAACCCGTGGAGGTAAAAAGAAATGACCCAGTCCATCGCCTTGTATGCCAGAGTATCTAGTGATAAACAAGCCCAGGAAGGAACTATCCAATCTCAGATTGAGAGTTTGCGGAGCTATGCCAAAGCCAACGGCTACCCCATTGAAGAAGATCTGATCTTTATGGATGAGGGGATCAGCGGGACGACCTTAGTGCGTCCCGCCCTGGATGCCCTTCGAGATAAAGCAGCTTGTGGGGAAATCGATAAGGTACTGATTCTTTGCCCAGATCGCTTAGCCCGAAAATATGCCCATCAACTCATTTTAGTTGAAGAGTTTCAACGCTTGGCAGTGGAGATCGTATTTGCCAATAGAAACATAACAGCCTCTGCGGAAGACCAGTTGCTATTGCAAATTCAGGGAGTCATGGCCGAGTATGAGAGGGAAAAAATTATCGAACGGAGTCGACGGGGCAAATTACATAAAGCCAAGCAGGGAAAAGTCAATGTATTGTCGGGAGCTCCTTATGGTTATGTCTATATGACGGCTACGGAGAGTGAAGAAGCCCGCTATGAGATTCACTCCGAGGAAGCTGAAGTGGTTCGAAGAATCTTTCAGGAGTTTACCCAGCGAAATAATAAAAAGTTTGAATATCTTCTAAGTGGACTTGTGCGGTGCAAACCGTGTGGATATGCTCTGTACGGGAAGCCAGCATCGAATTCTCGCTATAAGCGATGTTATTATCGGTGTATGGGACAAGATGGTTATCGTTGGCCTAAAGGGCGCGTATGTTCGTCGCATCCGATTCGGGTAGAGGTGTTAGATGATCTGGTCTGGGAGCAAACCAAACGCTTGATAAAAGAGCCCCCATTAGTTTTTAAGGAATATGTGGATCGAGTCAATAAAAAAGGGACCCAACAGCTAAGTTTAGAGGCAGTAAGGGAGAAAAAGAAAAAAGAACTTCGCCAGCAGGAATTGGAAAAACAGCGCTTGCTGGATCTGTATCAAGGAGGTAATATAAGTCTGGAAGAGATTGAGCCGCGTTTAAAAACAATCCGATCTAAGATAAAGAAGATCGAGCAGGAGAGTACATTACTTGAGCAGGAAAAGAAGCGAGAGCTTGAGCAGTTACAGCTCATCGAGCAATTTGAGGATTTCCGAAAACATTTAGATACCAACTTATCGAATTTAAAATTCGAGGATAAAAAGACTCTGGTGAGATTATTGGTCAGTGAAGTCATTGTAGACGTCCAAACCGAAGAAATCGTAGTGCGACACACGGTGCCAGTTAATCAAAATGTTCCATTGCGTAAGAGGAGTCATGATCCCTCCTTGGGGGGTTCCCGTCGCAGGGTGTATCACCTTCCCATCCGTATCTAACACTCCAGCCTTCAGCCATTTCTTGATAAGCCTTAATATCGCCTTGTCGGCTATCCGCTCAGTAAGCATCTTCATCAGCCATTCATGGTCGATATTATCGAAGAACCCTTTGATGTCTGCTTCTACTA
>Ga0209172_10004020_pt1 | contig 20862 bp, 19 predicted proteins | sample LarsenN4metaG_FD_184113 | JGI IMG/M metagenome (GOLD analysis project Ga0209172, IMG submission 184113) | Hot spring sediment bacterial and archeal communities from British Columbia, Canada, to study Microbial Dark Matter (Phase II) - Larsen... ... | reverse complement strand
CTTCTAAACCCATATCTGCTCAAGGAAGGATTGCGACAAATCACGTTTACGAGCAGCAATAAGATTGGGATTCTTCTAAAAGCATATCCGCTCAAGTAAGGATTGCGAAACGTCGGAGGGGGACCGAACCTCTTCCGACGTTTCGCGTTCTGCTCCGGCGTTCCGTTTTTTCCAACTTTCCTTTTTTCGCCCCTATCTCCCAAACGCCATTTCCTGCTACCTTTGCCGTCCCGAAAATCGGCGTCCATTCGCCGTCAACCGTGTACCATCCAACCGTCCACCGTAGAAAAATATGTTTGAAAGCCTGAGTGACCGCCTCGACTCCGCGTTTAAAGTCCTGAGCGGCAGCCACAAAATCACCGAACTCAACGTCGCCGAGAGCATCAAGGAAATCCGCCGCGCCCTCGTGGCCGCCGACGTGAACTACAAAATCGCCAAGGAATTCACCGACAAAGTGCGCGACAAAGCGCTCGGCACCGAAAACGTGCTGAAAAACGTGAACCCCGGCCAGTTGATGGTCAAAATCGTGATGGACGAACTGACCGAACTCATGGGCGGTCAGTCGGTCGGCATCAACGTGAAAGGCAGCCCCGGCGTCGTGCTGGTAGCGGGTTTGCAGGGTTCGGGTAAAACGACTTTTTCCGGAAAACTTGCCAAATACCTCAAGGAACAGCGCAAAATGAACCCCTTGCTCGTGGCCTGCGACGTGTACCGTCCGGCGGCCATTGACCAGTTGACGGTATTGGGCGAGAGCATCAAAGTGCCTGTTTACAAGGAAATCGAGAATAAAAACCCGATTGAAATCGCCAAAAAAGCCGTCGCCTACGCGAAACAGCAGGGCCACAATGTCATCATCGTGGACACCGCCGGTCGCCTCGCTGTGGACGAGGTGATGATGGACGAGGTGGCTGCCATCAAAGAGGTCCTGAACCCGACGGAAACCCTCTTCGTAGTGGACTCGATGACCGGCCAGGACGCCGTGAATACCGCCGAGGCTTTTAACACGCGCATCAACTTCGACGGGGTCGTGTTGACCAAACTCGACGGCGACACACGCGGCGGTGCAGCACTTTCGATAAAGTACATCGTCGGCAAGCCCATCAAATTCGTGTCGCAAGGGGAAAAACTCGATGCCCTCGATGTGTTTTACCCCGACCGCATGGCGCAGCGTATCCTCGGCATGGGCGACATCGTGTCGCTCGTGGAAAAGGCGCAAATGGACTTTGACGAGGAGGAAGCCAAGCGCCTCGAGAAGCGGATGAAGCAGAACAAGTTCGACTTCAACGACTTCCTCGGCCAGATGCAGATGATCAAAAAAATGGGCGATTTGAAAAGCCTCATCGGTATGATTCCGGGCGTAGGCAAGGCGCTGAAAGATGCGCCGATAGACGACAAGGCCCTGCTGCGCGTGGAAGCCATCATCCAGAGCATGACGCCGAAAGAGCGCGCCAACCCGGAACTGCTCAATCTTTCGCGCAAAAAACGCATCGCGCGCGGCTGCGGCCAAACGCTGGAGCAAATCAACCTTTTTGTAAAGAACTTCGACCAGATGCGGAAGATGATGCACCAGATGGCTAACTCACCGATGGGCAAAATGGGGATGCCGCCGGGCATGGGTATGCCCCCGAAAGGCGGATTCAGAAGATAATTTTTGGACAGTTTTCCCGGACCCGTCCTGCGGCTTGAGATCGCAGGACGGGTTTTCTTTTTGGAAAAATAAATTTGGGGAAAAGCATCGTTTGCCCAACTCGCAGTCTCTCAGGAGGGGTCTTTTCCAAAAACAAAATGTCCGAAACGATGAAACAACTTTACTTCCTTCTCCTGTCCCTGTTTTTTTCTACAGCCGTTTTTTCGCAGCAAAAGTTTGAATTCGGTTATTCGGCGAAAGCCGGTTCTTTCACCTGGCCAGGTAAAGAAAGTGTTGAGTACTCCTCTGCTAAAGATATTTACGGGCCGGGGGTGTCGCTTTCATTTGGTGCGTTTGTGTCAAAACGGCTGGGCGGGCGACTAGGGGTTTCCGCCGAGATGTTGTACAATTTTTCCGGTTACAAGACACGACGTCGTTTTGTCTATCCCTATTCCAACGGCCGTTTTCACCAGTCAAACACTATCAAGAGATTTAAAGTGAGGGCGTTTATGCTGCCGATGCAGATGCATTTTCTTTTAAAAAAGAATGGCAAGGTTTCGCTGGCTGCCGGAGTGACACCCAATTTTGTCATCGCTTCCAAAGTGTCGACATCAGTCGAAGACAATTTTGGCTACAGTTACTCCGACAAGAAAAATGATTTGGTCAAAAACAAGGATGGCAGCCAGAACTTCCAATTCTTTTTCAACGCGGGCGCTTATTACCGGCTCAATGATTTCACCTCGCTCGGTTTGGAATTCACCGGAATGCTTCGTCCCAGAGATAACATTGATTTCTCCTTCGAGGGCGGGGGTTGTTTAGTAGGTACAGAAAACTACGAAGAAAAATATCCCTTTGGAATGCAAAGCCTCGCCATCTCTCTGCGGCACAACATTTTACGCTGAAAAAATCCAAAACGATGAAACAACTTTACCTCCTCCTTTTCCTGCTGCTTTTTGCAAGTACTGTTTTTTCCCAGCAAAAATTCGAGTTCGGCTTTGTGATAAAGGCGGGGACGTTCACGTTGCCGCACGAAAAGAAAGAAGCCATAGGTTTTGCGTACGACTTCCCGACAGGCTTTTCCAGTTCCTATGGATTTTTCGCTTCGCGGAGGCTGGGAGGACATTTTTATCTCTCGCTGGATTTGCTGTACAATTTTTCCAGATACGAGGAAAGAAAAAACGGAGCGAACCCACTTTCCTCATTTTTCCCCAGCAACCAAAAAGTAACGAGAAATATCAGTGCACACAGCCTGATAGCGCCGTTACAGGTTCATTTTTCGCCAAAGAAAAACGGAAAACTGACGCTAAATGTCGGCGCCGCACTGAACGCTGTGCTGAGTTCGGAAATGACGACCCGAACGGAAAGAGACCTTCAAAATCCAACAACTGAATGGCGACCCGACCCGGTGAGGCAATTCGGCGACCAAACGCTGTTTCAGACTTTTTTAGTCGCGGGCGTACATTATAAGGTGGAACAACGGACTGCCGTTGGTTTCGAGTTTACAGGAATATTGCGCCGCGACCAGCCTACGTACTGGAACTGGGAGATTTCGTCCTTGTCTTCCTTTGTGTGCGATTGCTATAATATTTACAACGGCACTCCTTTCTGGATGCAAAGTCTCGCTATCTCGTTGCGACACAATCTTTTGCGATAAAAAATTTTTCAGACAAAACTCAATCCTGAATTCAAAACACCCACCGCACGGTCGCGTACGCGAGGGTCTGCCGTATTGGCTACGACCGTTTCAAACACCTCGCGCTCGTTGATTTGCTGGAGCGCGCCGAGGGAATTGAGCCGCCGCTGCGTGGCTACCCGCGAAACGGCATCGGCGACGATCCGACTCATGCCGCCATTGCCCTGATTGATAGCAAGTGCCACGACAATCGTCATCGAAGCCTCCGAGGTCAGGATATCGCTCAGGCGCGGCACACTGATATTGATGCCGCCGACGGTGACATTGAGTTTGAAATTCAGCGCAGGCTGTACGTAAAGTTCGTTGGCCATGCGCAGTTGCTCGCGCACAAGCGAAGGTTCGTAACCCGCCTGGATAAAGGCTCCGTAGAGCGGCACATTGCGCTGGATGTAGAGCCAGGCATCGTCGCCGCTCCGTTTGTAGCCATTTTCATCGAGTACCGTAACGACGGCGAATTTGCCTGTTCCCTCCGTGTCTATGCCGACCCGCTTGAAAATATTTTGAAACGCCGTCGGCGCGTTGGCTTCCATGCTTGCCAACACCCGGTTGAGACTCGCTCCTACTGCTGCCGCGCCGGTGAACTGGATAAATCCGTAGGAAAAAATCGCCTTGTCGTAACTGTTGATAGCATCGAAACTGCCTTCATGGGTGGAGACGTACTGCAAGGCTTTGGCCTGCGCCAGCGTCAGTCCGACCGACTGAATAGTGGCTACGCTTAATTCGAGGTGCGACTGCCCGGCGAACATGATGCCTTGCGGATAGACCATGTGAGCCGAGTTGGTGAGGTTGTCGCGCATGTTGGCGACCACCTGCCCGCCATTCGGCAAGGGCACGGTCAGAAAATAACGGCGGAAACCTGCTTCCTGGCGGGTCTCAAGTCTGAATTGCTGACGGGCCGTGAGGTAATTCCCCCCGGTGGAAACAGGCGGCGTAGTGACGGGCGGGTTGGTGACGGGCGGGGTCGTCGGGTTGCCAGACCCGGAGCCTGAACCGCTTACTTTCAGGACCTGCCCTACGCTCAGGTTATTGGAAGTGAGTCCATTGAGCGATTTCAAGGCATCTACGCTCATGCCGAATTTTTTGGCGATGCCGAACAATGTGTCGCCTGCTACGACCCGGTAAGTCGAAGTTCCGCCCTGATGTTGGGTCGGGGTCGTGGGCGTAGGGGTCGGCGAAGTGCCCCCTGCCGTGCGGACTTTGAGTGTCTGCCCCACGGTGAGGTTGTTGGAAGCGAGGCCGTTGAGGTTTTTGAGGTCGTCAACGGTCATGTTGAATTTTTTGGCGATGCCAAAAAGCGTGTCGCCCTTGACGACTTTATAGGTGGAGATGGGCATTCGGCAGGGAATAAGGTGAGAAAATCAGTTGTTTTTCAGCAAGTTCAAATCGAATTCAAAGCCCGGCAACACGTTTTCACCGGAGAGTTTTTTGTCAAATCCTTCCACAACATCAACGGAACCGTTCGCGCGATAGACATAGGCTTTTTCAGCTTTTACATCCAAAAGCCACGCCAGCAGTACCCCATTTCCAATCCATGCGGAAGTCATTTTTTCTCTCAGTTTTTTTAAACTATCGGTGTCGGACTTTATTTCGATGACAAAATCGGGAACGAGGTGGGCGAAAGTTTTGCGCTCACCGGGCGTAAGTTGCTCGTATTTTTCATTAGAAACCCACGAAGCATCGGCACTGCGGATGGAGTCGTCGGGCAAAGTAAAACCTGCCGAAGCGCTGAATACTTTTCCGAGTTGCGTCTGACGATTCCAGTTATAAAGTTGACCAAAGGCTTCAGCCTCGAAATGACCTGTTTCGATATGTACGGGGGGCATAATAGTGATATTTCCGTTCGGTTCGCGTTCGATTTGCAGCTCGGGATTGGCCGCGCAAAGGCGTTCGAATGCCTCGTCGTTCACAGGGCCGAGCCCGTGAAACACAAAATTGGGTACTTCGGAGTGGACTTCAGCCATCATAGTTTCAACTTTTGATAGGCAAATTTACCTGCAAATAATAGAAAGTCAATGCAGTATTTTCCAAAACAACTCCTTCATCAACTCCTCGTCGCCCGTGTTTGTTGTGTCGGTGTCCACACCTTTCGAACGCAGGTCGTACTCTTTCAGGAGCGAAATAACACGCACGGTCTGCGCGGGCGAGTAGTTGTTTGCCGCGATTTTATATTCTTTCAAAAACCAGTCGGAGCGCAATTCGAGGGCTTTTACCAACTCCGCGTCGGAACTGCCTTTGAGCGAATGCAGCATGTAAACTTTTGAAAAATAGGCAAAAAGGCTGCTGATGGTGACGATAAGCGGGTTTTTGCGAATGTTGGAAGCGAAGTGCTCGCGGATGCGGGTGATTTTGGGTAGGTCGCGCGTGGCGAAGGCTTTTTGCAACTCGAACACGTTGTAATCCTTGCTGATGCCGACGTATTCCTGCACGTGGGCAGGCGTGACGGCCGTTCCTGCCGGAAGGTTCAGCGCGAGTTTGTCAAGTTCGTTGGCGACTTTGGCGAGGTCGGCGCCGAGATATTCGGCCAACAGCGCGGCGGCCTGCGGCTCCACAGAGAGTTTTTTCGATTTACCATAACCCGCAATCCAATCGGCCACCTGGTTGTCGTAGAGTTTTTTGCTTTCAAAAAGCACAACGTTTTTTCCTTGCAGCGTCTTTCCGAATTTTGTCCGCAAATCCACTTTTTTGTGTTTGTGACACACGACAAACACGGTCGTTGGCATCGGATTTTCCACATAACTTGCTAATTCCGAGAGGCTTTTCATCTCCTGCGCTTCGCGCAAAATCACGACCTGCCGTTCGCTCATCATCGGATAGCGGCGCAGGGTATCGAGCAGTGCGAGGTGATTTACCTCTTTCCCGTACAAAATACTCTGATTGAAACTTTTCTCCGACTCGGTCAGCGCGTTCGCGTCAATGGCGGCTTCGATTTGGTCAATAAAAAATGGCTCTTCGCCATGCAGGAAGTAAATCGGCTGAAATTGCCGGGCACGGATCTCGCGGAGGATTTCTTCAAAAGTCATCGTGGGGCGAAGATACTATCGCAGCGAAAACAAAAACGCGAAGAGAAAAATGAAGAGCAACACAAGATTGACCCATTTCCAGGTATTCGTCCATCGGCCTTTGAAAACGAAGAAAAACAGCAGTTGCAGCGCGACGAGTGCCGAAAGCATTTTTCCAGAATGGCCGTACACGAAGCGCAAAGCCGAAATGACCGCAGAGGGTTTGGAAGGCGTTTTGAAGAAAATAAACGTGTAGGCTCTGGCAGGTTTCACACCTTCGGGACGCGACACTTCGGCGCGTTTGAAATAAAAACCGTCGGTGTTCGGCTCGATGACCTGCACCTGATTTTGCCCGCTGGCCAGTGTCCGCAGCACCTCGCCCCAATGGCGATTTTTGAGGCTTTCTGTCAAAATTTTAACCTCGGCAGCCACGTCGAGGGTGCGGGAAGTGTCGTCGGCAAAATTGCAGCCGATGAGGATAACTTCTTTTTTCAGGTCACCGGCAAGGTGTAAAAATTGGGTGGCGGGGAGTTCGTAACTGATTTCGCCGTTGGAACGGTAGCGCACGACCTGGCCGTCGGCGCTGATGTGTCCGACGAGGCAAATGACCTTTTTTTTACTTTGGGCAAATGCTTTTTCGATTTGATCAACCGTGCGAATCGCTTGAAAATCAGCAAAAACCGCATCGAGGGCTTCGTTCACGTCTTTATTGTTGAGCAACGAAAGCGCCTCCATTTCTGCCGGATCGAATGCCCGCTCGAACATGAAACTGGCGAGGTTGTCCAACTCGACACTGGGCGCGACAAAGAATCCGGGACGAACTTCTACAAAACGATTGCGTACCGGGAATTTTTGCCCTTCCTGACTCACCGCTGTCACGTTCGGGTATTTGTCCAAAAATCTTGTGTCGAGAAAAACCCGGAACACGTCGTTGTGAATCCAAACCGGCAGTCCCGTGACGGTAAAATCATCCGCCGCGCCTTCAAAAAGTTGCCGCAATTCGGCGGCATCGAGCATTCCGCCCTGCAGAAGCAGGATGTTGTAAGTCTTATCCGTCGTATCGGGTTTGAAATTCGTGGTAGCAAAAACACGACCGGCGAATTCGTCCATCGTGATGTAAATCAGCGATTTGGATGGCTGAATCGTCAAGGGTGGAGGTCCTCCGCCGTTGGCGCGGGCAAATTCCAGCAGTACGCTTTGCTCGTTTTTTCGCGTGGGGCCGAGCAGTTGTGCGGCAGTTTCCGAAGTTTTAACAAATAGAAATGCGATACAAATCGGGATAATTGTTTTCATGGAACAGAGGTTTGATTCTCAGTTTTAAAGGTTCACTTCTTCTTCCCTCCTCCCTTTCCTGCCGGTTTTTTAGCATCAAAAGCCCCGGGCATTTCCTTCTCAATCATCGCCTTTACGTCGGCCAAAGTGAGGGTACGGGCTTGGTCGGAAGTCATTTTACCGCCCTCGAAACGGGGCAGGTTGATGATGTTTTTGCCAAATTTGATGAATGGCCCCCAGCGCCCGTTTTCGACGCTGATGTTCTCCTCCGGCCAATGATGAATGTATCTATTTGCCTCTTTTTCAATCTTTTGCTGAATGAGTTCGATGGCTTGTTGCTCCGTGAGGTTGTCGAAATTGACCCGCGTCGGCACGTTGACGTACAAATCCGCCCACTTGATGAAAGGGCCAAAACGGCCTTTGCCTTTCGTGATGGGCTGGCCTTCAAAATGGCCGACGGGTTTGTCCGCCTGTTTTTTTGCCTGAACGAGTTCGATGGCGCGTTCGTAGGTCACGTCGAAAGGATCTTCGCCTTTGGGAAGCGAGATGAAACTGCTGCCAAATTTGACATAAGGCCCGTAGCGCCCGGCGTTTACTTCGAGGGTTTCACCTTCGTATTCGCCGAGTGCGCGCGGCAGTTGGAAACTTTCGAGCGCCTCCGCAAGTGACACAGTTTCAAGGCTTTTGCCAGGGCGTAGATTGGCGTAGCGGGGTTTTTCTTTGGGCGCGAGTTCTTCGCCGGTACCTATTTGAATGACGGGTTTGCCGAGCGTGCTCATGCGCACGAGTACGGTACGGCCAGTTTCCGGGTCTTTGCCGAGGATGCGCTCGCCTTGAGCGCGTTCGGCTTCTTTGAGGGTTTTTTCCACATCTTGATGGAAAGGCCGGTAAAAACCGTCAATCATGCGCGGCCACTCCATTTTGCCTTCGGCGATGTCGTCGAATTCCGCCTCGACTTTGGCCGTAAAGCCGTAGTCCATGATTTTTTTGAAATTGCCTTCGAGGAAGTCGCTGACAATCATACCCATGTCGGTGGAATAAAGGACGTTTTTGGTCGTGCCGGCGATTTCCTTGTCTTTTTTCTTCGCAATCTCGTTGTTTTTCAAAGTCAAAACCTGAAAAACCCGCTCCTCGCCGGGGCGGCTGTCTTTGATGACGTAGCCGCGATTTTCCTCCATGATTTTTGAAATCGTGGGCGCGTAAGTCGAAGGCCGGCCGATGCCGAGTTCTTCCAATTTTTTCACCAAACTTGCCTCCGTGTAGCGAGCAGGCGGGCGGGTGAATCGCTCGGTGGCCGTCATTTCGTCCAGATCGAGTTGCTGACCCTTCGCCAACGGCGGCAGGATACCTGCCGTCTCTTCGTCCTCTTCGTCGGTGCCTTCCATGTACACTTTGAGGAAGCCGTCGAATTTCAAAACCTCGCCCTCGGCAATCAATTTTGAAGTGGGCTGTGTGCTGATACCGATGTCAACGGTTGTCTTTTCCAATTCAGCGTCAGCCATTTGCGAGGCCATGGCGCGTTTCCAGATGAGTTCGTAGAGGCGTTGTTCGTCGCGGTTGGGGCTGATGTTCTGGCGCTCCACATAGGTCGGGCGGATGGCTTCGTGGGCTTCTTGTGCGTTTTCGTTTTTGGTTTTGTACTGGCGGCGATGGTGGTATTTTTGGCCAAATTGCTTCAAAATTTCGTCGCCGATAGCCTGCAAAGCCGTTTCGCTCAGGTTGGTCGAGTCGGTACGCATGTAGGTGATGAAACCTTGCTCGTAAAGTTTTTGAGCGACCGACATGGTACGATTCACCGAAAAACCGAGTTTGCGGCTGGCTTCCTGTTGCAAGGTCGAGGTGGTGAAGGGCGGCGCGGGTTTGCGGCGCGTGGGTTTCACCTCTATATTATTAACGGTGTAATTCGCGCCAACGCATTTTTTCAAAAAAGCCTCTGCGCCGGCTGCGTCGTCGAATCGCGTTGGACTTTCGGCTTTGAACGTGACGACTTTGCCTTGCGTGTTTTTTGCAAAAAACTGGGCTGTGATGCGGAAATACGGCGTGATTTTGAAATTTTGAATCTCGCGCTCGCGCTCTACGATGAGTTTCACGGCGACGGACTGCACGCGGCCGGCGGAAAGTTGGCCTTTCACTTTTTTCCACAAAAGGCCGCTGAGTTCCCAGCCTACGAGGCGGTCGAGTACGCGGCGGGCTTGCTGCGCATTCACGACGTTCATGTTGACCGTACGGGGATTTTGCACAGCTTTTTGAATGGCGGGTTTGGTGATTTCGTGGAAGACGATGCGCTTGGTTTTCGAAGCATCGAGGCCGAGCACTTCCGCGAGGTGCCAGGATATGGCTTCTCCCTCGCGGTCTTCGTCCGTCGCGAGCCAGACTTCCGAGACTTTGCCCGCCGCTTCTTTCAACTCTTTGACAGTCTTGTGTTTGTCAGCGGGAATGACATATTTCGGCCGGTAATTGTTGTCCACGTCCACGCCGAGGTCGTTGCCTTTTTCGAGGTCGCGGATGTGGCCGTAGGAGGACTTGACGCTGAAGTCGTCGCCCAGATATTTTTCGATGGTTTTCGCCTTCGCGGGCGACTCTACGATGAGGAGTTTTTTTGCCATAATTTTAAATCGTCATTGAGGTCATTAAAAGTCATTAGGGTCATTAAAAGTCATTAGGGTCATTAAAAGTCATTATTATTTAAACAGGGATAGAGTTCGAGTTTTACAAAATGACTCTTCATGACTTCAATGACTCCCATGTCCCTTCCAATCAGGCGGCAAAAGTAATCGGATTTTAAACTTTGCCTGAAAATGAAAAACCGCCGGGAGCACCGGCGGTCATGTAACGCCAACTTTTAGTTGGCTCCCATTTGCCAACTAAAAGTTGGCGTCACCTATTTCCTTTTTGCCCGGATGCGTCCTTCTTGCGCGTTTCTTCCTGAATAACCTTGCCTTGTTTGATTTCTTCCTGGCGTTCTTTTTTTCGTTTTTCCCTGAATGGCGGCGCCAATTCTTTGATAGAAATAGGTTTGCCGTTCAATCTGCGATGGTAGGCGAGAATGAGCAAATCGGCCATATCATCAGGGAAAGTGACGCCCGCACTGCGGAGATAATGCGAAAGCCGCGAGCCGCCGTAAAATCCCCAGTTGAGGATAATCCACTGGCCGAGGCGATTGTGAAGTTTGAGGCAAACGCTGTCTTCGGGTATCGCTTTTATCTTGACCTGTGATTCCGGGGAGATGATTTTGTCCAACTGAAGCATGGCGTCGTCCAGGTTTTTGGGGATATAGACGTTGTTGAGCCTGTCTTTTTTGATGCGTTCCTCGTACTGTTTTTCAAATTCCTTTTCATCACTGGGGGGGCCTTCCGTTTGGGCGGGGAGAGCGTTGGAAAAAAGAAAAAGGAGAAAAAGGGTAGAGAAAAAGCCGTTTTTGAGTTTCATTGTTGATAATTTTACAATTAAGTCCGATTGATTCGATTAAATTTGATTGATTCGATTGAAACTTGCCTTCAAAATAGTGCCGCGTTTAGCCAATCGGACTTAATCGAATCAATCGAACCAATCCATGATGAACCTTCGCCTCTCGTTGCTCGAAATTTTCTTGTTGGAAGTCATCGTCTGGCTGGGACTTTGGCTCCTGAACGACTACCTGGCGACGCTTTTAACGCTTATCATCGGCGCTATCGTATTGGCGGTGTTGCTCATCGCGCTCATCGCTGAGGCCATCGAACGCTCGAAGGTGCCGCGCAAATATTTTCATGTCATGTGGCTGAGCATCGTCGCGCCATTGGCAGCAGCGATGTTGTATTTATTTATTTTTGGAGGAAACCTGAGTTTTCTGGAAAAAATTTGAGGTTAAAGCCCTTCGGCCTGCTCTCCCAAGATTTCTTCAAAATTGCCCGTTTGTTTGTTTTTCCGCACCTTGTTCCAGAGGAAGTAACGCCCGTTCATCACGACATAAACGCCCGGCGGCAAGACTTGTACGAAAGCCAGCGCGCTGCCCAGGTTGAAGAATCCGTCGGACGAAGTGCCGAAAGCGTAAGGAATCATCGCGCCGGTCAGCACGATGGTTTTGTCTTTTATGTTCGCTTCGGCGAGAATGCGGGCCGTTTCCACCATGCGGTCGGTGCCGTGTGTGAGCAAAATGCGCTGGGCGGGAGTGCGCGAACAGTTGTACACGATGATGCCGCGGTCTTCGTCGCGCATTTCGAGCGAGTCCACCATCATCAGGGTTTTGATGTCAATTTCCACTTCGCAGCGTCCCCGCTCAAACATTTCCGGCAGGTGCGTGTCTTTAAAATAAAGTTCGCCGGTGAGATAGTTGTATTCTTTATCAAAGGTGCCGCCGGTGATAAATACCTGAATCATAAACAGTTGGTAGTGGCAGTCGGCAGTAGCAGTCGCTATGCGCCGCCAATTTTTCCGACAAAGGAATGAGTTTTTTGAGTAAAAAAACCAACAACCAACAACCAACAACCAACAACACTTCCTACCTTCGCCGCATCAAATAAACTGACCGCACAATGAAAAATAACGAAGAATACGCTGAAAATCGGGGCCGCGACTGGATCTTTTTCATCATCAGCCTTATCGGTACGCTTGCTCTCCTGTTCTTTATCCCTGAATGGGTGTGGGTGGGTTTCCCCTTTGTGTTTACGTCGCTGGCAGGCGCTATGGGCCGTTTGTGATTTTCTTTTCCTGCTAAAAAGCACCACGAAGCAGCCGTCGGAATGATTCCGGTGGCTGCTTCGCCGTTTTGATACCCGCCTGAGAGAGAGGTACAAGAGATACTAAAAATAGAAATCCCTCGCCGTTTACGGCGAGGGACTCTAACCCAAACAAATAAACACAAAAACTACTTGCTGCAATTTTAAGGCAACTTTTGGAGTACCGACAAATTTTTTCGGGGAAATTTTAACAGAATTTTCACAGGTTGTTTGCCCGTGACATTTTTTTGCAAAATATGGCGGGGGAATGAGGCTTTTTTCCCAAAAAAAGATTGGTTTCACAAAATGAAATGCAGGCTCCGAAAAGGAAGTCGCGCGAGTTTTTACCTTCGCCTTGCTTCAAAACTATAAAAGGCAAAAAACCGGTTACAATTTGTACGGGGTAAAAGTTAGTTCGTTCAAATTTCTGAAGACGTCGCCCCTTACCTTTTGCTTCTTGTAGTTTTCCTTTGCTTTTTGCCTTTTTGAAAAACTCGTTTTATGCGCATCCTGCGATTTTTTCTATCTCTTTTGCTGACGGGCGGGCTTATTTGGCTGCTCCAAACTTCCCTCAAAGTCGGCGGAAACACGCTTCCGCCACTCGGCGCTTTTTTCAATCCGTTTTCAGGTTTTTGGAAAAATGCCGAACCAGCCACAGGTTTTTCTCCAAAAAACATGAACCTGCCAGGCCTGAAAGGCAAAGTAGAAGTCGTGTACGACGACCTGCTCGTGCCGCATATTTTTGCCGAAAACAAAGAAGACGCCGTGCGGGTGCAGGGCTACATCACGGCGCAGCACCGCCTCTGGCAAATGGACATCGCCACACGCAAAGCCGCAGGACGACTCTCGGAAGTGCTGGGCGAACGCACACTCAACCTCGACCGCCTGGCCCGGCGACGCGGCATGGTGTTCGCCGCAGAAAATGATATATTGGCCTGGAACAAATCCCCCGAAGGAATGCGCCTGCTGGAAGCATACACGGAAGGGGTAAATGCTTACGTCAGCCAACTTTCGCCCGCCAACTACCCGGTCGAGTTCAAATTATTGAACTACGCGCCCGAACCCTGGTCGCCGTTCAAAACCGCCCTCATCCTCGAAGCGATGGCCGAAACGCTCTGTGCCGGCGAAAACGACCTGGCTTCTACCAACGCGCTGGCCCAATTCGGTCGCGACACCTTCCAGTTTTTATACCCCGAATGGAATCCAAAACAGCGACCCATCATCCCTGACACCGGGCAGTGGAAAGACTGGAAAGTCAATTTGCCGCCTTTACCCGCCGTAGGAACGAAGGCGGGCGAGTCTGCGAACGGCTCGCTTTCAGGCATTTTTGACGCGGACAAACACGATTTTTTTCAAAATGAAAATCCCGACGACGACTACATCGTCGGCTCCAACAACTGGGCTGTGGCAGGCTCCAACACAGCCTCCGGCAACCCGCTTCTTTGCAACGACCCACACCTCAACCTGACGCTGCCGTCCATTTGGTTTCAAATCCAGATTCACACGCCCGAGCAAAACTGTTACGGCGTATCGCTCCAGGGCATGCCGGGCGTCATTATCGGTTTCAATGAAAACATCGCCTGGGGCGTCACCAATGTGGGGCATGATGTGTCGGATTGGTACAAATTGCAATGGGCCGATGCCGCGCGTACCAAATATTCGCTCGACGGCGAAGTCCGCGAAGTGCAAAAGCGCGTCGAAGTCATCAAAATAAAAGGCAAAACTGATTTGCTCGACACGGTGAAATACACCGTTTGGGGGCCGGTGGTGTACGACCATGAGCCTGAAAACCCGTTGCGCGACTGCGCCCTGCGCTGGATTACGCACGATCAGCCGGACCCTAAGGTGATAGATGTTTTTATTTTTCTCAATGCCGGTAAAAACTACGACGATTACAAAAAAGGCATTTCAGCCTTCGATTGCCCGGCTCAAAACTTTGTGTTCGCTTCCCGCAGCGGCGACATTGCCATCACTGTGCAGGGGAAATACCCCGTGCGCGCCCCCGAACAAGGCCGTTTTGTGCAGGATGGCAGCCGGTGGAGCAATGCATGGCTGGACTTTATTCCTGCCGAGCGCGTGCCGGCGATGAAAAATCCTTCGCGCGGATTCGTTTTTTCTGCCAATCAACATTCTACCCCGCCGACTTACCCCTACTACTACCTCGGCAATGATTTCGACGATTATCGCGGGCGGCATATTTATGACCGGCTCGACAGGATGAAAAACGCGACGATTGACAGCATGAAGACCGTTCAGTTGGACAATTTCAGCCAACGCGCCGCCGATGCCCTGCCCCTTATGCTTCGCTTGCTCGACCAAAACAAACTCGACGCCGACGGCCAAAAAATGGCTGCCGAACTCGCTGCCTGGAATTTTCACTACGATGCCGACGCGACCGCTCCCCCACTCTACGAGGTATGGTTCGATTCCTGTTATCTGAAAACCTGGGACGAAATGACTGCCCTGCGCGCGCAAAAAAAACAGGTCCTGATTCCCGAACGCTGGCGTTTCATCGAATTGCTCGAAAAAGACACGGCAAATATTTTCTTCGATCATCCGGCTACGCCACAACGCGAAACAGCCCGCCACATCGTGAACGAGTCTTTTGCAGCGATGCAAAATTATTTCCGTCAAAACCCGCAAAAACGAACGGGATGGGGACAATCGCGCGGGTTCGTTTTGAAACACATCGGCCAAATTGACGCCTTCAGCCGACTCGACGTGACCGTAGGCGGCCACGGCTCGGCGCCCAACGCTATCACCCGCACACACGGCCCGTCGTGGCGCATGATTGTCGAACTGGGCGAAAAAGTGCAGGCGCTCGGCGTCTATCCCGGCGGCCAATCGGGCAATCCCGGCAGCCGCTGGTACGACAACATGGTGGAAACCTGGGCCAAAGGAGAATACAATGAAATTCTATTCCTGGCTTCAGCCGGGGAAAATTCCAGCCGGATTATGGGCAAACAAACTTTCACACCTTCCTCGAAATGAAAAACGCACTATATCTCTCGCTTTCAATTTTGATTTTGGGAAATCTCGGCCATTTCGGGTTGCCCTGGTGGTCGCTCGTTCCTGTCGCCGCGCTGGCAGGCTGGCTGTTTCCGCTTTCTGCCGGGAAAAACTTTGCTTTCGCTTTTGCTGCGGGGTTGTTGTTGTGGCTCACAAACGCTTTTTTGCTCGACGCTGCCAATGGCGGCTTGCTTTCAGCCAAAGTCGGCGTTTTATTTCAGGGTTTGAAAAGCGGGTATTTGCTGTTGCTGACAGGCATTTTCGGAGGAATACTGGCAGCTTTCGGAGCGATGACCGGGCGCCTGGCTCGTGGGGCATTTGTCGGCGAGCAGGCAAAACGTTAGGAAAAAATATTTTTTGTACCGCGTTTCAAAACTGCGTTTTACTTTTGTCACATCGGCGATGAAATGTTGTTTTCCTCAACCACGGGGATTTTTTAAATACCTTTTGTAATCCACCCAATTTTGAAGTATGGCAAAACCGGCAGTGTGCGAACCACCTGCCGGTTTTTGATTTTTTGTAAATCCCGCCGTACAAAATCACGAAAGGCTCGCTTGCGGCGAGCCTTTCGTTTCATTTTCAAGCACCTGGTTTTCAATTTCTTATTCCAAAACCAACTCGAACTCGACACGGCGGTTTTGTTCGCGGCCATCTTTCGTGCCGTTGTCGGCAATCGGGCGTTCTTCCCCAAAACCTGCGTAGCGAAGGCGCTCGGACTTGATACCCCGGAAAATGAGGTAGTCGTAGCAAGTCTTGGCGCGCGATTCGGAGAGGCGCATATTGGTTTTTTCATCGCCGATATTGTCCGTATGGCCGCTGATGGAAAGCGTATAGTCCGGGTATTGGCGCATGATTTCGACAATTTCATCCAGGATGGGGAACGACTGACTTTTCAGCGTTGCCCTCGCTGTCTCAAACTGGACGGCTTTCGTAGCGAACTGGAGTCGCTCTTTCACCTCTTGTTTCACTTCGGGGCAGCCAAAATTGGACGCCGGGCCAGCCGTATTCGGGCATTTATCGTCTTTGTCAGCGACACCGTCGCCGTCGGCATCTTTTACTTCGGGGCAACCGCTGTTGGCAGCAGTGCCGGGGACAGTAGGACATTTATCGTCTTTATCGGCTACACCGTCGCCGTCACTGTCTTTTACCTCGGGGCAGCCGCCGTTGGCAGCAGTACCCGCTTCATTCGGGCATTTGTCGTTTTTGTCGGGAATGCCGTCAAAGTCAGCGTCGGGGCAGCCATTCCAGCGGCCTGCGACGGTGGGACACTCGTCGTCCTTGTCCGCAAAACCGTCGCCATCCGTGTCGGGGCAACCTTTCGTTTCCAGCGGACCTGGGTCGTTGATACAGGCATCTTCGTGGTCGCCGAGGCCGTCGCCGTCGGCATCGGGGCAGCCAAGCGCAGAAGCAGGGCCGGGTTTGTCCGGGCATTTATCCAATGCATCCGTCGTACCATCCTGGTCGCGGTCGGGCGGCAGGACGGGTTTAGGTTCGGCTTTGTGCAAGAGATAAACGAAGCCGACGCCGGCTTGCAGGTTGTCGCGTTTATCTTCCGTTGCTTTCCGGTATTCACCCTGCACGTTGATAAAAGCGTATTTGGAAATTCGGAAATTCAGGCCGGCGCCAAACGGGAACTGAGCATGTCCGCCGTCGAAATCTTCGAGAAAATACCCAGCGCCGCCAAACACATAAGGTGAAATTTTGGCGTCGCTACGCATGTTGCCGAGGTGAAAAACGAGATCAAGGCTGGTCGTTACGGTGTTTCCCGTGATGCCGGGCAATTTGGCAAGTCCCAGTTTGAAGGGCACGCCGACATTTAAAAACGGCGCGATATTGCGAAAATACCCCACTTCAAAACCCTGGCTGAGGCGCAGGTCTTCGTCGTTCAGTTTGCCGTAATCGAAGAAATTGAGTTTGGCGTGGATGGCATTTGGAAATTCAGCATTTTGGGCTTGGATGGATTGGAGTTGCAGGCATGCAGCCAGCAGGATTAACATGAAAAGTTTTCTCATTGCTATCTCATTGAATGTTTGCGCAGAGAAAACAAAACCGATGCCAATAACAGGTTCAGGTTAAGAGGTAAGGGCAGGAAACGTCGGCTAAGTGACAGAAATAAAAAACCACTAAAGTCATCAGCGTCACATAACTGCAATGACTGATAACTTTAGTGGCAATATGACGATTTTCGCTTAAGCCATCTCTTTTTCCGAAGCAAACACCGCAGCGAGGTACTCGCGATTCATACGGGCGATGTTTTCCACAGAAATTTCTTTCGGGCATTCGGCTTCGCAAGCAGTCACATTGGAACAGCGGCCAAAACCTTCTTTGTCCATTTGGGCTACCATGCTGAGCACACGTTTGTTGCGCTCTACCTGGCCTTGCGGCAGGAGCGCAAGATGTGATATTTTGGCGGAGGTGAAGAGCATGGCCGAAGCGTTGGGACATGCCGCTACGCAGGCGCCGCAACCGATACAAGCCGCCGCGTCGAATGCATGGGAGGCCTGTTCCTTTTCGATAGGGATTGCATTCGCGTCTTGCGCCTGACCAGTGTTGACACTGACGTAACCGCCAGCCTGGATGATGCGGTCGAAGGCAGAGCGGTCCACCACGAGGTCTTTCACTACCGGGAACGCTTGTGCGCGGAACGGCTCGATGACGATGGTATCGCCCTCGTGATAGTGTCGCATGTGCACCTGGCAGGTCGTGGTGCCTTTCATCGGGCCGTGCGGACGACCGTCAATCACGAGCGAACAAGTGCCGCAGATGCCTTCGCGGCAGTCGTGCTCGAAAGCAACAGGCTCTTCGCGTTGGCTGACGAGTTGCTCATTGAGCACGTCGAGCATTTCCAAAAAGGACATGTCAGGGTTCACGTTCGGAAGTTCGTAGGTGACGAATTCACCTTTGTATTTGCCGCCCTGGCGCCAGATTTTCAAAGTCAGTTTCATCTTTCGAGAGATGATTTATGGATGATAAATATTTTTTGTCAAATACCGAGCCCTACGTAGAGGCTGAATGCGTTGAATTTCGCCGACACCGATCCTGAGCCAAAACTTGCCAAACCCAGTTCGTTGCGCAAGCCGACAATCAATTTCGAGCCGCCCGGATCTCCAAGCCTCGCACCGATACCGGCACTTGGACCGAGGTAGATTTTTTGGAAAAGTGCGGTGTTGTCGGTCACATCGCCCCTCGATTCGGCTTCCTGGTGGAGCAAAAAATTGAAGAAACCGCCCACTTCTACAAAAAACTGTTCTTTTTTTCCCAACTGCCAAATCAGCGGCGCGCCGTGCAGGTTGAGATACTCGAAAGTTTCTTCCTGCGGAATAGTTTGCCCGTTCGAGGTTACGTCGCCTTTCCGTTTGAACGTCTGGTAGGAAATTCCCGCAGACCAAATATCACCTTTTTTGTTTTTCGCCCAGTAATCCAGCCCGAGGGTGAATCCGAGGCGGGGCTTCCATTTTACGCTGCTTGTGCCGCCAAATTCGGTCGCATAGGGCAAGCCGAGCAAAATATTGAACGAGCGTTCCTGCGCGAGTGCTGGTTTCAGGAAAACCACGAATCCGAAAATCAGGAGCGTCAGTCGCAGCATGTGTTTGCGGTTTTCCGGGTTTATTTCACAACACTGATATTCTCGACTTTATCCTGATCGTCGTAACTGAAGGAAATGCCAAGCGAGGCGTAAGCATCAACATCCGGGAACCCGACGGGATCAGGTGTCCCGTAAGCAGCCCGTACTTCCGTCAGCGTGCTGCCGACACCGATATTTTTTTCGGTTTTACCGGCATAGGGTTCGCTCAGATTGAAAGAACTGATTTTGGTATTGGGGTCGAATACATCGCTTGCACTCGGCTCGAGGCTGATATTGATTCCCCTGTTCAGATAGAACAAAATGTGGAAATGCTGCCCGTTGAACTGGATGTACGATGGCGATATCGTCCCGAAAACGTCGAGGGCTTTTTGGGCCGGCTCGCCGATTTTCACTTCTTTAAGGCCGATGCCCGGAAGAATATCCGCGTTAGAGTCACCGCCGCCACCATTGTCATCATCGTCTTTTTTGCAACCTGTAAATGCTGCGATAGCCAGCAACAAAATGAGCGCGAAGGGGAATGTTTTTCGTGTCATTGTGTATAGTGTAGTTAAGGATTGAAGGTGTGTTTTCATTTTGAATTCGAGACTTTCTCAATTGCCGAACAGTTGTCAATCAGTAAGTTGCCATTTTTTTGTTCAAATCCCGGAGCGTAGTAGGCCATCAGGTCAATCTCGTCAAAATCAGCCACCGTCGGCTTCAGGGTGAAAGTGTATTGCGTCCACTGCGAATGCCCTACCGGCGTACTTTCGGCCAGCAACTCTTCCTCTTGTGTCTGCGAATTCACTCCCCAGATTTTCAAAATCGTGGGACTATTGTACGTCACTTCTTGCCCTGTTGCCCGCGACACTGAGACAAATGCATTTGAACGCGCGAGCCAAATGCTAAAGGTGTAGGCCGAGTCTTTTTGCAAATAACCTTCGAGTCGTTGCCCCACTCCTTCCCAGGTGTTGTTGTCGCGTACCGCGAGGCCCAGGTAACGTTTTCCATGCTGGGCTTTCAGCGTCACACTGAAACTTCCCGGCTGAATGTCGGGCGGCGTTTCAGTCGGTGCTCCCATATTGAGCCACTCATTCGGTACGATTCCCGCTGCCGGCAGGTCGTCCTCGAAGGAGGGGTTTTTTAAGGCGAAAACATTCTGAGCCGCCATTTTACCGGGCAGGAAAAACAACAAAACCAGTAAAGAAAAGCCGTTTTTCATAGCAACTTTGGTAAATGAACGAATGACAATACTGCCTTTATTTATATGAGCGCTGCGTCACCTTCACTTCCTCGTACTCCAGCGGTTCTTTGTGCAATTCGGCTTTTTCACCTTCGCCTTTCCATTCCCAGGCCGCCACGTACATGAAATTTTGATCGTCGCGTTTGGCTTCGCCGTCTTCGGTCTGGTATTCTTCGCGGAAATGCCCGCCACAGGACTCGTTGCGATGCAGCGCATCCTGGCACATGAGTTCGCCGAGTTCCAAAAAGTCGGCTACACGCCATGCTTTTTCAAGTTCGGGGTTGTATTCCGAGTCGCTTCCCGGCACGAATACGTCGTTCCAGAATTCTTTACGGAGTTCCTGAATTTCTTCAATAGCCTGTTTCAAACCTTGTTCATTGCGCGCCATGCCGCATTTGTCCCACATAATTTTTCCGAGCCGGCGGTGGAAACTTTCAGCGCTTTGTTTGCCGCCGATGCCACGCAGGCGGGCGATGCGGTCGCGCACGTCTTTTTCAGCCGTATCAAATTCAGGCGTATTAGTCGGAATCGCTCCCGTGCGGATTTCTTTGGATAAATAAGAACCAATCGTGTACGGCAGCACAAAATAGCCGTCGGCCAAACCCTGCATGAGCGCTGAAGCGCCGAGACGGTTAGCGCCGTGATCGCTGAAATTGGCTTCGCCGCAAGCGTAAAGCCCCGGCACAGTGGTCATCAGTTCGTAATCAACCCACAAGCCGCCCATCGTGTAGTGCACGGCGGGATAAATGCGCATTGGCACTTC
>Ga0209172_10004019_pt1 | contig 20862 bp, 18 predicted proteins | sample LarsenN4metaG_FD_184113 | JGI IMG/M metagenome (GOLD analysis project Ga0209172, IMG submission 184113) | Hot spring sediment bacterial and archeal communities from British Columbia, Canada, to study Microbial Dark Matter (Phase II) - Larsen... ... | reverse complement strand
CATTCAGGATACGTTGGGGTTCACCAAACGCGTCTATGTCGGTGAATCCGACTCGATGCTCACGATGTGGCACGAGGAGCGGGCCGGCTTCCCGCCGCACCACTTCGAGTTCCGCATGGCCGACTACTATTGCCGCGGCAAACTCGAGCTGAACCGGCCCGGCACCTACGCCCTCGAATCCCAGGGCGACACCGACCCGGGTGCGAGCCGGCCCGTGTTCGACACCTCGGGCGGCCTGCACGACGAGATCTGCCAACTCTACCGCTGGGTGCTGCCCAATCTCTCGCCCGCCGTGCCGGCCGAAACCCGCACCTTCCTGAAATTTTTTGCGGGTTAATCCTATTGGGCAGGTTATTCGCTGCGCAGCGCGATCAACGGGTCGACCCGGGCGGCCCGCCACGCCGGGATGCCCGCACCGATCAGGCCCGCGGCACACACCACCGCCGCCGCTCCACCCAATGCGAGCGGATCGCGCGGGGAAACCCCCACAAGGAGATCCCCGAGCAGGGGTGCGCCCAACCCGGCGAAAATCAGACCCGCGACCACACCTGCCGTGATCCAGCCCGCGCCACCGGCCAGCACCTGCCGCCAGACCTGCGTCGGGCGCGCGCCGACCGCGAGCCGGATGCCGAACTCCCGCGTGCGCTGCTCCGTGGCAAAGGCCAGCACGCCGTAGACACCCAGCGCCGTCAGCAGCAAGGCGATGCCGCCATACATGCCGAGCACCTGTGCGGTGAATCGCGGCACATTCTCCTCCTGGGCGAGCCGTTGCTCCATCCGTTGCACATCATAGATGGCCATCGTCGGGTCGAGCCGGGCCAATCGCTGCCGTGCCTGCTCGACCACCGTCCGTTCCGCTCCCGGCGCAACGCGGAACAGAAGATTGACCTGATCCATCGGCGCCTGGAACGGCGAGAAATAGGTGTCGCCGGCGTTGCGGGTCTCGTCGAACTGCCGGCCCCGGTGGCGCACCGGTGCGGCGATGCCGATGATCACGCCGGGCCGGGCGGGATTGAGGCTCTGGAACACGGTGCGGCCGATCGGATCCTGCCCCGGCCAGAGCGCGCTGGCGGTGCGCTCGTCGACGATGATCTCGGTCGGCTGCCCCGGCACGGCCTGCGGAGAGAAATCCCGCCCGCGCAACAACTGGATCCCGAGGACGGCGAGTCCGCCGGGAATCACCCCGTTGCGCTGGAAGGTGCGCGCGTTCTTCGGGTCGGTCGCATCCAGATGCCCCGGTGTCAGGTTCGTGACCCATCCGCCCTGTCCCAGCATGCTGCCACTCCACAACGTCGCGGCCTTGACGCCGGGAATGTCCTGCATCGTGACCGCGAGCTGGCGGACAAAATCCGCGCGCGCCGCCGGCGAGGTCAGGCGCGCGCGATCGAGATTGGTCGTCATGGTGAGCAACTGCTCGGGGCGGTAGCCAGGCGGGCGGTTGATCAATTGCCAGAGGCTGCGGGCCGCCAGCCCCGTGCAGGCCAGCAACAGGGTGGCCAGCGCCACTTCCGTGAGCACGAGCGTCTGGCGGGCCCGCATGCCGCCGGCGGCCGAGATGCCCTTGCCCGAGGAGGAGAGCGCCTCCCGCAAATCCAAGCGCCGCGCCTTCCGGAGCGGCACCAGCACCGTCAGCATGGCAACCGCAAGCAGCAGCCCGAAGCTCCCGGCCAGCCCTGTCGGGGAGATTTCCAGCCGGACAAATTCCGGAAGCACGAAGACGCCGGCTTCACGCAATAGGCCGGTGAGCCCCGCAGCGACCGTCACCGCCAACAGGCCGCCGGCGCATACGGGCAACAGGGACCGGCCCGCCAGGGCCGCGGTCAGACGCCGGGTGTCGGCGCCGAGGGCCGCCCGCACGGCCAGTTCCTGCCCCCGCCGCAGGCTGTCCACCAGCAGGAGGTTGGCCAGGTTGACCGCCGCCACCGCCAGGACCAGCAGCGCGCCCGCCAGCAGCGCGGCCACGGGTTTGTTCACCCGCCAGAAAAACCAGTGCCGGACAGGCTGGATCAGGAACCCGCGGCCCTGTGTCTCAGCGGGGCGCACCCGGTCGATGGTGCGACCGATCTCGTCGGCTTCATGCTGGGCCGCCGTCCGGCCCACACCTTCCTGCAGGCGCAGCAGTGCGCGGCAGCGGCGCAGCGCGTAGTTGGAATAGAGGTCCGGGCCCAACGGACCGGCTGCCAGCGGGAAGGGGAGCCAGATCTCGGGATCCCCTGACTCCAGCGACACATCGCGGAACCCTGCGGGCATGACGCCGATGATCTCGTGGTCGCGGCCGTTCAAGCGGAGCGTCGCCCCGACCGCATCTGCGCGCGCCCCCAGCTTGGTCCGCCAGAACCGGTCGCTGACCACGACGACCGGCAGCGCCGCGCCTTCCCGCGTTTCCTCGGCGGAGAAGGTGCGCCCCTGTGCCGGTCCGACACCCAGCAACGGGAAGAAATTGTGCTCCACATAACTGACGGCGATGCGCTCCACCGCGGCGCCGGGCACATCGGGCGCGACGTTGAGGCTGTGCTGGTCGAAAAACACCGCGAGGTCGTCGTCCAGCCGGGCGTCGCGCTGGTATTGCTTGAACTCGGCCACCGAGCCGGGGGCTTCCCACCATCCTTCGGGCGGATTTGTGCTGCTGAGCACATACAGCCGCTCCGGATGCGCGTAGGGCAGCGGACGCAGGAAGACCTCATGGGCCAGATTGCCCGCCGTAGTCGCCAGTCCGAGGCTCAGGGCCACGATGAGAACGATGAGGAGGGAAAAGCCCGGACGGCGCACTGCGCCCCGGATGGCATGGGAGACAGATTGGGTAAACATGGGGTATGCTGCTACTACGCCCAGTCAGACATGTTATTGGCGCCAAGGTGCACTATTGCGGAGAAATCCTGCGCCCGTGCGATGAATCGCGCGTTTGCCGGGACGGACCTTCTTGGCCAAAGCGCATTGTCTTAAGCCAATCCCCCCGGCGGATGCCGCCATTATGATCGAATCCTGCGCGCGACCACGACGCGCCGGTTCACCGCCACCACCGGCGTGCGGCGACCGGGCGCCGGATAACCATCGTGGATCTCGATCACCTCGCCGCCGCACTGCGCCACGAGCGCCGGCCAATAGCCGGCCGCATCGGTGCGGACGCGAAACGATTCCTTGTAGCGGTCAACCGTAGCCCCGCCGAGTTTTCCCTCCACCAGCCAGTCCACCGCGTAGTGGGTGTCGCGCAATCGTCGCACGCCGTTCCAATGCCGGTATTCCACGGCCCCGAACCGGCCCTGCGCGATCACGCGGGGCGCGGACGATTGCGGCGCGGGCATGCCAACGTAATCGAAGATCAGCCGGCCGCCCGGCGGCAGTTGCCGGAAGATCGCGCGCAGCAGACGCCGCCGCGCCGCGTCGGCCCGCACCAGATGGAACACGCTGCAGCAATACGCCGCCTCGATCCGGAACCGCTGCCGGGTCTCGGCACTCATCCGCAGCGGGGTGATGCGCTTCGCGTCTGCACCCAACGCGGGCAGCCGGCCGAGGAGCAGGGCGAACATCGTGCGCGACGGCTCCAGGCAGACCACCTCGTGGCCGCGCCGCGCCAGCGCGAAGGCGATCTCGCCGTTGCCCGCGCCGACATCGAGCAACCGCCGGAATCCGCGAAACCGCCGGGCGATGAACGCGGCGCGCTCCGGCCGCCGCGCGAGCACGAGGTCGTAATACGGTCCGGCCCCGTAGGGTTGGATAGTGGACACGGTCATGCGATAACCCGGCCGCCCAGGGCGCGTCACGCGGAAACGCGAAAGCGGTTCATTTCCGGCGGTAATCGCCGTCGAAGCTGCTCGCCCAGGTTTTGCCGTTGTCGGAAGAGTTCTCGAACTGCTGGCGCACGCTGCCGTCGGGCTGGGGAGTCCAGGTGCCGCGCGTGAGCTGCGGCTGCCCCTTGGCGTCCTTGCCGCGCGCGTTGAGCACCATTTTGCCGTCGGCCAAGCCGCCGTAGAAATTGGTCACGTTGCCGCCCTTGCCCATCCAGGTCTGCTGCCAGTGCCCGGCCGAGGCGTCCCACGCGTTGATGCTCATGCCGGAGCCGCCGCGCGTGTCCGTCCAGTTCTCGACCAATACGCGGCCGCCCTGCGCGGGGTAGATTTTGTTTTCCCCGATCTTCTGCGTGGTGCCGTGAGCGAAGACGTTCCACTCGCCGATCCAGAAGTCGAACTGCCGCGCCTCCACGGGCTGGCCGGCGGCCGGGGCCGGCGCGACGGCGGGCGGCGTGGAGGCTTCCATGCGCGCCTTGTCCACCGCGGCCTCCACGCGCTGTTGCATGAGCGGGCGCAGGGGCTGGGGCATCTGGCCGACGGCCGCGCCGAAATCGACGGCATCCATGTAGTCGAAATGCCGTGCGATCCGGCCTTCGCGAAACTCGAAGACGGTCACGAAGTTCATGCCGAACGGGCGGCCGCGGAACTTGCCGCTCACGAAACCCTGCACGGCGACCGTGTCGCCCTGCTCGATACGGCGGTCGACGCGCCAGTTGAAGCCGGCGTAGGCGGGCATGGCCATCTTCATCGCGTCGAAGATCTCCTGCCGCGACTTGTAGTGCAGGTCGAAGGTCGGGTCGATCAGCTCGCAGTCCTCGCGGTAATAGGCGGCGAGCCTATCGAGGTTCTGCGCGTTGTAGTCGGCGTAGTAAGATTCGACAAAACCGGCGGGCACGTCAGCGCGGGCGACAAGGGCGGCGAGCACAAGGCCCGCCAAGAGGCAAGGGGTGGGGATTTTCATGGGCGAAAGATGGAATGGGCACGGAGCGGAGTGATGTGCTTCGCGTGCGCACCCAAAGCGGGCAGCCGGCCTAGGAGCAGGGCGAACATCGGGCGCAAAGGCTCCAGGCAGACCACCTCGTGGCCGCGGCGCGCTCCGGCCGACGCGCGAGCACGAGGTCGTAATACGGTCCGGCCCCGTAGGATTGCACGGTGGACATGCCGGACAGTGTGCGCATGCGCGGGCGCGCGGCAGTGCAAATTCGGACGCAGCTTAACCGGCCGGCTTGCGCTTGTAGAAGCCGTCGAAGACGGTGGTCCAGGTCTTGCCGCCGTCACCGGATTGCTCCCAGTGCTGGCGCAAGGTGCCGTCGGGATTCGGCGTCCAGGTGATGCGCTCCTGCTGCTTGGTGCCGTCGCGGCGCGTGGTCTCGCCGGTCATGACCATGCTGCCGTTCTCCATGCCGCCGTAGAGGTCGAGCACGAGGCCGCCGTTGTCCATCCAGCACTGGTGCCAGCGCTTGGCGCCGGCGTCGTAGCCGTTCAGGCTCATGCCCGTGTAGGTGCCCGCCGAGGTATAGCTCTCGACGAGCACACGGCCGCCATGACGCGCCTCGATCTTGTTGTGACCGGCGAGCTTGCCGGTGACGCGGTCGGTCACCTCCCAATCGCCGATCCAGAAATCGAAGTCGTGGTTGACGGGTGGGAGTTGGGGGCGCTGGGGCGGTGGGCTGGCTGGCGCAACGGAGGTCGCGGACTGGTTTTGCTGGGCCAAGAGAGCGAGGGGCAGGAACAGCAGGGGTAGGATATGCTTGGTCATGCCCGCCAAGCTAGGCGCGCACCCCGGCGTGCCGAGCGGCAATCGCCCAGTTTCCCGATTTTCGCGACCTAGAGGGCCGGGCGCACGACCAAGCGCCGGCAAAGGCGTCGACCATCAGCGACCGACCTTCGGACCGCCTTGCGCGTAATAACGGGCGCGCAGGCGCAGGCCGTTGAGGCGGATGAAGCCGGTGGCGTCGGTCTGGTTATACCAGCTCTTCACGCCTTCCATCGACGCGATGTTCATGTCGTAGAGGGAATACCGCGATTTGCGGCCGCAGGTGATGATGTTGCCCTTGTAGAGCTTGAGGCGGACGGTGCCGCTGACGTGCTTCTGGGACTCGTCGACGAGCGCCTGCAGGGCCTCGCGCTCGGGAGCGAACCAGAATCCGTAGTAGACCAGCTCGGCGTATTTCGGGATGAGCGAATCGCGCAGGTGCATGACTTCGCGGTCCATGGTCAGCGACTCGACCTGGCGGTGGCCGTGCATGAGGATCGTGCCGCCCGGGGTCTCGTAGACGCCGCGGGACTTCATGCCGACGAAACGGTTCTCGACGAGGTCGACGCGGCCGATGCCGTGCCTGCCGCCGAGCTTGTTGAGGGTGCGGAGCACGCCGGCGGGGCTGAGCTTCTTTCCGTTCACGGCGACGCAATTGCCCCGCTCGAATGTGAGTTCGACATACTCGGCCTTGTCAGGCGCGTCCTCGGGCGAGACCGAGAGCTTGAACATGCCCTTGTTCGCCTTCGTGGTCGGGTCAAACCATGGATCTTCGAGGATGCCCGCCTCGTAGGAGATGTGCAGGAGGTTGCGGTCCATCGAATACGGCTTCTTGAGCGAGGCTTCGACGGGGATCCGGTTGGCCTTGCAGTATTCGATCATCTCGGCGCGGCCGGGGAACTGCTCGCGGAAACGGTCGATCTTCCACGGCGCAATGATCTGCAGATGCGGGGCCAGCGCCATGTAGGTGAGTTCGAAACGGCATTGGTCGTTGCCCTTGCCGGTGGCGCCGTGCGCGACGGTGTCGGCCTTCTCGCGGCGGGCGATGTCGATCTGGGCCTTGGCGATGAGCGGACGGGCGATCGAGGTGCCCAGGTAATACTGGCCCTCGTAGATCGCGTTGGCGCGGATCATCGGGTAGATGAAGTCGCGGGCGAACTCCTCGACAAGATCGAGGGTGTAGTGCTTCGAAGCGCCGGTCTTTCTGGCCTTGGCGGGGAGGCCTTTGAGCTCTTCCTCCTGTCCGATGTCGGCCGCAAACGTAACGATCTCAGCATCGTAGGTTTCGCGCAGCCATTTCACGATGACGGAGGTGTCGAGGCCTCCGGAGTAGGCGAGAACGATCTTCATGGTGGAGCCGGCATGTGAAAACCCGGCCGTCGTCCCGGCAACTGTAAAACCCTGCGTTTACCGGGATATTACACCTTAGGGTTTGCCTTGCCAAATGGCCCTGCTATCCAAGCGCGACATGAAAGCGGTTACCCCGATACCCCACCGCCGCGCCCGTGGCTTCACCCTCTTGGAAATCATGATTGCCGTGGTGATCATCGGCTTTCTCGCCGCCATGGCCGTGCCTGCTTTGCAGCGCGTCGGCAACAACGCCAAACTGGCCAAGATCGTCAGCGATTTCCGCACCTTTGCCCAAGCCTTTGAGCAGTATGCCTCGGAAAATGGAGAGTGGCCCGCCAATGCCGGAACCGCGGTGGTGCCCACCGGCATGAACCGCGCCATCAAGGCCGATGCCTGGCAGGAGGCACAAACCGCCATCGGCGGTCGCTGGAACTGGGATGCCTACACTTTCGGGGTGACCGCCGGCATCGCCATCACCGGCTTCACGGCCAACGACGACACCCTCACCATCATCGACAACCGCATCGACGACGGTGATCTTACAACCGGCCAGTTCCGCAAGATTTCCCCGACCCGCGTGATGCTGATCCTCGAGGAGTGAGGCGGCGGCGCCGGCTCGGCTCAGCGGCCGGCGTGTTGGGCGAGGAAGGCCATGATGGCCTTCTGCACATGCAGGCGGTTTTCCGCCTCGTCGAAAATGATGGAGCGGGGGTGATCGAGCACTTCCTGTGTCACCTCTTCGCCGGCATGCGCCGGCAGACAGTGCATGAAAAGCGCCTCGGGTTTGGCCATGGCAAACAGTTTGGCGTCCACCTGGTAGGGCATCATGCGCGCGGCCCGCTTCTCCTGCTCCTCCTCCTGCCCCATGCTGGCCCACACATCGGTGTAGACGATGTCGGCCCCGGCCACTGCCGCCCGCGGATCGGTGGTGAACTCGAACTGCGCGCCGAGCTTGGCCGCGGCGGCGCGGATCTGCGGGCCCGGACCGTAGCCCTCGGGGCCGGCCAGCGCCACCTTCATGCCGAAGAGATGCGCACCGAGGATCCAGGAGTTCGCCATGTTGAAGCTGCAGTCACCCAGATAGGCAACCTTCCGGCCGCGCAGCGCCGAAAACAGGTCGCCCGCCGAGCCGGCCCAGCGCTCGGCGGCGGTGAAGGCGTCCGCGAAGATCTGGCACGGGTGCAGGAAGTCCGTCAGCGCGTTCACCACCGGCGTGCTGCCATGCTGCGCCAGCTCGGTGATGTCGCTGTGCGCGTAGGTGCGCACCACCAGACCGTGGACGAACCGTGAGAGGACGCGCGCCGTGTCCGGCAGCGTCTCGCCGCGACCGAGCTGGATGTCGTTCTTCGACAGAAAGAGCGGATTGCCGCCCAGCTCGTGGATGCCGACCTCGAACGAAACCCGGGTGCGCGTGCTGCTCTTCGAAAAGATCAGCGCCCACGTCTGGCCGGCCAGCGGTTTCTCGTGCTTGCCGCGCTCGCGCTTGAAGCGGCGCGCCAGCGCAAAGATCTGCGCGGCCTCGGCGGCGCTGAAATCGGTCTCGGCGAGAAAGCTGCGCGCGGGCATCAGGCGGTTTCCTTTTTCCGGAGCGCGGCGCGGATGATGCCCGTCGCCAGGTCCAGATGCTCCTTCGTGGCGATGAGCGGGGGAAGCAGGCGGATGACGTTGCCGCCCGCGACCGGGCAGAGCAGGCCGCCTTCGCGCAGCAGCGGCAAATACGCCGCGGGATCGCTGGTGAGTTTGAGACCGAGCATGTAACCGCGGCCGGTGACGGCGACAACCTGCTTCGGGAATTCCGCCGTCAGTTTCTCAAGGTCGGCGCGCCAGGCGGCGCCGTTGATCCGGACCTTCTCGATCAGGCCGTCGCGCTCGATGACATCGAGGGTGGCCAGGGAGGCGGCGCAGGCCAGGGGCGAACCGCCGAAGGTGGTGCCGTGCGAGCCGGGCGTGAAAAGCTCGGCGTGTTTCTCGGCGGCCCAGATGGCGCCCATCGGGTAGCCGTTGCCGATGCCCTTGGCCATGCCGATGGCATCCGGCCGGATGCCGCTGTGCTGGAAGGCGTAGAACGCGCCCGTGCGCCCGATGCCGCACTGCACCTCGTCCAGCATGAGGAGCAGGTTGTGCCGGTCGCAAAGCTGGCGCAGGCCGCGGAGAAACTCGTCGGTGCATGGCGTCAGGCCGCCCTCGCCCTGCACGGTCTCGACGAAGATGGCGGCGGTGTTCTCGTCGACGAGGTCGGCGAAACTCTGGAGGTTGTTCAGCTCGCCGAAGACGAAGCCGGGCACGAAGGGCTTGAAGCCCTTCTGGATCTTCTCCTGCGGGGTGGCGCTCATGCCGCCGTAGGTGCGGCCGTGGAAGGCGTTCTTCGCGCAGATGATGCGGATGCATTTCCCCTCCTCGCCGCATTTGCGGATGCCGTGCAGGCGCGCGAGCTTGATCAGCGCCTCGTTGGCCTCGGTGCCGGAGTTGCAAAGGTAGACGCGGCCCGGACCGGCCTGCTGCACGATGCGCCGCGCCAGTTCGCCGTAGTTGGGGTTGCGGTAGAGGTTGCTGCAATGGACAAACTCGCCCGCCTGCCGGCGGATGGCGGCGACCCAGTCGGGGTGGCAGTGGCCGAGGGCGTTGACCGCGATGCCGGCGGCGAAATCGAGGTATTTTTTCCCGGTGTCGTCCCAGGCCCAGACCCCCTCGCCGCGCACGAGCGTAAGCGGGGCCTTCGCGAAATTCTTCATCACGTAGGCGTCGTAAAGCTCGGCGGTGCTGGTGCGGACGATGGTCGGCGGATTCATGGAAAATGAGACGGCGCAGGGGGCCGCGGGTTAGCGGACGATTTCGGTGCCGACGCCCTTGTCGGTGAAAATCTCGATGAGCAGGCTGTGCGGCAGGCGGCCGTCAATGAAATGGACGCGCTGCACGCCCTCCTCGAGGGCGCGGGCGGCGCTGGCGACCTTGGGGCGCATGCCCTTGTCGATGACGCCCTTTTTCTTCAGCCCCTCGATCTCCCCGACCTTGAGCGTGGAGATGAGGGAGGCTGGGTCCTTCGGGTCGGAGAGCAGGCCGGGCACATCGCTCATATAGACGAGGCGGCGGGCGCGGAGCGCGCTGGCGACGCGGCCGGCGACGGTGTCGGCGTTCACGTTGTAGGGCTTGCCATCATAGCCCTCGGCCACGGGCGAGATCACGGGCATGAAGCCGTCGGCGATCTCCTTCTTGATGAGCTTCACCTTCACCTCGGCAACATCGCCGACGAAGCCGAGGTCGCAGGGATTGCCGTCATCGTCGGCCGTGAGTTTGTGGCACACGAGGACGGTGTCGCCCGGCAAGCCCTTGGGGCGGGCCTTCACGGCGGTGAGCGTGTCGCACACCTCCTTGTTCACGACCTCATCGAGGGTCTTCTTGACGATGGCGACCGTAGCCTCGTCGGTGACGCGGAGCCCGTTGACGAAGTTGGGCTTCAGGCCGGCGCCGTCCATCGCCTTGCTGATGGCCTTGCCGCCGCCGTGCACGACGACGACGTTGATACCGACCGCGGCGAGAAAGGCGATGTCGGTGGCGACGCGGTTGCGCACGGCCGGATCGGGATCATCCATGAAACTGCCGCCGTATTTGACGACGAAGGTGGAGCCACGGAAGTCCTGGATGTAAGGCAGGGCCTCGAGCAGCACGCGCGACTTGGCGATGACTTCTTGGACGTCCATCGAAGTCAGGCGCGGAAACGGATCTGCGGAAGCGGGCGCATCAAGTCAGGTGGGAGAGGAACAAGTTGTTAAGCCCGCGCGGCGCGATTTCACGAAAAAAATGCGGCGCGCGGCGCGCTCACTCGCTCTTGTTGTAGTTGACGTAGCCTTCGCTCAGGTCGGTGGCGAGGAGGCGGAACGCGCCCTTGCCGAGATGCAGGTCGAGCCGGACCGTGAAGCGGCGCGCGGCGACGATCTCCTTCCACTTGGCCTTGTTCTCGGGATGGGGCGAGCCGGCGGTCATCGCGGGCGTGTCGTTGTAGTAGATGTCGAGTTTCGCCTCGTTGAGCTTGGCCCCGGCGTAACCGGCCGCGTCGGCCAGCCGGCCCCAATTGGGGTCGCCGCCATACCAGGAGGATTTCACGAGCAGGGAGTTGCCGATGGCGCGCGCGACCTTCTGCGCCTCCTCGTCGGAGACGGCCCCCTCGACCTTCACTTCGACGACCTTGGTGATTTTCTCGCCGTCGGAAACGATCTTCTCGGCCAGCTGCTCGCAGACTTTCCAGACGGCCTCGGCGAAGAGCTCGCGCAACGCGCGGGGGCTCTTGTCGCCGACGCTCACACCCGAGTGGCCGTTGGCGAGGATGAACACGGCGTCATTCGTGCTCATGTCGCCGTCGACGGTGATGCAGTTGAACGTGCCCGCGACGGCCTCGGAGAGCGTCTTCTGGAGAAAACTCTTCGGCACGGAGAAATCCGTGGCGAGAAAGGCGAGCATGGTCGCCATGTCGGGCTGGATCATGCCGGCGCCCTTGGCGAAGCCGGCGACGACATGCTTTTTGCCATCGTAGGTGAACGAAACCGTGACGGTCTTGGCCTTGGTGTCGGAGGTGAGGATGGCGTCGGCGGCCTTCTTGCCGTGGGCGGGCGTCCGGCCCTTTTCGGTGACGGCGCGCTCGAGCCCCTTGAGCACGCGGTCCATGGGCAGGGGCTGGCCGATGCGGCCGGTGGAGGCGACGAAGAACGACACGGGCTTGACGTTGAGGGAGGCGGCGGCGCGCTGGGCCATGGCCTGGGCGTCGCGCAGGCCGTTGGCGCCGGTGCAGGCGTTGGCATTGCCGCTGTTGGCGACGATGCCGTGGAACGGGCCGCCCTCGGCGAGATGCTTTTGCGAGAGGACGACCGGTGCGGCCTTGATGGCGTTCTTGGTGAAGGTGGCGGCGGCGGTGCAGGGCCGGAGCGAGAAGATCAGGGCGAGATCGAGGCGCTTGGGGTCGTTTTTCTGGCGGATATCGCAGGCGACGCCGGCCGCCTCGAATCCGGGCACATCGGTGATGCCGGCCGAATCAGGGTGGAGGGTGAGTTGTGTCATGGATGCGGGTCCGAAGGTCATTGCAATCCGTCCGCCTCATTGAAGCCGCACCAGAGGTTCATGATCTGGACGGCCTGGCCGCTGGCGCCCTTGACGAGGTTGTCCTCGGCGGAGGTCAGGACGAAGTTGCCGGTGCGGGGATCATGGACGGCGGCGAGGTCGATGCGGTTGGTGCCGGTGACGTGCGCCGTATCGGGTGTCTCACCCGGGGCGAGGATGGAAACGAAAGGCCGGCCCGCATAGGCCGCGCGCCAGCAGGCGAGCACGGCATCAAGCGTGGCGCCCGGAGCGGCGGGCACGGTGATGGTGGTGGCGATGCCGCGGCGCATGGGCGCGAGGTGGGGGTTGAACTGCACGACCACCGGCGTGCCGGCGGCCAGGGCCAGCTGCTCCTCGATCTCGGCGAGGTGCCGGTGCTTGGTGAGGCCGTAGGCCCTGGCGCTCTCGGCGCGCTCGACAAAAAGATATTGCTCCTCGACCTTCTTGCCGGCGCCGCTGACTCCGGAGAAGGAATTGATGACGATGTGCTCGCGCGACACGAGACCGGCGCGGAGGAGCGGAACCAGGGGCACGAGCGCACCCGTGGGGTAGCAGCCGGGAGCGGCGGCGAGCTTGATCTCGTCGCGCCATTTCGGGTCGGTCAGCTCCGGCAGGACAAAGCGGGCTTGCGGCAGCAGCGCCGGGGCATGGTGGGCGCCGTAGTATTTCTCGTAGGTCGCGAGCTGGGCGACCCGGAAATCGGCGCTGAGATCGATGACGCGCCGGCCGGCCGGCACGAGGACCTTGGCGAAATCGGCCGCGGCGCCGTGCGGCAACGCGAGGAACCAGAGCGCGATGTCGGCGCGGGCGGCCAGCGCGACGGGGTCGGAATCAGCAAATTTCAGCCCGTCCGCCGCGGTGCCGCGGAGCGCCGGGATGACGGCGGAAAGCGCCTTGCCGGCATGCTGGCGCGAGGTGACCGCCGCCAGTTTCACGCGCGGATGGCCGAGGAGGAGTTTGACAAGAACTTCGCCGGAATAACCGGCGGCACCGACAACGCCGACGTTCATCGTTTCAGAGGGGCGGAGCCTTGAGGATCAGGGGCGGGGAATCGAGAAGTTTCGTTGGGCCCAAATGAAGGAAGCGGAGGCCTCCGGGGCGCTCCGCTTCGGGAAGATCGGACTGGGCGGCGGGCGCTCAGCGCTTCGAGAACTGGAAGCGCTTGCGGGCGCCGGGCTGGCCGGCCTTCTTGCGCTCTTTTTCGCGGGGGTCGCGGGTGAGGTGGCCGGCCTTCTTCAGGGTGACGCGCAGCTCGGGGTTGAACTTGAGGAGGGCGCGGGCGATGCCGTGGGCCACGGCGCCGGCCTGGCTGCTGGTGCCGCCGCCGGTGACATTGACGGTGACATCGAACTTGTCCTTGGCGTCGGCGGTGCCGAGCGGAGCGGCGGCGCGACGGGCGAAGTTCTCGTGCTTGAAGTAGGCGTCGAAGCCGAGGCGGTTGGCGGTCAGCTTGCCCGAGCCGGGGACGAGGCGCACGCGGGCGGTGGAGGTCTTGCGGCGGCCGGTGCCGAGGAAAACGGTGGATTCTGCGCTCATGGAAAAACTTACTTGAGGATGACGGGGTTCTGCGCGGCGTGGGGATGCTCGGCTCCCGGGTAAACCCGGAGCTTGGTCAGCATCTTGCGGGCGAGGTAGTTCTTGGGGAGCATGCCCTTCACGGCCTGCAGGATGATGAATTCGGGCTTCTTGGTGCGCACCTCGGTGAGTTTGCGGTATTTCTCGCCGCCGACATAGCCGGAGAAGGACATGTAGCTGGTCGCGGCCTCCTTCTTGCCGGTGAGGACGACCTTGCGGGCGTTGGTGACGATGACGAAGTCGCCCGTGTCCACGTGGGGGGTGTAGGTGGCCTTGGTGCGGCCGCGGAGGAGGTTGGCGATCTTGACGGCGAGACGGCCGAGGACCTTGCCGTCGGCATCGATCAGATACCATTTCGGCTGCACTGTTTCTTTCTTGGCCAAATACGTTTTCATTTGCGGAAAGGGGCCAAAGGGAAGGATTCCGATTTGGCCTGTCAACCATGAAGCTTTCACAAAGCCATCAGACCTGCCGATGGTTTTAATCGCTGGCGGGAAGGAAGTTAGGCCCGGGCTACAGTCCGGGCCGATGATGCCTTGCAAAGACGCCGCGCTCGCCACACTTCGCGCCATGCAAGAATCCATGAAGGGACTGACGGTGGCGGCCGGAGTGCTGGGGTTTCTCGGCGTCGCCCTCGGGGCGTTCGGGGCGCATGGCCTGAAGGACGTTTTGACGGAGCGCGGCAGCGCCGGAACCTGGCAGACTGCCGTGCTCTACCAGCTGGTGCACAGCGTGGCGCTGCTGGCCTTGACCGCGTATTGGCGCGGCGCGGCCGGCATCCCCTCCCCTGCCCTCTGGGCGGGCTGGAGCTGGACCATCGGCGTGGTGCTGTTCAGCGGTTCGCTATATTGGCTGGCCCTCGGCGGCCCGAAGCTGCTCGGCCCGATCACGCCGCTCGGCGGCCTCGCCTTCCTCGCCGGCTGGGCCTTGGTGGCGTGGAGCGCTTTGAGCGCGAAATAACAAGGCCGGCGCAAGCGCCGGCCCGATCAGAAACCCAGCCGGGTTCAGCTCAGCGCGTCCCGCGCATGGTGCGGGGACCGGGCGGACCGAGGACGGGCGTGAGCTGGCTCGGGTCGCACCATTCGGCGCCGATCATCCAGGCGTTCTTCGCGCCCTGCGTGAGCTGGTCGAATTCGCGCACGGAGTAGAGGTTCGCGAACATCCAGTCCTCGCGCGCTTCCTTCATCTCCATGGCGCGGACAGCCTCGTAGCGCTCGTATTCGTAGAAATGCCGCCGCAGGTAGCGCATGGCCTTCTCGCGATCGCCGGCCTGGGCCCAGATGGCGGCGAGGTTGTAGCTCGCGTCCATGAGGTCGTGGTTGGCCTCGGCGATCCGGACCGCTTCCGCGGTCTGCCCGGCGGCGGCTAGATAAACGGCCGCAAACACCTGATTGTAGGGATCGTCGGGCGCGAGGGCGAGGGCCTGCCTCATGTAGGCCGCGGCCTTTTGATCTTCTTTCTCCGAGAACCAGAACACGGCGAGGTTGCGGTAGGTGATGGGAAGCGGGCACTCCGCAAGGGACTCCTCAAAGAGCTTGAGCCCGGCGGCATAACGGCCGGCATGGATCGTCATCTTGCCGAGACCGTGGAGGGCCACGGCGCGGGCGACGGGGTCGGCGGGCTGCGTGATGATGCGGCGGAAGATCCGACCGGCCTTGTTCCATTCGCCGGTGTGGTGACGGTAGAATTCGCCGAGGAACCGCAGCGCGGTCACATCCGCCGGATCCAGCTCGACGGCGTGCTCATAGAGACGGCGCGCCTCCTCGTAGTTCGCGGCCAGCTCGGCGTCGAGACCGAGACGGAGAACGGCTTCGACCCGGGCATGGAGTCCCCCGATATCGGGATCCGCCAATGACTCGGGCCCGAGCCGCTCGAGATCAGTCCAGCCAACCTTTATGCCCAGCTTTTGCAGGGCCTTGGCCGCGCGCTTGCCAAGAGAGGGGAAGAGGGTGCGCTGCGCCCAGACGGCCTGCAGGTCGGCGACGGCGGATTGGTCACCTGATTTCACGCGTTTTTCGGCGGCATCCAGCAGGGCCTTCGCGGCCTTTTCGCGGTCGTTGATTTCCTTGGTGACGAGCTTTTCGACGGCGACGGGATCAAAGGCCGCCGAGTTGACGCGTGCCACCTCGGTGCCGTCGGGAGCGGCCAGCACGGCAACCTGCTGGTCGGCGGCCACCTGATATTGCGCGCGGAGCTTCTCTCCCTCGGGACGGATCAGGATCGGGGCGATGCCGCGCGCGGCGGCCTGCGTAAGCGTGCGGGAGGTCAGCATGGGCGAGGCGCCCGCAGCCTCGAGGCTGGCGGGGAACCACAACAGCACGAGGGCCGTGTCCGGTTTCAACGGCAGCGCGCCGTCCTCGTGCAGGGTCCAGGGCACGCGGTAGACCTCGGGTTTGCCGGCCGGACGCTGGACGCCGCCGGCGGCAGCGCCACCGGCCCCGCCGCCACCACCACCGCCACATGTGGCGAACAACGCCACGCCATTTGCCAAAAAGAGCGCGCCCAGCAGCGCGAGCAGCCAGTTCGGGGTTTTCATGCAACCGCCATCTTGCAGCAAGCGGGGCGAATCGCAAGCCGCCAGCCTTGCGCCGCGGGCAAAGCCGGCCACCTTGGACGCCATGTCTGCCGCCTCATTCCCCCTGCCCCGATCGCTGCGGGCGGCGCTGGACGCCGTGCGGCAGGCAGGCGGACGCCCGCATGTCGTGGGCGGAGGGGTGCGTGACTGGCTGCTGGGCCGTGAGCCCAAGGACTTTGATGTCGAGGTCTTCGGCGTGGAATTCGATGCGCTGGGCCGCGCGCTGGCACCGTTCGGCGCGACCGACCTGGTGGGGCGCAGTTTCGGTGTGATCAAGGTGCGGATCGAGGGCGTGGAATACGACTTCAGCCTGCCGCGGCGCGAATCAAAGACCGGGGCCGGGCACCGCGGCTTCGCCGTGGCCACCGATCCAACCATTACCGAGACCGAGGCCGCGGCCCGGCGCGATTTCACCATCAACGCCATCGCCTACGACCCGTTCGCCGGCCGCATCATCGACCCGCTCGATGGGCAGCGCGATCTGCAGGCACGGCGGCTGCGCCACGCGGGTCCGGCCTTCCGTGACGACCCGTTGCGTGTGTTGCGGGCTTTCCAGCTGGCGGCACGGTTTGAGCTGACCCTGGCACCGGAAACCGCCCGGGAGTGCAACGCGATCGCCGACACCTTCGCCGAGCTGCCGGTCGAGCGCATCTGGGGTGAGTGGGACAAGTGGGCGGTCAAATCCGCCAAACCGTCGCTTGGACTCCGTGTGCTGAAGGAAAGCGGTTGGCTGCGGCATTTCCCGGAGCTGGCGGCAATCAACGGCGTGCCGCAGGAACCGGAGTGGCACCCCGAAGGCGACGTGTTCACGCACACGGAGCATTGCGTGGACGCCCTGGCCGGGCTGCCCGCTTGGCGCGAGGGGACGCCGGAGACCCGGCGCGTGCTGATGCTGGCGGTGCTGGCCCACGATTTCGGCAAATCGACCACGACCGCCCGCGAGGAGCGGAGGGGCAAACTGCGGTGGGTCAGCCCCGGCCATGAAGCCGCGGGCGGGCCGATGGCGGAGGCTTTCCTCCGGCGCATCGGGGCGCCGCTCGGCGTGGTCGAGCGCGTGCCACCGCTGGTGGTGCATCACCTGGCGCATCACCATGGACAGACGGATTTCCGCGACACGACGGTGCGGCGGCTGGCGCGCAAGCTTGCGCCCGCCACCATCGACGAGCTGGTCGCGGTGATGACGGCGGACCATCTCGGACGCCCGCCCCTGATCGCGCAGGACACGATGCGGCGCATCGAGCAGCTGCAGGCAGCCGCCGCGCGGCTGAAGATCGAGGACCGCGCCCCACGGCCCATCCTGCAGGGGCGGCACCTCGTGGCGAGGGGCTTTGCGCCGGGCCCCGCGTTCAAGGTGGCGCTGGATGCGGCGTTCGAATCGCAGCTCGACGGGGCCTTCAACGACGAGGCCGGGGCCGTGTCATGGCTGGAAAACTATTTGCGGACGCAGCCGCCCGGACTCACCCTCGTGAACAAGCCATGAGCACAACCACCGCCGCCGTGTCGCAACTCGAGCAATTGAAGCAGATGACCGTCGTGGTGGCGGACACGGGCGACTTTGCGAGCATGAAGCAGTATGCGCCGCGCGACGCCACCACCAACCCCAGCCTCATCCTCAAGGCGGCGGCGATGCCCGAATATGCCTGGTTGCTGGACAAGGCGGTCGCGGACGCCGGCAAGGGCGCATCCACGGACCAGGTGATCGACGGCCTGCTCGTCTTGTTTGGCAACGAGATCCTCAAGATCGTGCCGGGGCGCGTTTCGACCGAGGTGGACGCGCGCCTGAGCTTCGACCGCGACGGCAGCATCGCCAAGGCGCGCGAGATCATCACCCGCTACGAAAAGACCGGCACGCCGCGCGAACGCGTCCTCATCAAGCTGGCCTCCACCTGGGAGGGCATCAAGGCGGCCGAGCAGCTGCAGAAGGAGAAGATCAACTGCAACCTCACTCTGCTGTTCTCGTTCGCGCAGGCGGTGGCGTGTGCGGAGGCGAAGGTGCAACTCATCTCGCCCTTCGTCGGCCGCATCCTCGACTGGCACAAGAAGAACACGGGCAAGGACTACACGCCGGCCGATGACCCGGGCGTGAAATCAGTCACCCAGATCTACACCTACTACAAGAAATTCGGCTACACGACGGAGGTGATGGGCGCGTCGTTCCGCAACAAGGGCCAGATCACCGAACTGGCGGGCTGCGACCTTCTCACCATCAGCCCGCAGTTGCTCAGCGAATTGTGGGCTTCGACCGGGCCGCTGGTGCGCAAGCTTGATCCAACGGCGGCGGCCGCGGCCAACCTCAAGAAGGTGAGCTACGACGAGAAGGCTTTCCGCTACGCCTTCAACGAAGACCCGATGGCCGTGGACAAGACCGCGGAAGGCATCCGCCTGTTCGCCGCCGACCTGGTGAAGCTGGAGCAGCTCATCGCGCAAAAGCGCCGATGAGCGCCGCGGCCGAGACCGGCCGCTGACCGGCTGGCGCGGGACTACTCGGTCCTGGTCTTGGCGGGCATCTCGGGGACCTTGGTCGGCCCGATTTCAACCCGGGCCTTGAGGGCATCGGAGGGCATGTAGCGGGCGAGGAAGTCCTCGACCGTGCTGTAGTATTTGCTGGCCGTCTCCTCCTTCTCGAATCCGTGACCCTCGGCGTCCTCGATGAGGATCTCGTAGGTCTTGCCGTGCTTCTTCAGCTCCCGCTCGAGCACCTCCCAGTGCACGAACTCGACGCGCGGGTCGTTGCGACCGTAGGCGTGGAGGGTCGGCACCCGGATCTTGGCCACGTGCTCGGCCGGTGAGCGCGCGGCGAGGAAGGCCGGGTCTTTGCCGACGGCTCTTTCGAAAAAAGCCTTGGTGGAACCGCGGGGACCGAGGTCGTAGCGGGTGATGAGCCGGAGGTCGGACACGCCGACGTAGTTGATGCCGACCTTGTAGAGCTCGGGCGTCATGGTGACGCCGGCCAGAGCGGCATAGCCGCCGTAGCTGGCCCCGATGATGCCGACGCGTTCGGGATCGGCCCAACCCTGGGCGATGACCCATTTCACGGCGTCGGTGAGGTCGTCCTGCATCTTGCCGCCCCACTCCCCGAAGCCGGCCTGGGTGAAGGCCACGCCATAGCCACCGGAGCCGCGGAAGTTCACCTGCAGCACGGCATAACCGCGGTTGGCGAGGAACTGCACCTCGGGGTTGAAGCCCCAGGAGTCGCGCGGGCCGAAGGGACCCCCGTGAGGATTCACCAGCAGCGGGGTCTTGTTATTGGCGAAACCGCGGGGTTTGGTGAGATAACCGTGGATGACCATGCCGTCGCGGGCGGTGAACTTGATGGGCTCCATCGGGCTCATCAGCTCGGGCTTGATGGCGGGACGGACGGCGTTGATGGGCTGGACGCGCAGACCTTCGCCCCGGAGGTCGCCGAGGAAATAGGCGCCGGGATCGCGATCGGAGGAAACACGGAAGAGGAAGCGCTTCTCGTCGTCGGAGATCGAACCGATGCTGACGATGGCGTTCTTCATCTGCGACTCGATGGCCTGCGCGACGGCCTTCCATTTCGGGTCGAACCAGTGGAACCGGAGTTTGTCGCTTTCGACAGCGACGCCGAGAAGGCGGTCGCGCCTGGGAGAGAAGGTCGCGCCGGTTATCTCGCCCTCCGGCGGGTCGAGCAAGGCTTCGCCCAGCTTGCCCGTGGTCGTATCCATGGTCCGTAAGATGCCCCGGTCCTGCTCGGTCGCATCCACCACGTAGGCGGTGCGCCCGTCGGCCAGCAGGCCGAGCACTTCCCAGCGGACGTCGAGCGGATCGAAGCTGGCGACGTTCTGCAGCGGACGGTCGTTCTTTTCGCGCAGCCTGAACCAGATTTTGCCGTCCTCCTCCACGGTGGTGACACGCTGCTGGGCGTTGGCGTCGAAATACCCCGCGGACACCCCGCGATCGAGGCCGATCACCTGCTGGCGCTTGCCGGTCTCGACGTTCACCTTGTAGACAAAGGGGGTGATGCTGCGGGGAATGCTGGGGTTGATCTTCCGTCCGTCGGATTCGCCCGTGAAGCCGGTAATGAGGATGTGGTCGTCACTGGCGGGGTAGCGATCGACGAGGTTGCCGAAGAAGATGGAGAAGTCGTCCTTGGTGCGGCGGGGCTCGAGGATGCGCTTGACGGACTTGCCGGCGAGGTCGGTGGACGCAAGCAGCGGAATCTCATGACCCTCGACCGCGGAGGTGAAGATGAGGCGATCATTGCCCTTCCAGAAGACGCTGCGGATGTTCTCATCCTTGAAGTGCACGACGACGCTCACCTGGCCGTTGGTGGTGTCGAGCACGGCGAGGCTGTAGCGGCCTTTGTTCGGGGCGATCATCGCCACCTTGTTGCCGTCGGGCGACAACACCATCTGACGGATCGACTGGGAGTCGAAGAAGGCGTTGAGCGGGACGAGGACCGGGGTTTCGCCCTGGGCATGGACCAAGGCGCCGAGTCCGGCGAAGGCGAGCGCAGCCAAGAGCCGCGCGGGGAGCGTGCGGAGGGGTGTGAGCATGTTCGTAGCCGACCGAGGGGTGTGTTGTGTGGTGGCGGCGGTATACCGACTGCCGCGGAGGAGAGCATTGCCATGATGGAAAAAGTTTCACGCCAAAAGCGCATGACAGGGAAAAGAAAAGGCCGGTCCCGAAGGACCGGCCTGAAGAGAATCCCGAGCGGTCAGCTCAGAACTTGTAGCGCATCGACACCCAGTAGAACCGCTGGATGGGGT
>Ga0209172_10004018_pt1 | contig 20869 bp, 18 predicted proteins | sample LarsenN4metaG_FD_184113 | JGI IMG/M metagenome (GOLD analysis project Ga0209172, IMG submission 184113) | Hot spring sediment bacterial and archeal communities from British Columbia, Canada, to study Microbial Dark Matter (Phase II) - Larsen... ... | reverse complement strand
CGCAGCAGCCGCGCGCAAAAGGAGTGGAAGGTGGAAAGCCAGCGCGGGGGCGTCCCCACCAGCTGCTCGACGCGCTGCCGCATCTCATCGGCGGCATTGTTGGTGAAGGTAACCGCTAGGATTTCTTCCGGGCGCGCCTTGGCCTGTTCGAGCAGGTAGGCCACGCGATAGGTGATGACGCGGGTCTTGCCGCTGCCCGCGCCAGCCAGTACCAGCACCGGCCCGTCGGTTGCCGTCACCGCCTCGCGCTGTGCAGGATTCAACTCGTCCAGAAGCGACATGAGGGCTAGAAAGGAACCGCCATTCTATCGCACCCCGCCCTCCTCGCCAATCAACCAATAAACCGATCAATGCTCACGGCTTGGCGTAGGCTTTCAAGTCAAGCTCGAAGAAAAGCAGCGGCTCCTCTTCCGGCAGGCGCACGACTTCCGGCACGTAGAGCCGCGTCTGCGCGAGGTCGAGGGGCTGGTCGCCCAGATGGAAGTAGAGGAATCCGCGGGCGCGCCCGCCGGCAGCAATTACCTCCACGCGCATCCCTTGATTTACCAGCGCCGCTTCCAACGCCTCGCGCGGCAGCCGCTTCTTATCCGTCGGCAGTTTGGTCGGCGGGCCCGGCCAGGGCTGCTTCGATTTTGTCTTCGGGGGCGGATAAACGCGCCAGGCAATCTGTTCGGGTTCAACCTGCTCGAAACTCTCGGTGCCACTGAGCAGCACAACCCGCTCCCAGGCTACGCGAATCGCCTCTTCCCGCTCGTTCACCACTAGCACTTCCACCGCCACCGTGCCCGCCTGGGGCAGCGGATGCCGCCCGAAGCGCGCTTCCAGCTCTGCCGGCTCCCGGTAGGGCCGGGCGGCCAGCGTGACGCCTTCGTGCGAATCCCGCGCGGCGTACTGCGCGGGATCCATCGGCGCGGGCAGCGGCGCCTGGGCCGCCAGTGCCAGGCTGAGAACGAGCGCGGTCAGCGGCTTCATTGCTCTGGGCTATAATAGCCGCGTTTCATCTCCCGTGCCGGATAGTAGTTCACGATGGGGTTTCTCTACAGCGCGTTGCTTGCCCTGGGGCTGCTCGTGGCGAGCCCCTATTTCGTCGTCCAGGGTCTGCGGCACAGGAAATACTTCCACAACCTGCGCCAACGCTTCGGGCGCTTGCCGGAGAGCGTGCGGCGGCTGGCACCGGGCGGCATCTGGGTTCACGCGGTTTCAGTCGGCGAAGTCCTGGCGGTCGTGCCCCTGTTGCGCCATTTGAAGCAGCGCTTCCCCAATTGTACGCTGCTCCTCAGCACCGTCACGCTCACCGGGCAACGCGTGGCCGCGCGCGACCCGCAGCTCGCCGACGCTACGTTCTACTTTCCCTTTGACTTCTCCTTTGCTCTGCGGCGCGCGCTGGCAGAGGTCAGGCCGGCGCTGGTTGTGATTGCGGAGACGGAAATCTGGCCGAACTTTCTGCTGGAGGCGCAGCGCGCGGGTGTGCCGGTGGTGTTCGTCAACGGACGTCTCTCCGACCGCAGCTTCCGCTGCCACTGCGCGCTCCCCTTCTGGCGCGCCTTCCTGCGACGCGGGCTGAGCACCCCGGCGCTCTTCCTGATGCAAACCGAGCAGGACGCCGACCGCATCCGTGCCCTGGGCGCGCCGCCGGCCCGCGTCGCCGTCGGCGGCAACCTGAAGTTTGATGTTCCGTGCCCGGCGCGCCCCGGCTTCCTGGATGCGCTCGAGCAGGACGGTCCCGTGATTGTCGCCGGCAGCACCATGGAAGGGGAGGATGGCATCCTGGTGGAGGCGCTGGGCGCGCTCCAGCGCGAATTCCCCGGCACGCTGCTGGTGCTGGCCCCGCGCCACCCGGAGCGCTTCGAACGGGTCGCCGCGCTCCTCGAAGCCCGCCGCCTGCGCTTCCTCCGCCGCAGCGCCGCGCGGGGCACGAATCATTTCTCCGGGACGAATCGGCCCGACGTGCTTCTGCTCGACACCGTCGGCGAGCTGGCGGGGACCTATGCGGCGGCCACGGTGGCGTTTGTCGGCGGCAGTTTGGTGCCCGCCGGCGGCCACAATCCCATCGAGCCGGCTCTCTGGGGCAAGCCGATCCTCTTCGGGCCTTCGATGGAGAACTTCCGGCAGATGGCGCGCGCGTTCCAGCAAGCGGGAGCGGCGCTGGAGGTGCGCGACCCGGCCGACCTCGGCCGCCGCTTGGCTGAACTGCTGCGCAACCCGGAGCAGCGGGCAGCGATGGGCCGGGCGGCGCTGGCGCTGGTGGAGGCGAATCGCGGGGCCGCGGCGCGCGCGGCGGAAAAAGTGGCGGAGTTTCTCCGTGCTTGAAGGTAGAGTTGCCCCTATGCCGGCCGTCTCCCATCCGCGATGGCTCCGGCGGCTGCTGACGCCGACCGCCTGGTTCTACGCGCAGTTCATGCGCATCCGCGCCGCGCTCTACGCCCGCGGCACGCTGCGCCCGCGCCGCCTGCCCGCGCGGGTCATCAGCGTCGGCAACCTGACGGTAGGCGGAACCGGCAAGACCCCGCTCGTGCTCTGGCTGGCGCAGCGCTTGCAGGGCGCGGGCTTGCGCGTGGCGATTCTGAGCCGCGGCTATGGCCGCAGCGTGCGCCAGGCGCGCATCTTCGCCAACGGCATCCCGCGCGTCGAGGAAGCCGGGGATGAGCCCGTTCTGCTGGCCCGCCGGCTCCATGGCGTACCGCTCGGCATCGCCGCCGACCGCTTCGCCGTCGGCTTGCAGCTCGCGGCGCGACACCGGCCGGACGTGTTCCTGCTCGACGACGGCTTCCAGCACCTCCGTCTAGCCCGCGACCTCGACATCGTGCTGCTGGATGCTTCCGATCCCTTCGGCGGCGGCTACGTGCTGCCGGCTGGCGCGCTGCGGGAGCCGGTGGACGCACTGGTGCGCGCCCAGGTGGTGGTGCTCACGCGCTCGCGCCAAGCGGCAGATTCCGCGATCGAGGCCGTTCGGCTCTACAATCCGCGCGTGCCGGTCTTCCGCGCGCGGACGCGCCTAGCCGGGGTGTTGGACGCGACCTCGCACAAGCCCGTCCCCCGCGAGACGTTAGCCGGCGTGCCTGTGCTCGCCTTCTGCGGCATCGGCAACCCGGCTGCTTTCTGGCAGGACGTGCGCGACTGGGGATTTCGGCTTGCCGGCACGCAAGCCTTCCCCGACCATCACCGCTATAGCGCGGACGACTTCAGGCGGATCGCTCGCCAGGCCGACCGCTACGCAGCCCAGGCGCTGCTGACCACCGAGAAAGACGTTGTCAACTTCACCGTTTTCCCGCCCAGTATCCCGCCCTGCTACTACTGCCGGATGGAGCTCGAATTTGAGGATGAAGAAGGCTTCTGGGGCACCGTGGTTGCCGGGCTGAAGCTGCCGGTGGCGCCGGAGGCGCGCTATGTCCAGTGAGCGGCTGCCAGCGGAAAAGATTCTGATCCGCGTCCCCAATTGGGTGGGTGACGCCGTACTTTCCTTACCCGCGCTGCGCGCGTTGCGCGACTCCTTCCCCGCTGCCGAGCTGGTGGTTCTGGCGCGGCCGCACGTGGCCGACCTCTATCGCGGGGTTACGGAGGTCAACCGCGTCTTGCTCCTCGAACTGGCCGACGGCGCCGGGCTGCTGCGCGCAGCCGCGCAACTCCGCCGCGAGCAGTTTGATCTCGCCGTGCTCTTTCAGAATGCCTTTCAGGCCGCGCTGCTGGCGGCGCTGGCGGGCATCCCGCGGCGGGTCGGCTACCGGCGTGACGCGCGCGGCTGGCTGCTCACGCACCCGATTCCGGTGCCGCACCCGGGCGAGACGCCTGCGCACGAGAGCTATTACTATCTTGAACTGCTCCGCCGCGCGGGCTGGCTCGAGACACTGCCGCGGCTCAGCCACATCCCGCTGCGACCCGACCCGACGCTCGCCGCTGCCATGGAAGCCCGCTGGCGCGAACTGGGCGCCGGCAACGGCCGCCTGCGCGTGGTCATCGCACCCGGTGCTGCCTATGGCTCGGCCAAGTGCTGGCTGCCGGAACGCTTCGCCGCCCTGGCGGATCGGCTGGCGGAGCGTTTCGACGCCCGGGTGGTGCTGGCCGGGACGCGCGCCGAGGCAGAGCTGGTGAAGCGCATCGTCGCCGCGATGCAGTCGCGCGGCGTCTCCCTTGTCGGCCAGACGTCGCTGCCGGAATTTCTCGCCTTGCTCTCTCGCGCGCAGTTCTTCATCGGCAACGATTCCGGCGCCATGCATCTGGCGGCCGCCGTGGGCCTGCCGTCCGTGATGATCTTCGGGCCCACCGACGAAGCCGGAACCGGGCCGCTCAGCCTGCGCGCGCACATCGTCAAGCAGCCGGTTTCCTGCAGCCCCTGCTTCTTGCGCCATTGTCCCGTGGATCATCGCTGCATGACCCGGGTCGGGGTCGAAGACGCCTGGCAGGCGATCGAGGCAGCACTGGCAGATTCTTCCCTCGTTGTGAGGGCTCTCGGCTCCGAGGCCTCGCCACCGTACTTTGGCGGGCAGGGGGTGATCGAGTGAGGCTCATCCACCCGAGCCCCGGGGAGTTGCTCGACCGTAAGACCATTTTGCTCCTGAAAATCGAAGCCGGCCGGCAGCGACAGGTAGATGTCGCCCATTTTCAGGAGGAGCTGGAGTTGATCGAGGCGGCCCTGGCCGATTGGCTGCGACGCAACACCGACGCCGACCGGCGCGCCTATGACGAGTCAGGCAAGGAGCTGGCAGAAGTAAACCGGAAATTGTGGCACGCGGAGGACGAAGTTCGGAAGCTCCCCCCGAGCGAAAAAGATCGCTTGGCGGAGCTGGCCAAGCGCATCCCGGAGCTGAACGACCGGCGTTGCGATTTGGTGCAGCGCGTGAACCGCCTCTTCCGCGTGAGCCAGGTGGAGAAGCTGTATAAATGAATCCCTGCTGGCTGCGCTGAACGCCTACACGTGACGCAAGCGAAAATCCTCTCGCTCGACACGCTCGCGGGGCGTCTCGCGGAGGCGCGTCGGCGGGGCCTGCGCATCGTGCTGGCGAACGGCTGCTTTGATCTGCTCCACGTCGGCCACATTCGCTACCTGGAAGGCGCCAAGTCCACAGGCGATGTGCTGGTGGTCGGGATTAACGGGGACGCGAGCGTGGCGCGCCTGAAAGGGCCGGGACGCCCGCTGCTGGGCGCCGCCAAGCGCGCGCGGCTGGTGGCGGCGCTGCGCGCGGTAGACTACGTGGTGGTCTTCGACGACGTCACCGTGGACAGCTTGCTCGAGCGCCTCCGGCCGCACGTGCACGCCAAGGGCACCGACTACACGACGCAGTCCGTCCCCGAAGGCGAGACCGCCCGGCGGCTCGGCATTGAGGTAGCCATCGTGGGTGATCCCAAAGAGCATTCCACGCGCGCCCTGCTCGCCACCATCGCGCGCCGGTTCGGCCGATGAGCGAGCGCTTCTTGGTCATCCGCTTGGGCTCGATGGGCGACATCGTCCACGCCTTGCCGGCCGTGGCGGCGCTGCGCGCCCGCTTTCCCGCCGCGGCTATCGACTGGCTCGTCGAGGAACGCTGGCGCGAGCTGGTGGAGTTGAATCCACACATTACGGACTGCATCAGCGTGGACACGCGCGCCCTGCGCCGCCATCCGGTGCGCGAGTTTCCGGGATTCCTGCGGGCGCTGGCAGCGCTCCGCCGGAAGCGCTACGACTGTGTGGTGGACTTTCAGGGACTCTACAAGTCGGCGGTGCTGGCCTGGCTGACCGGGACGCCGCGCCGGCTGGGCTTCCACGAGCGCGCGCTGCGCGAGCCCGGCAGTGCATTCTTCTACACCGAGCAAGTCCTGCCGCCCGCCGCCGTGCACGTCATCGAAAGCAACCTGGCGCTGGTGGCCCGGCTGGGGGTGGATGCGCGCGGGCTGCTCGCCTTTGTCCTGCCCACACTGGCGGAGGAAGAAAGCTATGTCGAGGACGAGCTCCGGCGTCGCAGGGTGGAGGCGTTTTTCGTTCTCAGCCCGGGGGGCGGCTGGAGGGGGAAGTGTTGGCCGGTGGCGCGCTATGCCGAGCTGCACGATGCGCTGGTTGAAGCGCGCGGCTGGCGCGGGGTCATCAATGTGGGCCCGGGCGAGGAAGATTTGGCGGAGGAACTGGTGCGCCGGACGCGTGCGGGTTCACCCCTATGGTTTCGGCTGAGCCCGCGCCACTACGTCGCGCTGGCGCGGCAGGCGCAGGTGGTCATCAGCGGTGATACCGGCCCGTTGCACGTGGCCGCGGCCGTGGGAACGCCGGTGGTGGGGCTCTACGGCCCCACCGACCCCGGGCGCACCGGCCCGTTCGGTCCGCGGGTGGCGGTGGTTTCCCATCCCGGCATCAGCCCGGTGAGCTACCGGCGCACACGGACGGTTTCACCCGCGATGCTCGCGATTCGCGTGGAGGAGGTGGTTGCGGCTGTCGAGCGGCTGGCCTCGCCGCGGGCTTCGGCGCCGCAGCCAGCGGATATCCGTGCCTGACGCCTCGCTCGCCTGGGCGGCGCGCTGGCGCGTCCCCATCGGCTTCCTGCTCGCCGCGGGTTACTTCTACTTCGCCCGGCCCACGCCGCAGGTGCTGCCGGCCGGCGCTGCCCTCGCTGCTGTGGGCATCGCCCTGCGCGCCCTGGCGGCGGGTTACCTGCAGAAAGGGGAGGGGCTGAGCCGCAGCGGGCCCTACGCCTACGTCCGCCATCCGCTCTATCTGGGCAGTGGCTTCCTTGTGGCCGGATTCGCGCTGGCGGCGGGGCGGCTCTGGCTGGCGGTCGTGCTCGTGGCATTCTTTGTGGCGATCTATTTCCCGGTGATGGTGCGGGAGGAAGCCGAGATGCGGGCGGCCTTCCCCAACCAGTATGCCGCCTACGCCGCCGCTGTGCCCCGGCTGCTCCCCTCGTTGCGTCGCCCTGCGGGTGGCGGCGGCGGGGCGCGGTTTGACTGGCAGCTCTACTGGCGCAATCGGGAATACAAAGCCCTGCTGGGGTATCTGGCGGCGCTGGCGTTGCTCTACCTGCGGATGGTGTTCCCCCGCTGAAGCGGCTACTGCAGCCGGTACTTTTCAATCAACAGGCGCTGCAGGCGGGGCTTGTAGAGCAAGTCGTAGGTGCGTTCCCTGCCAGGAAAAAGCTGGAGGGCAACGCGGCGCGTGGCGGCCACCAGGTCCGCGGCTTCTTCGAAGGGCAGGTTGCTCTGGCTGATGACGTTCATCACCAGGCGGACGGTGAGTTGCAGCCGACGAATGCGTCTGGTTTCCTCTGCGATGGCGTCGTCGCGTGTCATCGAGTGGGGCCGAGGGCGTTGATTATAGAAAGGCTGCTGCATACGGGCAAGGAAAGTCACCGCAGCAGGGCGCGGAGGCGCTGCCACAGGGAGACGTAGAGTTCGGGTGCGCGCTGCTGGGTGAAACTTGAAACACGAAGGCTGCGGCCGTCGGTGCGCACGCTACTGGCCCCGTCCTGGTCGGTGCGCAGGATGCGGGCGCCGGCGGCGCGCAGGCGTGCGAGCACCTCGGGGTGGGGATGGCCGTGCGGGTTCTGGGCTCCGACCGAGATGATGGCAAGCGGCGGCGCAACCTGAGCCAGAAACTCGCCGCTCGCGCTGGTGCGGCTGCCGTGGTGCGGCACTTTCAGCACATCCGCTGCCAGCGGCAGCTCGGCCGCCAGCAACTCGCTCTCCAGGGGGCGCTCGATGTCGCCCGGCAGCAGCACGTGTCGCTCGCCGTAGGTCAGCCGCAACACCAGCGAATCGTTGTTCGGGGATGAGTTGTCCGGGGGCGCGTGAAGCCGGGGCGAAAGGATCTCCAGTTCCACTGCTCCGAAGGTGTGCCGCTCGCCACGCCCGTGTGCGCTGAGAGCCACCTGGCGCGCTCTTGCTTGCTCCTCGACGCGCCGGTAGGCTGCCGTGGGTGGGTTGTTGCCGACCCAGAATTCGCGAACCGGAAAGTTTTCGAAGACAGTTGGCAACCCGCCCAGGTGGTCGTGGTGCGCATGGGTCAGCAGCACGCGGTCGAGACGTTTGACGCCGCGCGACCACAGGTAGGGCGACACCACGTTTTCGCCGGCGTCGGAGCCGACTCGATAACCCTGAATCGAGGCCAGCGGGCCGGGGCCGGCATCCACCAGCCAAGTTTCGCCGTTTGGCAGGGCCACGAAAATTGCGTCGCCCTGGCCGACGTCGAGCGCAGTGACTTCCAATTCGCCGCGTGCGAGTCGCGGCGCAAACGGATAGGCGACGATGACCGCGAGCAGGGCGAGCACCGGCAGCCAGGCCAAGCGGTGCCAGCGGCGGCCAACGGTAGCCGCCAAGGCCGCGAGCGCAGCGACGTAGGCAAGCGTAACCGCAGGCGGCGGCGCGGGAATCCGCCAGGTCAGCCACTCCACTTCTCCTAAACACTGCACGATCCACAACAGGAGATGCGTTAGTCCACCGAGCGCTGTCCCGGCCAGCTTGCCGGCTGGCAGCCACACGCTGCCCAGCAGCAGCGTCCCCAGGCCCAGCGGCACAAGAACGCCGGAGAGCGGAACGACGAGGATGTTGGCCAACAGGCCCGTCCAGGTGACGCGGTTGAAATAAAACGCCAGCAGCAGGACGAAGCCGAGGTGAATAGCGAAGCTGAGCACCACGATGTCCCAGGTGCGCAGCCCGGCACGAACCGCCGGAACCAGCAGCTTCCCAAGAGGCCCAAGCCGCTCCCTCAAGTCTCTCAGGTCGAGTCGGAACTGGGCTTGCCGCGGCGCGAAGGTGTCGTCGCGCTCGGGGTTCTCAAGCCCTGCCAGCGCCTGCCGGTAGGGCTGCGAGGTGCGCTCTACCCAGGGCAGGGCCAGCAGCGCAATCAGGAGCACAGCCGCAAAAGAAAGCTGAAAGCCGCCGTCCAAAAGCCAGTGCGGCCGCGCCAACAAAATGACCAATGCCGCCAGCGCCGTAGTGTTGGCGAGGGCGACTCGGCGGAAAAGCAGGCGCGCGAGCAGAAACAGCGCGACCATCCAGACCGCCCGCTCAATCGGCGGTCGGTCGTCTGCCAGCAGCAGATAGATGAGCAGGATGAAAATGGCGGTCGCCGCCTGGAGCCACTCCGCCACGCGCAACCGGCGCAGCAGCCACAGCACCACCACCGCCAGCACCGCCACGTGCAGGCCGCTGATGACTAGCACGTGATAGGTTCCGGTGCGGCGGAAAGTGTCGGCCACTTCGTGATCGAGGAAGGCGCGATCCCCCAGCAGCATCGCGCGTAGTACGGCGCGTGCCTGGAGGTGGGCGTCTCCGGGCAGCACTTCGTCGAGCGTTGCCAGCAGCCGCTCGCGCAGCCGCAGGATGCCGGCAAAGATGGGATTGCCGCGCCAGCCGGTGCGCACGCTGAGCAGGTCTTCGTGCTTCAGCGCGCCTACCAGGTAGATTCCCTGCCGCGCCCAGTAGCCGCGCCAGTCAAAGCTGCCGGGGTTCTGGTAATTGCGGGGCTCCTGCAAGCGGATGAGAAGCTCGACGCGGTCGCCGTAGTGGAGCACGGGCAACGGCCGTGCCGCAACTTCGGCGGACGGGAAATAGCTCAGCCGGACCGTGCCGGAGGCCGGGTGGCGAACCTGCCGCGAGGTGATGGCCTCGAGTTCGAGAAGGTAGACGTGGAAGGGGCCGCTGCGGGTCGGCTCGCGTCGGAGCCAGCCTTCGATGCGGAGGGGCTCGGCGAGGTCAAGCTGGCCGCGGGCGACGAGCTGGTCCACGCGCGTGGACGGTACGCTGACCGCATCCAACCGCACCAGGCTGGCACCGAGCCAGAAATAGCCGAGGAGAAGCAGTAGAAAGGCGGCGCGGAGCCAGCGGCGCCGCCAGGCAGCAGTGGCGGCGAGCAAGGCTGCCACCGCGAGCCAGAAAAGCTCGCCCGGCGCAGCGGCCACGCGCGCGTAGAGTGCGATGCCCAGGACAAACGCGGCCACAGCGGGCAGGAGCGGCGCGCGCATCTCAAGTGGCCCGCAAGCGGGTCAGCGTTTCGATGTGGTAGGTCTGCGGGAAGAGGTCAAGCAGGGCGATGCTTTCGAGAGCAAACGCGGGTGCCAGGGCCTTGAGGTCACGCGCCAGCGTGGCCGGGTCGCAGGACAGATAGCGCAGCAGCGGCGGACGCAGACGGATCAACTCGTCCGCAACTTCCCGGGACAAGCCGGCGCGCGGCGGGTCGAGGACGACGCAATCCACCGGTTCGTGCCACTGGGTCAGAAACTCTCCAGCTTCGGCGCAGTGGGCTTGCACGTTTCCGAGCTGGGCGCAATTGGCTGCCAAATCGGCGGCTGTATCCGGCTCGGTCTCCACGGCCACCACGCGCTGGAAGCGTCGCGCGAGCGTGCGGGCGAAGAGGCCGACGCCCGCGTAGAGGTCGAGCGCGGCCGCGCCGCCCAACTCTCCCCCCACGCGCAGGGGGAGTTCCGGCAGCAGGTAGCGATTCACCTGGAAGAACGAGTTGTGGCTGATGCGGAACTCGTCTTCCTCCAGGCGGTAGGCAGTGAAGCCCGGGCCGATCAGGTGGCGCTCGCCCGTGGATGTTTCCAGGAAGAGCGTAGATGCAAGGCCGGGCCAGGCACGGCGCAGCCGCTCGGCAAGCGCGGGTGCGTCGAAGTCGAGCCGGGGCGCAGCCAGCGTCAGCCAGCCCGGCGCATCCTCGGCGGTCGCCAGGGCTTCCAGCTGGCGCAGGTGGCGCGGGAGGTGGCCCGCATCGTTCAGCTCGTGCAACGCACGAATCAATTCGTTCAGTTTGGGCGAGCTGATGGGGCACTGCGCGACGTCGCAGAGCGCGTGCGAGCCCTGCCGGTAGTAGCCGATCTGGAGACGGTCGGCGCGGACGGGATGCGGGCCCAGTTGGAGCTGGATGCGGTTGCGATAGTTCCAGGGGGGAGAGGCCAGCGCAGGGATGTCGCCCATCCAGTCAATCTCGCCCAGGCGCCGCAGCGTCTCGCGCAGAATTTCCACCTTGAAGCGCAGCTGCCCTTCGTAGGGCAGGTGCTGGTAGTGGCAGCCGCCGCAGCGGGTAAAGTAGGAACAGTCGGGCTCCACGCGCTCGTCGGCGGCGCGCAGAATTTTCTCCGGCAGTGCGCGGACAAACTTGCGCGTCTCCTGCACGGGAAAGACCTCGACCACTTCCTCCGGCAGAACGAAGGGCACAAAGACAGGCTTGCCCACCGCGGCGGGCTTGCCCCGCTCGGGTGGGGGCTTGGCGGTGCGGCTGTGGGGTGTCTCGACCGCGTAGCCCAGCCCCTCGCCGCCATAGACCAGCTTTTCGATGCGAACGTTCACGGGGTCGGGGCGTCGGGCTGGGGAGCCAGCCGCGCGGGCAGATAAAACAGACTGAGCCGGGGCAGGCCATGGCTCTCGAAGAGTTTTTTCTGGAGGTATTGTTTTTCCACCAGCGCAATCTGTTCGGGCTTCATCTTACGGCGGTAGGGGGCCAGTGCGCGCGCGACTTCGCGGCGCAGCGCGACGAGTTCATCGGCGGTGGCGGCCTGGGTCAACGCCGCCAGGACTTTTTCTTCGAAGACAGTCAGGTGTTGCTCGAGGTCCTCCAGGCTGGCGGGGGAGGTGGCGGCAGCCTGCTCGGCGAGGGCGTCGAGCGCCGCCGCAATTTCGGCAAAGGTCACGCCAGAAACAGGGACGCGCTCGGCGGCGCGGCGGAGGTCGGCGGCGTTTTCGCGCAGGTAGCGGGCGATTTCTTCGCCGGAAAAACCGGGCAGGGCGACCGGCAGTTGGCCTTCGGGCAAACGGCCGGCGGCGGCTTCGCGCATCTCCTCGACCACGTCGGCGACCGCGTCCACACAGTAGAGCAGGCTCTTGATGCGCCCCGGGCGTCCCGCCCTGCGCGACCAGCGCTCAAAGGCGCGATCAATGCCTTTGAGCACGGCCTCGAGCGGCACGCCCTGGCGCTGCCAGCTCTCGATCACCGCCCAGTCGAGCGTCGAGACCAGGAGGTGGGCGCCGCGCTTCTGCCAGAAGTACTCTTCGATTTCGGTGAAGTAGTTGAAGTAGTTCTCCACGGGCCCGCCCCGCGCGGGAAACGATTCTAGAAGAGAATGGAGAAAAAAAATCAGAAATCAACGACTGCGAGCTCTGCGGCGGGCAGCGGGGCGGTCGGCGCTGGGAGGGTTGGCTTCCAGTTCGGCCTGGTTGCGGTCCCAGAGGAGGCGGAGGCCTTCCAGGGTGATGAACTCGTCCACGAGCTCGATGTGGCGCGAGGCGCTGGCCAGCATCCCGGCCTGGCCGCCGGTAGCAATCACGCGCACTTTGCCGCCCAGCTCGCTCTTGAGGCGGTCGAGCAGGCCATCCACCAGGGCCAGAAAGCCGTGGTAGAGGCCGGACTGGATGGAAGCAACGGTGTTGGTTCCGATGAGCTGGCCCGGGTCTTCGATGGAGACGCGGGGGAGGCGGGCGGCGCGGCTGAAGAGCGCATCGGCACTGATGCCGATGCCGGGGACGATGATTCCGCCCAGGTAGTCGCCCGCGGCGGAAAGGCAATCAAAGGTGATGGCGGTGCCAAAATCCACCACGATGCACGGCCCGCCGTATTTCTCGAACGCGCCGACGGCGTTGGCGATGCGGTCGGCGCCGACCTCCTGCGGGTTGTCGTAGCGGATGCGGATGCCGGTCTTGATGCCGGGCTCGACGAAGAGCGGGGCGAGCTTGAAGTAGCGCCGGCACATCTCCGCCACGGTGTGGTCGAGCGGGGGCACAACCGAGGAGATGATGACGCCGGTGATTTTCGCGGCGTCAATTTGCGCGTGCGCGAGCAGATTGCGCGCCAGGATGCCGTAGTGGTCCACGGTCTGGCCGTGCTCGGTCTTCAGCCGCCAGTGATCCACCAGCCGCGCGCCCTCATAGACCCCGAACAGGGTGTTGGTGTTGTTGACGTTGATGGCCAGCAGCAAGATTCATACCCCTTGGGCTTTAGCCCCTGGGGCCTCAGCGGTTAAAGCCGACTAAATCGCCCAACCTGTTTGTCAGCCCTGACCCTTCGACTTGGCCTGCCTGCAGCAGGCAGGCTCAGGGTAAAAGGGCTGACCCGCCTAACTAGGCCTCCGTCAGGTCGCCGGCGAGGTGGGGCACGACCGAGCCGTCCTCGCGGCGCAGGAGCAGCAGGCCGGTTTCGTCCACTCCCGCCGTGGTCGCGACCCAGCTCTCGCCGAGGGATTCGACCCGCACGCGCTTGCCCCGGACGTAGCTGGAGGTTTCTTCCAGCCGCTGGAGAATCGGCGCCGCCCCTTCGCGCACGAGCCGATTGTAGTAGCGCTCCAGCCAGGCGAGCAACCGTACCAGAATCTCGAGCCGGGAGTAGGTGCGTCCCCCGGCCAGGCGCAGGGAGGTGGCGATGTCTTTGAGCTCGGCGGGGAAAGAGGAGTGGTTGACGTCCACGCCGATGCCCACAGCAACGTAGAGAACTCGATCAAGCTGCGCCTGCATCTCCGTCAGGATGCCGCAGAATTTCCGCCGGTTCACCAGCAGGTCGTTCGGGTAGCGGATGTCCACCGGCAGGCTGGTCACTTCCACCACCGCCTCCCGCACCGCCAGCCCCGCTGCCAGCGTCAGGAGCGGTGCCTGGCGCGGATGGAGCGGGGGGCGCAGCAAGAGCGTGCAGTAGATGCCGCTTGCTTTCTCCGAGTGCCAGCGGCGGCCCAGGCGGCCGCGCCCGGCGGTCTGCTCTTCGGCGAGAACGAGCGTGCCGTGCGGCTCGCCCGATTCGGGCGAGCCGGCGGCGCCGAGCGCCAGCGCCACGTCCTGGGTCGAACCAATCCTGAAGAAGTGGTGGATACGCCGGATGAGGGTGTTGCCTTCCAGGCGCCGCCGCAGAAGCTGCGGCACGAGGACGTCCGGAATGGTCTGGAGCTGATAGCCGGTGCGGGGGTGGCCTTTGATTTTGACGCCGAGTTCGCGCAGCTTCTCGACCCAACGCCAGACCGCCGAGCGGCTGACGCCAATCTGGCGGGCAATCTTGGCCCCGGAGCAGACCACCAGGGCGTGGTCCACGAGCAAGGCGAGCAGGGCATCAATGCGGCGGTCGGTGCCGGCGGGCCACGCCACCGAACGTTGGCGGGCAGGCAGGTGAGTGGGCACGGTCAGGTGGCCTCGGCGCCCGCGGGCGGCTCAAGAACGACATCGAGGGCGATATCGGCTGCCGGGGCCGAATGGGTGAGGGCACCGATGGCGAGGTAGTCCACGCCGGTCTCGGCGTAGGCGCGCACGTTTTCCAGACGAATCCCCCCGGAGGCTTCGACCCAGGCGCGGCCGGAGATGAGTTCGACGGCCAGCTTGACCTGTTCGGGGGACATGTTGTCGAGCAGGATGGCGTCGGCGCCGGCTTCCAGAGCGGCGCGGACTTCGGCTTCATCGCGGGCTTCGACTTGAATGACCTGGCGATGGCCGTGGACGCGGCGGGCGCGGCGCACGGCTTCGGCGACACCGCCGGCGAGGTCAGAATGGTTTTCCTTGATGAGGATGGCGTCCCAGAGCCCCATGCGGTGATTGGCGCCGCCGCCGACGCGGACGGCGTAGCGCTCGAGGGCACGCAGGCCGGGCGTAGTTTTGCGCGTGTCGCGGATTTTGGCTTTGGTGCCTTCAATGCGGGCGACGTAGCGGCGGGTCAGGGTGGCGATGCCGGAAAGGCGCTGGAGGAAGTTCAGGGCGACGCGCTCGCCCTTGAGCAGCGCGCGCGCGTCCCCGCGGACTTCGGCCAGGCGGCGCCCGCGGCTCACCATTGTGCCTTCTGGCATCAGGGCGAGGAAGTTGGCGCTCGAATCAAGCAGCTCATAGACGCGGGCCGCCGCCGGCAGCCCGGCGAGGATGGCGATTTCGTTGGCCACGAAGCTCGCCAGGGCGGGCACCGGTTGGGAGAAGACAGCGTCGGTGGTGAGGTCGCCGGTTCCGAGGTCTTCTTCTAGGGCGCGCTGGAGGATGGCGGTGATGTCAGGGGCGCGCCAGTCGAGGGTGTGTTCGACGGCGATGCCGGTAGCGGAGTTCTGGTTGGCAGCCATGGTCACTCCCTCAGTGGCGGCTCCCCAACTCCCGCCTCAGCGGGAGGCTTCCAAGCTCCCGAGCAGGGCGACGACTTTCTGGTACTGCGTATTGTACTCCGCCTGGCGGCGTTCAATGGCACGAAGCACGTGGGCGGGGGCTTTGGCGCGAAACTCGTCGTTGGCGAGCTGGGTGCGCAGGCGGGCAAGCTCGCCCTCGAGCCTCTCTTTTTCCTTCTTAAGGCGCTGCCGCTCGGCCTCCCGGTCCGTGTCGGAAAGCGGGACGCGAGCGTCGAAGCGCGCGGTCGTGCGCAAGACGCCGCCCGCAGGCGCGAGGTGTCCCTCCTCGAGTTCGAGGTGAGAGACATGGGCCAGGCGGATGATTTCCTCCGCGTGCGCGCGGAAGAGTTCGAGTACCGGCTGCTCGGCACTTCCCAACGCGGCCTCGATCCGGTGCCGCGCGTCAATCTTCATCTCGGCGCGGATGTTGCGCAGGGCGGTGATGGCCTCTTGCAAAAGCGCCATTTCGCGCTCGGCGGAATCGTCGAAGTGCTCAGCGTTGGCTTGCGGGAATTTCGCCAGGGCCAGCGAGGCGACGTTCTCGGCGGCGGCAAAGGTGCGCTGCCAAAGCTCTTCGGTGAGGAAGGGCATGAAGGGATGCAGGAGTCGCAGGGCGGTTTCAAAAGCGGCGAGCGCGTTCATCCAGGCGGCGTCTCCTCTCAGAGAGGCCTTGTCCCCGCTGAGGGCGGGCTTGATCCATTCCAGGTACCAGTCACAGAACTCGTGCCAGAAGAAGTGGTAGAGCTCGTGGCTGGCCTCGTGGAACCGGAACTCTTCGAGCGCCAGGTTGACCTCGGCGGTGACGCGGTGGAGACGGGAAAAGAGCCAGCGGTCGGCCAGCGTCAGGCTGCCGTTGAGCGGATAGGGCGCGCGGGCGCGGCTGGCCGGTGCCGCTAGGCGCGCGCGGTCGGACTCAGGCAGCCGCTGGAAGTTGAGGTGGAGCAGGCGCGCGGCATTCCAGATCTTGTTGGCGAAGGCGCGCGCGGAGCGCATCCGGTCTTCGCTGAGCGCGATGTCGGTGCCCGGCGCCGACATCACCGCCAGCGTGAAGCGGACGGCGTCGGTGCCGTACTTCTCGGTGACTTCGAGCGGGTCAATGACGTTGCCGCGGGTCTTCGACATCTTCTGCCGCTCGGCGTCGCGCACGATCTGGTGGATGTAGAGCGTGCGGAAAGGAATGCGCTCTTCCGGCTTCTCGCGCGGGAGGAAGTGCAGGCCGAACATGATCATGCGCGCGTCCCAGAAGAAGAGGATGTCGAAGCCGTTGATCATCAGCGTGGTGGGATAGAAAGTGCGCAGGTCGGGCGTGTCGTCGGGCCAGCCCAGAGTCGAGAACGGCCAGAGCGCCGAGCTGAACCACGTGTCCAGGACATCGGGGTCTTGGGCGATGCGTGGCACGCCACAGTGCGAGCAAGTAGTGGGCGGCGGGTCGGGCGGCGGCAGGCCGGGCGCCGCCGGATAGACCCGCGCGACCGTCATCTCCCCGCACAGCGCGCAGTGCCAGACCGGGATGCGATGCCCCCACCAGAGCTGCCGCGAGATGCACCAGTCGTGGATGTTCCGCATCCAGTGCAGGTAGATGCGGGCGTTGTTTTCGGGGACGATGCGAATCCATCCCCGTTCCACCGCCTCGATCGCCGGCTCCGCCAGCGGCTGCATCTTGCAGAACCATTGCAGCGACACCCGCGGCTCGACCAGAGTCTTGCAGCGGTGGCAGAGGCCGACGGCGTGGCGGTAGGCCTCGATGCGCTCCAGCAAGCCCTGCTTTTCAAGGTCGGCAACGACTCGCTTACGGGCCTCGAAACGGTCCAGCCCCGCGTAGGGGCCGGCGCTGTCATTCGTCCGCGCCGCCTCATCGAAGATGTTGATTTTGGGCAGGTGGTGGCGCTCGCCCACGGCAAAGTCGTTGGGATCGTGCGCGGGCGTGACCTTGACTGCGCCGGTGCCGAATTCGGAATCCACGTAGGTATCGGCAATGACGGGAATCTCGCGTCCCAGCAACGGCAGGCGAAGCGTCTTGCCGACAAACTGCCGGTAGCGGTCGTCATCGGGATGGACGGCGACGGCGGTGTCGCCGAGCAGGGTTTCCGGGCGGGTGGTAGCGATGGTGAGGTGGCCCGAGCCGTCGGCGAACAGATAGCGGATGAAGTAGAGACGGGCATCACGCTCCTGGTGCTCGACTTCAAGGTCGCTCAGCGCCGTGCCGCAGCGCGGGCACCAGTTGACCAAGTAGCGGCCCCGGTAAATCAGGCCTTCCTGGTAGAGGCGGACGAACGCCTCGATGACCGCGCGGTAGAGCGCCGGCTCGAGCGTGAAGCGCTCGCGCGTCCAATCGCAGGACGCCCCCAGGCGGATCATCTGCTTCTTGATGGTGTCGCCGCTTTGCGCTTTCCATTCCCACACGCGCCGCTCGAACTCTTCGCGCCCGAGCTGCTTGCGGTCGATTCCCTGCTCGGCCAGCATGCGCTCGACCACAAGCTGCGTGGCGATGCCGGCGTGGTCGGTGCCGGGCAGCCAGAGCGTGCGGAAGCCTTGCATGCGCCGCCAGCGCATGAGGGCGTCAATCTGCGTGTGCTCGAGCATGTGGCCCATGTGCAACGAGCCGGTGACGTTGGGCGGCGGAATGGCGAGCGAGAACGTCGGCCGAGTGGGGTCATCGGGCGGCGTGAACAAGCCTTTCTCCACCCACTCCTGCGCCCAGCGCGGCTCAATCGCCCCCGGGTCGTAGGCCTTCGCCATCTCCGCCGGAGTTGTCGGCACCGATTTGGAACGCTCCCTCATGCGTTCTGCCCGCTGAGACAAAGCTTCACTATAGCGCAAAGCGGATGAAGGCGTGAATCCTGCCGCAGAGGAGCCTGCGGAAAGAAGCGTGTGAAAGAACTCTGAAGAGTTACTGGTCGAGCTTTTGCTTGAGTAAGGCTTCGGCGAGTGGGCGGACGATTTCGCGGGTAATCTGCTCGACTACCTGCGGCGAGAGCCGCTTCATCACTTCCCCCACCACGCTCTCGATGAGGGCTGGATCAACTGCGCTGCCCGCCTGTTGGGCGGCGACCGCTTCGGCAGCGGCTTGCTCGGCCGCTGCCAGCGCGCTGGCCAGTTCTGCTGCCGGAGTCAGCTCGGCTGGTTCCGGAGGAGGTGGCGGCGGTGGCATCGCTTCCGCCTCGGTCACACCTTTCCACTGGCTGTCCCACTCGGGCGCGGGAATTTCCGGCGCACCCGGCGGCGGGCCGGTCATCTCCCAGGGCGAGGCCAGTTCCGGGGTTTCAACTTTGTATTGCGATTTCCGAGGGATTGCCTCTGCGGGAGGGGCTTCCTCTGGTAGTTCGCTGGGTGCAGGCGGTGCCGGCCACTTGGGCAGGGCTTCGGAAGCGGGGGCGGGTGGAGGCTGCGAGTCCGGCACCAGCGCAGACGGCGGCAGCTCTTCAACGGGTGACTCAGGTGGCTCGGAGCGCACGAAGCGCGCCCCGGAGATAATCGTTTCCGTTTCCGGTGAAAAGGTGGGCTTCGGCGGCGGTGGAGGCGGCGGGGCTTCTTCCAGCATGTCGGCAAAGCCGCGCGGCGCATCGTGTTTCTCGAAGGTGACCGCACTCGGGCGGGTGGTGAAGTCCTCGAAAGCAGGTTCGGGTTGCGGCTCCGGCTGGGCGGGTGCCGCTGCTGCCGGCTGCGCCACGACAGGGGGCGGCGCCAGCTTGGCCTTTTCCGCTTTCTCCAACCACTGCTTGACTGTGGCCACCAGCGCGGCAGTGTCGGTGAAGGGTTTCGTCAGTCGGCCGTCGGCCCCCACGCGCCTGGCTTCCTTCTCGTCGAACGGCTCCAGGTTGCTGGCCAGCAGCAGCACCGGGATGTGCGCGAACTCTTCGTTGCTCTTTACATAAGCGCATACTTCAAACCCTGTGCGCACCGGCATGAACACATCCGCCAGAATCAAGTCAGGATTGACATGGGTGAGCTTCCGCACCGCGTGCTCGCCGTTGCTGAAGCTAGCCACCTCGATGCCGGCATCTTTCAGCGCCTGCGTGACCATGCGCTGAATGTTCAAGCTGTCGTCAGCCAGCAGAACTTTGCCGGGCACGCCTCTCTCCACTTGCGCGCGAACTTTGAGCAATGCTAAAGGCTGGCCGGAGGCAAGTCAAGCCTGCCTGCCGACGGCAGGCCTGCCCGAAGCGGATGCAAACAGAGGGAAACGGAAGAAACGGACGCAACCCGCAGCGAACGAGACACGGGGACTACCAGAAAGGTATCAGTGCGCGCAGAAAACTCTTCTTCTTCCCCCCTTCCTTCTCCGTACCGGGGTCCTTGGGTTTTGACCCGCCGTTCTCTTCGTTCTTCTCTTCCTTGTTCCGCGCGACGTTGGGATTGCTCGCCGCCATCCGCTCCACCAGGATCTTCCGCTGCGCCTCGACTTCCTCCGCCGTGCGCGGCGGCGGCTTGCGCTCGGCCGTGTCGAGCACGGGCTCGCCCAGCATCGCGTGCGCCCGTGCCGTGAAGGGCTTCCCGCTGAACATTCCGAACATCTTCCCCATCAGCCCCCGTTCGTACTGCTCCAGCAACTCTTTCTGCTGCTGCGCCCGTGCCAGCGCCTCCGGCGTCGGTTCGGGAACCGGTTTGCCCAGCGCCGCCAACTGCTCCTTGGCCCCTCCGGCGTGCTCGCTCAGCGGATGCTCGGTGAGCAGCCGCGCGTAGTAGAGCGCCGCCCGCTCCGGATTCGGCAGCCCCATCTTCTCGAACGACCGCGCCACCATCCACACCGCCTCGTCCAGGCGCGAATAGTTCGGATACTTTGCCACCAGCTCTTCCAGCCGCGACGCTGCCGCTACGTAGCTCTGCTTGATGAAGTAGAACCGCCCCACCCGGTAGTCGCTCTCCGCCAGCAGCTCCTGCACCTCCTTCAGCTTCAAGCTGCCGTCGGTGGTGTATTCGCTCTCCGCGAAATTCTTCAGCAGCAATTGGAACTCGCGCTCCGCCCGCCGCGCGTTGCTGCGGTCGCGGTCGGGCTTCTCCAGCCGCCGGTAGTGGCACATCGCCGCCTGGTACTGCGCATAGGCGGCATGCGGCGAATTGGGGAAGAAGGTGATGAAGTCCTTGTACTCGATCTCGGCCTGCCCCAGCCCGGTCGAGCCGCCTTGCTCGTACCAGGAGTCGGCGATCGCCAGCTTGGCGCGGTCGAGGTAGTCGCTGTCCGGGTAGGCGTTAATCAGGGTTTGCAGGGTTAGGCGGGCGACTTCGAAGCGCTTGTTCTTGATGTCTTCCAGCGACTTCTCAAACAGCAGCCGGTCGGGCTCCTGCGAGGCCGCCAGATCCGGCGCGGCGTGCTTGTGCCGATGGCAACTCGTCCCCGCCAGCGCCAGCACCGCCCCCAGCGCCGCCACCCCGAATTGTCCTGCCCTCCGCAAATCTCTCCTCACGGCTCCGCTACGTCAGGGTGCCACTGCCAGCGCCGCCGCCTGCCGCAATTGGGCCACCGCCTCCTGCGGACTCGGCGTCTGAAACACGGACGTGCCCGCCACAATGATGTCCGCTCCCGCCCGCACCACCTCGGCCACGTTGTCCAGCCCGATCCCGCCGTCCACTTCAATCCGAAAATTCAGTTTCTCCTCTGCTCGCCGCGCCGCCAGTTGCCGGATTTTCTCCAGGCTGTAGGGGATGAACTTCTGCCCGCCAAACCCCGGATTCACCGACATCACCAGCACGAAATCCACCAGCGGCAGCACCTCGTTCAGCGTGCTGACCGGCGTCGCCGGATTCACTACCGCCCCGCACTCCACCCCTGCGGCCCGAATCGCGTTCAACGTCCGGTCGAGATGCGGGCAGGTTTCCTGGTGCACAGAAATCATATCTGCGCCCGTGCTCACAAAGGCATCGAG